>ENA-UENT01000115-UENT01000115.1-marine-metagenome-genome-assembly--contig:-NODE-115-length-63262-cov-3.613532_pt1 | contig 63262 bp, 49 predicted proteins | sample MGYA00237879_ERZ529330 | MGnify/ENA primary metagenome ERZ529330 (study PRJEB26372, sample SAMN05368345) | marine metagenome | biome: cultured habitat; feature: ocean water; material: water; isolation... | reverse complement strand
CAGTGATTGGCATGGTTGGATGGGGCATGATCCAGACATTACGCCACCACATGTGCCTGGACATGAGTTAGCGGGAGTGATTGTGGATAAAGGAGCAAACGTTTCTAGATGGGAAGTCGGGGATCGAGTGACCTTGCCTTTTGTAGGAGGTTGTGGGCATTGCGAGGAATGTCTCTCTGGAAACCATCAGGTTTGTGATAATCAGTTTCAGCCGGGATTCACACATTGGGGGGCTTTTGCGCAGTTCGTAGCCATAGAATATGCCGATATAAACTTAGTACGCCTGCCGGATGAAATGGACTTTGTAACAGCTGCAAGCCTAGGCTGTCGATTCAGTACGGCCTTTAGAGCAATTGTAGCTCAGGGGAAAGTTGGGGGAGGAGAGTTTGTCGCCATCCATGGTTGTGGTGGAGTTGGACTGTCTGCTATTATGATTGCGCACGCCTTAGGTGCCAACGTGATTGGTATTGATATCAATCCTCAGCAGTTAAAGTTGGCTAAGGCTTTGGGAGCGGTTGCTACTATTGATGCCACTAAAGTGAAGAATCCCGTAGAGGCGATTCGGGATTATAGCCAAGGTGGTGTACAGGTATCTGTTGATGCTTTGGGTAGCCCTACCACTTGCTTTAATTCTGTGTCTAGCTTACGCAAACGAGGGAAACACATCCAAGTGGGCCTCATGGTTGGTGATCATAAGCATCCTCGAATTCCGATGGACAAAGTGGTGGCTCACGAACTGGAGATTTATGGTAGCCATGGAATGCAGGCCTACGAGTATCCGCGGATGCTTGATATGATCAAAAGAGGAGTTCTACAGCCTGAGAAATTGATTGGTAGAACGATCTCTCTTAGACAAGCGGTAGAAGAATTACCCAAAATGGAGTCCTACCATGGAGTTGGAGTGACTGTGGTAGATCAATTTGAATAAAAGTATAATTCCTATAATATGAGTAAAACGATTGTTTCCTACAATGTAAACGGCATTCGAGCTGCGGTTAAAAAGGGATTGGTAGACTGGTTGCAAGAAGGGAAATATGATATTCTTTGCGTACAGGAGACTAAGGCCCAATTAGAACAGGTGGATACGAGTCCATTTGAGGATCTGGGGTATCAACATCATTGGTATTCTGCGGAGAAGAAAGGATATAGCGGTGTAGCTACCTTTTCCAAGCAAGCGCCGGATAAAGTGGTAGAGGGGTGTGGAATTGAGAAATACGACCGAGAAGGGCGAATCCTGAGAACGGACTTTGGGGATTTAAGCCTCTTGAATTGTTATTTTCCTTCCGGAACTTCCGGCGATGAACGTCAGGCCTTCAAAATGGAATTCCTATCTGATTTTTTTGATTGGATAGCGGAATTGCGAAAGGAGCGGCCTCAGTTGTTAATTGTGGGAGATTACAATATTGCCCATACAGAGATAGACATTCATGATCCGGTGCGTAACAAGAAAAGCTCTGGCTTTCTTCCGGAAGAACGAGAATGGCTGACGCAATGGTTCCAAAGTGGTTTTGTAGACGCCTACCGTCATTTAAATCCTGAAAAGGTAGAATACAGCTGGTGGAGCTATCGAGCCAATGCACGGGCCAATAATAAAGGTTGGCGGATCGACTACCAATCTGCCACAGACAATATAGCAGAACGATTAAAGACCGCTCATCACCTGGGGGATGCTAAGCATTCCGATCATTGTCCGGTTTTTTTAGAGTTAGATATCTAAGGAGATGAGGATCATCGAAGGAAGCATTACAGAAGCTGTGGCGATTTCTCGGCAAATTCCCAATTTTTATAATCCACCGGATGAATCTGCGTATGAAAGGCGACTCAAGGATGTTCCCCACTTGGTACTGATTGCTTATGATCAAGATCAACCCATGGGGTTTAAGGTAGGGTATGAAAGAGATGGATACTTTTACTCCTGGATGGGTGGCGTATTACCCGCCCACCGGCGTAAAGGCGTGGCAAAAGCATTGGCCGATGCCCAGGAAGAATGGGCGAAAAAGCATAAGTATTTTTCTATTACCTTTAAAACGCGAAACCAACACAAGGCCATGTTGTTATTTGCAATAGGAAATGGTTTTGACATCATAGGTTTTGAAGAAAAGGAAGATGTCTCAACCAACCGGATCTGGTTGCGGAAGACTCTCTTACAGGGATGACGCTCCCCTAATTCATCACCACACCAAAATTGATTGACATGAATCGTATTCTTAGCCTCCTGTGCTGCTTGCTTTTTGGTTTTACCATTTTATCGGCTCAGAGTTTTTCTGGAGGATTCAAAGCAGGTTTGAACTTTTCAACACTCTCCGGAGGAGAAATAGAAACGGACAACAACGGTTCGGAAGTGGAAGAGTTCGGCTTTAATACAGGCTTCCATATCGGAGCTGCCTTTAATCTGAAACTGACAGATAACTTTGGCTTTCGAGCTGAATTCCTTTTCAATCAAAAGGGAACGGACTATAGCTTTGATGGACCGTCTTACTGGATATTTGGACCAGCAACTAGCAGTCCGGTAATTGGCGTAGGTACACGGGTAACTGATCTGAAAATTTCCAATACCTATCTAGACCTTCCCCTAATGGCCTATGTGCAACTGGGAAGGGTAGAGCTATCTGGAGGACTTAACGCTGCCGTGATGATTTCTTCGCGTGGTACTGGTGAAAGTACGTTCAATGGACAGACCCTAAATGGGTCCACCATCGGCCTTTTTACGGTGAACCTTAATCACAACTACTACAGTGATGATCCAGGACAGGCCAAATCAGATATTATGGAGCAAGTTTCCATTGGAGGATCCACGATAGAAATCCCTTCAAGTATCGGAGCCTATTACTTTAGATCTGATGTAGAACAAAACCTGTTTGACCGTTTAGATTTTGGTGTAGTTGCTGGTATTGGCTTCTTTTTGAATAGAGGATTGTATCTAGGGTTTAGAGCGAATTGGGGGCTTCCAGATGTGACAGAAACAGCAGCAGATATTTCTAATGTTCGTTTAGATACGCAGCAGACTTTTGTGACAAGAGATGATAAAGATCAGAATCTTAGCCTGCAAGCCTCGATAGGGTTTAGCTTTTGATAACCAACTAATTTAGGCTAAATTTTTCCTAGAAGAGAACTTAATTGTATTTTTTTGGTAATTGAAGAATAAAATCGAAAAAAATTATTCCTTTTTCAAAAATATTACATTTCTTTGCATTATAAGACGGGAAAGGTAACGAACCTTCGTTAGTGAAAAGAAAAAGTTTTGAGGATTGTAAGAAAGCCGTCTTAATCAAAATTGACTAAAGATATTTAACGATAGTTTTCATTTGGTTTTTTGGGGTTATACAAGAGGCGATCACAACAAGTGATTGCCTCCTTTTTTTTAGGTACTCCCCTTATTTTCTATTCTTTTTTGATCTCTAAGACAATCTGATACTCCTCCTTTTTGATTGTGCTTCCCTTCTCTGGGTAAGGATTAACCTCTAACAATCTAAAGCTGTAACCGGAGGCTCTCCCCACTGAGGCTTTTTCTCTTCCTGGGCGATAGGTGAGTGCCAGTGTGTCCGCACCCAGTTTACCTAATACTAGCTCGGTAACAGCTTCACCCTCCCAGACACAATTCACCCCTTTCGGACAGCGTGAATCATCTGTTACTTGAGTGAAATGGACGACCATTTCTGGGTTATCAGCTGCCGCTTTCTGCTCACCCATTTGTAAGCTGAAGGGCTTTTCCAATTCGAAGGAAGGAAGTTGTTCCTCACATTGCATGGCCATTAGGGCCAGGCAGAGCAGACAGATGTGTAGTTTTTTCATAGGCGATTAGTTTTACGTTTTGCTTAGTGCTTCAGGCTATTTACTGATATAAGCCTCAAAGTATTTGCATTTGGATCTGATTTGTTGATAGATTTCTGTATCTGAATAATTCTCCTTTAGCAGAGCGAAGTTTTCTCTAAGAGGAGCGGTACCCGCTGGGGTATCTACAAAATAGGCGTTCTGTTCGCATTTTGCGGCCATATAGAGGGCTTTGGCCGTAATTTCGCGGTTGATGGCTGTGATTCGGGCACGTTCAAAGTAAAGTCGGGCCACAGAGCAATCAAAAAACTCCTTGTTTCCAAGGGGGTACTGTGGATGAGCGACCACATAGTTGCCACTCCCGCGACGGAGGCGTTGCATGCTGGCTCCACTTCTATACAAGTCTAGCATCTTCCAGCTGTAGCCAAAATATGTCATGTTGTAAAAGGCCAACCCAAGCCGATAATATATCTCTGCTGCTTTATCCCGGTCTTGCTCCGCTTCAGCCATGTATTCCATGCGCACCATGTCCTGTAAGATCTCTCCCTTATTAAAAACTTGTACTGCAGTAGGAAGGGAATAGTTGATCGTGTCCTTGAAGTGTTCCAAATAAGGATAGAATAGCCCAAAGTTATCCCAGTTCTCCAAAGGAATACGCTTGTAGGTCTCCAAGGCTTTCTCGATCTCTCCTCTGCTGAGAAAATGGTTGGTCTTGAGATTGAGCAAATCTTCTTCTATGGTACTCCCATCGGGTTTCATGACCAGGCTCCTTTCAAAGCGGTTGGCTGATTCGTTGCGACAGATATCAAGTAAATTGTCGACCATTCTTTCTCCGGAGTTAATCTTCAAATCCTTGATCGAGTATTGCGCAAGGAATGCTTTCCCCGCATCACCGGATTGGCGGTACAGTTTGGTTAGCTTGTCGCGCATGAAATCAGGGAAGTCTGGGTATTGACGATATACTTCGCTGGTACGTTGAATATCTGCTGCCTGGTCCTCTACTTCCGACTCGGCTTTGGCCCAATCACTAATCTGCAAGGCCAGTTCTAAGGCTTCTAATTGATTGAGTAGAGTATCGTTTTCCGTGAGGTCTTTCACTTCATTAAAGCTTTGAGCTGCGAAGTAGTAGTTACCTGCTAATAGTTCTAGATATCCCTCCGCTAATTTCCAGATCTCTGGTCGAGCCACCAATCCTTGACCTTCAATTTCCCGAATAAACTTCTGTAATTCGATAACCTTCTCTCCGGCTTCCGGCCGAGGAATATTGTACAACCTTTCATTTTGCCTTCTGCGATTATTGAAATCCAACCCAAGCAGGTCCTTTTCTAGTTTTTTGATTTCTCTCAGGAGTAACAACTCCAGGTTTTCATTGGTCGGCTCATAACGGTAAATATTTCTCATTTCCTCGACCAGCTTCGCGTTTTGGGACTCTGCTCTAAGTACGTGTAGTACTGCTCGTTCATGATTGTCCTTACACATGAGGAGACATTCCTGCCACTCTTGATCTGTTTTGATGGAGAAACTATGAAAGGCCGAGTAGCGTTTGCTTGGGCATTTGTCGAATATTTGTGAGAACAAATAGGCAGCACGAACGGGTTGCCCAATTTCAAGCAAGGCTCCAGCGTAGTGACCTAAGACCCAATACTCAATCAAACTAGGATCATTATCCACCTTTGGCATTAGATACTCATACAGTGCGACTGTCTGTCGATAGTTTTTCATGTAATGAGCAAGGCGGACGATCTGATACACATAACGGAGACGGAAATACTCGGATTTGGTGCGTTTAAAGAGAACTTGACCTTGTTCGATCAGGTTCTCCATCTCATTGAGGTCCTTTTGGTCCGTTTCCCAAGATCTTCTTGTGGTAGCATGGGGTTCACACTTTTTAGCGAAGATCAGGTAATCTATGGCCTCCGTGCATTTATAGCGATATAGATAACGAGCAAAAGAATTAGACGATAAAGGTGGCCCTAATGAACTCCATGGCAATAACTCCCCTTCGATAGTAGATCGAAGTTCGTTCAAATCGCGAATACTGGAAGCGTAGACAACGTAGTCGATATCCGCTTTGTTAGGTACTTCGCAATAGCGTTCCCACCATTCATTAATATTTTGTTGTTCTTGTACGGTTTTGTGGCCAGGGTAAAATTCAAAGACTTTAGCAAAACCTAAGGTAAAGGGCGCATAAGGTGATTTCAGGCGAGCGATTTCTGGGTTGAGAAAGGAGTAGCCATGAAACTGGGTATAGACCGGGCCACAATCTGTTGAACTCGGGAGAGGGAACAGGAGAATCAGTAGGAGACTGAGCATCCCCGATCGCAAGATTAGAGGTTTAGAAGAATGGGTGTAAAATCTGCTGTTCCTGGGCATATCGGGTAAGGGTGATGAGTCTAAGCTTAAGGCTTACTCTCTTGTTTCAAACTGTTCAACCAAATCGGATAAGGCCGTATGAGAAAATCGCTTTACTATCGGCATATCCAGGTGATAATAAGCTAATGTAAAGCTTTTCCGTGGAAAATAGCGGCTAAGCATTTCGACAGCTTCCTGAAGGTCTGATAGCTTACTCTCTTCTAATCGAAATTGATCTCCTTTATACAAGTAGTATCCATCTAGATAGGTACTTCTGGTTACTTGAAAATGGGCGTTGTCGATGGCTCTAAATCGAGTGGTATCCCGCAATTGCTCTGATCCAAGCTCATTGATTAGTTTGATCATTTTTCCTCCTCTAAAAAGAACACCCCACCTGAACAGAGGAAGCGCAAGATCCAACGGAATGGGGTAGGGGGAAGCAGGGCGTATATATTGAGCAGCTATTTCTAAATTAAGAATAGAATTCTGCTCTTGCCACTGCGTGACTTCTCCCATATTGTAAAACATCAGCATGCCTCTATCTACCGGAGGAATGCCAGTTTGATCTGGATACTTTAGTTGGTGTAGACGGATGGTAGCACTAAGGAATTGGTCAGCTGGAAGATGTTGTTCCCGGAGCGTTTTTAGAAGTAGGAAATAGTTGTTCCGCGTCTGTTGGGACCAATCGCAGTCTATTTGCACTTCAGGCATGGAAACAGGCCCTAGCGGTTTGGCAAGATCTCCGATCAATTTAAATAGACGTTGTGCCAGTTGCTCCACCTGTGCGGGTTCAAGATTTAAAAGACTGCGGTTGGTGATGAAGACTGTTGGGATTATAGTGTCGGGAATAAAACTATTACTATCAAGTTGTAGGCGGGCTAGCGGGAAAGGTTCGGTGGATGCTGTGTTTATATCTATGTCGAAAAATTTAATATATAATTTACTTGAATGTAGGCTACCTAAGTGCTGTTTTTCTGTTTCTGAAAGTGCCAAAATAGTTTGCCAGTGATAGTAGGCAGGTGTCACTTCGGATGGCAATTCATCAAGCTTTTTGGAGGGGGTATCGTGACAGGCAGATAGACAAAAGCAACAAAAATGTAGTTTAAACAGAAGCTTTAAAAATTTTTTTATGGGGTATGCGTTATGTTTCTTTTGCACTTGCAGAACTTTAAGGTTTACAATAATTTAGCCTATTTAGTGAGGCTTTATTCCATTCCTACTTCCACGAATTTGACCTTTTCCTAAAAGTCTTGAGGTAACTTTCCCAAAAAAAGGCCCGTATAATAAGACCTGTTCTAAACCACCTAAGAAACACTAATGAAATCTTTTATCTTTGACCCGCTCAAATAACCCTGGCAATATGCAGCTTTTTACCCGACGATGCTTATCTCTTTTTGTGCTATGGAGCATCTACTCTGTTTCTGCCTATGCTACTTCTACGACTCCGATATTTGATGAAGAAGTCATCAAGGAAAGATTAGATACATTATCTGATGAGGTGGTTGCCCCAAGATACGTTACTGCGGTCAAAGGGTACCTGAAAGGTTATCTAGTTCGGAATCGTAAGAACGCGGAAAGAATATTAGGAAGAACCGTTCTATATTTTCCCATCTTTGAACACTATCTCAAGGAGCATGGCTTACCTGACGACCTCAAGTATCTAGCCGTGGTAGAATCGGCCTTGAAACCCCGTGCCACCTCCAGAGTAGGGGCAGGCGGTTTATGGCAGTTCATGCCAGCCACCGGAAAATCTTTAGGCTTGGATATTACCTCCCAATTTGACGAAAGATGGGATCCTCATAAGTCTACAGAGGCGGCCATGCGGTATCTCAATAAGCAATATAAGCGATTTGATGATTGGGCATTGGCGCTAGCTGCATATAACTCTGGCTCTGGTCGAGTGAGACGAGCCATTAAAAGAGGACGAAGCAAGAACTTCTGGCGAATTCAACGCTTTTTACCTCGAGAAACACGCAATTATGTGCCGGCTTTCATTGCAGCCAACTATATGCTTAATTACTACGAGGAGCACGGCTTAGTTCCAGAATATCCAGACCTGGATATCCAGATTACCGAAACTATCAAGATTTATAATTCGATCAGCTTCTATCGTGTAGCTCAATTGACGGAACTACCCTTGGAGATTATTGAGACGCTCAATCCCTCTTTTAAACGAGGACGTATTCCAACCGACGCCGAGGGACATTACCTGACCTTACCTAAAAGGGTTATGCCTGCTGTGAAGGACTATTTGGAAGCACAGCGGCCCGATGGGGCTTTTGACAGCCATGTTTTTAGTAGTCCGGTATTTGTAGAAGCTCCCGCGAAAAGATATACCAATGCCAAATACATTAAAAGCATCTACATTGTAAAGAAGGGACAAACCTTGAGCTCCATTGCGAAGGAGGTTGGTGTTTCAGTTCAGCAATTGAAGATGTGGAATACTTTGCGCAGTTCGGATATTCAGGCGGATCAAGAGCTGATCCTTTATTTCCCTAAATCCTTTAAGCGATTCCGCCCCTTCAAGCCCCTGGCAATAGTGGAAGAGATACCGGATGTTGCCTTGACAGAATTGGAACATATCGGCTTGAAAAATCCGTCGCTTATTCATCTTGGCCGCCAATTTGAATATTACTATGTAACACGAAAGGAAAAACCTTCCGCTATTGCAAACCGAATTCCCGGTGTCAATTACAGTAAACTGATGTTGCTAAATGGTTGGCATAAAGACCGGCCACTGAAACCCGGTACGCTGGTCAAGGTGCGGAGAGTTGGCGATGAGACAGATGATTAGTGGATGCTTGCTCACTAGCGAGTAACAAAAAGGGCTGCTTCGAAAATAAGCAGCCCTTTTTGCTTTCTGTGATTATGTGAATGCTATTGATTCTATCCAGATATCATATGGTTTTCACCGTACACGGAGTTAATTTATTAAAAATTAAATTTTTTTCTACTTTTTGACAATAAGCACGAAAGTTGCAACGTTTCTTTTCTGAATTTTGCATAGTTAACAACTCCAAATACTCCTAAAAAGTTAGCTATACACCTAAAATTAACTATTAACTAAACCTCCTTACCTAGCGAAGCAAAATTTTACAATTAAAGAATTTTATCCGACTCCCAATTGATATCCTATTCAGGCCAAACCTGTGGGATGCTAGGAGAAAACTACAGTCCTTTTAGGAGGAAAATTACACGAAAATAAATAAGGATTTAGGCTTTACAGTGGTCAAACGTTGTGTTGACGGTTGGTATCTATTGCCTTCCGGAAAAGCACAATACTGGAGACCTCCCCGCAAAACCAGCAAGGCATAATGTAAACAAAGCCACAAAACATGGTCTTCATAGTCAAAAAATAATGTTCTCCCTGCTTAAAGCCACAATCCCTTTTTCGAAAACCAAGTATTGGTCCCCAATAGACCATTTGAAGACCCCAATGACAATTTGAGAACTGATGGTCCGATCAGGGCCATCTTCTTTGCCCATTGAGAGAGTAGTTTGAACCATCAGCGGCGGTGAGGAGGCTTAAGGGCACAAGCCCCTGCCGCTGCGTTTTTCAACTACTATTCTCAATGGGCGCTTTATTTTCTCGCCAATCTCCACTTTCGTCACCTCAATTTTTCCAGTTGTCCCTTTATTATCTGGCCTTGGTTGTCTTTATTATTTCTTTTAGGTACTTTTGGATAGAAGCCGCCAAAGGTAATGAAGCATTACTTTTAGCGTATAACCCACAAAATTCTTCATTAAAAAACTTCATTTGGGTATGGATATTATGAATCTACTTCAGGGGCAGTTGTCTCAAGGCGTCTTGGATCAACTGACACAGCAAATTGGTGCTTCAGATAGCAAGCAGACTGCAGCAGCAACTGCTGGAATTATGAACACCTTAGTTGGTGCTTTGGCAAAAAATGCCTCAAACCCTGAAGGAGCGCAGTCGCTTAGCAATGCATTGGATCGTGATCATGATGGTAGTGTGCTAGATAATGTCATGGATATGTTCACTGGTGGTGGACAGGTTGCGCAGCAAAATAACCGCGCGATGAATGGCTCAGGTATATTAAATCATATATTGGGAGATCGTCAAGGAGGAGCTATCGATATGATTAGTAAGATCAGTGGTCTGGATTCAGGTAAAACTGGCAATCTCATGACCATGTTGGCCCCTATCTTGATGGGTGCACTAGGTAAGCAGAAGCGTCAGCAGGGGTTGGACGTGGGAGGATTGGCTAACCTTCTAACTGGAACGGTAACTCAGCAAAATCAATCGCCACAGAATCCTACTATGAGTTTGGTCACGAAATTCTTGGATGCTGACGGTGACGGTAGCATCACGGATGATGTGGCAAGTATTGGTATGAAACTTCTGGGCGGTTTGTTTGGCCGTAAGAGAAGATAAATAGTTGAAAGCTATCTATCTCTATAGGTAGCCTATAACATACAAAGGAGTCATTCCGTCAAGAACGCTAATTAGCAAACTTGTATGGAATGACTCCTTTTTGTTGCGAGTCGTTGTAAAGTTGATCTACGGATATACGTTCGAGTCACCCGTTCAACTTAATCGAAAACGGGCGATATGCTTGATCAAACATCCAGTGCAAAGCAACTAGGCTGTGCAATTGGATAACCTAAGCGTTTTCTTTCTCTTTTTTTTCCGCCTCTTTGATTCCTTCCTTCAACTCACTTTCGATAGTAGATCGAGCCGTGTTAAATTCTCTGATGCCTTTACCGACTCCTCTCATCAGTTCAGGAATTTTCTTTCCTCCGAATAACAACAGGATCGCAAAGAAAATAACCAGCATCTCAGGCCCTAAAAAATTGAACAGCAATAAAGCTTTCATATCTCTGTTTTTTAATGATTTACAAAAGTAACAACTAAAAAAGACAAATGGGCGAGGGTACTACCCCAACATTCCCCAAAAATCTTGCCTTTTATACTTCATCTACCTCTATACTAACGATATTTTATAGCATTTCCCTACTTTTTCAAGCCTATTTCCCGCAAGCGTTCATCTAAATATTCTCCCGCAGTAATCGGTTCATAAGCCAATGGATGAGCTTCGTCTACACATTTTTCTAAGCAAGTGAGATCCATATCACTTTTAGGGTGTAGGAAAAAGGGAATAGATAGCCTTGGTAAATGCCATTCTTCTTTGGGCGGATTTACGACCCGGTGGGTGGTAGATTTAAGATAGTTATTCGTTAAACGTTGTAGCATATCTCCAACGTTGATCACAATCTCATCTTCCTCCGGCACGATATTTACCCATTCTTCTTCCATATTGAAGAGCTGTAGGCCTCCTGCTGATGCTCCCACTAGCAAGGTGATGAGGTTGATGTCCTCGTGTTGTTCGGCGCGGATTGCTGAAGCAGGCTCTACGGTGATAGGAGGATAGTGAATGGCACGTAAGATACTATTGCCGTCCTGGATCTTCTCATCGAAATAATTCTCCCCAAGCTCTAGGTGAATGGCGATAGCCTGTAAAAGTGCACTACCTGCCCTTTCAAATGCCTGATACAGTTCGATACCTGTGGAAGTAAAGGATGGAGCTTCAGCCACGTGGACATTAGCAGGATATTGATCCGCGGCTGGATGATCCGCGGCAACTTCTTGTCCGATCTGAAAAAATTCCTTTAGGTCTGCCACTTGTGATTGCTTGGCATGTTCCTTACCAAAAGAAGTATAGCCGCGCTGACCCGCCATCCCTGGAACCTCGTAGTTCCGTTTGGTGTCAGTGGGCATAGCGAAGAATCCCTTGGAGGTAGCGTAGAATCGCTCAATTAGCTCCTTGGGGATTCCGTGGTTGATGACGCCTACAAATCCAATTTCATGGAAAGCATGGCCCAGTTTTTTTACAAAAGCCGCACGTTCTTCTGCATTACCCTCCGTAAATTTAGATAAGTCAACAACGGGAATCGCTCTTTTTCTCATACCGTATATTTTTTTGATGTTGGCCTTTTCTGGGGTGTTGGTGACTTAAGTCAACCCAATGTATTGGCCTGGTTATTATGGTTCCGGACAGATCTCACATTTTCCACCGTGTCGGATGGGGTGAATACGAGACTTGTCCAAGAAGGTTTGTTGCTTACTTTTATCCAATAATGAAATTACAACAAAAATAGTATTTAGTACCCAAGATAGACTGGGGGAAATCAACCTACTGTACCATACTTCAGGACTTTTACAATTATTTTACTTGGGTGCCTGAATCTTAGGGTTGGTGGAGCTATTGTGACCCGGATTTATCGATGATAATGCAGCCTTGTATGCTTATCAGCTACCAGACTCACCGACGAGGTCGATACTTCGACTCATCTAGCAATAACTGAGCATCCCTGAGGTTAGTAAGTGCTTCTATACTTACCTCCGGATGACGTTGCATATATCTTTTAACAATTTGCAAGCCCATCCAGTTGCCTACGCGCCCAGGAGCCTCTGGCGGCATGTCCGTTGGCCCAGTCGGGCTGTATTCGACTAACTTTCGAATTTTGCGAAACTCGCTAGAGTACAGCAATTCGTTTTCTATGAAGTGTGACCAAATATTGAATTCGTTTTCCTGCAGCCATTCTACCTGGGTGGGAGTCATCTCCAGTAAAACCGAATCTGGTGCATGAGGCAATAGAAGTTCTCTTAGATATAGCTTTTTGCCGTTGTGGATCATCAAGTCTAATAAGCGCTCGCCAGTTGCAGGGCCGATGTGATCCTCAATGAGCGGCTGTAGAGTCTTGGATACCAAATGATCTCTATTGTAGGTGCGTACCATATAATCGGAAAAATTCGGATTCTGGGGATTGTATTTCCAATAGGGGTAGTTCGAACCTAGGAAGAAATCTAAGCCGATGGCTAAGGATTGCTCCCCATAAATGAAGGCTGCGATTGAGTATTCCGAAAGGAAGGTGGTAAATGTTGGGACCGTTGCACCAGGAAAATAGTAGCTGTAAAACTGCATGGCTTGTGTCAACTCGTCTCTAATCTCGTCTAAATTTTGATATATCATCTGAGTAGTATCGTACAAATGGGTCAACCCGGGATGGCTAATGAACCCTTGCATATAAGGGAGGTGTCCCTCCGGTGCTACTTCTGGATTCTTGGATCCTAACACATAATTGAAGTATACTTCGCTGAACGCTGGATATTTTTGTTCCAGTTCGGCCATGCTGCTTTCAAATTGTGTGGTATCCAAACTAAACAGCGCCTGCTCAAATCGATCAATCTGTACCTCAACCTCGATATCAGAAACGTCAGGAATGTTTTTCTGCTTGTCACTGCTGCAAGAGATAAGTGCTAGGAGAGAAATTAGTCCTATGAAGAGTTTTACTTTTTGCCTCATTTGTAGTCTTAAATTGCGCCGGCTTGAAGATTCTGGCTACTAAAAAATTAAATATTAAGATGACAAGCCATACCTTTGCTCCATCCTTTTGTCCTCACTTCTGTTACTGTGTTCTAAAAGTGTCGTCCAATAAGAACAGGAAAATAATAAGCACAGTTTTGTAGTTTAATACAGAGCTTGCTCTTGAATCAAAAAACTGCATAATGATGAAAAAAATTGTTGCTATTGCAGCCTTTTTATCGCTAAGTTTATCCATGATGGCTCAGGATGATCTCCGTTTCGGTTTTCAATTGAGTCCTTCTTTTAGCTGGATGAACACTAATACCTCAAAGATAAACCCCAGTGGAACTAATTTAGGGCTTAAGCTAGGTATGACCGGTGAATACTATTTCCGCGAAAACTACGCATTTACCAGTGGAATTGGTTTCTATTTTAACAATGGGGGGACCTTGCTGCACGACTTTGGCGGTTCGTACTGGCCCAACTCTGATCTTCCTTCTTCATTGGATACACTACCCAATAATGTAAAATTGAAGTATAGTATCCAATATCTAGAGATCCCAGTGGGACTTAAGCTTCGTACTCGTGAATTCGGTTACCTCCGATACTTCATGGAGCCTGCCATCACCATCGGTCTTAAGACACAGGCGAGAGGTACCCTGGAAGGCACCGGCGTGACGAGTGATGAAAAGTATAATATTCGAAGAGAGGTAAACTCTCTAAACCTAGCCTGGGGAATTACAGCAGGTGTAGAATATAGTATTTCAGATAATACTAGTTTGATTGGAGGACTGGGCTTTCAGGTAGGTTTTACCGACGTCACAGATGATAAGGGACAAGTTTTTGACCCTGAGCGCGGCACCGTCCGAGAAAGATCAAAAGGAACAAATAATAGTATCACGATTCGCTTGGGAATCTTGTTCTAGGCAGTTGTGTTTCCTTTAAATTTTAGACTGCTGTAAGTCTATCTTTTTGCGAACCATATAGGGGCAAGGAAGGATGGGGTTACAGCAGTTTTCGTTTATAGGAGTTGCTGAAGAGTTGACCATCGACCTAAAGAGTAGGCATTACCCTACCACCAACTCCATGATAGCCGGTCCCCAGTAATGTTTGGTGAAGAAGTAGGTAGCCAAGACAAGAAAAGCGGTGGTAATGAACAAACCTGCTGCTGCCAATCGTTTGGCCGTCAGGGTTCGCATGAGCGCTTTACGACCGATAAAGACCTCTGCTACTAGGAGATTAGGGATATAGAAAAAGAAATCCATGAAATAATCGAATGGCCCTTGGAAGGTGTTGGTATGCCCTAAGCCATCTGTGAATAGGAACCAAAAGCCGTAATCCATCCGATACAACCAAGAACCAATGGCCAGGGCGAACAGTCGTATGGCCCAAGCCCGATGTCGCTCAAAATCCTTATTCCATGCGTGTCGAATGGTTTCGATGGCTGACAAAAACATAGCCACCCCATAGCCTGCAAAACCAATGTCCATGACGAGCCCACCGACGGTTCCTTTAATGAAGATAAATATCAAACCACCAACGGCCGTCGCTAATGAGGCTAAAACATAGATTCGTCCAAGCCAGCGATGCCATGCTGGGTACTTCTCCCGTACATAGGTAATTAACTGAATACAACCCAAGATCAGAATTAGGCCACCAGCGGCAAAGTGTATTCCAATTCCAATAGTTGCTGCTTCGGTTCGCTCATCATAAAGTCCAGGTAGGATTTCATTCCATTGAGCCGTATTGCCCTTTAACAGAGCGACGAAATAGAACGATAGAATGAACAAGCCGAATAGAATGGCACTAATCCAAACAGTGGCGACTAATAATTGCCCGCCTAGCTTCACGATGGCGTCAGTCCGTGTATCTCCAAGCATTACATACTATTTTGTAAGGGTATTGTCCAAAAGGTAATTAAAATCCTTAATACTCTACCCGTTGAGACAGAGTAAGAATTGTTGAAAAGCTCAGATTTTGGCGACTCAAATCACTCCGAAATCTTTGGCAGTCAAGCTTTCATGCGCCTCATTGGTAAATTTGCTTATCTTTGCGGCGAAAAACAAGCTATAAGAAAATGAGTAATCAGCTAGATGCCGCTTTAGCGGAAAAAATAGATGCCTTTATCACACAAGCTTTACAGGAAGACGTAGGTCCAGGAGATTATACTTCATTGGCCTGTATTCCTCCCGATTCCAAAAGTAAAGCCAAGTTGTTGGTAAAAGACCCTGGTGTGATAGCGGGTATCCCTGTAGCTGAAGCCATTTTCAAAAAAGTAGACCCAGAAGCAGTCATCGACATTAAAATTCCTGATGGCACAGCAGTAAGTGTAGGAGATATTGCTTTCACCGTAGAGTGTAATTCTCAAGCGTTATTGAAAGCAGAGCGATTGGTGTTGAACACGATGCAACGCATGAGTGGCATTGCTACTAAAAGTAATCGATTTGTTTTCGAAGTGGAAGACCTACCGGTTAAGATCTTAGATACAAGAAAGACAACTCCTAATCTTCGTTTTCTAGAGAAATGGGCGGTGAGAATCGGTGGATGTCACAACTATCGTGATGGCCTATATGATCGTATCATGATCAAGGATAATCATATAGATGCTTGCGGTGGAATTCAGCAAGCGATTGAAACGGTTTGTCAGTATTTGTTTGACAACAAACTTTCGCTAGAGATTACGATCGAAGTGCGCAACTTGGTAGAGCTCCATGAGGTAATGGAGGTAGGAAAAGTGGATCGAATCATGCTCGACAACTTTGAATTGCCATTATTGGAGGAGGCCATCGCTACGATAGACAGACAGTACGAAACGGAGGCATCTGGCGGTATTAATATCAATAATGTTCGCAAGGTGGCGCAAGTAGGCGTGGATTACATCTCAGTGGGTGCTTTGACGCATTCCTCGACCAGTCTGGACCTTAGTCTGAAAGTAATCAAGGACTAATTTCAGGCTTCTTTTTCTGTTACTCTTAATCTTTTTTGAAAACTTGATGCTAGCTTGGCCTCACCAAGCCCTGTTCATCGATTATCCAATCGGATAGGCTCTTAAAATCATTACCCAGAGAATAATGAAGGAGGCAATAATAAACCAAAATCGGAAGTCTTTCAGATAATTCTGAGAATTGGGTGTCATGATGTAAAACTTGTGGTTGGGTGCACCTTGCAAAAGCCCGATAGGTGATCGAGAGCCGGAAGCGTATGGAAATGAGGGGGAACCATTACTTGTCCCAAAATTGGCCTTGTACTCCTAGCAATACGTAGCGGGTTATCACGCAGTGAATTATTAATTTGTTCCATAGAAGGTTATGTCGCATCAGCGATGCGTTTTAGGGAAGAGAAATGATAGCCTAGAAGCTTTTCTCTAAGGACCACAAGAGCAAAAAGAATGCCAGAATTTTAGGCTAGTTGTGTCTGGGGATGTTTCTGTAACAATTGCTGGTTGATCTGCTTGATCAAGGAAGGACCCTCATAGATTAGGCCAGTATAGATTTGAACTAAGTCTGCTCCAGCCTCTAGCTTTTCCAGGGCGTCGGCAGCGGAATGAATACCTCCGACACCTATAATCACCGCCTCTGTTGGGAGTTTTTCTCGGATGTAGCGAATGACTTCAGTGGCACGACCCTTGACCGGTCTACCGCTCAATCCTCCAGCTCCAATTTCTTCTAGAGTTTGATCGCTTGTATTCAAGTTAGCCCGACTAATGGTGGTATTGGTTGCAATAATACCTTGAATACCGGTGTCTCCAACGATATCGACGATGTCATCCAATTGCCCGTCCGTGAGATCCGGCGCAATTTTTAGTAAGATCGGTTTGGGTTCTGCTTTTGCTTTATTGAGTTGCTGAAGCTGGCTGAGTAAAGCCGTCAAAGGTTCTTTTTCCTGTAGGTCGCGTAGGTTGGGGGTGTTAGGTGAGCTTACGTTGACTACAAAATAATCCACATAGGGGAAAAGTGCTTCGAAGCACTTGGTGTAGTCGGAGGTAGCCTCTTCATTTGGGGTGAGCTTATTCTTCCCAATATTTCCACCTATCACTACTCCTTTGGGTTTGCCGACTTGCAATCTCTCCACCAAGGCATCGACTCCCTCGTTATTAAAACCCATTCGGTTGATCAGTGCCTGATCCTGCGGAAGGCGAAAAAGACGAGGCTGTGGATTCCCGGCTTGCCCTTTCGGCGTTATTGTTCCTACCTCAATAAAGCCAAAGCCTAAGGCCGTCATGGGACGGAAGTATTTTCCATCCTTGTCGAAACCTGCTGCGAGGCCCACTGGATTCTTAAACTGTAAGCCCATAAGTTCACGCTCCAATTTGGAATTTTCTACCCGGTAGAGGGAACGAAAAACCTGATTAATAACAGGAATTGATAGGACGAACTTTAACAGCGCAACAGTTAAGTGGTGAGCTTTCTCAGGAGCCATCAAAAAAAGAAGTGGCTTTAGTATGTTTTTATACACGCGTGCAGGAGTTTAGATAAAGGTCAAGATCAAATACGGCACTAGGCTAAAATAAAAAAGCCGGGTAGCAGTGTTTTTGCTACCCAGCCATAATCATAATCCCAAAAACTATTCTTTTACTCAAAAGAGTGAATATTCACATTTGCAATGTCAAATATATAAACTTAGTCGCATAACTCCAACACTATTAACAATAAAGCTTATGAAGCCTCTTCCTCGGATCTCACTAGCAGTTGGAATCCATTGCCATGTATATTGACGATTTCAATATTTTCGTCTTTGCTCAAATACTTCCTTAGTTTGGTGACAAAGACATCCATACTCCTGGCTGTGAAGTAGTTGTCTTCACCCCAGATTTTAGTCAAGGCTTCAGATCGAGGCAAAATATCGTTCATGTACATAGCGAACATGCGGAGTAGCTGCGCTTCTTTGGGCGACAACTTCGCTTTTTCCTCTTCCGAGCCATTTGGATCAAAAGTTAGGATACGAAGGGGGAAGTTAAAGTGATATTTCCCGATAGGGAATTCCTTAATTTCTTCTCTTGGGTCGGCTTTCTGCTGGCTTCGCTTGAGAACGGCTTGAATGCGATATAGCAATTCTTCAGAATTAAAAGGCTTGGTGATGTAATCATCTGCTCCAATTTTAAAACCTTGGAGGACATCATCCTTCATCGTTCGAGCGGTAAGGAAGATAATAGGCATATCGGTGTCCTTCTCTCGAATTTCTTTGGCAAGGGTGAAGCCGTCTTTGCGGGGCATCATGACATCAAAAATACATAGATCATACTGCCCTTTATTGTAGCTTTCTAATCCTTGGGCACCATCTGTTGCTAAGGTTACTTCATATTCGTGCATTTCCAGATAAGAACGCAATACATCACCGAAATTCTGATCATCTTCAACCAGTAAGATTCTGTTATTAGCCATATGTGTGATTTTTCGGTTTAGCTTTTGGTGTTTTGTCTTTTAGTAAAAAATTCGGAATGAACTTGGCTAACCCATTATCTTGTTTAGCCGCAATCTGGCTAGCTTGATGAGGAAAGGTGAGTATAAAACTACTGCCTTTCCCTAGTTCACTCTTTACATCGATTTGCCCTTTGTGGGCATCCATAATGGCTTTTACATAACTCAGGCCAAGCCCAAAGCCTTTTACATCATGGAGGTTGCCGGTATGGACGCGATAGAATTTGTCGAAAATATGTTTTTTCGACTCTTTCGTCATACCCATACCCTTATCAGAAACGATTACCTGTACGCCATGGTTGACATCACGAGTAGTTACGGAGATGTCCGGACTGTCTGGAGAATACTTATTGGCATTGTCCAGCAGGTTGTTGATCACATTGGAAATATGTGTAACATCCCCTTCGATAATGGGGCGAGTGGCTTTTAAAGAAGCAGTAGCTGTACCATTTCTTTTCTCGACCTGAAGACCAATATTTTCAACTGCACGGGCAATAGTTTCGTGGAGATTGACTTGCGAGGCTTTGAGAGAGACCTCCTTTCGGTCTATCTGTGCCATTTGCAAAACTTTCTCCACCTGATTATTCATACGTTTATTTTCTTGTTTTATTATGTTGGCGAAGCGCCCGACTTTGTCTGCTTTGCCTGCGATCATCGGACTTATGATGGAATCGGCGGCCAGGGAAATCGTTGCGATCGGCGTTTTGAACTCATGTGTCATGTTGTTGATGAAGTCTGTTTTCATTTCAGACAGCTTCTTTTGCTGAAAGATGACATTGACCGAATAGCCAAAACAAAACAGGATCAGGGCACTAAAGAGAAGCGTTCCGATCAGGTTGGGTAGGAGATCTCCCCACACCAAACTATTCTGCTTAGGGAAATCTATGTATAGGAGCCCTGGTGAAGGCATTTCATTTCTAAACAGATGTATGCTAAAAGGAGAATTTTTCAGCTGTGCAAAACTCGGCTGGTTTTCCTCAGGTACGACGTAGTGATCATTTACAATGATAAAAGACTTGGTCTGGTGACTGTAAATGCCATAATTGTACATGGTTTTTAACCCTTCATCCTCTAACTCTCTCCTAATAATTTCTTTCAGTTTACCTAGGTTGATCCGATCCTCTAGATTTTCATTGGTGTAAATAGACTGAACTTGCGTATACTTTTCATTCTTTGATCGCAAGCAGTTTGGGCAAATACGAGGGTCAATAATGTCTCCCCTTTGGATTTGGCCTCTGAGAATCTCTATGCTTTGACTATTCTCTTTTGTAATCTTACGTGAGATAGAAAGATCGAGCAGGGCATATTGATTACTGGTGGAAGGGCTGACATCGATCCGGTCAAAGAAGCTGCCCACATGTCCATGTCCCAGGTAATCTATAGTGGTAGCTTTCTCTTCGTGTATCAAACGATCTACTACCGAACTGATGGCCGAACGCACCTTATTGTCAAACTTTTCTTGATTTACCTGGATGGCAGTACCAATCAAGCCGATCTGAAGCCAGACTACGCCAATTACCGCAGCTGCCATGATACCCACTATCATCCATATTGCCTGCTTATTCATGAAAGTTGAGTTATCCTGATGTTAGAAAAAGCGCCAAATCCAGGCCGAAGGCTATTTGATTGAAGGATCTGAGCAATAAAAGAAACAAGCTATTTTGACAAATTTACCTATTCTGCCGACGCTAATGAGTCACTTTAACACACTTTTAACTCCACAGCAAAGAGAAGCTAAAATTTTTCACATTCGACGCCTAAAACTCCGGCAATCACCTATGCAAGCTACTCAAAAAAAGAGAACTGATAGAAAAGCGAAGTCTAGCTAAGTAGTTTTTACTTTACAGGTTATCAATTGTTAAATCCCGCATATCAAAATACTAGTGTTCAAGTACTAATTAGAACAGTACCCTTACACGATTAGTTCTGAGGGTAAAAAAGGCAGCAGGAAATGCACATTTATAGTAACCGTTTATAACAGATAAATGAGCTGAGCGCTTAGCAGGAACGATTGCATGGAACGCGATTCTCGATTGGGGAAAGAGGCACTATCATACAGCCTGTTGGTGGGGATATAGAAGCGAAAACAGCTTCCAACATTTCGCGTGAAGAAATACGAAAAACCACCGATAATACTAATGTCATTTTTATTGAACTTCGTTCGGATTTCATCAAAACTTACATCTTGCTCCACGGGTTGAATGGAAGAAATACGTCGGGTTTCTATTACCTCAGAACTAACCAAACGACCATACGAAATTCCGAAATGGAGTTGAGCGGGTACGAATTCGTTTAATTTCCTTTTTCTTCTTCTCTTTTTTGAGGAAGGAATCTCTTCAGGTTTAGGGACTTTGATATTGAGCAGAAATGCAGACTCTACAAAGTTTAGGTTCAGGTTTACAACACTAGCTTGGTTTTTGGAAGGGCGTGCCCCTCTTCGGCTGTAGAGGAGGTCAATGTTGAATTCTAATAACGGACTCAAGTAGGCTACTGCTTTGGCACCGGCAGTAATTCCTTTCTTATGGAATCCAAATTGGAAATCACCGTCAATTTGGGAGAAATTAGCACCCAAGACAGCACCAGCATTGAACCGTTGAGCGACTAAGTGATTGGAAAACAACAGCAGGGCGAAGATCAGTAAATGTTTCACGTAAACCTTTCATTTTGTGAGTGTAGAAAAGCGCGGATCGGCTTCTAACAAGATAATTAATTTCTGACCCCATTCGGTAGAAATGAGAAAGGTTGTCTAACGCTTGACAATTTGTGATGCAGTACTACCTGCTATGACTGGTATTCTGACTCGGAAAGTTCTAGCGATTAGTATTTAGTCAACTTGAATTGACGAATTGGCTCAGATTCATCCCTACTGCAAAGTAGAATCTTGTAGGTGCCTGAGCGCAAATGTTGACAATCAATCGTAGTTGATTTTTGTAGCGGGAAGTTTTCTAGAAAGGCTCCTTTTCGATTGGTTAACAGTAAATGGTATTTGTCAATGTTTTCAGTCGTGAGCAAGGCTTTCAATACCATTGGCTTGATCCCCTTTTTAATCTGAAAATTGGTTACCTCTCCATCCCATCGGCCAAGCTCCTCTTCCTTCAAACTTATGCCTGCCTGATACCCAACTGAAACACTGGAAGACAATCGGCTAGGGGCACCAAAATTGCTGGCGTTTTTAACTTGAGACCTTTGTGCTAAGGCATAATGTGGGTGGAATGCCTCTTGAAAGCTTTGCCCCTGAAGTGCAATAGCAGAAAAGAAACAAAGAATGAGATATAGGTGTTGGCTTTTCATCTTGTGGTATTCTTAATCTGAGTTAGAAAAGATGAAACAGCGGGTGGGTCAATATGGAAATTGTGAAACGGTCGGGTTGGGTATTTCCTTTAGCTATGAATATAGCATTTCTACGCTCAAAAAATAAGCGCAATGGACATGAATTAGAGAAAAAGTAAGTTCGAAAACGGATTTAAGGACTTGAAATGAAGATCGGATGAAAAAATAAAGCCTTGTTACCAGCTATAAATAGCCATAACAAGGCCCTCAAATAGTGTCTCAAAAGTCTCCTAAGCGTTTAGAGAAAGCCTGTCTCAAGATAGTGTTTGGCTTTTCTCAAGACGCTTAGATGTTGGGTGGGGTGTTTCGCTTTGTTGATGTAAAGGTAGGGGGGATCTTGGGTGGGTTCCTCCACATCTTGATGTGGGGGAATAAAAAAACTCCTCTGTGACTGGCACAGAGGAGTTTTTTCTTTTTGGGGATTAATATCGGATTATTCCATGATGACCAACTGTTTCGATAGGATCGGCTGACGATCAACTTGTACACTGACCGCATAGATTCCACTGACGAAATGGGCAACTGGCAGCTTGATTCTGGTGCTAGGTGGATTAGGCCAGCTCTGCTGAAAAACAATTTCACCAAAAAGGTTTTGAATGCGAACCACGGTCAGCCCTTCTTCCTCTGATTCTAGATCTAGATAGGCATCTTCCGAACTTGGATTAGGGAGTAGGGTGAAGTGCGTCAAGGCACTCTCGGCATCATCATCATATTCCTCTGGTGGATTAGGAAGTACAATTCCGTCCCCTTCGCAGACAATATGGATATATTCCATCACAACGCAGCCGATGGCATCGGTGATCTTAACGGCTAAATTTAAAGCTGATCCACCGATAGAATATTCAAGATTGGTTGTACTCAGTCCTGAGGTAATGAGCGCATCACCTTCTACAATGGCCCAGTGATAAGTATAGGGGGCTACCCCCCCTGTAACCTGGATGCCTAAGTTATTCTCCGTGCTACCACATTCCACGGTCTCTGGTCCAACAAAGGTCCCGGAAAGATCCGAGTTTAGGACGGTGATGGTTTGATCTGCTTCACTCATATTTCCACAAGCATCTGTAGCTTTCCACTTTCTCCGGATTTGTTCGATCGTCGGGGAGATGGTATGGTAAGTCTCCTGAAAGTCCACCGAAAACTCACTACAACCGTCTGCTACGACAATATCGCTGGCAGAAGGGATAGGAGATTCGCAATAGATCGTTGTATCGTTAGGGTTATAGGAGAAGATAGGGGGGGAGTTGTCTACGGCATTAATAAAAATGATCAATTCACTCATATTGCCGCAAGGGTCGGTGGCCTGCCAGGAATACTGGTATCTTTCAAGGTATCCCCCTTCAGCACAGGAACCTTCATCCACCAATTTTACGAGTAGCTGCAGGTCTATATTTCCATCACAATTGTCTTGCACGCTGACAGCCTCTATCCCTAAGTCTGGAAAAAGATCTCCTTGAAAATCCACACAGTTTTGCTCTATGGCCTGTCCAGAAAGCAGGTTTTCCAATCGAGGATGTACAAAACTTAAGTCAGGAGGGGTGTTGTCTATCTCAATAATCGTCTGTACTTCCGAAGACGTATTGCCGCAGCGATCAGTAGCAGAATAGGTCCTTCGGATAACTAGACCACAATTGGTGGACAAAGTATCTTGAGTCAAAGAGGCAAAAATGGTATCATTGAGGCAAGCATCGATTGCCATCACTTCCTCAGGCAAAGGGGTAGGTAGGCCGCAGGTATCCTGTGGGAAATCGACGAACACAGGTCCCATATTGTCGACTAGATGGATGGTTTGACGGGCGGTTGTTGTATTGCCGCATTGATCCACCGCTGTCCAATCGCGAATTAGGGCTTCTTCCTCACCAGTACATGATCCTTGACTTAAATAGGTGTCTTCAAAACTTAAGTCGATTGGACCTCCACAGTCGTCCTGCGCTTCCAGCATGGGGATTTCTGTTCCACAGGATAAAGTCAATCTGGGCGCGAAATATTCAAAAACGGGAGGAGCCTCATCAACAATGGAGAGTAGAATAGAATAGCGAGTGAAATTTCCGCATTTATCTATAGCTGTGACCGAGAGTACGATTTTGTATAGATAGTTGTCTCTGGGGCAATTGCCAGCGATAATGAAAGTGGTTTCCCACGTTACCTCTTGCACTCCCACATTATCAGTCACCTCAAAATCATCACGAGTGAAGATAGGAACCCCGAAGGAATCTCCATTACAATCAAACGGAATGATCCCTTCTCCACCGATCGGAATGTCTTCAAGGCCTGGATAGATGATCCGTACTTCGGGCGAAACGCGATCTTCTATGGTGATTTTTTGTACGCCGATGTCTGCATTTCCACATTCATCGAAAGCGGTCCATTTCCGTTCTACGAAAATAGTTCCGTCATCTCCCTGTTGTGGCTCCGTTTCTTCGAATATGATTTCTACTTCACTGCAATTGTCGGTGGCAGTCACCTCAACTACCGGTGGTAATATAGGAGCACAAATATCAGCAGGTACATTTTGCAGAACGGGGGCTGTATTATCACCTACCAGAAAATACAGTACCAATTCTGTGGCATTTCCACATTCATCTGAAGCGATCCAAGTGGAAGTTGCTCGGGCAAAATGCCCATCCTCATTACAAGTTGGGAAGTGTTCTAATCGGAGATCATATTGAACATCAGAGAATACAGAGCAATCATCATTGGCAAATATGGCATCGGCACCGTAGTACAATTCATTCCAGGATTCACATTCCAACTCCCTGGTGTCTCCCGATTCTAAGCCCTGCAATGCTGGATCTTGAATGAAAATGCGAGGGGGATTGTGGTCAATGACTTCTATTCTCTGTTGAGCAAAGGATTGATTGCCGCAACCATCCGTAGCCGTCCAGGTGCGCAAAATGATGGATTCCCCGCCGCAATCACCTGGCAGCCTTTCCTGTTGGAAGTCAATCTCTACGGAAGAACAAACATCAAAAGCCCATGCTTGCTCTGGCTCAGGAATGTTCCTACAGTCGGTCACCATATCTTCAGGTACGAAAGAAAAAGTGGGCGGACGATTGTCCCGCACTTCAGTGAAAAACTCGAAAGTAGCCGTATTTCCACATTCATCGGTGGCGATCCAGGTATGTCGCCATTTACTCATGTAGCCTGCGGAATTACAGTTCCCTACATTCATTTGTTCTTTTTCTAGCCTTACCTCCACGGCAGAGCAATTGTCGTAGGTGGTGACGTCCGAAACGCTGAAGGCGTTTGGATCCCAATTGTCTACGTTGTCCATGCAATTCACATGGATCAGTGCCCCATTGTTAATCCCTCGCAGAGGCGAGTTGTTTCTGGGGGTGATGGTGGGAGGCGTATTATCACCAGCTACCGTGTATGCTTTACTTAAGGTTGTGGTATTGCCACAGTCATCGGTGGCTACCCAGTTGTAGCTTACGGAAAACCCATTGCAGTAATCTACTTCATGAGGACTGGCATTTTCGGTAAACTCTATCTCTGCGCATTCATCGGACACCCAGGCAGCCGGTAGCGGATTGCTACAGTTGTAGGGAATATTAGTTGGTGGGGCATGGATTTCGGGGCCACTGTTATCCTCGACAAAAAAGGAGGCTGTAGTCCCGATAGCATCTCCACAATTATTAGTGGCAATAAAGGTGACCGTGTAAGTCTCTGCTCCGCCACAGCCAGCTTCATAATTGGTCGGTCCATAATCCCATTCAACATTGTCATCTACATCACAATCATTAGTGACTAGGCGAGCACCGCCAAAATCTTCTAGCCAGGCTTCCAAGGCAGGGAAATAATCTTCCACACACTCAATGGTGAAATCTGATGCGGGCGAAATGGTGATTCCTGAAGGGAAAGAGTTGCTGTTGCTTTTTGCTTTTAAAGCGTAGGTAGACAGCGTGAGACTTAGTCCAAGGGATATGATAATACAAGTTGCTTTCTTCACGACGTCGTTTGTTCATGTTTAGAAAAAAATACTGTATGAGTAGTTTTCTAAAGTGGTTTTGTTTTTACCAAGATTGTCTTTCGAAGATGAATGCAGAGTGTCTAATAGTCTAGGGGTAAAATTAACTTTTAGCCACACCAGTAGACTCGCATTGGCGAGACCTAGCTTGAGTGACATCGCTATGTTACCACTTCGGGGGAGGGGAGAACTGGGTTGATTCTAGGCCGTATAGTTTGAGGCCGGATTATGCTCAGGTATTACTGGAGGTAAGGGGGAGTCGTTGATTAAAAATGCGAAACAAATATAAAATTTTTTTTTTTGTTTTGAAGCCTCATGTTTTTAAACGCTAAAATTTGAGCAAAGTCTAAAAAATTGACCAAAATTTGACGCAGTTTTTTCCAAGGTGAATTCCCGAAGAATTGGTAGAGATTTGGGTCGTATTTTAAGGGTTGACAAATTATTATTCTGTCTGGACTCAGATTTGGAAAACATTTATACTCACCTATGCCCCCTTTGGCAATTCTTTTCGAGTGGAGATCATTCCTTACTCATAACTCCTTGAGGCTGAAAGCTTACCTCTTGTTCAAAAAAGTGAATTTGGTTTTTTGAAATACCTATAAATAACATACCTTTGCAGCGATTTTGAAAGACCGTTATAAACACTGTGCTGGATGAAGAAGATTATTATAAGTCTTTTAAGCCTCTGCCTACTAACATTTGCTGTTAGCGCGCAAGATCACGATGATCACTCTCATGATACAACAGAAGAGCATCATGAAGGTGGTGATCACCATGCTGAAGGGGACCATCACGAAGGCGGGTGTCACTGCCACGATGCTTCCAAAGATGAGTTCGACCCAGGTGAAACAGCTTTCCACCATATCATGGATGTAAATGCTTTCCACCTGTATGGCGATATTTACATTCCACTTCCTTGCATCTTATATGCACCCGAGCACGGCTGGTCTTTTTTCCTTTCCAATAAGTTTGAGCTACATCATCACGGCGATGGCCACAAAGCAATTGACGGATATGTAATGCACCATGGAGAAGTGATGCGAGTGCATGACGCATCTTTCCCGAAAGGGGAAGTTGCAGTAGAATGCTTTGGATCGACGCACGAAGGGGACAAAGAGGTTTTTCAAGTAATCTACGAAGGAGAATGTTACAATCTAGATAAGAAGAGTACTTGGGATGGTGGTATGCTTGGTGGAGGAATTACTTCTTACTATGATTTTTCTATAACTAAGAATGTATTCACGATGCTTTTGGCTTTGTTCCTTCTGTTCTTCATGTTCAGACGAGTGGCCAAAGCTTACACAACGAGAAAAGGCGAAGCCCCTAAGGGAATTCAATCTTTAATAGAGCCGATCTTCGTTTTCATGCGAGATGAGGTGGCGATTCCTTTCTTGGGACCAAAGTATGAGAAGTATTTGCCCTTCTTGATGTCTATCTTCTTCTTCATTTTGGGATTGAACTTGATCGGACAGATTCCATTCTTCCCAGGAAGTGGAAACGTAACGGGTAACCTAGCCGTCACGATGGTGTTGGCCTTGTTCGCCTTCTTTGTGACAAACCTTAGCGGTAACAAACATTACTGGGAGCACATCTTCTGGATGCCAGGTGTACCGGCTTGGGTAAAGACGATCTTGACACCTGTGGAGGTGATGGGACTTATCATCAAGCCCTTAACGCTGATGTTGCGTCTTTTTGCCAACATCACAGCGGGACACATCGTAATTATCATTTTTGTGAGTTTGATCTTCGTATTCGGACAAGCGGGAGAGAGTATTGGAGGATCAGTACTAGGTGGTTTCATCGCAGTTCCTTTGACCCTCTTTATGATGGCAATCGAATTGTTGGTGGCTTTCATTCAAGCTTTCGTATTCTGTATCCTAACTGCTTCTTATATCGGAGCAGCAATTGAGGATCACCACCACGAAGCAGAACATCATTAATCTTTTATATAAACAAAGTTATCATGACTGGTACTTTAGCAGCAATTGGAGCAGGTCTAGCCGTAATCGGCGCTGGCATTGGTATTGGAAACGTTGGTTCTAAAGCCATGGAAGCTATCGCTCGTCAGCCAGATGCAGCTGGTGACATCCGCTCTAACATGATCTTGATGGCTGCCCTTGTAGAGGGTGCAGCTTTGATCGCGATTATCCTTTCTTTCTTCGTAGGATAAGAACGATCTGCCAAAAGGCATATGAACTGAGCTCGACAACGGTTGGTTGTTTGGCTCAGTTCTCAGCAAAAAAATCTCAGTGGGCTAAATTAGAGTCCATGAAGTTGTATAAACGCCGAAGTGCGTGTAAAAGAATTCAATAATGACTGATCTATTATTTCTTGCTGATTTCTCTGTAATTCGTCCTGAACCAGGTTTGTTTGTTTGGACGGTGTTGATCTTCTCTGTTTTCTGGTGGTTGATGGCTAAATATGCTTTTAAGCCAATCCAGCAAGCATTGAAAGCTCGTGAAGACGATATCCAGAACTCTTTGGATGAGGCTAAGCGTGCTAGAGAAGAAATGGCTAACCTGAACGCAGAGAATGAAAAGCTATTGGCCCAAGCTAGTGAAGAAAGAGCTAAGATCTTGAAGGAAGCTAAGGAAGCTAAACAGGCAATTATTGCTGAGGCTAAGGAGAAAGCAAAGGAAGAAGCGAAGAAGATTGTTGCCAATGCCAAGAATGATATCGAAAACCTAAGAATGGCTGCTGTTACTGACTTGAAAAACCAAGTTGGAAACATCTCGATTGAAATTGCCGAGAAGATCCTTCGTGAGCAATTGAGTGGAGACGCTGCGAAGGAAGGCTATGTGAAGTCTTTGGTAGACGAGATCAAATTGAACTAGAGCAGTCGTTGGTACTGTATGGTGTGAAGGGTTATCCCATCATACCGTGTAGTGAATCTGAATTAGAAAGACCTTCAACTAGTAATATTAAACTATGTCCGTACAAAGAATAGCTTCAAGGTATGCCAAGTCTCTTATCGACTTAGCAGTTGAGCAAAACAAGTTGGATCGTATCCTGGAGGATGTTAATAGTTTCCGTGAGGTATTGAAGCATAGAGAGTTCAAGCTATTGACGAAGAGTCCAATCGTAAGTACGAGTAAGAAGCAGGAGATTTTCAAGGCTTTGTTCGAAGGCAAATACGATGAGCTAACCATGGCTTTCTTTAATATCCTTATTAACAAGGGCCGTGAGTCTTATTTGGCTGATATAGCTGTGGAATTTCTTTCGCAGTACAAAAAGTTGAAGCACATTTCTACCGTAAGATTGACAACAGCTTCCCCATTGAGCGACGAGGCTTTGGCTTCGATCAAGGAGAAGTTGGTACAAAGTACGGTTACGGATGATCAAGTAGAAATGACAGTAGAAGTTGATCCAGAACTAATTGGTGGATTCATCATCGAGTTTGAGGACAACATCTATGATGCCAGTGTGGCAAATAAATTGGATGAACTTAAGAAGGGCTTTAGAGATAACAAGTATATCTCTATGATCATGGCCCGTTGATAATAAATCGCTAAACGTAAATTCTAAAGAATTATGGTTGATGTAAAACCTGATGAAATATCAGCGATACTCAAGCAACAATTGTCTGGCTTTTCTTCTGCAACAGAATTAGAAGAGTACGGCACCGTTTTGCAAGTGGGTGATGGTATCGCCCGCGTATATGGCTTGACCAATGCACAAGCTGGTGAATTGGTAGAGTTTGAAACCGGCGTGCAAGCTATCGTACTGAACCTGGAAGAGGATAATGTAGGGGTTGTATTGATGGGACCTGGCGATGGTATTCGCGAAGGATCTAGAGTACACCGTACAGGAACAATTGCCTCTTTAAGTGTAGGTGAAGGCTTCGTAGGACGGGTAGTTAACCCACTAGGTGAGCCTATTGATGGTAAAGGAGAGATTTCAGGTGAGAAGTACAAGATGCCATTGGAGAGAAAAGCTCCAGGTGTAATCTACAGACAGCCAGTAAACGAGCCTTTGCAAACAGGTATCAAGGCAATTGATGCGATGATTCCAATCGGTAGAGGTCAGCGTGAGTTGATCATTGGAGACCGTCAGACGGGTAAGACAGCTATCGCTCTGGATACGATCATCAACCAAAAAGAATTCTACGATAGAGGTGAGCCTGTATTCTGTATCTACGTAGCATCTGGACAGAAGGCTTCTACTGTAGCACAGGTGGCTAAGACGTTGGAAGAGAACGGAGCATTGGATTACACTGTAATCGTTTCTGCTTCTGCCGCTGATCCAGCGCCACTTCAGTTCTACGCTCCATTTGCTGGAGCTGCGATCGGAGAATATTTCCGTGACACAGGACGTCCTGCCTTGATCATTTATGATGATCTATCTAAGCAAGCGGTAGCATACCGTGAGGTATCTCTATTGTTGCGTCGTCCTCCAGGTCGTGAAGCTTATCCTGGTGATGTATTCTACCTTCACTCTCGTTTGTTAGAGCGTGCAGCAAAGATCATCGCTAACGATGAGATCGCAAGAGACATGAATGACTTGCCTGATTCATTGAAGAATGCAAAAGATAGCGACGGAAACCCATTGGTGAAAGGTGGCGGTTCTTTGACTGCTCTTCCGATCATTGAGACCCAAGCCGGTGACGTTTCTGCTTATATCCCAACCAACGTAATTTCGATTACTGACGGTCAGATCTTCTTGGAATCTAACCTATTCAACGCGGGTGTAAGACCAGCGATTAACGTAGGTATCTCAGTATCCCGTGTAGGGGGTAGTGCTCAGATCAAATCGATGAAGAAAGTTTCGGGTACCTTGAAGCTTGACCAAGCCCAGTACCGTGAATTGGAAGCTTTCGCGAAATTCGGTTCTGATCTTGATGCGGCTACCACTGCTATTCTTGAAAAAGGTAAGCGCAACGTGGAGATCTTGAAGCAACCTCAGTACTCTCCGGTAACGGTTGAAAAACAAGTAGCCATCATCTACTTGGGTACAAAGGGACTTGTGAGCGGCGTACCTGTAGAGAAGGTACGTGAATTTGAGAGCGTTTTCTTGACCAACTTAGAGCAACAACACCCAGAGGTGTTAGAGACTTTCAAGTCTGGTAAGTTGACTCCAGAAGCGACTTCAGCTTTGGAAAAATTGGCCGCAGAAATGACGGCACAGTATAAATCGTAAGTAGTTAATGGCTATCTGAAGGCTGCTATTTGAAAGTATCTATTGTTCAATATCAGTCTTCAGAAAACTCCTTAATATATGGCTGCCAACTTAAAAGAGGTACGGGATAGAATTAAATCGGTAAAAAATACGCAGCAGATTACTAATGCAATGAAATTGGTATCTGCGGCAAAACTGCGTAAGGCTCAAATGGCTATTCAGCAGATGCGCCCTTATGCAGATAAGCTAAATGAAATGCTGCGTAATATCCTATCTAACCTAGATGGTGATGTGGATACCGAATTTGGTACAGAAAGACCCGTAAATAAGGCGTGCATCGTGGTAGTGACCTCCAACAGAGGTTTGTGTGGTGCTTTTAATGCGAATGTATCTAAAGCAGCGATCGAATTAGTGGAAAATAAATATGCAGAGCAAAGAGCCAATGGTAATTTGTCTGTAATGTTTATCGGAAAGAAAGGTTTTGATTACTTCAAGAACCGCTACCCAGATCTTAACTTTATCAAAGACCATATGGAGATCTTCAATGATCTAAGCTTTGATAATGTTGCTACGGTGGCACAGGGGCTGATGAAGTCTTTCCAAGACCAGGAATTCGATGCGATCGATGTTTCCTACGGCCGATTCAAGAATGCAGCCATGCAGTTCGCAGAGGCAGAGCAGTTTTTGCCGGTAGCTAAGATTGAGAATGAGGGTGGTGGAAATGCGAAAGCTGATTATATCTTCGAACCAGGTAAAGAAGGATTATTGAGTCACCTAGTACCCAGTATCTTGCAAACACAGTTTTACAAGTACTTATTGGATACGCATGCTTCCGAGCATGGTGCTCGTATGACGGCGATGGATAAGGCGACGGAGAATGCCGAAGAACTACTGAAAGAAATGAAGATCACTTACAACAAAGCACGTCAGGAGGTGATCACCAAAGAGATCTTGGAGATCGTTGGTGGTGCCGCAGCCCTGGAAAGTGCTTAGATCAACCATAATTAGCGATATATTTTGCGAGTGCATCCCGTATCCTGAAGCAGGATACGGGATGTTTCTTTTTGGGGCTAATTGCAACGCACGCCTATCCTAATCTTATCTGCGACATAATCAACAAATCAAAGCCTGAAGCTGTAAGACATACTTAAGAGTAAGATAGAAACAGGCGCTGATTGAGAGATTACTTCTGTTGACCCCCTGAATCCACTAAAGTCAGCCGTCTTCCCCAAGTGCTGATATCGGAGAGAAAGACGCAACCCACCTAAGGATGCCCCAAACCCGAGGCCTGCACTGAAGTTAGCTTGCCTTACTTTACGCTGGTCATCGGTGTGGACAAAGGTACTTAAGGAGGCATATCCTAGCCTGGGTTCAACAAATAGCGGCCCGTGAACAGGTATGCGGAATAGAAGAGATATGGAGGAAAAGCGAGCATCCTTAGCTGATAGGATGTCCCGATTGTCCTCTGATGTCCCACTTTCGCCAGGAATAAAATTCCCGCCAGAAGCAAAGTCTACTCCCAATTGACCAAAAGCCAGATCACGTAAGAGGCTGAAGTGTACTTCTGCTTTTCCCAATCGATGTTCACCGTTAGTAACATTGCCCATTCCGACACCAACTTCCACTGAATTTTTCTGAGCTAAACAGTACAAGGGGAAAGTGATCAAGATAAATATGGCTAGGGTGCGATAACTCATTGTAGCTAATGTTTGTAAGCTGATAATTCAAGGCGTTCAGCTAAGCGTTGTTAGCGAGAAAGTAGGGTTTAACTGACCTTGAGATCATAATCTCCTATAAAACGATGCTTTTTGAGGAACTGCTGCTAAGAAAGCAGTGTTACTTGACCAACGATAGGCTCTGTAGAGCATGGAAATAGATAGAAGAAAAGTCAATTTGATTTTCGGTGTACATCTTTTTACTATTTCTTTTGTTCATTAGATACCCTAACTTGCGATTGAGGGTCTAAGGTTTTGTGTTGAGATGAATTATAAGAGATTGATTTTGAAGACGAGGCTCCTTTTGAGATTCATACATGTAATGTGCGGGTCGATAAAGAGCTGAAGTATTCGAAACCAAAGACCTGTAAGGCATTCATCAGGACAACTTTAGACAACTTCAAAATCTCTTTTTCCATCAACTCAAAGACACCTATGTTTATCCAGATCCTTATCACGGTCGGGATTTCTCAAGCCCTTGTACTCTCCCTGCTACTGAGTTTGAAAAAAAACCGTAAAACAGCAGATATAATCTTAGCACTGGAACTGAGTTTGATGTTCGTGATTGCCATTCTTTACTGTTACAGTAATGAGCTGATGCAATTCTTTCCCACTTTACCCATACATGCCTATGTCTTGGGATACCTGGGTGCCTTTCTTTTTTATCTCTACGTGCGGGCCAAGCTGGAGAATCGTTTTGAATGGGATTGGAAGAAATTCGGTGTACACCTCCTGCCTTTTGCCTTGGCTTACGTAGTGCTTGCTGTGAATATGTATGCCTTACCCGCTGCTGAAAAGTTGGTAATTTGTAAAGGGATCATGATGAATGATCACCCCTTGTGGTTTGATGCCATCTACTATGGACTATTCTTTGGAGTATTCCCTTATTATCTATTCAAAACCTACCAATTGCTACGGCAGCATGATGAGTACATTTTGACTAAGTTCTCTTACATAGAGGATGTCCGTTTGGAGTGGCTCAATCGCTTTTTCTGGGTAGAGTTAGCTGCCTGGAGTGCCTTTGTCTTATTTGAGGTGATGGGCAATTATTGGTTTTCCCTATTGCCAACCACTGGTATGCAGATGAGTTTTATGGTGTTGATGTTAGGAATATTCTATCTAGGGATCTATGGATTACGAGAGCACTCGGTGTTTGTCGATGCTCCTTTGGAGACAGAAGAGGGCATAGCAGCTGTAACGGCTGGACTGCCACAAGAAAAGGCTGACATTTACCTGGAGAAGATACGCCAGTTTATGTTGCAAGAAAAGCCTTATCTCGAACCGAAGATAACGATAGCTGAATTGTCACACCGGACGGAAATTCCGATCAATCATTTATCTCGAGTGATCAATGATCAGCTTGGACTCAACTTTTTCGATTTCATTAACTCTTATCGAGTGGAAGAATTCAAGCAGTTGATCTTCGATAATCGATTGGAACACTTTACGCTCCTTGGGTTAGCATTTGAGGCAGGATTTAACTCGAAGTCTACTTTCAATGCGATTTTCAAGAAGTTCACCCAACAGACGCCAAGTGAATACGTGCGGCAAATGCGTCAATTTCCCATCGCCGGACAAAATCTCTCATGAGAAGTTTTCTAGAAAGTGGATTGCAATTTAACTTCAGCCGCGACTGGGTCGTCAAGAAGTATGATAGCCATCGCTATTATAGGGGGCTTAGCGGAAAAGGTTTGAAGGGGATAGATTTCATTGCTCTGAACTTGAAGGAAAATTTGGTTGCTTTTTTTGAAGTGAAGAATTACCGAACCCGCTTTCACCAGAATACCGGAGAAGCGATTTACCCACAACCCAAACCCGCTACCGAACTCGCCCAAGCACTCAGTGAGAAAGTATCTGATACCTTGCTTGCGATCGATGCTATCACGACCTACTATCAAAAAAGCTTCATCTATCGCTGGCTTCGACCTCTATATCTACGACTACCCTTTTACATCGGAGACCGATTCTTCTGGACCAAAGTAGAGGACTGCATTTATGAGCATGAGAACCTTGCTTATGTACTGTGGGTGGAACTGCAGGAGAAAGATGGTAAGTATCAAGATCAATTAAAGGAGGAAACCCACCGCCTTTTGAGAAATGAATTCGGGGTGATCTATGTTGCAGATATAGAAGATCATCCATTTACCCAGTCTCTAAAAGTCCATCTGGAGGGGTGAAAACCCGTCCGACTTCCCGATTTATGCCATTCTCGGACGCTCCGCACTCCACTTTACCGCTTTTTTGTACCACAATATTTCCGTTGGCAATTCAAATAGACCATTGCACGATTCAGCCCTGATTTTAGACGATTCAAAGATTTCGGGTGGAATGATGACGGCAATACCCGGAATTTAGAGGTATAAATAAAGGTGTAGCAGTGGGGGTGACGAAAGAATGCTCCTTCCAAAGTCCGCCTTTTCCCAAATAGTGTTCCAAAAAGGTTTTAGAAAAATTACTGATGAAAATTAATCACCCGACTGCCTTGCTTTTCTTTCTACTAGTGTTCGCTAGTCAGATCAATGCACAATCTTCTAAGTTGGATACCTATATCCAAGAAGCGCTGAACAACAATGTGGCACTTCAGCAAAAGAACCTTTCCTACGAAAGAAGTCTTCAAGCCCTTAAAGAAGCTAAAGCGATGTTTGTTCCTAAATTATCTTTAGAAGCGCGCTATTCTATGGCAGAGGGTGGTCGAGCTATTATCCTTCCTATCGGTGACTTGGTCAATCCGATCTACCAAAATTTAAACCTTATCAATGATTTGGCCAACGATGCCAATCCCGCATATCCTGATATTCCAGTATATCCGACCATTGAGAATGAGTCGGAAAACTTCTTGAGAAGACGTGAACAAGAGACCTTTTTCCGGGCGGCTATGCCGCTCTTCAATGCCGCTATTATTCAAAACCAAAGAATCCAGGCCAATCTTTCTGAATCTGAGCGTATTGGGGTTGATGTATATAGAAGGGAGTTAGTCAAAGAGGTTAAAACCGCCTATTACAATTACGCAAAGGCGGTGGAAGCAGTGAATTTATATGAAAATACAATGCTGCTTGTGAATGAAAATCTGCGGACGAGTGAAAGCTTACATCGAAATCATAAAGTGACCATCGATGAGGTATACGCAGCGCAAGCCCAAGTCAAGGAAGTGGAACAAAACTTAACTGACGCACAGAAGAATGAAAAGATCGCTAAGTCCTACTTCAACTTTTTATTGAATCAAGAATTTGAGCGTGATATTAATCTTCAAGAATCTAGTATCAACCCGGTAGCTGTTGCAGATCGGGCAGCATTGGTCAAGGACGCTACTGCTAGAAGAGAGGAGATCCAGCAGATGAATTACTTCCTATCCGCCACCGATAACAAGATCAAACTCAATAAAGGGAATATGTTGCCGCAGGTCAACTTAGTTGTGGACTACGGTGTGCAGGGTGTGGATTATAACTTGGATGCGGATAGTGACTACATTATGGGATCTGTAGTAATGAGCTGGAATTTATTTGACCGAAGCAATAAGCCAAAAGTACAGCAGGCAAAGATCGAGAAGCAAGAGTTAGCCCAAAGAAAACTGGAAGTGCAACAGCAAATTGGATTGCAAACCATCAGTGCCTTCCACGAAGTGGAGGCGGCTGTTAAGCAAGTCGAATTAGCGGAGGCACAGGTCAAAGCCTTGAAAGAAGCCTACAAATTAGTAGCCAAAAAATACAGCATTGGTCAAGCCAATCAGGTTGAACTCACCAATGCACGTACTCAAATGACCAATGCACAGCAACAATCCATCATAGCACAATTCGACTACCAAATTCGAATTGCAGAATTGGAAAGAGCAGCTGGTACCTACGGGTTCAAATAACAAAATAGTATTGCCCAAGTAGGCAAGCGCGCCCCATAAGCCACGAAAGAGACCTATTAAGTTCAATTATCTGGGCGTTTGCGGTGGAGGATAGCTAAGTTTAGATGATAATTATAATTTCTATTCTCCACCCTTGCGCATTTCATGTTAACAATGATCTTATCAATGAAAAACGTACAGAACATTCTCTCCTTATTCTCTCTAAGTATACTATTGATTGCCTGTGGTGGAAAAGATGCATCCAGTGCAGCGAAAGAAGAAAAAGCTCCTCGGAAGGTAGAAACCTTTAGCGCTGAGTCTGTTGATTTTGAAGAATTCATCTTTGCTACCGGGAAATTGGCTTCAAGTGAAGAAAGCAAATTGAGCTTCAAGACCGGTGGTATCATTAAGAAGATTTATGTCAAGGAAGGTCAGCAGGTTCGAAAAGGACAGTTACTCGCTGAATTAGACCTCTCTGAAATCAGAGCGCAAACTCAGCAAGCCACACTAGGAAAGGAACAGGCAGCCATCAATATTGAAAATGCTCAACTGGCGGTGAAACTGGCGGAGAGAGACTATCGAAATGCAAAAGCATTGTACGAAGACAGTGTAGCTACACTGGAGCAGTTGGAGAATGCGGAAGTACAACTAGACAACGCCAAGAATCAATTGCAGGCGGCGGAGAAGGGCCTAGCCTTCAATAACCGCAATGTGACTATGGCGGAGTTTAATCTCAAATATTCTAGAATAACAGCACCCTCCCGAGGAGTGATCTTGCGCAAACACGCAGAAGCTAATGAACTCGCAAATCCCGGCAAACCGATCTTTGATTTTGGTTCCAAGGATAAAGCCATGGTCATCCGGGTTAACCTCACGGATAAAGATATCATTCATGTCAATTTAGGGGATAAGGCCAGTGTGGAATTTGATGCGCATGGAGCCACAACTTTTGATGGCACCATTCGAGAAATAGCTAGTATCGCTGATCCCTATACCAATACCTATGAAGTGGAGATCGAAGTCGATCCCCAGGGCAAAAAACTATTATCTGGATTCATTGGAACGGTCGAAATAGAAGCACCTGCCAAGACAGCCTTGATAGAGATTCCAATCGATGCTTTGATTAAGGCGGATGCTAAGCGCGGTGAGATCTTTTTGGCTGAGGATGGCAAAGCAAAGAAAGTGCCGGTTGAGATTCATCGAATTCGGGGAGACCGGCTTTTAATAAGTAAAGGCCTAAAGGCCAAAGACGAAGTCATCATTAGCAGCGTGGGGTATATTGAGGAACATGAGGCTATTTTAATCAGCCAGAATCAGTAGCCATTATCCTTCGCTGATATTTTTGTGGTTCCGTCTGGCCACCGGACAGGTCTATCTGGCTAGCTAGACAGGCCCGTCTGGCCGCCGGACAGGCAACTCAAAGTGAAGATCATAGGTGCCCCGACAGTATCACCGGGAGAGCGTCGATTAATCCTGGAAGCTTTCGGGATCATTGACTTAAAACACAACAGTTGTCAGATAACCACCATGGTTTAGTACTAAATCCAGTGTAATGAACATTCCAAAGTTTTCCATAGAAAATTATCAATTTACGCTAACGGTATTTGTGGCCTTATTAGTGATGGGCATAATGTCCTTTCTGAGTATGCCACAGCGTGAAGATCCTGTAGTTGAAATTCCCAACACAATCATCGTAGCAGTCTATCCGGGAGCCAACCCGGAAGACATGGAAAGTCAGGTAGTAGATGTAATCGAAGAAGCCGTCAACGAGTTGGACGATATTCAGGAGATTCGCACCACGATCAATGATGGTGTGGCAGTAGTGGCAGTAGAATCGATTTTTGGTTTGGACACTGACGATAGATATGATGAAGTAGTCAGACAAGTTAATCAGGTAAGAGATGACCTCCCATCAGATCTATACCAATTAGATTTGCGGAAATTCTCCACTAGTACGGTAAATATCATGCAGATGGCTTTGGTCTCTGAAAAGGCAAGTTATCGACGCATGAAGTCCGAAGCTGAAAGGATTAAATCGGTGATAGAAGATGTAGATGGAGTGAAAAAAGTAGAAATCGAAGCCTATCCTGAACAAGAGATTCGGATTGCACTGAATCCAGTGTTGATGACCGAGATGAACATCTCCCTAGATGATATTGAGCGATCCATACAAAGCAGTAATGCTAATATTCCTGGTGGCGCGGTGAAGGTGTCTAATCGCTTGTTCAATATCAAGACTTCGGGAGCCTATGAGGATTTGAATCAGATCAAGAATACGGTCGTTGGTAGCTATCAGGGGAAGATTATTTATTTGAAGAATATCGCCGCCGTCTATTTTGATTATGAGGACGATCGTTGGTTGGGGAGATTCAATGGCGAAAAAGCAATCTACATCAATACACAGCAGAAGGACGGCTACAATATCTTCGACGTAGCTAATCCGATGAAGGAGAAGGTCGAGAATATGTCCTTGGCTGGGGATATTCGCCTCGAGTATGTTTTTGATCAGGCAGTAGGGGTGAAAGAGCGCGTTAGTGGTTTCCTCTCCAATCTGGTACAGGGAATTGTTTTGGTTGGGGTTATTATCTTCTTATTGCTGGGTGCTCGCTCTTCTTCTATCGTAATGATCTCGATTCCATTATCGATCTTAATTGGTCTGTGGGTGGTAGATTCCGCTGGGTTCTCCCTACAACAAATGTCGATTGCTGGATTGATCGTTGCGCTAGGTTTGTTGGTGGACAACTCCATTGCTATCATTGAAAATATCGAGCGATTCATTGCGCAAGGGTATAGCCGAACGGATGCTGCCATCAAAGCCACTCAACAGTTGATTGCGCCCATCACCAGTGCTACTTTGACCACGGTTCTAGCCTTTGTGCCAATTATTATGATGCCGGAAACTACTGGGGCATTTATCAAGGCTTTGCCTGTGACGGTGATTGCTACTTTAACGGCTTCCTTGATTATTGCGGTAACGCTTACACCATACATTGCTAGTAAGGTATTGAAAGAGAAAAATGGAGGACAGGCACGCGCCACCTTTACTTTTAAAGCCATTAAACGCTTTGTTGAGGGACCGTATCGGAAGGCCTTGAATTGGACGCTAAGTCATAGATTTTTAACCATTTCGCTGGCTATGGCAAGTTTGGTAGGAGCGTTCATGTTGTTTCCATTGGTTGGCGTAAGTTTCTTCCCGAAGGCAGAAAAACCTCAATTTAGAGTGACCATTCGTCTACCCAATGGAAGTAATTTGGATGCTACCAATGAAGCGGTGCGCTATGTAGAAGGCGTATTGGATACGATCGAGTCCATCGAATATTATGCCTCCAATGTTGGACATGGCAATCCTCGTATCTATTACAATGTCAATCCGGTAAACTATAATAGCAACTATGGCGAGCTATTCGTCATGTTGAAAGAATATGATATAGAACAATTCTACGGTCTCTTAGACCAGCTGCGATCCACTTTTAATTCCTATACGAATGCACGTATTGATGTAAAGGAGTTTGTGCAAGGACCGCCATCCCAAGCCCCGATTGAGATTCAGGTGCTGGGGGATGATCTTACGCAGTTGCAGGATTACTCGCGGGAGATCGAGAATATTGTCAAATCCGTCCCGGGGGCTATCAATGTGGAGAATCCACTGAGGAATAATAGTACAGATCTATACTTCAATATCAATCGCGATAAGGCAATGATGCTGGGTGTTCCGATTCATGTGATCGATAAATCGATTCGGAGTTTTGTAAATGGATCTACAATAGGAACCTACCGAGATAACAATGCGGAGGAGTACAATATCGTAATGCGGTATGATTTCAATGAACAGTTCAAATTGGAAGATTTCGATCGATTAACGGTCAAATCAGTCGCTGGACATTTCATTCCGCTGAAGCAATTGGCCAATATTGAGTTCTCGGAAGCTCCTAGTCTGATTAGCCATTTTGACAGTGATCGAACAGCTACCATTCTCGCTGATTTAGATAATGGGTATACGCTTGATCCGGTAATTGCGGTGATCGAGGATCGATTACAGGAGGTCGAATGGAAAGATGGATATAGCTACACCTTTAAAGGGGACTTGGAGAATCGGAATAAATCCTTCGGTGGGATGGGCATAGCCTCGGTGATGGCACTCCTATTCATCTTTGGGGTATTGATCATACAATTCAAATCATTCAGCCAACCGCTAATTATCTTCTCAGCACTGCCTTTGGCTATTATTGGTTCTATCCTAGCGCTCTTTATCACGGGCATCGCCTTTTCCTTCACGGCATTCGTCGGATTAACAAGTTTGATTGGGATTGCCATTAACAACTCGATTGTATTGGTGGATTATGCCAATAAACTGAGAGAGGAAGGTAAAACGGTTATGGAAGCGGCTATTCAGGCGGGAGAGGTAAGATTTATCCCTATTGTGGCGACTACGCTGACTACTATCTTGGGACTTTTACCTTTGACACTTACTGGTGGATCGCTGTGGGCTCCGATGGGCTGGACGATCATTGGGGGATTATTCACTTCTACTACATTTGTGCTGTTATTAGTACCCGTGCTGTACCAATTATTCACTAAAGAAGCTACTACTCCAGCGCCTGCGCTAGCTTAGCAAAAGCAGGCAACAGCTGACTAAGAGGTTATTATTTATAAGACTTACTATCACTCACTCCTCCAGGCTTTCAAAAAGTCTGGAGGAGTTTCTTTTTGAAGGCCTACTGTTTTTCACTAACCAACACAAAGGCTGGCGGTACGTTAAGAGGTACCCAATTGATATCAACATTACCAAAAACGGTCTCGTACAGTTTTTTGGCCAATAGAGAGTAGTGAACTTGAATATATCTTCCCCCTTTCTTCATACATTGATGACACTCCCGAACGATACTGTAACCTAGCTCCTTAGGTAGTGCTACGAATGGAATCGCTGAGATGATAGCATCTACTTTTTCAAACCCAAGTCGTTCTACGTGAGATCCAATATTTTCAGCTGAGTCTTGCGCAATAATTAGACGATCATCCTCAATATTTCGCAAAACTTCGCAAAAACGTTCGTTTACTTCAAAAACCAACAGTTTAGCATCTGGTTCCATTTCATCTAGGATGAATTTGGTGATTACACCATCTCCTGCACCTAGTTCAACGATCAATTTAGCACCTGAAAAGTCGACGTGCTTAACCATCCCTTTGCATAAAAACTTAGAACTTCGCGTTAACGTACCTACTGTCTTTAGATCCTTTAGACTCTCTTTTAAGAATTCTAATTTTTTCATAGTATTATTCTGTGCCCCATCTGCTACATCTCTCAAACTGGTAGTAGATTAGCCAATTAAAAAACAAGTGAACCCGCAAGCTCGTTTGTGTACCAAACATACGTCTCGGATTAACCCAATTGCAACAACATCAATGCTCAGCAACGTCTGTCCGTACTGAAAAGCTTGATATTAACTAAGTCCAATAAGTTTCACTGTTTAAGATGTTCGGTGATATTTCTGCTGTGTCGCAAAACAAAAGTAACTCGATTTTTTGGAAATATTACTATGGTATCGACCAAGCCCAGGATGGGCTCGATCACTTTATCCTATGATACTATGATTATAAGGAGAGAAAATACTAGCATCCATTAGAGAAAACTACCGGAGCTGCAAATAATTTCTGAGATCCTGATACGCTGCCATGTGCTTTCTAGCGAGTTTCTTATCCAGTCTATACCCATTTACAAACGGAACTACATAGGCACTTTCGAAACCTTTTTTAACCAATTGTCTGCGGATACTAGAGGCCTCAGAATAGGAAGTAGCAACGCCTAAAGTATAGCGATAATAGGGAAAGTCCATTTGTCGCTCGATCATCACATAGTCTACTCCCTGCTCGAAGGGAGTAGTAATACTTTTTTTAGCAGCAGCAACTTGTACCTTGTAGTGTAATCCACTATTGGTCAAAAAATTGGGTTCTACCGCCTCTAGTTGTTTGCCTACTACTGGCAGGTCATCTGGGATGGCTTGACCTAGGCGGTCAAAGAAAGAGATTTCGATGCATTGCCCTCTGCGTTCTGCCTTTGGCATACCGATAGCTCGGACGTAGATGTTTTGATTATTTACACCCTGGCCAGAAAGATAGTTGCCAGCGATCTCAAGTTCCTTGGTTAGATTGAATAGGTTACTGGGACTGACTTCATCAGGATATGCAGTTAGTATGACCACTAAAGAGGGCTGACGGCCCATTTGCTGGGCTACAAGATCAAGAACTTCTCTTTTGGTGGTATGCCGTGTTAGTTCTTCTCCTTGTGTGAAATAAATCGGGGCATAAGCTGATGTGGATGCTACTGGAGGAGTAGGGATGGGGGCAGGAGTAGCGGGTTGCTTAACCACTTCATTGACAGGGAAATCTTCTCCGAAACCAGTGTCTTCGACTTTGGTTTTTTGTGCAGGCCGAGTGACCACGGGATTGGTTGGTTGAAAACTAGGATCGTCAATTAGGGGTTTTCTTTCGGGTACCTGAGTGCCGGGAGTAGTTGGAGGTGGAATGAAAGCATTTGCTGGCCATTCCATTTCCTCTAGAAATTCCTGAAAATAGCTGATATATATGTCGCGCAGCCCTTCTCCATCTTTTCGCGCCGAGGCAAAAAAGGCTGTAAATCCGTCGCCAGAAATCTTAAAATGATCATCATCTGCTGCGGAGTTAATCGGCATTCCTAGGTTCTTCGGTAAGGTCCAACGCCCCGTTTCTTCTACATAGAATGCCTTGAATACATCTAATCCGCCAATACTCTTTTTACTATCGTTGGAACTGTAATAAAGGGTATGCCCATCTCTAGCCAGGAAGGGAGTAGTTTCATCATAAGGCGTGTTGATGTCCGGGCCGAGATTGACGGGAGTTGTCCAGCGACCCCGGCGATAGCTGCATTTATATAGATCACTTCCACCGTAGCCACCAGGCCGATTGCTAGAAAAAATTAGTAAGGTATCGTTATAAAAGTAAGGATTGTTGTCTCCCCGGTAGGTATCCATTGGTACGGGCAATGGAGTAGAGCTGACCAAACGCTCCTCCACTCGCTTGAAGGTGTCTACAATGATCTGCCCATTTTGAAGATTGCGGCCTTTGTAATAATAAAGAGCCGAACCATCTCGATTGAACCCCAAAAGTACCTCATGATTAGGACCATTTAAGAGATAGTGCATGGGTTGGACTTCTCCCCAGATTCCGCTAGTTATCCGGCAATTGTACATATCACTAGGTAGATTGCCAAATCGTTCATCTGCTACGCCATTGTCACGTCTGGGTACCCCGATGTTTCCTGGTCTTATCGAAGAAAAGTAAGGCTGATCATTGTAGTTTGGACTTAGGATCGGGGCAAACTCATCATTTGCGGTATTCACCGATTTTCCAAGATTCTCTACAATTGCCAAAGCCTCCTGGAACTGCAGGCTAATGCCATTGGAGCATCTCCGGATATCCTCGATCACCATCTGACGATTAATGTGCCCCGGGCGAATCGTGCGAAGATAGCGTTTGTAATAGGTGGACGCTTGATCAAACTGATGTCTTGCATGGTAAATACGACCATAGTACAACCACAATTCAGGGTAAGGAGACCTTTCTTCTTCCGAGAAGCGATTGAGCTGCTCCAGCGCTTCGTCCAACTGATTAAGCTGATAATAGCACAGGGCGATCAAAAACTTACTTTCCTTATCCTCTCGGTACAAAGCTCGCGTACTTTGGAGCAGAGATAATGAGGTTTCGTATCGCTTATTGGCAAAAAAGAGTTTTGCCTCTTCTTTTTTCTCATTAGCAGACTGCGCCTGACCCAGATTGGGCAGGATGCTAAAGGCCATGATTAACCAGCCAAACGTGTTCAGCTTGGTTAGGAAATGGAAAAATTGGGTTGTGAATGGGGCATACTTACAAGGGACACTTTCCATGGTTAAATTTGTTGATCAGGATCGAACTGTTCTAGGTAGTCACCGACCCGTCTCAAGAAAGAGCCTCCCAAGAATCCATCTACCACCCTATGATCATAGGATAGCGAAAGGAACATCATCTGGCGAACAGCAATGAGATCTCCATACTCTGTTTCTACTACGGCAGGTTTCTTTCTTATTGCACCTACTGCTAGTATAGCCACTTGAGGCTGATTGATAATTGGAGTACCCATTACGTTACCAAAGGTGCCGACATTGGTTAGCGTGAAAGTACCATCTTGGATTTCTTCGGGTTTAAGCTTATTCTTACGGGCTCTGCCGGCTAGATCATTGACTTGTTTGGTCAAGCCAACTAGGTTCAGCTGGTCCGCATTCTTGATCACAGGGACGATGAGGTTACCACTAGGAAGGGCAGTAGCCATTCCTATGTTTATATTTTTCTTGACAAGAATTTTGTTGTCGTCCACAGAAACATTGACCATTGGGAAATCCCGAAGGGCTCTGGTCACAGCTTCCATGAAGATTGGGGTGAAGGTGATCTTTTCTCCGTATTTCTGTTGGAAATCACCTTTGATCTTATTTCTCCAATTGACGATATTCGTTACATCTACCTCTACAAAGGAAGTCACGTGAGGAGAGGTGTGTTTTGACATGACCATATGATCCGCAATCAGTTTGCGCATCCGGTCCATTTCTACAATCTCTACGGCTCCATTTACACTTGCCGCCACTGGGGAAGGTGTAGCAGTGGTAGTCGGAGAAGGAGCGGTCTTGGTGGGCTGAGGCTTGACACTTCCATTGGTAGCTGGAGCAGTTCGAGACTTCAGATACTTGAGCATATCTTTCTTTGTCACTCTACCATTGAGGCCAGTTCCTGGAACGCGATCCAGTTCAGCTTGGCTAATTTGCTCCTTCTTTGCCATGTTTCTAACCAAAGGAGAATAGAATCTGCCCTCGCTAGCTACTTGAACTGTTTGCGTAAGGGGCGTTTCCGCTACTGCCGTTTGTGGACTAGCAGTCACTGGTTCTGCCGATGTAGTGCTGGTGGTGGTGGATTGAGCAACACTAGGAGTGGCTTGTGGTATAGCTTCTTCGCCTTCCGTTGCGATGATTGCAATTACTTTTCCGATTTCTACAGTGTCATTCTCGGCAAAGAGAATTTCTTGTATCACGCCATCAACTGGAGAGGGAACTTCGGAGTCCACTTTATCTGTAGCGATCTCAAGTATCGTTTCATCCACTTCCACCTTATCTCCTACCTGCTTTACCCATTTCAGGATAGTGGCTTCGATGATACTCTCTCCCATTTTAGGCATGATCAATTCAACTTGCGCCATTGGATGTGTTTTATGGTTCTTTTATAATTTGGTTACTGGCTAAAAGCCTGATGTCAGGTCAAAGCAATGGGGATTAGCCCATGAAAATCTATTCTTTAGTAATTTGGGAAGTTTGATCTATCGCTCTACAATATCTGTATACGTCAAGGCTGTATTCGAGTTTCCATAGTGCGGGTGCACTACAAAAATAACCGAAATTCGGCGCATTGCCAAAAATGCCAAATAAAACAAGGTTTTCGTCCGGTTGTATGTTTGAAGTCGAAATTAATGTTGGTAAAAACCTAGTTTGTCCCTTTTTATTTGGGCTAAATGCTCTCCGCTGCTTGATAGGATTTGATAACAAAGCGACGAATCATATTCAAACCGACCACTGCGGTATACTGAATATTCTTCTCCCTGTCTTTGGTCAGCTGTAGCTTTTTCGTATGAACACTCTCTTGGTTCCCTACCGCTAGCCAGATAGTACCCACCGGTTTGTCAGGTGTACCCCCAGTTGGTCCCGCAATGCCTGAGATGGCCACGCCGATATCAGTACCCAGTAGATTCAATAAACCCTTCACCATTTCCTGAACGGTTTGCTCACTTACTGCACCATGCTCCTCCAAGGTCTGTGGGCTAACATTCAATTGGTTTGTCTTTACCTCATTGGCGTATGCCACTACACTACCATTAAAATAGGCAGAAGAACCAGAGATGCTGGTGATAAGATGAGCGAGGTATCCGCCCGTACAACTTTCGGCAGTAGAAAGCGTGAGCCCTCTATCCTTTAGTAATTCACCGACAGCGGCCTGCAGTTTATGTTCGTCATACCCATAGATCAATTCCGGAATGAGTGCTTCGATTTTTTTCACCCAGTGATCCAATTCTTCACTTAGGTTAGCCTCGTTGCCACCACGGCCAGTAAGGCGCAGGCGCACTTGCCCTAGATTAGGAAGGAAAGCCAGTTTGATATGTTCAGGAAGTGCATCTTCTACTTCGGCAATCCGTTCTGCTATCATCGATTCTCCCGCACCAACGGTCATGATGGTTCGGTGTTGGATGGGCATCATTGGGAACTTGGCCTTTAACTTGGGCAGTACCTCATACTCCATCAAATACTTCATTTCATAAGGGACACCTGGCATCGAAACGATGACCTTATCTCCATGATTGAACCACATACCTGGGGCGGTCCCCATTTTATTGGTCAATAAATTAGCATTGGTCGGCATGAAACATTGATCGCGATGGGATTCATTAGGCGTGATGCCAAACTTTTCAAATAATCGCTGTAGCCGATTATAGGAAGATTCATCAAAGTACATACCTACTCCAAAAAAGTCAGCAATTGTTTTTTTAGTGATGTCATCCTTGGTAGGCCCTAACCCGCCTGTCATCAAAACAGCATCTACGCCTTCCAAAGCCGTATGAAGGCCAGCAGTGATACTTTCACTGGTGTCCTCAACCGTAGTAATACCAGTCACTTTAGCTCCAATGGCATTCAATTGTTGAGCCATCCACGCGGAATTAGTATCTACGATTTGGCCAATCAGAATTTCATCGCCGACAGTTACTATATGTACTTTCATAAAGGAAAAATTGTAGGTGGTTTCTGATGAAGATATTGTTCCTCAAACTATACAAGAAATAACAGCGCTTTCACACTATTGTTTGGCAAAGGTAACCTCTTTCAAGCTAAATGTCTGTAGGCCGGTATCCGTTTCAATCTTAAGGAGGCCTTGTTCTGTCACGCCTGTTATCATTCCCTTAAAGGAATGCCCGTCTGCACTTTGAAACAGATGTGCTTCGTTCAGTTTGTATAGCGTATTGTGGTAGGCTTCATTCAGTTGGTCCCAGTGCTTGGCTTTGAGTTGTAGGTATCTAGCTTCTAGGCAGGAAAAAAGTATTTGTCGCAACTCAGAAAGGTCATAGTTACTTTGGCCGGTAGCCAAAGCTAAGGAGGTGGGATTCGGAAGGGTAGAGGGGAAGTTAGTTTGGTTGATATTAATACCTAGCCCCACCACAGTATTTTGCAGCTTGGAGCCAGAAATGGTGTTTTGAATGAGAATGCCGGTGGATTTTTTATCTCCGATATATACATCATTTGGCCATTTCAGGCGAACAATATCCGTTCTTATAAATTGTTTTAGGAAATCAACCACGGCTAAAGAAACGGCTTGATTCAAGAGGAATTGGCGTGGAATGGGTAGAAAATGCGGTTTAAGAATAACACTTAGCGTTAGGTTTTTTCCGGCCTCTACTAGCCAACTGCTGCCAATTTGTCCTTTCCCGGCCGTCTGATGATGAGTCGAAATGACAGTTCCCTCGATTGGTTTGCTTTTTGATAGGAGAGATAAAGCGTAGTCATTAGTGGATTGGAGCTCGTCAAACATATGGAGAACCTTTCCGATGAAAAGAGTGTTTTTATGATACAATTGATAAATTATTTATTAAATTGATGGATTAATAGAAAACACTTTTTAATTTCAGGAAAGAATACCTGGACGGGCTGGAGTACCAAAGAAGTAATTGATTACGAGGGGAACCCGAAAGCAGCAAAGCCTTGAAATTCCCTTTCACTTCGTGCCCTTTTTACAAAACTAATAAAAATTCAATTTGATTCTGGAAACAAAAGTAGACCATCCAAATATCGAACTAGAGGAGTTGAACGAGCTGATTATAGACAGTATTCAAGATATTAAAGGAAGGCAAATCGTGAAGCTTGATTTGCGCGGATTAGAAGAAGCTCCTACTGATTTTTTTATTATTTGTGAAGGAGATTCGAATACCCAGGTAAAAGCCATCTCTGATAATGTTTACCGACGATTGAAGCAGGAGGCGGGAGTCTTACCTAACCACACCGAAGGCGAGAAGAACGCCCTTTGGATCTGCCTTGACTACTTTAATGTAGTAGTTCACATTTTTTACCGCGAGACCCGTAGTTTTTATGAGTTGGAGGCCCTGTGGAGCGATGCGAAGTTCACAGAATACGAAACCTTGTAGTCACTATTGACGCATTGGTAGAAAAATCGATCCGACTTTGTCTAGAAATAGGTAAACTGGTCGATATTCTGCAACGAAAACGCTGCTAGGCCGTTTTAATTTAAACTTGAATGATTAGTCGGTCCCCAATAAGGAAGACCCGAAAAAGAGAATATAATGGATAAACCAAAGAACGATAATAAGCCTGGTGGCGCGCCTAAATTCAATTCCTATTGGATTTATGCAGTGATCGCCCTTTTTCTCCTGGCTTTATCGCTATTCAATAACATGGTATCCGGAGTGACCGAGATCGATATGAGTAAGCTCCGTACCTTGTTGAACGATCGGTCCATCCGGTCGATCAAGGTGGTGAATGAAGAAGTCGCCTACATCTACCTGAAAGAAGATAAGGTGGATAACTATGAAGATGCGAATAAAGATAAAGTAGGTGATCGGTATCACTATATAATGAAAGTAGGCTCTCAATTCAGCAGTGACTTCCGGGCGCTGCAAGAAAGCTTGAAAATACCGAATGATGAGTGGATTTGGCCTAGTGAAGAAAAACAGCCAAATTATTTATCACAGATATTAGGATGGGTGCTGCCCATTGTGATTGTCGTGGCCATCTGGATATTTATTATGCGGCGAGTCAGCGGTGCAGGCGGCGGACCAGGTTCCCAGATATTTAATATTGGAAAATCTAAGGCTACCTTATTTGATCAGAATGCCAAAGTTTCGGTTACTTTCCAAGATGTTGCGGGCTTGAATGAGGCTAAGGAGGAGGTAATGGAAGTGGTAGACTTCTTGAAAAATCCGAAAAAATATACAGCCCTGGGTGGTAAAATTCCTAAGGGAGTTTTGCTGGTAGGCCCTCCGGGTACAGGTAAAACCCTGCTAGCAAAGGCAGTTGCTGGAGAAGCAGGTGTACCTTTCTTCTCAATTTCCGGTTCTGATTTCGTGGAGATGTTTGTAGGGGTTGGTGCTTCCAGGGTTCGAGACTTGTTTAAGCAAGCACGTGAAAAAGCGCCTTGTATCGTGTTTATCGATGAGATCGATGCGATTGGACGAGCTAGAGGCCGGAATAGTATTCAGGGAGGAAATGACGAGCGTGAAAATACCTTGAATCAGTTGTTGGTGGAGATGGACGGTTTCAGCACGGATAAAGGAGTTATCCTGATGGCGGCCACTAACCGACCTGATGTATTGGATACAGCACTACTTCGTCCTGGTCGCTTTGACCGTCAGATTGGAGTAGATCGACCTGATCTAAATGGTAGAGAGGCGATCTTTAAAGTGCACTTAAAGAATATCAAGAAGGCTTCTGAAATCGATGCAGTTGTTTTGGCCGAGATGACTCCAGGTTTTGCCGGAGCCGATATCGCCAATGTATGTAATGAAGCTGCGCTTATTGCTGCACGACGCAACAAGAAGGCGGTTGACATGGACGACTTCAACTATGCATTGGATAAGGTGATTGGTGGATTGGAGCGCAAGACGAAGTTGATCTCACCAGAAGAGAAGAAAATTATCGCTTATCACGAAGCGGGTCACGCCGTTTGTGGCTGGTTCTTGGAACATGCCTCTCCACTAGTTAAGGTTACAATCGTACCTAGAGGAATAGGGACGCTTGGATACGCGCAATATTTGCCTAAAGAAGAATATATTACACGTACAGAGCAGTTATTAGACCGTATGTGTATGACCTTTGGCGGTCGTGCCGCTGAACAGATTGTCTTTGGTAAGGTATCTACTGGCGCCCAGAATGACTTAGATCAAGTGACCAAAATGGCTTACAGCATGATTACCATTTTTGGTATGAATGAGAAAGTAGGTCAGGTATCCTTCCACGGATTATCTCAAGATCAGTTCCAGCGACCTTACTCTGATGATACGGCCACTTTGATTGATGATGAGGTTAGAAATCTAGTCGAGTCGCAATACCAGCGCGCACAGGATCTATTGCGTGAGCGCAAGAATGAATTGGAGGTTCTTGCTCATCAATTATTGGAAAAAGAGGTTCTTGTAAAGTCAGACGTAGAAAGGTTGATTGGTATCAGACCTTCTGAAGCTGCTGAAAAAGCCAGAAAAAATGGCCAGCAAAAAATTGAAGGAGAAGAGCAACCTGAGACACAGAACGAAGTATAAATAGTTAATACTATTCCACATAATTTAAGGGGCCAAAGTCAAGCGACTTTGGCCCCTTCTTAGTTTCAGCCGTTTTCATATCGTTTAGCCCCTTCCTAGTATCTACCTAGTGGGCCCTCTCCCAAATCCGATCTTTTTTCCTTTTCAACTAAATATTCTGGTTTGTGCTAGCCGAAGACGATTTTAGCGAAAATTCGCCAAAAAACAGAACTTTCCTTCCTTTTCAATGTTAATTATAGTATATTCGTAGCGAAAATTCGCTAATTATTGATAATTAACATCATCCACATATGCAAGATACAGTTGTAAAGAAGGCATTTCTAAGAGGAGGGGAGTTCTTAGTGAAAGATGCATCTGCTGCCGATATTTTTATTCCCGAGGAAATGAATGAGGAGCAAATAATGGTGCGCGACATGGTGCGTGATTTTCTCTCTACGGAAATACTCCCGCAGATGGATAAGATCGAGAAGCAGGAAGATAATATTGCTCCTCGCTTATTGGAAAAGATGGCAGAGCTAGGCTTGTTGGGATCGCATATGCCAGAGGTTTATGGTGGTATGGCATTAGATACCAACACCAATACGATCATCACGGAGACCCTTGGGCCTGCCGGATCCTTTACTGTATCATATGCTGCTCATACCGGAATTGGAATGCTACCCATTCTGTACTTCGGTACGGAAGCACAAAAGCAAAAATACTTGCCAGGCTTAATCAATGGCGAATTGAAAGCTGCCTATTGCCTCACTGAACCAGCTTCAGGCTCTGATGCTTTAGCGGCAAAGACCAGAGCAGACCTTTCTGAAGATGGACAGCACTACATTTTGAATGGCCAGAAGATGTGGATTTCCAATGCAGGATTTGCGGATCTCTTCATCGTCTTTGCGAAGATTGATGGTGTACACTTCACTGGATTCATCGTGGAGAAGGGAGCAGAGGGCCTTACGCTAGGCGCTGAAGAATTGAAATTGGGGATTAAGGGATCCTCTACTCGTCAGGTATTTTTTGAAAATGTGAAAGTCCCAGTTGAGAATTTACTAGGAGAGAAAGGAAAAGGGCACCTTATTGCCTTTAATGCACTAAATACTGGGCGTTTTAAACTGTGCGCACTAACCTTAGGTGGGGCAAAAGATAGCGTGACTAGCGCGGTCAAGTATGCCAATGAACGAATCCAGTTCAAGCAGGCCATTTCCGGCTTTGGCGCTATTCAGCATAAGTTGGCGGAGCAGGTGATCCGCATTTTTGCGGCGGAGAGTGCGATGTATCGTGTATCTGAGTTGATGGAGCTGAAAAAGAAGGAACTAGACGAGACCGGAGCCTCATTTGGTGATGCAAAGCTGGAAGCTGCTGAGGAGTATGCCATTGAGTGTGCCTTGCTAAAAGTCGCTGGATCAGAGGCCTTAGATTTTGTGGTAGATGAAACGGTTCAGATTCATGGTGGGATGGGGTATTCTGAAGAAGGTACCGCTGCTAGAGGATATCGAGATGCAAGGATCAACCGGATCTTTGAAGGCACCAATGAGATCAACCGACTGCTTTCAGTGGACATGCTTTTGAAGCGCGCAATGAAAGGAGCTATTGACATCATTGGCCCAGCTTGGGAAGTTCAAAAAGAGCTTACGAGTATGCCAGGTTATACGCCGCTGGAGGGGCCCTATGCAGAAGAGAAGAAAGCCATAAAGGATTTTAAGAAGATTATCTTGATGGTTGCCGGTGCTGCGGCGAAGATGCAGATGGACGGAAAGGTGAACCTCAAAGAAGAGCAGGAAGTCTTGATGAACGTATCGAATCTCATGTTGGATGCTTACCTAGCGGAGTCGCTGTTGCTGAGAGTGGAAAAATTGGCAGGCATGGATACCGAAATCGACCAGGAACTTTATGATTCTATCCTCAAGGTTTTCGTTACGGATGCTAACGCAAGAATTCAGAAGCAGGCTACCGACGCTTTGGTGTCTTTCTCCGAAGGGGATATGCTTAGAACCTTGCTAATGGGACTCAAGCGCTTTGGCAAATATATGCCAACCAATGTCAAGCAGGAACGTCGAAAGATCGCCGCAAAGTTGATCGATGCCAACGAGTACTGCTTCTAAGTTGTAAGAGAGAATAAAAGATCTAGACATAGATTGACAATAATATGGGAGAGCCTCTTGCCGATAGGTAAGAGGCTTTTTAGTTTCTTGGAATCAGCTAAGATTCCAGGCGTTAGTATTCCCAAGGTTTTACTTGCTTCTTCCTTTCCCAATTAAAATAATGGTCTATTTTCATAGAAGATACGTATATTAGGACTTTATAGTATGTGATATTACTGAGGCTACAAGATTCTACTTCCTACCCATAACCCATCATTATATCTTATCATTGCTACTTGGCAACAAACTGGTATAGGACCTAATAGTGAAAGGATTGTATTTATGCACGAGCATTTTTTTTGTTGGACTACTAGCCCTAGTAGCCTGCTCTCCCACTGCTGACCGTGGGAAAGGCTATACTAATCTAGCTGTCCAAATGGCCAAGCTAGCAGATGCTAAAAACCTTGCTGAATCCTCTCCATTACAATCTAGTGAACTGGCTTTGGAGGTTTTGGAGGAATTCGAGCAAACAGGACACACTGACTTAGCAGCAGAAGCGAAACTGATCCTTTGCACCTATACCACCTCACCTTTAACGATCGATACTACCTTAGCGTTTTGCCATGAAGCTATGGTTTACTATCAGCAGACGGCAGGTAGTAAGGAACAAGGTATTTTACTAAACAGCATTGGGATTCTACACGATATCAAAGGGGAGAAGGATACCGCGGTGCAAGCTTTTAAAGACGCTGAAGACATTTTCCTGGAATTGGGCGAGCTAGAATGGTTAGGGCAGGTATATAATAACTGGGGCGTCGTACATGTGACGGAGAATAGCCTGGAAACAGCCACTAGACTATATATCAAGGCACTGGAAGTGAATGAAACGTCTGGGAATGAAAGGGGACTAATGGCTACCCATGCCAACCTGGGCCGATTATACTATAAGCAACGCCTATATCAACAGGCAAGTGAACACGCAGAAGAAGGAGTCAGGCTCGCTAAGAAACTTAAAAGCGCGACTTGGCTTCCCCTTTCCTTAAATTTAAAGGGAGATATTCATCACAAGAGTGCTCAGAATTCCGAAGCACTTCTGGCCTATGAAGAGGCGCTAGCCATTTCAACGGGGAATGGAGATGATTATAACTTGATCTTTACGCTGAACAGGCTGGCTCGACACTACTTAGAAAATGATCAAGCAGAGGAAGCTTTGGGGTATATCCAACGGTCATTGGATCGAGCCATTGCAGCAGGTAAACGCAAAGATCTAGAAGAAATTTATCTGATTTTAGGCAAGTGCAGAGCTCGGATTGGGCAATACAAAGAAGCTAAGCCCTATATAGATACTGCATATTCTTTGGCTCAGGTTGATAGAGACCATAAATATTTATTAGATGCCTACCAGCAATATGGTGATCTCTACTATGATCTTGGCAACTACAAATTGTCTATTAGTTTTCAAAAACGCTTTCAAGCGCTAAAGGATAGTATCAGTAATCTGGAAAATGCGGAGCTGCTCAGTCGCTTGGAACGAGAATTTAAACGAAAAGAACAAGAGCAGGAAATCTTTGAATTACGAGAGCGATCTGGTCAGCAATACCTTTTCCTCGTGCTACTTTCTGGTTTAATCGGGATGATTGTGATGATTGCTGGAGGACTTTTCTCTTACTATCGTAGAGAAAGGAAGTTTAACGAAGAGCTGGAATCTAAGGTTCAGGAACGCACTGAAGCTTTAAAACAATCCAATATTGAATTGGAACGCTTTGCTTATATCGCCTCTCATGACTTAAAGACCCCCTTGCGCACAATCTCTAGTTTTCTTTCTTTGATTAAGCGACGTATAAAACAATATGACAATCCTGAACTGGAAGATCTGTTGAGTTTTGCTTCTAATGGGGCGAAGCAGATGAATAATCTGATTGAAGATGTTCTCGAAGTTTCGAAAGTAAGTACGGCGGAAATGAAAAAGGAGGTTGTAGATCTTAATCAAACCATCCGTTCGGTGCTCTACAACATTGATGACTTTTTAAAGGAGAAGAACGGTTATATAGAGACTCATCCATTGCCAGCTGTGAAGGGTAATGGGGGTTATTTACACCAATTGTTCCAGAACTTGATCGTAAACGGCGTGAAATACAATCAAGCTGAGCAACCCAAGGTGATGATCTATTGCCAAGAGCAAGGAGATAATTATCGTTTTTGCATCGAAGACAACGGCATCGGAATTGACCTAAGCTATCAGGATGCCGTATTTGAAATGTTCAAACGACTTCACACCGCAGCGGAGTACGAAGGAACGGGTATTGGCTTGGCCCTCTGTAAAAAAATTGTGGAGCAGCATGGCGGCCAGATATGGCTGGAGCGTTCTAGCTCAACAGGTACCCTATTTTGCTTTACCCTGCCCCGAGAAAAAATCAATAAACCTACCGAATTAGCTTAAGTTACCCTTCTTCAGCTCTTTTACGGCATAGTCCACCGCTCGAGCCGTAAGTGCCATATAAGTAATGGAAGGATTTTGGCAGGCAGAGGAAGTCATGCAGGCTCCATCCGTAACGAATAGGTTATCTACATCATGTGCTTGGTTCCATTTGTTCAGTACAGAGGTCTTGGGGTCCCTACCCATACGCGCGGTACCCATCTCATGGATGCAGAAGCCAGGAGTTACTTCCTGGACTTGAACTTGGATATCCTTACCGCCAGCGGCTTCTAACATCTCAGAAGCAGTAGTAGCAATATCATCTCGCATCGCTTTTTCATTTTCTCGGAAGGTGGCGCTGATATGTAAGGTAGGTAAGCCATGTTTATCTAGCACATCCTTATTCAGACTAACAGCATTGTCTTCATAAGGTAGACATTCTCCAAAACCTACTAAACGCATAGACCAGGGACCGGGATGCGTGAGGCTGTCTTTGAATGCACCTCCGAAACCGGGTTTACTGAAACCACTGTTCCAATTGGTCCTGGAGCCACCTCCTTGGAAGCCATAACCACGGATAAAATCAGGATGCTTGTCTTCTATATTTCTAAAGCGAGGAATGTAAATGCCGTTGGGGCGAGCTCCACTATAATACTTATCATCGAAGCCTTCCATTCGCGCACCAACTCTAACACTATAATCGTGGTCCATGAGATATTTCCCTAGGGCACCACTACTATTGGCCAGGCCATCGGGGAATTCTTCGTTAGCTGAGTTCAGGAGAATAAAGGTGCTACCTAGGGTAGAAGCGCAAAGGAAAACGACTTTAGCTTTATACTCGATATCTTGACCCGTGTTCGCATCTATCACTCTTACACCAGTAGCGCGACGGGTATCTTTATCAAATAGTACGGATTCAACAACTGAATCCGGGCGTAAAGTGAGATTGCCGGTAGCCGCGGCTGCGGGTAGAGTAGCGCTATTGCTGCTAAAATAGGCGCCATAAGGGCAGCCTCGATAGCAAAGATTTCTGTGCTGACAAGGGGTTCGTCCGTTGTGCTCACGAGTTAGGTTGGCAACACGTCCGATGGTCATTTTGCGATCACCCCATGTGTTTTCTATAGCTGACTTTACATGTTTTTCCACGCAATTCATCTCCATTGGAGGTAGGAATTGTCCATCTGGCAGTTGCGGGATGCCCTCTGCCTTTCCACTGATTCCTACAAAGCGTTCTACATAATCATACCAAGGGGCTATATCTCGATATCTGATGGGCCAATCTACTCCCACACCGTCTTTGAGATTTGCTTCAAAATCATAATCACTCCACCGATAACATTGTCGTCCCCACATAATGGATCGCCCTCCGACGTGATACCCCCGGATCCACGCAAAAGGCTTATCCTCCGGCGTCGTATAAGGGTGATCATTGTCATTTACCCACCAATGACGTGTACCTTCATTGAAAGCATATACTCTATGCTGAACCGGATGATTCTCCTTGTCTTCGGCAGTGGCGCGCCCGCGGTGAGGAAATTGCCAGGGAGCGTCGTTGGTGGTAGGATAGTCCTTGACATGCTCCACCTGCCTTCCTCGTTCCAAGACTAAAGTTTTTAGCCCTTTTTCAGTCAGCTCTTTAGCAGCCCAACCTCCGGTGATCCCGGAGCCCACTACAATGGCATCAAATGTCGTATTCTCTTGCATGCGTCTGATTTGAATCTCTTTGATAAGGAATTAAACCCCAAGTGCGTAGTCGAGTACTCCGACTCTAAAAGATGTTGTTATCTACACCTACTACTGATTCCGCCGTAGCATCAACACAGCCCTCGTACTTACCTGGAACTGGGTTGTAATTCAATACATTGGTCATAATGGGTTCAGAAGTGAAGTAGCCAAGCAGCGTCAGCTCTTTGACCATCCTAATAAAAGAAGGAGAGGAATCTGCCTGGTTTTCCAGTTCCGTGAGCAATGCCGTTTGATCTTCATTGCTGCAGTAGAGGAATTCCTTTTTGTATTTTTCTTGGCTACTTGCTTCTAGCAAAGTTAAGCCGGTCAGAAAGCGACTTTGCTCTTCGTTACTGTATGCTTCTTTGAGCATCAGGTCTACAAAGGCGGGGACTCCAACATCTAGTGCTCCAGGAGTTTCTGTGGCAGGTAGTATGCAGTCAACAATGCTTTCGATCATTCTGGCCTGCTCCTGTTCCACAAATACGGGTGTCCAAGCTACACTGGGAGTGGCTTGGCATCCACTCAGAAGGCCCGTCATTGCAGATGAGGATATTGCGCCACCTAACAACAAAGTGGTACGCCGGATGGCTTCTCTACGATCCATATCTATTCCATTAAGTTCTTCGGTAAATCTACAAAAATGAATAAGAAAATTTTTTAACTTAAGCCAAATCCTAATAAGATGTGGTTGAATATACTATATATAATACTTGCTGTTTATCTCGGACTCAGCCTCATCTTTTATTTCTTTCAACATTTTTTCTTCTTTAGGCCGGAATTGTTACCCTCGCATTTTACCTATAAGTATCCTTTCGATTTCGAGGAAAAAACCTTTGAGATGGAGGATGGGGGGCAAATTAATAGCATTCATTTTAAAGTACCCAATAGTAGAGGAGTGATCTACTATTTGAAGGGAAACTCGAGGAGTATTAAAGGATGGGGAAAGTTTGCCAAGGATTTTGTGAGTAACGGTTATGACTTCTTCATGATGGATTATCGAGGATTTGGGAAGAGTAGGGGACGTCGTACAGAGCAAAAGTTGTACAATGATGCACAAATGCTTTATAAATGGATTGCACGTCAATATACAGAGGATAAGATAGTGGTTTACGGGCGATCACTGGGATCGGGGATTGCAGCCAGGGTGGCTTCATGGAACAATCCGAGGATGTTGATTTTGGATTCACCTTACTATAGTTTTTATCATCAGATTAAGCGTTATGGCGCCTTTTTGCCCCTGCGGTTATTTCTTCGATACCAGATACGCACCGACCAATTTTTGAAGAACATCACCTTCCCCGTTTATATTATTCATGGGACCAAGGATCGCCTTATCCCCTTCGAACACAGCGAAAGATTACAAAAGATTAACCCTCAACTGATCCAGTTACTGGAGGTCGAAGGAGGAGGCCATAACAATCTTCCTTCCTTTCCCACTTACCATGAATACTTGTACGATATTCTGAATGAATACCAGACTCAACCTGCCCAAGTATGATTAGCCGAACTTTTGATTTACTGCCTTCTCAATTAGAAAGATTTCCAAATGAGAAAGCGATTGTAAGCCGCCGGAGCGGCCGTTGGCTGACCTACAGCTGTGCAGCTTGTTTAGCCGAAATTGATCGTTATAGTTGGGCTTTGATGGGTTTAGGCGTGCAGCGTGGGGATAGAGTGCTGATTGTTCCGCATTTGGCTAGTGCGGAGTGGATTTTCCTAGATTTCGCCATCCAACAATTAGGAGCGATTGTGGTGCCCGTCCATTTTACCAGTAGTCCACAACAACTAGAGTACATTATCAATCATACCGAGGCTAAATGTTGTTTTGTGGCACATGAAGAATTGGGAGAAAAATTCGGGGAAGTGTTGAATGAACATCCAGATGTAGCCGTTTTTTTCATCGAGGGGGCTGACCAGTCAAAATCGCTGGATGGCTTGTTAAAACAGCATTCGGTTTCTACTGATGGCGATTTGCAGATGCTGAAGGATCAAGTAAAAGAAGACGATTTATCTGCCATTATTTATACTTCGGGGACTACCGGGATCCCCAAGGGGGTAATGCTAAGCCACCGTAATATTGTCAGCAATGTTCGGGCTACGGTGCCTTTACTTCCTGTCGAACCCGGAAAAACGGCTTTAAGTTTCCTGCCTTTTAGTCACATCTTCGAGCGCATGGCCTTGCTGACCTACATGGCTGCAGGGTTGAGCATACATACCCTCGTAGAACGTCCATATCTGTCACAGGCTTTGCTTGAAGTTCGTCCAAACATCTTTACAGCAGTACCCCGTATCTTAGAAAAAATGTATGATCAAGTATTGGCCATACAGGCGGATCGTTCTTCTTTGAAAAAAGGCCTAGCCAATTGGGCCTTGAAGGTTGGAATGAGTTTTCAAGAACGACCGGGGTTTCGACTGGTGTATTGGTGGAAGTTGCAATTGGCCAAGATCTTGGTTTTGAATCGACTGAAGCGGAATTTAGGTGGTAAGGTCGATGCCATTATCGTCGGGGCAGCTTACCTACAACCAGGTTTGGGGCGCTTGATGGGGGCTATGGGGGTTAAGGCAAGAGAAGGTTATGGAATGACCGAGACAGCTGCTGCTGCGGCCATCAATCGCTTTCAACCAGGGCTTTACGCCTTCGGTACCGTGGGGCTTCCTGTCTCCGGGGTGCAGATCAAGATCGATGAGCCTGATGAAGAAGGAGAAGGTGAAATCTTGATCAAGGGGCCAAATGTCATGCAAGGCTACTACAAACAAGCAGAAGAGACCGCTAAGGTATTGGGAGAAGATGGTTGGCTACGCACAGGAGATGTAGGGAAGTTTGTCAAGAAGCGATTTTTGCAGATTACGGACCGGAAGAAAGATATCTTCAAGACGTCTTCGGGGAAATATGTCTCGCCGCTGGTTTTGGAGAATCACTTCAAACAATCCCCTTTCATTGAGCAGATTATGGTCATCGGTTTTCAAAAACCCTACGTGACGGCATTGATCTATCCCAACTTTGAACTACTGGAGCAATGGAGTCAGGAAAATAAGGTGCATTGGACGAGCCCGCAATATATGGCCATCAATATTAAGATACGTCAGAGAATGCGGGAAGAATTGGATACATACAATGCAGAATTGCCCAATTATCAGATCATCCGGGCTTTCCATCTTTTTCACGAGGAATGGACCATGGAATCAGGCCTGCTTACCTATACGATGAAACTAGTGCGGCCTAAGATTTTGGCTGCTTATCAAAAGGAGATCGGACAATTGTACGAAGATCAAGTAATCTGAAAGAATTACGCTTTTGAGTCCCTGGAACACTGCGCAGTAGAACCTCGTTATAGGTGAATATCTACTTCGCCACTTTCAACTTCTGTAGCACTACCGGATCTATTTCTCCACTATAGGTACCATATGCATCAACCATTGTCCCCTTTACTCCCTTGCTGGTGGAAAGAACGTATAAGATTGAGTTATCGGCTGGATCACTATCTCCTTCAAATCGGTGGATCTCTTCTACGACAAAATCATCAGCTCCCACCATTAGATCTAATTCTTTACAGTGCAGACCATCACTGATTAGATTAAAATCATACTGATATCCTTCAGCCTTTAGACTTTGGAGAGCCTCCACTAGGGTGTCAAAATCTCTCATTGGATTGGTTTTTCATTTTTGTTTAGACAAAAAAGCATTCGCTATTGTTTTTTGATATAGGTCTTAATGTAAAAATCATGCGCATGGCGGTTATCGGTAGGATGATAAAAACTATCGATCTCTTGCCATTGGGACCAATCCACTTCCGGGAAAAAAGTATCTCCTTCTGGCTGTGCATTAACCAAGGTCAGATACATTTTATCAACTACTCCCATTTCTAGGGCCTCGGCAAAGACCCTTCCACCTCCTAAGATGAAAGCTTCGTCTTCCTGTTCCACTTCCTGCAAAAAATCGGCGATGGAGTGAATGGGTTGACTATTAGGTTTCATCTTCAGCTGAGGGTTGCGGGTGAGGATGAAGTTCTTATAGTCTGATCCTAAATAATCTTCAGACTCAAAGCTTTTGCGTCCCATCAGAAAGGCTTTTCCTTTAGTTACAGCCTTGAAGTTTTCCCAATCATAGGGCAAGGTCCAGGGCAATATCCCGTCTACACCCATGACGTGGTTATTAGCAAAAGCAGAGATGATGGAAATGGTAGGCACTTGTAGTTAGTTTTGTGGTGTTCGCTCACCAATGAGATGAACAAATCGTGAAATCCGTAGAACAATCGTCCATTATTATACATAAGCATCCGGTACTCTAATTTGTTCATCCTAGAAGTATGGATAAACACTTATTTTAGAGGAGAACAAGTGAGAGGAGGTATGCTTTTCGGAATACTTTCAATAAATGCTTAGACCACTAGCAAAGCTATTCAGAACGGGTTTGGTTCTCCTTCCAAACGAACACTATGGATCGCTTTGATCACTTGGGTAGTAGGTTCGCTATTGCTACTACGGGCATTTACAGATCTATTTACACATGGTCTACAGGTCAATACGATGATCAGTGGCCTCATGGCTGGCTACATCCTCACAGTAATGAAACTTGTCCTAAATTACGTTAAACAAAACCATAAAGATCAGATGGCTCAACGAGGGATCTGATCACAACCACAAATTATGAAAAACCACCTATTAATCATTGTGGCCCTTATAGTCGGGCTACTGGCTTGCCGTTCAGAAGAGCCTACCACACCCGCATTACCCAATATCGTAATTCTAATAACAGATGACCAAGGATACGGAGACCTTAGCTGCCATGGGAATCCTGTGCTCGAAACGCCAAATCTAGATCAGTTGCATGCAGAAAGTGTCCGCTTTACTGACTTTCACGTGGGAACCACTTGTGCACCCTCGCGCGCTAGTCTAATGACAGGGCAATACTGCAATAAAGTGGGGGCTTGGCATACGATTAAAGGTAGAGAAATGGTATGGCCAGATGAGGTACTATTGCCGGAGCTACTCAAGAAAGCAGGCTATACTACTGGTATGTTTGGCAAATGGCATTTGGGAGATACATACCCTTATCGTCCGCAGGACCGAGGGTTTGATGAAGTGCTAGTACATGGCGGCGGCGGGGTAGGCCAGACTCCGGACTACTGGAACAATGATTATTTTGATGATACCTATTTCCATAATGGAGTGCCTGAGAAGAAGGAGGGCTACTGCACAGATGTCTGGTTTGATGCAGCCCTAACTTTTATGGAGGAGAATAGAGACAAACCCTTTTTCTCCTACATTTCCACTAACGCACCGCATGGCCCTTTTTACGTAGATACGCTATACAGTAAGCAGTATGAAGGGAAGGAAAATGTGGTTAATGCGAACTTCTTTGGGATGATCGCTAATATTGACGAGAACTTGGGCAATATGAGATCTAAGTTGACGGAATGGGGTATTGCTGATAATACCATCTTGATCTTCCTCACGGACAACGGAACAGCAGCTGGATGCCAATTGGATCAAGAAGGGCAAGTTAGGAAAGGATACAATGCTGGCATGCGTGGTAAAAAGGGATCGGAGTATGAAGGAGGGCATAGAGTGCCCTTGTTTATTCATTGGAAAGATGGAAAAGTGGAGGGAGGAAGAGATATAGATCGCTTGGCTGGTGTGTTTGATCTGGCGCCAACGCTTATGGACTGGGTAGGGATGGAGAACAAGGAAGGATTGGATTGGGACGGTACAAGTTTACGTCCCTTAGTTGAGGGAGAAGAGCAAGCGGAGCGAATCCTATTTGCGGATACACAACGAGAGGAAGACCTGGTGAAGTACAAGCGATTTTCTGTTATGACTGAGGAGTGGCGACTCGTCAATGATAAACTCTATGAAATACAGAAAG
>ENA-UENT01000112-UENT01000112.1-marine-metagenome-genome-assembly--contig:-NODE-112-length-64206-cov-8.620760_pt1 | contig 64206 bp, 63 predicted proteins | sample MGYA00237879_ERZ529330 | MGnify/ENA primary metagenome ERZ529330 (study PRJEB26372, sample SAMN05368345) | marine metagenome | biome: cultured habitat; feature: ocean water; material: water; isolation... | reverse complement strand
AAATCAGTGCAAATCTGCGCAATCAGTCTAATCTGTGTTCCCAACCCTCCACTTTATCAACACCAAAAAACGTAGCTTAGCAGCAAAAAATGCTACCCAGCCAACGCCACCTTTTTGACCTTCCTGACGATGTAGCCTATTTGAATGGTGCCTATATGTCTCCGCAGTTGCATGCAGTAGAAACCGCCGGTATCAAAGCCCTAAAGCGCAAAAGCCAGCCCTTCAATATCCAACTGGAAGACTTTTTTGAGCCCGTACAGGCTCTTCGGTCTGCCTATGCCCGCCTTATCAACTGCCCGGAGCCGGGGCGCATAGCCATCATACCTTCTGTCTCTTATGGAATGGCTGCCGTTGCACAAAACCTGAAGCTGCAGCCCGGGGATAATATCATCCTCACACGGGAGCAGTTTCCGAGTAATTACTATGCCTGGGAACGGGTAACGGAAGCGCTTGGGGCCACTATCCGGGTCGTGAATCCACCCCGGGAATCCCCCAGGGGGCAAGCCTGGAATGCGGCAATACTGGATGCGATTGACGAAAGGACAGCTATGGTTGCCATTGGACAGGTGCATTGGGCAGATGGTACCCTATTTGATTTGAAAGCGATACGGAAACGGGCAACGGAGGCGGGCGCCTGGCTCGTCATTGACGGTACTCAATCGGTAGGTGCTTACCCGTTTGATGTGGAGGAAATTCAGCCTGATGCGCTGATTTGCGCGGGCTATAAGTGGCTCATGGGGCCTTACAGCATTGGCCTGGCATATTACGGTCCGGCACTTGATGATGGCTTACCGGTGGAGGAAAACTGGATCAACCGGGTAGACAGCCACGACTTCCGCAATCTAGTAAATTACCAACCGAATTACAAACCACTGGCTGCCCGTTATAATATGGGTGAGCAAAGCAACTTTATCCTTGTCCCTATGATGAAAGCGGGCGTTGACCAGTTACTGGAATGGGGCACTCGCGGTATTCAAAGTTACGCCCAGTCACTATTGAGACCAGCGCTCCGGGAGTTGGAAGCACTCGGCTGCACGATGGAGCCGGAAGAACAGCGGGCACATCATCTCGTGGGCGTTCGCCTGCCTGCCGGGGCTGACATGAATCTTTTCCGGGAGCGGCTGCAGGAAGAACAGGTGCACGTTTCCATCCGTGGCAATGCCATTCGGGTATCCTGCCACCTGTACAATGAAGCGCAGGAAGTAGAACGCCTGATGAAATGCTTTAAAGCGGTGATTGGATAAGCACCGGCAACCTGCACCGGATTACAAAAGATTCAACCAGTCCACACCATTCCGGACCTCTGCCGGCTTTGGCATACGCCCGTCGCGCATCAGCTCCTGAATGGCACAAAGTTCCTGATCCCGGAACAGGGAGAGCGTGGCACTAATGGCTCCGTCCTCTATGTAGTGCACCAGAAAGCTATCGCCATCGAGGTCGCCCTCGACAATAGTCTCCTCAGGGCTGGAAGCATGGCCAACGTAACCCAGAATTTTGTCTTGCTGAGCCGACCAGAAGAAAGGGACCGCCTCGTAAGGCTCCCCGGCTCCTGCCATATTTTTGCCTGCTATCCGCCCCTGCTGAGCAGCGACTTTCCAGTGTTCAATCCGCTGGTTTTTGCCATTCATCGGGGGAGCGGCGATGTCCCCGGCGGCAAAGAGGTTTTCCTGAACGCGGAGGAAGGGGTCGGTATGCAGGCTGCCATCGGATTGCAGCAGATTTTCAGGGAGAAAACCAGTATTCGGCTGTACGCCAACGCCCATGACCAGCAAATCGGCATCCAGTTCTTCTCCGTTTTCCATTTTCACCTTCTCAATCCGGCCATTGCCTTCAATCGCTTTGACATTTTGCCCCAGATGAAAGTGGACGCCCGCATCGCGGTGCCATTCCTGAATACGCTGACCAACTGCATCTCCCCATATGTGCGCAAAGGGTAAGTGCTCGGGTGCAACGACGTGAACCTCACAGTCCAGTTTTTGCAGGCTCATGGCTGCTTCCATGCCTATGAAAGAAGCGCCGACAATAAAAGCTTTCTTTGCTGACCTGCCCGCCTTGAGAAGCGCTCGGCTATCTTTCAGGCTGCGTAGCGTGTGTACATTCTTCAGGTCTGCACCTGGGATATTCAGCTGCCGGGGCCGGGCACCTGTGCAAATCAATAGCTTATCATAGGATACTGGTGCGCCAGATTTAAATTCGATCTTTTGGACCTCCGGATTCACTTTAGTGACGCGTTGCCCCTTCATAAGTACTATACCGTGCTTTTTATAGAACGCAGCGTCCCGCAACGGCATCCACTCCTCCGGCGCTTCGCCCTGCAGGTAATCTTTACTGCAATTGGGCCGGTCGTAAGGCACCTCTTCTTCCGCAGAAAACAAGACGATGCGCCCGGTGAAGCCAGCTTCGCGCAAGCCTTCCGCAGCGTAAGCGCCCGCGGCACCACCTCCGATGATGGCATAAGTGGCTTCGTTGCTCACTTCCGGTTTTACCATTGGATTTGGGGTACGATCAGAGGTCTCTTCCGGAATGTCCACCCAAATTTCACTGCCACGCAGTTCTACTTCGTAAGCAGGCAGGCCATCAATACCCGGCGCTTCGACGTGTTGCCCGGTTTTTGCATCAAAACAAGCATGATGCCAGGGGCAAACCAGCCGGCTGCCGTTCAGGATGCCATCGGCAAGAGGAGCACCGTAGTGGGTACATTTTGGATAAAGGGCGGAGATTTCGCCATCGACATTAGTCAGCAGGACTTCCTGATCACCAGCCTTGACGGCCTTAAGGTCACCGGGCTTTAATTCATCGGCTTTGAGTACATAATACTGCATGGTAGGGAACGGTTTAAATTACGCTTTTGGAAAGCATAGCCCCCTGCCGATGTTCACTCGTCAGTGCTTTTTAATGTTCGAACATTAGGAATTCGCCGGATTTGGTATTTTCTGAATGGGCGGCCCAACCTTAGTGGCACCACTCAAGCCGGATTGATGCTGCTCCAGCCATTGGTAGGCATCTCTGATGGTAACCGCTAATGGCGTCTGTGGCATTTGCAACTCCGCTACGGCTTTGGCCGGGCTAAAGTATTGCCCATCACAGGAAATACGGGCAATAGGAAGAGATATCATGGGATCGTATCCTAATCTTGGAGCAAGGAGAGAATGCAGCCTCCCGTAGAACAATACCAAAGGAGAAGGGATCCGGAAACGAGGGGGTTTGGCTTCCAGAGTTTGGCCAATCAGCTTAAACAGGTCAGCGTAGGTCAGGTTTTGATGCCCCGCGATATAGCTTTCGCCCACCCGGCCCATTTTTAGTCCATTACAAGCAGCTGCAGCCACATCTCTGGCATCCACAAAGTTCTTGCCCCCACGGGTGTAAAAAGGCAGTGTCCCCTGAACTACTGCCAGGAGCATTGCACCTGAGCTTGGCTTACTGTCGTAGGGGCCAAACATGAACGTTGGGCAGACCAGCACTGCCGGCAGACCCTGTTCCCGGACCGCTTTCTTCACCATTTGGTGAGCCCGGTATTTCGAGTCTATGTAATCCAGCCCGTACCGATGCCCGTCAAAGACTCCGGTTTCGTCCCCGGGATTTTCCAGTGTCCCTTTTGAGAAACTGGCTGCTGAACTGATGAACACCACGCGCCGAACGCCATGCTTCAGGCAGGAGGCTATGATGTGTTGGGTCCCTCTGACATTCACAGCCACCGTAGCTGCTGACCGGGAAGGCCAAACCGAAGTACTGGCCCCGGCGTGTATGACGTAATCGCAGCCCGCTACCGCCCGGTCCACTTCCGGCGCATTCAACAAGTTGCCTTTTGACAATTCTACAGGAAGGCCCTTCAGTACAGGAGATTGGGAAGACGGGAGCTGAAGAACGCGGACCTGATAGCCCTGACGGAGCGCCCGGCGTACAATATTTGCGCCAAGCAGTCCGTCCGCTCCGGTAATCAATACTTTCAAGATAACGGGGTTTTGTTTTTTTGATGGCCTAAAGATAGCCATTTCAGAGCACAGAAACGCACGAACACTGACATTCCTCATTGCCCACCTTCCAAAATAGCCTCAACTTTTGCCTGAAGGTATGGAACAACTTCCATATCAAACCAGGGATTCCGGCTCAGCCACCGGTTGTTGAGCGGAGAAGGGTGCGGCAAAGGCAGCACTCCGGGGCCATACTCCCGAAAAGCGCGGACTGTTTCCGTCAGGTTGCGTTTGCGGTTAGCCCCCAGGTAATACTGCTGCGCATATTGGCCGATGTAAAGCGTAAGTGCTATTTCAGGCATCATACGTAACAAAGCCGCATGCCACTGAGGAGCGCATTCCGGTCGGGGCGGCAGGTCACCTGTCTTCGCTTTACCCGGATAGCAAAAGCCCATTGGCAAGATACTGAAGCAGGTCGGGTCGTAAAACGTGGCTTCGTCTACATTCAGCCATTGCCGGAGGCGCACGCCGCTGGGATCGTAATAAGGCAGGCCCTTTTCATGCGCCAACCGCCCCGGAGCCTGGCTGATTAAAGCAATCCGCGCTTCCGGATGGACTGCAAATATGGGCCGGGGAGGCACCGGCAAAGCAGCTTTGCAAATCCGGCATTGACGTACCGAAGCCCGAAGTGCCTGTATCATAAATTCAGGTTTTGACCCTACCTGTACTAACATCAGCCGGGGTCATCTTGTTACATTAATGTTGCAGGATTAAAAACCTGCATATACAAAATCATTACTAACCAACTTAAAGCAACAACCTCATGAAAGAAGATTGGGTAAAAGTATTCGAATCCAGAGAAATTCTGAAAACCAAACTGGTCGAAGATGCATTAAAACAGCAGGGCGTCGAAAGCCATATTCTCGAACGGCCCGACAGTGCCATCCCTTCCCTGGGCGCAGCTACACTGTACACGCCTCAGAACAAGGCACAAAAGGCACTGGAAATCATCAAGACTATTGACTTTTCAGCTGTAGAAGAAGATTAATCCATATGACAAAAAGCAAAGAGAACTGGAATTCACTCACCCCGGAAGAGGAGCGGGTCATCGTGCATAAAGGCACAGAACGCCCCTTTACCGGGGAATACGACAACCATAAAGCGCCTGGCGTCTACGTTTGCCGCCGTTGTGAGGCACCGCTTTATAAATCAGAGGACAAGTTTTCCTCCGGGTGCGGATGGCCTAGCTTCGATGATGAAATACCGGGAGCGGTAAGGCGGGAAACGGATGCCGATGGCCGGCGGACTGAGATCCTCTGCGACAATTGTGGCGGGCACCTCGGGCATGTCTTCATTGGAGAGCGGCTTACGCCAAAAAACACCCGTCATTGCGTGAATTCCATTTCCATGAAGTTTATCCCGCAGGAAGAATGGGACAAGCAACAGCAGTAGCCACCTTTGCCTCTGGCTGCTTTTGGAGCAAAGCGTACTTTTTCAGCAAAGTCCCCGGTGTGGTTGCCACCAGAGTAGGCTACACCGGAGGGCACCGCTCCCACCCGACTTATCAGCAGGTTTGCACCAAAAAGACGGGGCACACGGAAGCAGTGGAAGTGACGTTTGATCCGGACAAGGTGCGCTATGAAGCACTTGTCCGTTTCTTTTTTGAGATACATGACCCCACCAGAGACCGGCGTGGGAAGGGTGGGCAATACCGGTCTGCCATTTTTTGCCATACTCCGGAGCAACAGCACATCGCCACTAATCTGAAAGCACAACTGCAGGAACGGGGGTACGCCGTTAAAACTGAAATCGAAAGCGCTTCTGTATTTTGGGAAGCCGAAGACCGGCATCAGCAGTACTGCGAAAACCGGGGCATCCAACCCAGGTCTTTTCGGGTAAACCGGTGGGCAGAGCAATAAGGCTTTATAGCCAATTTCGCCTCCGGAAATAGTAAATAAGCCCACCACTAATGATAAGCATTAGCCCCCAGAGGTAGAAATAACCGTATTCCCAATGGAGTTCCGGCATGTGCTCGAAGTTCATCCCGTAAATGCCTGCCAGGAAAGTCAGTGGAATGAAAATTGTTGAGATGATGGTCAGCACCTGCATGATACTGTTCATTTTGAAGCTGATCTCGCTGAGGTAAAGGTCATACAAGCCATTCATCATATCCCGTATCGTATCGATGCTCTCCATAACCTGCACGACGTGATCATAAAGGTCACGGACAAAGACGTCTGTCCCTTCTGACATGAGCGGGCTATCGACCCGGGAAAAAGCACCGATGGCGTCCCGCAAAGGGGCGATAGCCTTCCGGAGGGTTATGGTTTGCAGGCGGAGGTTGTGAATCTTCCCTTTGCTGTCCCGGTTGGCGTTTGAGAGGATCTCCTCCTCCAGATCATCCAAAACGAGGTCGATGCGGTCCAGCAGCAGGTAATACTGGTCCACAATATTGTCTGCCAGTGCATAAGCCAGGTAATCCGCTTTACGCTTTCTGATTTTGGCCCGACCGGAGTGGATACGCTCCCGGACGCCCGGGAAAAGGTCTGTTTCATTTTCCTGAAAGGACAATACGAAGCCATCGCCGGCGAAAATTGCGACCTGCTCCGTTTGGATACGCTGCTGCTCCTCGTCGTAAGCCAATGCCTTAAGGATGAGGAAGAGCCCATTTTCATAATCTTCGAATTTAGGGCGTTGCTGGGTATCCAGAATATCTTCCAGTGCCAGTGGGTGAACCCCAAACTGCTTGCCCAGCTGTTCGATGAGGGTCACATCATGCAATCCGCGTACATCATACCACTTGACCATTGCTGGTTCCTCTGACACCGGGATTCGCCCCTCTGCCTTTTGTTCGCGGGCTTCGCCTTCCATGCTGTATTCCACCAGGGTGACCTGTGCCTCTTCCAGTTTTTTCTGTCCTGTGAAGATCAGGCTACCGGGTGCCAGCCCGGTATTTTGCCGCTTTTTTTTCCGGGGCTTTAGCTTAAGCGCTGCCTTTGTACTAATTTTGGGTAAACTCATGGTGGTAAAATAATTGAATTCTTTAAAAATACAATCCACCAGCCCAATAATCACCAGCCTAGTGCCTCAAGTCATAGATCTCTGATACTTAAGTTGAAGTTATTTTTCGACTAATCAAGGCGAAGGTTCGCGACTTTAGCCCGAGCTAAAGGAGCGGTTCTTCAACGAAGAGTAGGCGGAAAAAAACGAAACTTGGGGTGTCAAGCATTTATGGCTTGAGGCACTAAACCATTACTGATCTAAAAAACACAGAAAATGAGTGCAACGAACAGGCCCTCTGCTTTGTCTGTCGAACAATTTGAAACCACTGCCAACCTTGCAGGCACGCTCGTGTTAGATGGGCGGGAGAAAAGCTTGTTTAGTGCCGGCTTTATTCCCGGTTCCGTATTCATCGGGCTGGAAGGCAACTTCACTTACTGGGCAAAGCACGTACTGCCTGATCCATCGGTTAAGCTCCTGCTTGTTGTGCCGGAAACGCAGGTAGCGGATGCTTCGCAATTGCTCCGGGAAGCCGGTTTTAACAATATAGAAGGCTACCTGGAAGGCGGTTTTGAAGTCTGGCAAGCTGCAGGCAAACCGGTTGATGAAGTCCCGACGCTTGATGTAGCCCGGTTTGCTGCCGATTTCAAAGGCGGGAAAGTAGCTCATGTGCTGGACGTACGTCGTCCTGATGAATTCAGGGAAGGCCATATTTCCGGAGCGCAACTACTCCCACTGGAAGTTTTGCGCGACCGCATTCAGGAAGCAGACCCGGCCAAAGCCTATCACCTGCACTGCCGCAGTGGCTACCGTTCCACTATTGCCGCCTCCATGCTCAAAGCCAGGGGTAGTGCGCCAGTAGTCAATTTACACGGTATGATTGACGAGGTCCTTGAAGCAGGTGTGCCATCAGAATAAATTATACACAGACTCTATTTTGAAGCAGTTTATACCTATCCTGGACTGGCTGCCCAGGTACAAACGCAGCTATCTGAAAGGGGATGTTCAATCCGGGCTCACCGTAGCCATTATGCTCGTGCCTCAGGGCATGGCCTATGGGCTGTTGGCCGGGCTGCCCCCGATTTACGGGCTTTATGCGAGTTTATTCTCGCTGGTCCTCTATGCTGTTTTTGGTACTTCCCGTGAGTTATCCGTCGGGCCGGCGGCTATTGTTTCCATGCTGGTTGCGGCTGGTATTTTCAGCCTGGGGGAAGACCTGAGTACAACAGAAATGGTCAGCATAGCCGTCTCCATAGCGCTTTTGGCGGGCATAATGCAGTTTTTGTTGGGTGTGTTTCGGCTGGGTGTGCTGGTCAATTTTCTATCTCATCCGGTTATTGCAGGCTTTGCCTCTGCAGCTGCCTTTATCATTGCCTTTAGCCAGTTGAAGCACCTTTTGGGCATTCCGCTACAGCGTAGTAATAATATTTTTGTGCTGGCCGGAGATGCGATTGAGCACATTGGCCAGCTGCACTGGATTACGCTCGGTATTAGCGTGGTAAGCATCATCATCATTCAGGGGCTAAAGCGCATCAGCAAAGCCATTCCCACTGCCCTGATTGTTGTGCTTTTCGGCACCCTGGCGGTGATTGGCTTTAACCTCGATCAGCAGGGCGTTGCGGTCATTGGCAAAGTGCCGGAGGGGCTACCTCCTTTTGCCTGGCCTGATTTATCGGCAGACCGCATCCTGAGTATCTGGCCCATTGCAGTGACCATTTGCATCATCAGTTTTATCGAATCGGTAGCTATTGCCAAAACCATGGGCAGGCAGCAGAGCAGCCCACGCATTGATCCCAATCAGGAGCTAATTGCACTGGGCATTACGAAGATTGGAGGTGCTTTTTTCCAGGCTTTTCCAACATCGGGGAGTTTTTCCCGCTCAGCTATTCATGTGGAGTCTGGGGCAAAAACGGGGATTTCATCGCTCATTAGCGCCCTGATTATCGTTCTGACGCTTCTGTTTTTTACTGAGTGGTTTTATTATTTGCCCAAGGCGGTATTAGCAGCGATTATCATTTCGGCGGTGATCAACCTGGTAGACTATAAGGAAGCCCGTCACCTTTGGTCGGCTGACCGGAGGGATTTCTGGACCATGCTGACCACTTTTGTTGCCACGCTCCTGCTGGGTATTCAGAATGGGGTGCTGATGGGCGTGCTGCTTTCGCTGGCCATTATGGTTTACCGTAATTCCCGGCCCCACATCGCGGTGCTCGGGCAGTTGCCCAATTCCCGCCGTTACCGCAGCATCAGCCGGTTTTCCAATGCGCGGCAGCACGAAGAGGTACTCATTGTGCGGTTTGATGCGCAGCTGTATTTTGGCAATGCCGATTATTTTAGGGATGAGATTGAGCGGCTCGTTGCCCGGGAAGGGAGAGCGCTTCAGCTTTTCATCCTTGACGCTTCGAGCATTCATGATATTGATACCACGGGAGCAGAAGCGCTGGGTGAAGTCATCGAGATCCTGCAGGGCCGGAATATTCGCTTTTTCATCTCAGGTGTGGTTGGCCCGGCAAGAGATGCGCTCTCCCGGCACGGGCTCATGCAGGTGATTGGCGAGCGCAATCAGTTCATCCAAATCCATGATGCGGTGGAGTATTACCACACCGCTGCTGACGCTGCGGATAGCAGTTGGACACCAGATGCGTTGCAAACCAATGAACCCAAAAAGAAAAAGCGGAAATAACTTACATTTACCTAAAAAGAAATATGGCCAGACCACTACTCCTTTTCGCGCTGTTGGCTGTGCTGTCAGGCACAGTATCTGCTCAGTTGACGACCTATTACCCTGCTAAGGTATGGCTCAAAAACGGAGACCGCCTTACCGGCGAAATTGAAAAGCCGGACTGGAAGAAAGGTACCAAACGCCTGCTCTACCGCAGCGGCTCTGACCCCGAGCCTCAGTTTCTCAATACGGCTGACATCAACAAGGTCGTACTTACGGAAGATAAGCTGGAGCGCCGCTACCTGAGCCGGTCTGTTCAAAGGCTTTACCTCCCCGATACCATGCCGGTGGGCGACACCTTGCTGTACGTGCAGGACACTCTGCTCCTGCAGGCGGTGGTGGAAGGCACACTTGGCTTTTATTACTACGAAACACCGGGAGGCCGGCCGTACTATTTTTTGGAAAAGGATGAGGTCTTTACCCAACTCGTGGAGCACAGCTATAACCGGGTCGGGAGCGGACGCCGTATCCGGATGAAACACGACCGGTGGAAAGAGCAGCTCCGCACAGCGATGTCTGACTGCCGGCCTGCGCGGACGAAGATTGACAACATCAATTTTGGCGATGAGGCAGTCAAACGCCTGTTTGTGCAATATAACGAATGCGGGGGCCGCAAACGGCTCGATTATGAGCTGGAGTATAAAAAAATGACCCTCCGCCCGGGAGTGCTTGCCGGCAGTGCCTTCACCCGTATCAGTACCCGCGACCGCATTTTCCGGGATGTAAACACTGGAGGCTTCACGCCCAGAATTGGTGGCAGCCTGCTCATCCTGCCCTTCCGCGGCGACGGGCGGTCGGGCTTCCTGATTGAAGCGCTTTATGCCCCATTCCGGACTACAGACGACTTCGATAACTTTGAAGCGGATGTGGATTACCTGCAACTGAATTTAGGCGTACGCAACAGTGGTATTGCCACGGTATTCGGTAGCATCTTCGCTGGCTTCAGCATTTCCAGACAAATTGGCAGCCCGGTACGGCTCAACCTCACAGAACGTGTACTGCAGCCCACACAGATTGGGCTCTTCGGAGGATTTAGCGTAAGCGGGGAAAAGGTGGAAGTGAGCCTGTGCTATGAGCTGGATGATATTGGCTTATTCTCGCCCAATGCGCCCTTTTTCTACGTTAGCAGCCTCAGCCTTATGGCCGGTTACCGCTTTTGATATTCCAGCTCTCCGGCCTTTACGGAAGCGTTCAGGTGATTTTCCAGGGGCGGTATCGGGCAGTTGTACCCATCGCTGTAAGCGCACCAGGGATTGTAAGCCTTATTGAAGTCGATAGTGAGCTTGCCATCCTGAATATCGGTTGTACTAATGTCCATGTAACGGCCGCCCCCGTAGGTCTGCTCGCCATTTGTGGCGTCCTTGAAAGGAATGAACAAATGATCGCGGTACTGCGGCATACGTATGAGGCGAAGGCTTTGGTAAACCGCCAGTTGCAAAGTGGTGTCTTTGAGCCGGAAGGTCGCAGTACCATACTTTACATAGGGTTGGGTGGCGCCGCTGTAGGTCGGCATTTCAAAAGGTTCCGCATCGGTAGCCCGCTCAAATGCTGCGGTGACCTTAAAAGCGGTATCCGGCGGGTAGAAGCGTAATGTTTTCACGCCCTTCCGATCGAGGGGTGCGCGCTGATCTTCCAGGAACTCCCTTTTGTAGTGCTTCCGGTGTTTCCGGATGGTTTTGGCGTAAGCAGCATCCGCCTGCCCCCAGCCGCTCAGTGGCAGAAGGAACAGACAGGCGAATACAGCAAGCAGGCTTCTGGTTGTCATCATATTTTAGGCTTCTTTCACCGCGTTGCTACGGACTTTTTCCCAGGCCCAGGCGGTACGCATGATGTCGTTGACGTCCCGCTCCGGCTGCCAGCCCAGTTGGTCAGCGGCTTTTTTGTAATTGGCATAAATAGCTACCACATCGCCCGGGCGGCGGGGGCCTACGCGGTAGGGCAGTTCTTCGCCCGTCACTGCCATGAAGGAATTCAACGCTTCAAGTACCGTTACGCCCTCACCGATGCCGAGGTTGAAAATTTCCACCGGGCCTTCCTGTTTGCCAGCGATTACATACTGCAGGGCTTTGGTGTGGGCATTTGCCAGGTCCATTACATGGATATAGTCGCGAATGCAGCTGCCGTCCCGCGTGTCGTAATCGTCACCGAAAACCACAAGTTCCTTACGCTTGCCGATGGCTGCTTCGGTAATAACGGGTACGAGGTTGGAAGCAGGTGTGGTGGGAGACTCCCCTATTTTAGCACTTTCGTGCGCACCTGCCGGGTTGAAGTAGCGCAGGAGGATATTGTTGTGGTTGGGATGGCGCCGTGAAAAGTCCTGAATGATGTGCTCTCCCATTTGTTTGGTACGGGCATAGGGAGATTCTGCTTCTTCCAAAGGCGTGTTTTCGGTTACCGGCAGCTCGGAAGCGTTGCCGTAAACCGAGCAGGAAGAAGAGAAAATGATATTGGGCACCTCGTAACGCACCATACAGTCAAGGACATTGATGAGGCTGTTGAGGTTGTTGCGGAAGTAGCGGATAGGCTGATCCACCGACTCTCCTACGTGCTTCAGGGCGGCGAAGTGGATGACCCCGACAAGGTCACTGTGCTCCCTGAACATCGCTTCTGTGGCTTCAAGGTCACAGAGATCGATGGCGTAGTTTTTTACGCGGCGCCCGGTGATGGTTTCGATCCCGTCAAGGACTTCTTCACTGGAGTTGCTGAGGTTGTCTGCTGAAATAACATCAAACCCATTATCAATAAGGTCAACAATGGTGTGGCTGCCGATATAGCCGCAACCGCCGGTCACTAAAATTTTGTGCATGGGGCAAGTGGTTTAACAGGTGGATAATTCAATGACAAAGAATGGAAGCCCTTTGGTGGCTGCCGGTTTTCGACCTACCTTTGTGCCCTGAAGGATGGGCGGTGCCCCGTTCAGGAATAATCAGGCAGGGTTGGCTTAGTGTTGTCCTTGCCATCCAAAGGTAAGCGAAAATAACAATGGATAAAAAAGAACTTGCACAGGAAGTTGTACAAATCGCCCGTCATGCCGGGGCGGCCATCATGGCCATTTACAGTAAAAAAGACCTTGGCGTAGAGCTGAAAGCGGACGAATCCCCTTTGACACTGGCAGATCAGGCGGCCAATGAAGTCATCTGCCGGGCGTTGGAAAAGCTGTCTGTGCAGTACCCCATTATTTCGGAAGAAAACAAGGCGGTACCCTATGAGACCCGTAAAAATTATGATTACCACTGGCTGGTGGACCCTCTGGACGGGACCAAGGAGTTTATCAAGCGCAATGGGGAATTCACCGTTAACATCGCGCTCATTCATGCGGGCAAACCGGTAATGGGTGTGGTTTATGTGCCTTGCTTTGACGAAACCTACTGGGGAGCAGAGGGCGTTGGTGCCTTTCTGGAAGCGAACGGGAAAACGACCAGGCTCGAAGTGCCAGCCTTCAAACTGGCTGATGAGGGGTTGAATGTAGTCTGCTCCCGGTCTCATCTCAATGACGACACCCAGGCCTTTGTAGATAAGCTGAAGAATCCGTCCCTGGTACCTACAGGCAGTTCTCTGAAGTTTCTGATTATTGCCAAAGGGGAGGCGCACGTCTATCCGCGCCTGGGGCCAACGATGGAATGGGATACGGCTGCGGCACAGGCCGTACTGGAGCAAGCTGGTGGTTCGGTCATCGATGAAGAAACGAAGCAGCCCCTGCGCTACAATAAGGAAAATCTGCTCAATCCGTACTTTATTGCCTACGGTGGATTACAGCAGTAAGCGACCCAACCACTGGAAAACCCAAGACTGTCTATAGAGACAAATAAAGGTTCATGCCCATTGATTTCAAGGCACTAAAGCAAGGTCCGTTCCCTCAGCCGGTCCACCATCAGTGGCTGGGCATGGCCTGTCTCATTGCAATGATGGTGGGTATGATGACTTCGGCAGAGGCACTAATCAGCATTGCCTTTATTGCGCTGGTTTGCAATGCGGTACTCAACCGGCAGCTTCCGCAATTGTGGAAACAATTCATCCGGCACCCGGCCCTACTGGGGATTACCGGTATTTTTCTGGTGTATGCGCTGTCCGGGCTTTATTCTGAAAATACGGCTTACTTGTTCCGCAGGCTGCGCACTTCTTTGCCTTTGCTGCTGCTGCCCTTTGCTATTTTATCAATTCCGCGGCTGGAGCGCAGGTCTTATTATAGCTTGCTGTACCTGTTTTTCCTGCTTACCCTGGCGGCCTGTCTGGCAGTTGTGTACAATTACCTGACCGACTATGCTGCTATCACAGCTCTCTACAAAAAAGGACAGGTGATGCCAACGCCCATGCGGCATATCCGGTTTAGCCTGACTGTAGCTCTGGCTGTAGCGGGAGGTTTTTACCTGTCCGCCCGTCGTTTTTGGTGGTGGCATCCGGCAGAGCGCTACCTGTTGACTGGTGGCAGTTTATTTATGATTGCCTTTCTGCACCTGTTGGCTGTAAGAAGCGGCCTGCTGGCACTCTACCTGCTGGCTGTATTTGCCCTCGTACGGCTTATTGTAATACAGAGGCAGTTTTGGCTTGGAGCCAGTGTATTGGTGACCGCAGCAGGCCTGGCCTACGCTGCTTTTCAATATGTCCCGACGCTGCAAAACAAGGTGAATTATACCCGTTATACCATCCATTTGCTGATTCACGGCGGAGAAATCAAAGAATTATCTGACTCTCAGCGCCTTGGCTCTATAAATGCCGGGCTGTCTATGGCCAGGGCTCATCCATGGATTGGGGTAGGGCTGGGCGATATCCGTGAAACGGCAGAAACTTACTATGAAAAGAACGCTCCGGGCCTGGCCGGCCGGCAGTTACTCCCTCACAATCAATATATTTTTGTACTTGGGGCAACCGGAGTGCTAGGGCTGGTTTATTTTTTGCTGGCCACCTTTTATCCTCTGCTGTACGGGCACGGTTACCGGGATATCTTCTGGACGGCCTTTCATATTGTTGTGCTCCCTTCCTTTATGGTAGAGCATACCCTGGAAACGCAGTTTGGCCTGACGCTTTACCTGCTGTTTGCCCTTATGGGCATCCGGTATATTGATACGCAAAGCCCACGCTGATTATTTGTATTCTTAGCCCGGCAAAGTATATTGCATCCTGCAAACAAAAAACAAAAGATATGATCCGCCTCGAGCACCTCGGAATTGCGGTTAAAAACCTGGAAGAGAGCAATGAGCTCTTTGAAAAAATCCTGGGCCGCCCACTATACAAAGTAGAAGAAGTCGAATCCGAGCATGTCAAAACTGCCTTTTTCAAAATTGGAGAGTCCAAGATAGAGCTACTGGAAGCCACAGCTCCGGAGAGTGCCATTGCCAAGTACGTGGAAAAGCGGGGCGAAGGGATTCACCACGTTGCCTTTGAAGTGGAAGACATCTACGCCGAAATGGAACGACTGAAAGCAGAAGGATTTCGACTGCTCAACGAGGAGCCCAAGCGTGGTGCGGACAACAAGCTCGTCTGCTTTGTCCATCCTAAAAGCGCGAATGGCGTGCTGCTGGAACTTTGCCAGGAAATTAAGGAGTAGCGCCTTTAATCCGGTGCAATAATTTCCATAGCGACATGGGCGGGAGTGGTCCCTATGTTGCCCCCTATATCGTGGGTACGATTAAGGCGGTGCACTCCTTTGATGTAGCGTATGGAGCCGGTAAGGGAGCGCAGTACAATACTCTCGGTAGTGACACCTCCGCGCCGGTCGAAGTGTACGCCGTCCAGAAAAGAAGATGGAGTAATGCCGGTGGCTGCAAAGAAGGTATTATTGGACCGGATGAGGGTATCGAGAGTAAGCACTTCCTTTAATTGCACCCCATCCTGCTTAAGCTGCCGCTTCTCCTCCACCCGCTGTGGTGCCCGCATGCACTGCATCCCACCGCCCAGTGCTTTTACAGCGGCAGCGGCGATCACCCCTTCCGGAGTGCCTCCCACGCCCATGAGTACGTCAACACCGGTGCCAGGTACTGCTGCCATCAGCGCACCGATAACATCGCCTTCTGCGTGAAGCGTAATGCGCGCGCCGGTCTGCCGGATTTCCTCAATGAGGGACATGTGCCGGGGTTTGTCGAGCACGAAAACGGTAAGGTCTTCCACATTACGGCCCAGGGCTTCAGCTATATTGTAAAGGTTTGAAGAGGGCGACTTGGTAATGTCGATGGCGCTTTTGGCTTCTGCCTCCACCACAATTTTGTTCATGTAAAAACTATTACCCGGGTCCCACATGCTGCCTTTATCCGCTACGGCTATGGAGGTAATGGAATTCGGCCGCCCTTCCGCCAGTAAAGTCGTGCCTTCCACCGGATCAACGGCGACATCGACTTCCGGCCCTTCGCCATTCCCCACTTGCTCTCCATTAAACAACATGGGGGCTTGATCTTTTTCGCCTTCACCTATGATGACCGTCCCCCTCATCTCTACGGTTTTCAGGAAAGTGCGCATAGCATCTACGGCCGCCTGATCGCCCGCATCTTTCTTGCCCATGCCCATGTATCGGGCAGCAGCAATGGCGGCGGCTTCAGTGGCACGGACCAGCTCCATAGCCAGGTTGCGGTCGGCACGCGGTATCATTTGTTCAGACATAGGTTACGCTTTTATTGAGGATAAAGATAGGGAAGTCAGGCGAACGCTACTGTGCGGAATATCACTACAGCGCCAGTAATTCCGGAAATCGGTCTATAAAATAATCCGGGGCCTCCGTTTCAAGCTCTTTTCGGGAACGGTAGCCGTAAGTGACTGCGCAGGTAGGCATACCGGCAGCCTTTGCGGCTTCTATGTCATGGGTGGAGTCGCCCACCATAAGTGCCCGGCCGGCCGGCACCTGTAGTTGCTCCATGATGCGGTGGAGACCTGCCGGATGAGGTTTGAGTGGATAGGCATCCGGATTAGCGCCCTGCACGATGTCCATGAGCGGAGCCATATCCAGGGCTTCCGCAATTCGCCCGGTAAAGTGCTGTAGTTTGTTGCTGTAAATGGCGGTCTTTTTGGGCTTCAGTGCCCGCAGGGTATCCATGACGCCGGGGTAGGGCTTGGTTTTGGTCACAAAATGCTCAGCGTAGTACGCGTCGAAGTGCGCTTTTGCGGTGCGCAGGGTGTCGGGGTCGTCTGTGCCTGCCGATTCTTTCAGCAAATAGGACAAGCCGCTTCCCAATAAAGGCGGCAAGTCTTCATAGGACAGAGTTGGGCGCCCCAATTGCTGCATAGCGTGGTTCACGGCATCCGCCAAATCGAAGCGGGAGTCCACGAGCGTGCCATCCAGGTCAAAAACGATGAGGTCAATGGTGTCTAAAAAAGCCATGCAGTGGTGTTTTGATGGGCTAAAATACAGGAATTATTGGTGTGCCCCGTTGGCTGCTTTTCAATATTCCGACCCGTCTGTCATCTTTTCGCCGTTCAGTTATTAAACAAAATTATTTGTTTTAAAAAACAATATCATTTATCTTTGAGCGCCCTCCACGTACTATGAAACGCTATGCAAATCGGGTTTGCCAGCTTTATACTGCTGGCAGCCCCTTGCATGGTCCGAAAACAAAACAAAATGTTTGAACGAGCCATCCTGCACCTGGACCTCGATGCCTTTTTTGCGTCCGTAGAGCAGCTGCACAACAGCGAACTGCAGGGCAAACCCCTAATCATTGGCGGCAGCAGCGGCCGGGGCGTGGTCGCAAGCTGTAGTTATGAAGCGCGGCGCTTTGGTATCCGATCCGGCATGCCTATACGCCATGCACTGCTGCGCTGTCCGGATGCAACTGTACTGCGGGGCGATATGGAAAACTACCTGAAGCATTCCAGGCTGGTCACAGAGATACTGGCAGAGGATGCGCCCGTGCTGGAGAAGGCTTCCATTGATGAGTTCTACCTGGATATTAGCGGTATGGACCGCTACTTTGGCTGTTGGAAATGGTCGAAGGAGCTACGGCAAAAGGTGATTCGCGAAAGCGGCCTGCCTTTGTCCATTGGCCTATCGGTCAACAAGCTGGTTTCGAAGGTCGGTGCAGTGGAAAGCAAGCCTAACGGCGCACAGCTGGTGGAATCGGGACGGGAGCAGCAGTTTTTGGCGCCACTACCGGTGCGCAGACTACCTGCTGTAGGGCAGGTGACCTGCCACCGGCTGAGCCAAATGGGCATACGCACGGTGCAGGCGCTTAGTCGGGTGCCGCCGTTGTTACTACAGCGCGAATTTGGCAAGCCCGGCAAGCAATTATGGGAAAAGGCGCACGGTATTGACCACCGGCCCGTCGTGCCTTATACTGAACGGCAGTCTATCTCCACAGAGCGTACCTTTCAGACCGATACTACGAATGTTGAATTCCTCCGCACCACCCTCAATCAGATGGTAGCTCAGCTGGCTTTCGAGCTCCGGCAGTCCGGGCGGCTGACCGCCTGCATCACCGTGAAGCTGCGGTATACCGATTTCAATACCTTCACCCGGCAGCACCGCCTGCCTTATACAGCTTCCGACAGCACGCTGCTGCATCATGCGCAGAAATTGCTGGAACAACTGTATGAGCGTCGTCAACTGGTCCGCCTGTTGGGGGTGCGATTCAGCAAACTCGTGCCCGGCCACCCACAACTAAGCCTTTTTGACGCCTCAGCGGAGGAGCAGCGCCTGCAGGCGGCGATGGATGGAATACGGGAGCGGTTTGGGAAGGGGGCGGTGGAAAGGGGAGTGCGCTAGCAGCCTGTCGGAGATGTGCTGATGCGGCGAGAGCGAGCAAATATTGTTCTGAACAAGGCGCGAAGAAGGAACATAGCCTGAGCTACGTGACTGATGAGCAACGAAGTGCAGAATAATATTTGCCGTTCGCAGACCATTGAGCGCCTCTCCGACAGGCTGCTAGTAGTCTCTATTGAGACGGGGAGAATGGCAAGCGTAGTTGCCCATCGCCACCGCTTCGCAGCACCAATGCCCTACCGCACCGTCACCGGTAACGTCTGCACCTGTCCCTCACCCTGTATACGAAGGTAATACATGCCCGCTGCCCACTCCGTCACATCCACTTCAAACGAAGCCGGAGTTTGTTTCAGATCACGGCTGAAAATTTGCTGGCCGTTTACTCCGAAGGCATTCAGGGTAACAGGCCGGCCCTGCCATGCTCCGAAGTCAATCCGGAGCCAGTCTGCTGCCGGGGACGGAAAGGCATTGGCGAAAGCTACGGTTGAAAGCTCATTGGCATTGACGACTACTACGGAGAGTTCGGCACAGCTTACATCGCTGCCCGCGTTGTTGGTCGCAGTCAGGCAGATGGCGTAGGTGCCATTCTCAGTGTAGGTGTGGGTTGGGTTTTGTGCAGTGCTGCTGTTGCCATCTCCAAAGTCCCATGACCAAGCTGTAGGATCGTTGGCGGAAGCATCGGTGAACACAAGCGTACCTTCTCCCTGGTCTTCAAAAGTAAAACTGGCTGTGGGTGGCAGTATGACCACAACTTCCTGGCAACTAATATCACTGCCTCCCAGATTAGTGGCAGTCAGGCAAACGGTATAGGTGCCGGGGGCGCTGTAGGTATGCAGTGGGTTTTGCTCCGTACCCGCGTTGCCATCGCCAAAGTCCCAGGACCAGCTGAGGGGCATATTGGTGGAAGCATCGGTAAACTGTACCTGCCCATCGCTGAGCAGCTCCGCAGAAAAATCAGCGACCGGGGGTTGGTCACTTGGATTAATAGCGGCAAGGTAAGTGGCAGAGATGGGGTTGCCATCCACGTCAAAGTCGACGCTGCATACGGTGCCTACCCCATCAGCACCCCACCATTCGTAGGAGACAGTCGTGTTTTCAATTACATCGATCAGGATAAAACTGCCGAAGATTTTCACGTAAATAGAGTCGGCTGTAGTAATGACACTACGTTGTCTCAGTACTTCAAAGGTACCCGCAGGAACCGTAATTTCACCAAAGGCATCCACCTCAGCTTCCACGGTGCCCCCGCCAATCAGGCGGACGGAGTCAGCGCCAAAAGTTCCTCCATCAATTTCCAGCCGATAGCTGAATTCATCTTCGAATACCGCTCCGTAAGTAGCAGGCAGGGGAAGCAATTGCTGTTGATTTTCGAAAGCTACCGTAAAAATAGTGCCGTCCGGGCCGGGTGCTGACCCTCCTGCGGCAAATAAGGCATCAGAGGTGACCTCGGCAAAGCTGTACAGCTCATTGCTGCCTTCAAAGGCGAAAGTGGCTGTGGGAAAAAGATCAGCAGCCGGTGTTTCGGAAGGCATGACGACTGTATTGGTGAATACTTCATCGGCATCAAAATTGAGGAACGACCAGGTTTGAGCATCAGCGCTGGCCGGGCCTACATCAACGCTTGTCAAGAGGGTATCCACGGCATTGGCGTAAACTTCACCAAAGTCGGGTATATCATCGGCAGTGAGGGTTATCTGCGCCGTAGCACCAATAGAAAGGAGGCCAAAGAAAAGGAGGAGGATGGAGCTCTTGAGTTTCATAGTTCAGTTTTTGGTAATTTGTTCCAATATTTTGGAGCGTTGGTACCGATGCAATACAGGATCGAAACGAACGGAAGACCCAAAATTACATTTAATTACCTTCAAATTCAATTTGCCGATGATGCCACGCTACCTGATCCCCCTCTATTGGACCCTTGCACTGACAGAACTCTACGGGGAGTATACGCTTACCGAACCGATTATTTTGGCTGTGAAACCGCTTTTGCTGACGGTTTTGTCGCTTTGGTTTTACCTGGAATGCCGGCCAATGGGCAGTCGATTCAGTGGGTTGGTACTGGCCGGGCTGATCTTTTCCATAGGTGGGGATACCCTGCTGATGTTTGTGGAGTACGGGCCCCGGGCTGAGCAGTTTTTCCTGTTTGGGCTGGGCAGCTTTCTGGTCGCACAAATAGGTTATGCAGTCGCTTTCTGGACTTATCCGGGTGCAAAATCCGGGGACATACGGCAGAAGCCCTGGCTTACCCTGCCATTTCTGTTCTACCTCGTGGGGATATTAGGCATGCTCTGGGCAGGTATACCTGCGGGCATGAAAGTGCCGGTTGCAGTATATGCCACTGCGATTGTCACCATGGCAATGGGCGCGTTCAATCTGCGGGGACGGCTGAGCCGGGAGCACTTTCTGGGGCTAATGGCCGGGGTGCTGCTCTTTGTACTTTCCGACAGCCTGATTGCAGCTAATAAATTCGGGCAGCCGGTGCCTTATGCGCGGGTGCTGATCATGAGTACGTACCTCACGGGGCAGTATTTCATTGCGCGGAATGCGGCGGCGATCCGCCCGGAAAAGCAGGCAGGTTAGCAGCTTTGAATGATATATACATAGCTTTTGGTACCCTGTAGAGGGCTTCACCGTGCCATTTGCACCTCTGCACATTTATACCGATATTTAACCAATTGATTGATCTGAACACCAAGCTATGAAATTCAAAATCTTAATCTGCCTGCTGCTCACAGCGGGTGCGCTCTCTGCCCAAAATGGACTGGAAGGGCTCTGGACAGGTTCCATTATTGATAAAAGCACCGGGGAAACGCTGCCGGTCGAACTCTACCTTACCCTTGAAAAAGGCTACATCAAAGGGATGTCTTACATCCACGTTACTAAGGATAGCGTGGTGACACAAGAGCTCGTTGGCAAGATGTACCAGGATCGCTCCATTTATATGCGGGAAGTGACCGACAGGGAGTACAGCATCGATAACCTCAACCCTGAGATACTGGAGGGTGGCAAGTATGTCCGTAAATACCAGTTTGAATTCAAGCGGAGCATCTGGGAGTCTTCGCTCAATGGTTTCTGGCAGGAGATTACGCCTACCCCGTTTTCGGTAGAACGGAAGCTGGGGCAAATCAAACTGGAGCGGAAGAAATCGGGCGATTCTTCCAGGGTATAGGAAGCCCCCGCTCTACAGCAAGTAAAACGAGGGCTTTGCTATTCCAATTGAGTTGTGATCCTCTTAATTCAATAATTCGTAGATGCCGGCGATACCTTGCCCGCCACCCACACAGGCGGTCACCATACCGTATTTATTGCCACGGCGGCGCATCTCGTTGAAGAGCTGGGTGGAAAGTTTCGCACCGGTACAGCCCAGCGGGTGGCCGAGTGCAATGGCCCCTCCGTTTACATTCACGATATCGGGGTTGAGACCGGCTTCCTGAATGACGGCCAGGGCCTGGGCGGCAAAGGCTTCGTTGAGCTCGATCAGGTCAATATCGTTGAGCTTCAGCCCGGCGTACTTCAGCGCTTTAGGGATAGCGGCGCAGGGGCCAATGCCCATGTACAACGGATCTACACCAGCTACGGAGCAGGAAACCAGGCGGGCAATCGGCTCGAGGTTGAGCTTTTTGACCATTTCTTCGCTCATCACCAGGGTGAAAGCCGCACCATCAGAAGTTTGGGAAGCGTTGCCCGCAGTCACCACGCCGCCCTGCGCAAAGACCGGGCGTAACTTGCCAAGTGCTTCGACCGTAGTGGAACGGCGTACGCCTTCATCCATGCCTACGGTGTGCTCACTGCTCACCCGCTTGCCGTCTTTTACGAATACATCTTCCACTTTTACCGGCACAATTTCATCATTGAATTTCCCGCCGTCGATGGCCTCAGCCGCCTTTACGTGCGAGCGGTAGGCAAATTCATCGGATTGATCCCGGCTGATGTTATACTTATTGGCTACGGCCTCGGCCGTCAGGCCCATACTCGCCAGGTAGTTGGGCGTGGAGGAAGCGACCTTGTAGCTGGGTGCGAGCTTGTAGCCCGTCATTGGTATGGAGCTCATGCTTTCGGTACCGCCGGCAACGTAAATTTCGCCCATGCCTGCGCGGATTTTGGCAACCGCAATGGAGATGGTCTCCAGGCCGGAAGCACAGTAGCGGTTGACGGTCACGCCGGGGACTTCCTTGCCCAGGGCGCGCATGGAAATCTGCCGTCCGATCTGTAACCCCTGCTCACCCTCTGGGTTTGCGCAGCCAACGATGACGTCATCGACCAGCTTAGGGTCAAGCTCCGGAGTTTGTTCCAAAAGATGGGTAATGATATCCACCGCCAGATCATCCGAGCGGTAGTTTTTGAAGCCGCCCTTCTTGGCTTTGCCTACGGCGGAGCGGTAGGCTTTTACGATATATGCATCCATGATAATTTCTATTTTATGAATCCAGATTGAGCAGGCTTTTAAAAGCCTCTAACCGGATTACTTTGACTTTAGGAAATTTAAGCAATCAAGAATATCGAAATCGGTACGCCAGAAACAGTTAGCTATCCAACTGCTGCTTCATTCAGCCATTCATCCAGCGTTTCATCAGAAATTCCACGTTCTGCTGCAGCCTCATCCAGTTTACTTTGAAAACGTTCCATGAAAAAGGTTGCTAGCATATGGCGTACTTCCTTCAACTCCGCTTCTGATGGCTCAAAGGAGTATAGCTTTAATAGCTCCAATTGAAGTGAGGTGAATTTCTGACTACTTTCGATTTCCATAACAGACTTGATTTTATGATAAAACTGGATTTGAAAGCCCCTAGTTCCTCAGCGGCTTATTCGTCTGCAGCATGTGCTGAATGCGCTCCAGGGTCTTCTGCTCACCGCAGAGGCTCAGGAAGGCTTCCCGCTCAATATCAAGGAGGTACTGCTCTGACACTTGCTGCTGCCCGGTGAGGTCGCCACCGCAAAGCACCCAGGCTACCTTGTGGGCAATCTTGATGTCATGCTCGGAGGCATAGTGCCCCAGGCGCAACTCGTTGGCGGCAGCGTAAAGGGCGGCGAGGCCTGTACGGCCCAGTACTGTGATGTCCTCGCGCTGTATAGGCTTGGTGTAGCCTTCCGCAAGTTCCAGTACTTTCGCTTTTGCCTGAGCGATGTTGCGGTCGGTATTGAGTACGATGTGGTCTTTCTCCGGCAGCAGGTAGCCATAATCGTAGGCTTGGTGGGCAGAAGTCGCCACATTGGCCAGCGCGATGGTCTTGAACTGCTCGATGAGGGTCGGGATTTGCACATCCCCTTCAAAGAAGCGGTCGGAAGCACGCAGGGCAAATTCCTTAGTGCCACCGCCACCGGGGATGAGGCCTACGCCCACTTCTACCAGGCCGATGTAGGATTCTGCGGCAGCCAGGGTGGCATCGCAGTGCATGATGGTTTCGCAACCTCCGCCGAAGACGTAGCCTTGTGTGGCCGCTACTACAGGTACGGAGGAGTACCGGCAGCGCATCGTTGTCTGCTGGAAGAGGTTGACGGCCATGTTTAGTTCGTCGAACTCCTGCTGATAGGCCAGCATGGCGATCATCATCAGGTTGGCGCCTACGGAGAAATGCTGGGCGTTGTTGCCAATGACCAGGCCTTTCCAGTCACCTTCTTCGGCAATTTGGATGGCTTCGTTCATGCCGCGGAGTACGCCCTCCCCTATGGAGTTGTGGGGGCTGACGAATTCCAGGCAAAGAACGCCGTCGCCGATGTCGTGCAGGACGACTTCGTTGTTTTTCATCACCGGTGCGCGGTCGCGGTAGTTGTCGAGGATGATAAATTCCTCAGCGCCCGGCACGACTTTGTACCCCTTGGATTCGAGGTCATAGTATTTCTTAACGCCACCTTCACGCTTGTAGAACTGCGTATGGCCGGCAGCGACCATGTCCTTCACCCAGGGCGCAATTTTTTCTCCCTGCTCTTCCGCCAGTTGGATACCTTTCTCAATGCCAATGATGTCCCAGTATTCGAATGGGCCAACGTTCCAGGCGTAACCGGCTTTCATAGCATCATCGATGCTGTAGAGGTTATCTGAAATCTCCGGAATGCGGTTGGAAACGTAGGCAAAAAGGCCAAGGAGAGATTTGCGCACCAGTTCTCCGCCTTTATCGTCAGCGTCAAACATAGCAGCGATGCGCTTTTCCTGATCATCAATCTGCTTGGCCATTTTCAGGCTGGGCAGGTCCGGCTTTTGGCTGGGCTCGTATTCGAGGGTTTCCAGGTTGAGAGCGAGGATGACGCGGCGGCCATTCTCATCCTTTTCCTTGGTTCTTTTGTAGAAGCCCTGCCCGGTTTTGTTGCCAAGGAATTTATTGTCCAGCAGGAACTGCAGGTATTTTGGGATTTCGAAAGTAGCGGCTTGTTCATCATCGGGGCAGTTTTGCTTCAGGCCGTTGATGACGTTGGCTGCCGTATCGTGACCCACGAGGTCGCCCAGACGGAAGGTGCCGGTTTTGGGGCGGCCAATGGTCGGACCGGTGAGTTTATCGACTTCTTCAATACGCAGCCCCAGCTCAGTGGTGAGTTGGTAAATCTTTGCCATAGCGTATACCCCCACACGGTTGGCGATGAAGGCAGGCGTATCTTTGCAAAGGACGGTCTGCTTGCCCAGATAGACATCACCGTAGTGCATAAAGAAATCTACCACTTCGGGGTCCGTTTCCGGGGTGGGGATGATTTCCAGCAGGCGCATGTAGCGGGGCGGGTTGAAGAAGTGGGTGCCGCAGAAGTGCTTTTTGAAATCGTCGCTGCGCCCTTCCAGCATCATGTGTATGGGAATGCCCGAGGTATTGGACGTGATGAGGGAGCCCGGCTTGCGGTGTTGCTCCACCTGATCGAATACCTTTTTCTTAATATCCAGGCGCTCTACGACCACCTCAATGACCCAGTCGCAATCTTTGATCTTAGCGAAATCGTCCTCGAAATTGCCGGTCGTGATCCGGCTGGCGAAATCCTTGTGGTACAGCGCGGCAGGTTTGCTCTTAATGGCGCTCTTCAGGGCGGCGTTGACGATACTGTTTCGGGCAGCCGGGTCTTTCTGCTGATCTTCCGGCAAGTCGCGGGGCACAATATCCAGCATCAATACCTCCAGGCCGATATTGGCAAAATGGCAGGCAATGCCAGAGCCCATAACACCGGAACCCAGTACGGCTACTTTAGTGATTCTTCTGCTCATTGAGTGATGATTGGTTTGATTTGATATTTTTTAAGGGATTGTTTTGAGACAACAACCCGGATACGTTTTAGTGCTCCAATATTAGCGAATTTTCGCTAGAAAGGCAAAATAATCACATCTGAGGCGCCTACATTCTAATAATTTCCATTTGTTTGATAATTTGGCGTACTTGGAAAGCGTTGAGCTTTACATTACAAAAAATGTCCGCTGTACTCCTTGCCGGGGACAGACGCACCCATCAAAACTAAAAACCATATCAGACATCATGCTGCAACACACGCTATTGTTGTTTCAAACTGCTGAGGGCCTCGACCGGGAAGGTGAAGGCGTTGGTACTCAGAGCTTCTTTGACATTATTACCCAGGGTGGCCCACTCGGAATTATCATCGTACTTGTGCTGTTGGTACTTTCGGTCATGGCCATTTACATCTTTGTCGAGCGTTACCTCACCATCAAGCGGGCTGGTAAGATCGATGAGAACTTCATGAATAACATCCGGGCTAACGTACAGTCGGGCAATATCAATGGTGCGAAGGCACTGTGCCAGACGACGGATTCTCCTGTGGCCCGTATGGTGGAAAAAGGCCTGCAGCGCATCGGTAAGCCGCTTCGCGATATCGACGCCGCTATTGAGAATGTAGGTAACCTTGAGATTTTCAAGCTGGAGAAGAACCTTTCCACCCTGGCCAGTATTGCCGGTGCCGCGCCTATGATCGGCTTCTTTGGTACGGTGACGGGTATGATCCTGGCCTTCTACAAAATGGCAACCGAGCAGAACGTAACGCCGGATGTACTGGCGGGCGGTATCTATCAGGCCCTGATCACCACGGCTTTCGGGCTGTTCATTGGTATCCTGGCTTTCGTTGGTTACAACCTTCTGGTGGCCAGTGTAGAGAAAGTCGTCTTTAAAATGGAGCGCACCACAGTAGAGTTTATGGACCTGCTGCAGGAGCCTTCCGCCTAAATTAAAGTACCATGGGACTAAAAAAGCGGAGCAAGGTAAGCGCGGAATTCAGTATGTCGTCGCTGACGGACATCATATTTCTGTTGCTGATCTTTTTCATGCTCACCTCCACACTTGTGCGCATTCAGCCTTTTGAGCTACCAAAGTCGGACTCCAAGACGGTAGCTTCCACTTCTATTGTGGTGACGCTGGAAAAGAACGGGCGCACTACCGTCAACAACAACGAGACGGCTGCCCGTAACCTGGAGCGTGCCTTGCGCATGGAAGTCCGCACCTCCGACAACCGCGACAATGCGGCCATTACCATCGTTGCGGAAATAGGCACGCCTTTTGACCGGGTTGTGGAGGTAATGGAAATCGCCAATCGGTTGAAAGTCAATGCGATTATCGCAACGGAGCCTCGATCATAAGCTAAAAAACGAAAGTATGGGCATTAAAAAACGAAGTAAAGTTTCTGCGGAGTTTAGTATGTCTTCTCTGACGGATATTATTTTTCTGTTGTTGATTTTCTTTATGCTGACTTCTTCTCTTGTGGCACCTAATGCCCTGAACCTGAAGTTACCAAGCAGCTCCCGGAGCAGCACCCCCAGCAGCAGTCAGGTGGAAGATGTGCGCATCAGCCGTTCGGGCAATTACTTTCTGGACAACCGGCGCCGGTCGCTGGGAGACATGGAAAAAGAGATCCGCCGCATTTCCAGGAGTAGTAAGCCCAGCATTACCATTTCCCCGGAGGAAGGCACCCCGACTGAGCATGTCGTCGCTATTATGGATTTGGCGATGCGCTACAAAGTCAATGGTGTGCTGGCTATGGAAAAGGATTAGACGTTAAGTTTATGTGAATCCCGGCCTTCGGAAGAGGATTTGTGCTGAAAAGGCGTTAAGTTGTTTATACGCCAATGCTTAAAAGAAAAATACTATGGCAGTAGATACCCGAGTAACCCAGGAAGACGAGCAGAATAAGAAACGCGGCATGATTGTCAGCGTTGCCGTGCACGTCGTGCTTTTGATGCTGGCTGTTTTGCCCCTGTTGACCTTCCCGGACCCACCTCCGGGGCAGGAAGGCATTTTGGTCAACCTTGGCTTGCCGGATGTGGGCGAAGGCAGTGAAAACGCCGGCCCGGCTCCGGCGGTAGAGGAAGACCCGGTGGACGTCCCTCAGGAGGAGACCGCTCCTCCCCCACCCGCTGAATCCGAGCCTGAGCCGGAGCCCGAGCGTGAAGTCATCACTGCGGATGACAGTGAAGTAGCCATCCAAAAGGAGAAAGACCGCAAGCGTAAGGAGCAGGAAGCCAGGGAACGCCGGGAGCGCGAGCAGGAAGAAGCCCGCAAACGTGCCGAGGCAGAGGCCCGCCGCAAAGCGGAAGAGGCTCAGCGCCAAAAAGAAGCCGAAGCAGCTAACCTGAAAGAATCCCTGGGCGGGCTTTTTGGTGATGGAGACGGCAAAGGCAATACCGGTACAGCCGGCAACCAAGGCGACCCGAACGGAGACCCGAATTCTGATATCCTGACGGGGATCAGCACCGGTTCTGGCACCGTTGGTGGCGGACTCGGCAGCCGCGGTGTAGCCCGCACCCACAAGCCACAGGATAACTCTCAGGAACAGGGCGTTGTGGTGGTGAAGGTTTGCGTAGACCGGTCCGGCAATGTAACTTCTGCTGATTTCACACAGCGTGGGTCTACAGCGACCAGTTCCCGCCTCAAAAACCTAGCGATCAGCTCAGCCAAGCGCTGGCAATTCGCGCCTGGCCAGGTGGATAAGCAGTGTGGTACGATTACTTATAACTTTAGGGCGCAGTAAGAGCTGCTTACTTAACAAATACAATGCCCGGAATTCGTTGAATTCCGGGCATTGTATTTGTTAAGCTACACGTTAATTTTATGTCAAGGTGCCCTAAACTCTGTGACGCACTAAGCCCCCCTGCGTTATAAAGAGGTATCATCAAACGACACTTGTTTATGACCAATCGTGAAATCCGTGGTATTGCCGGGCAGTTATGCTTAGTCTTGCTTTCTTTGCTGCCGATGTATGTTTGCGCTATCCTGGATAGCAATGATACTTCTAAAGAGCAATACGAACAACAGCTTGAATCTTCCCGCGATGAGCGCGCTTAATCCTGCTTTTACTTCGTAGCTTTGCCCCCCTAATCCAACTCTTATGGCAAAGCGGACTTACCCTGAAACTTTAGCTTTTCTTTTTGAGCAACTGCCCATGTTCCAGCGGGTGGGGCCTATGGCTTTCAAAAAAGACCTGACCAATATCAGGGCGCTTTGTGAAGCCCTGGGGCAACCACATGAGCGACTGCGGGCCATTCACATCGCCGGCACTAACGGAAAGGGGTCTACTGCGCATATGCTGGCATCGGTATTGCAGGCAGCAGGGCTCAAAGTTGGTCTTTATACTTCCCCTCACTACCGCGATTTTCGTGAGCGGATAAAAATTAACGGGGAACTGATGCCCGAAGAGGCAGTGGTGGATTTTGTGGAACAGTATGAAACGCTTTTTCAGACCATTAAGCCTTCCTTTTTTGAAATTACGGTAGCTATGGCATTCGACTATTTTGCGAAGGAGCAGGTCGACTGGGCAGTAGTGGAAGTTGGCATGGGTGGGCGTCTGGACTCTACTAATATCCTGATGCCGGAGCTGTGCGTTATTACGAATATCAGCTATGACCACATGCAATTTCTTGGAGAGACCCTGCCGGAAATTGCCGGGGAAAAGGCAGGCATTATCAAGCCGGGGATACCGGTAGTGATTAGCGAGACGCAGGAGGAGACACAGGAGGTTTTTCTCAAAAAGGCCGCAGAGGAGAGTGCGCCAATCATTTTTGCGGACCAGCATTACGAAGCACGTTTAGTTCAATCCGGATTTGAAGTAAGTCACTACGATATTTATAAGAAGGGTACTCTGCACCTGGAGCAACTGGAGCTAAACGCCTACGGCGACTACCAGCGAAAAAACTTACAAGCCGTGCTGCAGGCTATAGAGTCGCTTCACCCCAAACAGCCGGTTTCAGAAACTAACCTTCGGACCGGACTCCGGGAGCTTCGGACAAGCACCCGCTTCATTGGCAGGTGGCAGGTTTTGGGCAAAGCGCCCCTGATACTTTGCGATAGCGCACATAACGAAGCCGGAATTTCCCTGGCTATGCAGGAGCTCAACCGCTTGTCCTTTGAACGGTTGCATATAGTTTATGGCATGGTCAGCGATAAAGATCCCGAAAAAGTCTTGCGGCTATTACCCAGGGAAGCTACCTATTATTTTGCGCGCCCTGACATACCACGTGGACTGGAAGCGGAGAAATTGGCGCAGGCCGCTCAACGCCTTAGCCTCAAAGGCTTAGTGTACCCGAGCGTGAATGAAGCCCTCGAAGCAGCCCGCAATGAGGCAGGCGCCGACGATTTGATTTATGTAGGCGGCAGCATCTTTGTGGTAGCAGAAGTGGTTTAATCTTCTTCAATCTTTTCGTAACGTACACGTACAGCGTAATCGGTTGTTTCGAGCTTCCCGCGTTTCTTTTCGGCATAAACAGCAGTAAAGATACCACCAAAGAGTAAGATTAAGGACGCGTAAAAGACCCACAGCATAATCACCATCACGGAACTGGCAGCGTCGTAGAGGTCGGTGGTCTGAGACTGTTCTATGTAAAAGCTGATACCGTAGCGGCCAATGCCGAAAAGAACGGTGGTCAGGAGAGCGCCAACGATTGTATCCCGCCACTTTAAGCGTGCATCGGGCAGGTAGCGGAACAGCAAGGTGAATAACACACTGACTACCACTATAGGCAGAGCGACGGAAGCAACCTTGGTAATGAGCAGGGAAATTTCCGGGATAAAACGCCCGAGGTAGCCGCTTAAAGCATCAAGCAGGGTTTCTATGACCAGCGATACCAGGAGAATGAAGCCAATGCTCAACAGCAGGGCAAAAGAGGTCAACCGGTCAAACAGCATCTTTAGGAGACCTGCCTTTTCCGGCTTGGGCTGCACCCCATACATTCGATTGAGCGCGCGCTGAATCGTCGCAAAAACCGTAGTGGAAGTAAACAGCAACGCTCCTATACTCACTGCGGAGGTGACCCAGCTTCCCTGAAACAGCCCGATCTGATCTAAGGTAGTCGCCAGCTGCGCGGCACTGTCCTGTCCCACAATCTCAGCAATTTCTCCAAAAATGGTTTTCCGGATCGCGTTGCGGTCGTAGAACACCGTTGTGGAATAAATAATGACCATCAGCATAGGCGGCAGAGAGAAAATAGTGTAGTAAGACAGGCTTGCTGCATAGGTAAAAGCCTCCCGCTCTGAGAAACGCTGTACGGTGGTTTTGAGAATTTGGAAGTAAAACTGACCCTTTGATTTGAGTTGGTCGATGCTCATGATGGTGGTGGTTGTTCTTCTGCCGGAGCAGCTTCATCAGTCGGCGGGGTGTAGTGTTCGTTTACCTTTTCCAGCATTTGCTCCAGAAACAGCAGCCAGGAAGGTTTATCAGCACTTGCCGCACTTTCTCTGTAAAGCATTGATGCCAATCCTCCGGCTCCCAGCGGGATGAGAATTTTGCGGATGATATTGCTCTTGACGGTTGCCTCTGTGTTTTTGAAACCCGCCCCGATAGCCTGACGCGTCACTTTCATTTCCAGCTTAAGGAGTTCCTTCCGGCGACGAAGGTCCGACAGGCTATTAATTTGGCGGTTAGGTTTTTCGTGTTCCATAGGGCTAATCATTTTGGAAGAATACTTTAATAATCCGGCTCAGTATAGGATTGGTAATGAGGATCCTGCGGAAAATCAGCAAGAACAAAGTGAGCACTGCATAACCCCCACTTACCGCGAGGAATGCCCTTGGGTAAGACCCCCACTCCTCGCCCCAGTAAATGCCGAGCGCCAGAGAGGCAAACATCAGAATCATGAGAAAGAGCAGAGCGAGCACAAATATGGTGATCGCCAGGGACAGGCTTCGGGAGACCCGCTCTGCCATGTCCAGCTTGAAGTATTCCAGCTGCTGTTGAAAATAAGCTTTGGAGTAACCGTAGACTTCTCCCACGGCCTCAGAAATGGAATCCGTTGGTTTCATATTGCTTTTGTACTAATGAGGGCAATCGTGTGGACATCCAATTTACAAAAAATGGGCAATTGGAGCGGTCCCATTTGCCCATCCTGATTACTAATGCTTTGGTCAGCCTGTCATATTAAGGCTTCTTAGCAGGTTTCAGGCTTTAAGAATGTGCAGGAGCACAAAGCAGTAAGTATTGTGGTTCCTGATTGGTGTATTCGTTATCGGCTTCCGTTTTGCTTACTCAGTTCTCTTGCTTTACGCTGTATATTGTCGATAGCGTAGTTGATGCCAGCCTGAAAGTCTTCACTTGCACCTTCTACATTAGATGCAGTACGCTGGAACTGATTCTTTAGCGTATCTCCGGTTTTGCTCAGGTAATCACGGCTTTGCTCGTAAGCCTGATTGAGGTTGGAGGACAGCCGGTTGGTCTGATCATTCAGCTTAGCGGATAATTCTCCTGCCTGGCGATTTAGGTTTTCTGAAATTTGATCAGCCTGCTCCTTAGCGATCTTGCCATATTCGTTGGCTTTATCGGCTGCCTCAGAACGTACTTCGCGTCCTTTGTCACTGTTTAGCCAGTAACCGAGTGCTCCACCGGCGATCAATCCTAATCCTAATGCTATCTTTTCTTTAGTTGACTTTTCCATCTTACAGATTTTTTGGTTTGTAATTAGTTTTACTCTTTTCTACATAATAAAAACAACGAAATCCTGGCGTACGTTCACTTTTTATCAACTAAATGAGAAAAAAAAACACATTTTGCGGATTATTTTTTCATTTTTGATTTAATTCGTCTTACGAAAAGAAATTTTGGTCAATGGAAATAGAAAACCACTTATCCAGGAATATACGGTTTCTTCGCAAGGCACGGCACTGGAGCCAGGAAGAGCTCGCCAATCAGCTGCAAATTAAGCGGAGCAATATTGCCGCATACGAAAGTAAGAATGTGGAGCCCCGTCTGGGCCTTATATTAAGGATGGCTAAACTTTTCGATGTAAATATGGCAGAGCTGATACACACCGATATTGGGCTCAACGGTGGGGTCCGTCAGGCTTTTCAGCAGCCGGAGCCCGATAATACACCGCCACTTTTCTCTGCAGCCCTAAGCGGGCAGATTTCAGCCGAAGCACTTGACAGCTTTGTGGAACAATCACTGAGCGTGCGCAAAATGCTGGAGGGGTTCAAGATATTTTATGAATACAAAAAGGAAGCGGGCACTACTGCCCCCAATGCAGGAAGCGCTGTGGATATTGATAATTTTCTTGACCTTATTGGGCACATGATCAAACTCAATGAGTCACTGATCGATCTTTTGCGGCAGAACGACGCAGAGGAGTAGCGCTCCATTCACAAAAAATGATTAAATAAAATCACTTTAATCCTATTTAGTCATTGGCCGTGTTTTTCTTTAACCAAAATCCTTGAAAACGCTGGATTTCAGGCTTTGGCATGGCTTTTGAACTATTGTTTGTGTATTTAATCAACAATAGATCATTAACCAAACTAAATATATGTCAACCTTAGAATTCAGTCAAGCATTTAATGGATTGGAAAGTATTCTGTTCTCTTTTGCGATGAAGCTGACCCGGAACCGGGAAGACGCAAAAGACCTGATGCAGGAAACTGCCATGCGTGCCTACAGGCACCGCGAGAAGTTTACGGTCGGCACAAATTTTAAGAGCTGGTGCTCTACCATCATGCGCAATACCTTTATTAATCAGTACCGCAAGAAAAAACTGCGCCGCAATGTGAATGAGCCGATTGAAAGCTTTCTGTTTGCAGTTGAGAATAAAAATGTCATTCCTAACCGCGGTGAGATGAATATCCGCATGAAAGAGTATAAAACCATCTTCGGCGATATTGGAAAAATTTATAGTGTCCCGTTCCTGATGTTTTATAAGGGCTATGAGTACAAGGAAATTGCCAGCCACCTGGAAATCCCAATTGGCACGGTGAAAAGCCGGATCTTCCTGGCGCGGAAGAAACTCAGAGACCTGATCAAAGAGCGCTACGGCGTCCGTCCGGACCATAATGGTTAATGTTTGACGATGCCCATTTACCGATGAAGACAAAAAACAACCCCAATTAACCCTTGAAAGATCACAATGATGACAAATGGGCATTGCTTCGGCAGTGCCCATTCTTTTTTTATATAAAACCAACATATGAGATCCATAAATTCTATTGTAACCTGCCTGTTAACTATCCTGTTTCTAACCACCCTAAGCAACTGTGGATACGAAGCCAATGAAGGCGCGACAAACCAAACGGTAGCAGAAGCCGCCGATAGCATTTCCCCACCGGCTGACGAAACTGATGGTGCGGATAATGTCGAAGGCTACCACACGGTACAAATGTCTACGGTTTATAAAGATCTTATGCCGGTACCGGAAGCCGTTATGGAAGGGGAAAACACTTATGCCGCCTACTACCCCGGCGAAGCTGTTTTTGATTTTTCACCAGACCGATATGTTTTCCGATATCTGATTCCTGATAAAAATGTGGATGGAGACCTGCTCAACCAACAGGAAAGGCAGCCCCCGCTTTTCAACACTTCCTGCGCCCGGGCTGAAGTGCCTTTGGAGTGTTCTAATTCCGCTTACCTCGCTTACAACGATGCTCAGGAAACTCCTTTGAACCGGATCGTTTACGCTTACATTACCCTGAATGAAAACGGGGAACTGGAAAGAATAGACCACATCCAACCTGCCAATAATGCCGCCTGTGGCCCATGCAGAGTGAAAGCGCAGGCTTATCTCGAAGACCTGCCCAAATGGGAACCCGCTACTTTTAATGGCTTGGCAGTGAAAGCTCAGGTAATCCTACCCATCAGAATCTGAACCCCACAAAACGAAACCCAGTACACCGTGTATTAAGTTAGTGGGTATTTTTTTCTCAATCAAGGCGCTGCAGAGCCTCGTAGCCTAAGCTACGAAGGCGAGCACCTGCCTGCGTGCCGGAAGCGGCAGGCGCAACGATGAGTGAGGGGAAAAGAGCCCTTCAAAATGCTTAAAAAACTTATTACACATCTTCCTATAACCTTGATTATCATGTACTTATGACTTAAGCCCCTGAAATGTACTGAGACCAGGTTGCCTTTCGGATGAATTTCCGAAAGGCTTTTTCAGGACTTATACTTCCGGTTGAAATAGTTGGAAATGCGGTACCGGGCGTGGTCATATTCATTCAGGAATTTTCCTGCATCACTGTAGACATCGCTGCTCAGCAGTTCGCTAACGGGCTGCAGTGGAGCAATGTGTTCCATGACTACTTTAAGTACAGCAACGAAAGGAAGTGCCAGAATCAACCCGGAGACACCCCAGATCATACCGCCCACGAATAAAAATATGATAGCCGCAAATGGATTGATGCTCACACTGCTACCCACTACCTTTGGCGTGATAAAGTTGCCCTCCAGCGTTTGAATACTCATATACAGGAGTACGACCGCAGCAGGTTGCCATAGCGTACCCGTTGTAGCCAGTGCATAAACGAAGGGGAACGTGCCGCCCAGCGTGGTCCCTATGTAAGGTATGATCGCCAGGCAGGCCGCCAGAAAGCCCCAGAATGCAGCATAGTTGATGCCAATCAGCCACAACCCAATGCTATTTAATACTCCTAGAATCAAGATCACAGACAACAGCCCGGTCAGGTATTCCTTTAGCACCCGCTCCACCTGCTCCATAATCACCATGGCTTCATCCCGCTTAGACCGGCTGAACTGCATAAGGAAAAAATTCTTGAAGGACGTGCGGTAGAGCATGATAAAGAACGTAAAAAGCACCGTCAGTAAAATGCTAATCAGAATATTCGAGCCGGAGCTCAGGCTTTGCCCCAAAATCTGAAGCGGCGCCTCAATGAGCTGGCTAAAATTAGACTTGAGCGACTCTTCAATACTAAAGGTGTCCAGGTTGATATATTGCTCCAAAAATGCAATGACCTGCTCTAAGCCACTCCTCAGCTTCCGCCCAATAGCCGGGATGTCGTTGATCACCGTTGCGAATTGCACAGAAAACAACACGAGCAGCCCGATGAGCGGCAAAAGAGCGATAACCATGGATAAAACAATAGCTAGCGGCATGTAGGAAATATACCGCTCCAGCCACCTTGAGATGGGCAGCAGCAGAAAAGAAAACAAAGCTGCAAACGCAATAGGGGACAGAATACTCTGACCGATAATGGTGATGTACCCGCCCAGAAAAAGAATGATCAGCAGGGAAGCTAATCGGTGCAGGTTTAGCGTATCGTTTTGCATACAGGTTCTTAGTTAAAGTAGGTGAGTAGGAATAACGAATACTCAAGGTATTCGGAATACCCCAAAATTGCAAAGGGCTCCCAGGGAAGCAACAGTGCAATTATACCTGATTATTTGACAGCGTATGAAACTATCAAACACTTGCAGCTCAATCCACCAGAAATGAATCCCTGAGAGCCCTCTTTTTTCTTAAATTAAAACCGTGCCTGTTTTAAGCGCTCGCACGCTCTTTGACGCGCACCTTGTCCAAAAATTCGACAAGGTCCATATCGGCGTAGATTCCGTAAGAAGAAACGATTATACCTTTGTCCCCGCTATGGGTCTCAACAGCAAATAATATTGATAAATCGCTTGGGTTGGACATACCTTCGAACCTGTGATATTCAACAATTGACATATCGCCAGATTTGTACTTTTTCTTATTGCTCAGATTGCGCATCCACTTCTTATCTTCTAATTTAAAGTCGTCTTTGAAGCCTCGCTTCCTTAGTGCCTGTGTGGCATGCGCCACCGAAGTGTATTGATTGAGTTTCATTACATATGCATTTCTGTTTAATCAGGATATTATAATTGAAGACAGATAAAGGAAAAGGTACTGCCTATGCAAACAAAAGTGAACCTGACTCAAAATGTATCTTGTTTGTGGTTATAGTTAAGTATTACCGGGGGCGGTGACCTCCGGCAATACTTGTCCTTCAGGTTAGGCTGTGACGTTAGCTTCTTTCTTAGCTTTCCAGGCATCAAGCATCCAACTGGATTTCTCAATATCGGCCAGGAAACCGCCAATCATGTCAATCGTACCTTCATCTTCCACCTTGTCGGCACTACGGATAATCCCGCGCATGTTATCAATGATGATTCGATGGTTCTCCAGTATCGTTTCGACCATTTCAAATTCATCTTCGAGAATATCCGATTCCTTCACCGCAGCACGGTCGAGATAGGATGACAACTTACTGACGGGGCGCAGGCGCAAGGTCACTACACGCTCTGCAATCTCATCGATTTTCTCCCGGGCATCGTCATACAGTTCTTCAAATTTCTCATGCAAGTCAAAAAAGTTCTCACCATCCACATTCCAGTGGAAATTCCGCAGGTTCTGATAGTAGATATGGTAATTGGCCAGCAGGTCATTTAAGCGGTCTACTGTTTTCGCTACTTCTTTGCGGTCTAATCCTAAGTAATTCATATTCAGTTGTTTCGAATTTTATCTTCGCCTATAGAACGACTTCAGGCCATTCATGTTCGAAACAAACTGTACCTGATTACTTATCGATAAAGTCCTTTCGGTTAATACCGAACTTGCGCATTTTGGAAGCTAGCGTCCGGGAATTCAGGTCCAGCAGCGTCGCAGCACCTTTAGGCCCGCTAATGCGCCAATTGCAGCGGCGCAAGGCTTCTATAATGTAATCCCTTTGCATTTCTTCGAAAGACTTAAAGACCCGGGAATGGTTTTTCTTATCTACGGCCTGACTGGAGGATTTATGGTAGGCATCGGCAAGCAAAAGAGACTTGCCTTTAGAAATAATGACCGCCCGTTCAATCATGTTTTCCAGTTCCCTGATATTCCCCGGAAACTCATAGCGCATCAACTCATCCAGGTCAGATTGGCTGATGTGTTCAATTTCTTTACCCTGCTTGCCAGCAAACTTTTTGACAAAATGCCGGACCAGCAACGGAATATCTTCTCTCCTTTCCCGCAAAGGCAGGTTCTGAATGGGAAAAACATTGAGCCTGTAGTAGAGGTCTTCCCGAAAGGCGCCTTCATTGACCAGGTCCACCAGGTTTCGATTGGTAGCAGCTACCACGCGGACGTCTGTGCTCAAGGTAGTGGTGCCGCCTACACGCTCGAACTCGCCCTCCTGCAGGACCCGAAGGAACTTAGATTGAAGCCCCAGTGGCAGCTCACCGACCTCATCCAGAAAGATGGTCCCCCCGTCTGCCAGTTCAAAACGCCCTTTTTTGCGCTGATAAGCGTTTGTAAACGCGCCTTTTTCATGGCCAAACAGCTCACTTTCGATCAAATTCGCCGGCAGTGCCGCACAATTGACTTTGATCATCGGCTCGTCCTTGCGCTTGCTCAAAGCATGAATTGACCGGGCCAGCAGTTCTTTGCCGGTACCCGTTTCTCCGATAATCAAAACAGTAGCCTCCGTAGCTGCCACCTGCTCTACCTGATGCAAAACCGTTTTATAGGCTTTGCTCTCGCTTATGATATTTTCGAAGTTGTAATTAACCTTGATTTCTTCCTTAAGCAGGGTGTTTTCTGTCTGCAGCCGGTCGGAGAGCTCCTGCACCTTATCCAGGGCAGCAGCCAGTTCTCTGTTTTTAGCCTTTCTGGCAGAGATGTCTCTCAGGAATGCGCAGGCGTAGTCTTTGCCTTCAAAGCTGATAAAGTTGATATAAACTTCTACGGGCAGCCACTGTCCATTTGCCTTGCGCACTTCTGTTTCTTTATAAATTACCTGGTGTGCGCCTGATGCTTTCCATAAATCCTGAAAAGCCAGCTCGGCACTTCTTGGGAAAAGCTCGTCCCAAAGCTCAAAGGCTTCATAGCCGAGGCTTTTATATGCTGTTTGGTTGACAAATTTGAGAGCGCCCGTGTCGTCCACCCAGAAGATCATATCTACCGCTTCGTCCAGTGTGAACAGGGAAAGGCGGAGACGTTCATCCCGGGCTTTTTTGCGGCGCCAGTCTTTGGCAAAAACGCAGTTGATTTCTTTGTCTTTGTACCGGATGAGGTTCATGGAACAATACACAGGGATAACCGTCCCGTCCTTTGCTTTAAGCTCCCCTTCCCAATCCAGTACCCGGTGTTCCCGCAGCGCAGCCCAGGATTCAGCTCTGTTTTCAACGGAGAAGTTATGTACCAGTTTGTCCACCTTCATTGCTTTGAGCTCCGTATTGGTGTAGCCCAGCTTTTCACGGGTTGCCAGGTTACCGTATAGAAATGAGCCATCTGCGGTTTCCCAGAAAATCATTTCCCGGGCGTGGTCCAATGTGTATTGGGTGAGCTCCAGGCCTTCCTGCCCGGACTTCAGCTCTGTAATGTCCTGTAAAGCTCCATATAATTTAATGGTTTGGAACTCAGACTTCTCCGGGACAATGGTCACCGACATTTTGCTGTAGTGGCCTTCAGGCTGCTGCACTTGCAGATCGAAACGGCAAGGTTCACCTGTCTCAATAGCAGTCCGGATATTGAAGTCGAAGGCTTTGTGGTCTTCTGGCGGAAGCCGGTCTTCCAGTAAGGCTGTCCACTGCTCCTTATCCATGTGCTTATTGGGAATACGCAGCAGGGCATAGACCCCTTCGGTCAGCATGATCCGGTCGGTCACCAGATCCCATTCCCAGCCACCGACCTGACTGACCTCCGTGGTAAGGCGGAGCAGCTTTTTGTACCGGTTGGCGTGAAGCAGGTTTTTGACACTCACCAGGCAAAAAGGCTCTCCATCGTGCTCAATGAGGGACAGCCGCAACTGTACCGGGAACAACATCTCTGAGGCGTTCATGAACTCCGTCTCCATTTCCAGATGCCTGGTTTGCACCAGTTCTTTCCACTTTTTGCGCCACTGAATGAGGCTTAGGTGTGGGTTGATCTCAAAAATCCGTTTGTTGGACAGCAGTTGGGGTTCGTAGCCCAGTTCCTGTGCCACACGGTTGGAGGCCAGATGAATACTGCCGTCCTTGCGAACGATTAGCGTCCCAAAGCCGAAGGATTCCAGGACCTTCTGGTAATTGATCAAATTATTCGAGGCTCTAATTTCAGAACCCCCCGTTATGGAGAGCGAACGGCTCATCGTTGTCAGGTTTGTCTGTTTCCAGTATGAGTGTTTATTACCCACAGACATCTTCCTTCCACACTCAGGCAATACAGGCTGCAAAGCCCTTGCTCCAAAGTGATGCAGGAACGGCGCTGTTGGTACTTTTCAGTAAATCAGGTTTTTTTGGCAATCTTGGCTTCTGCGGTAGAGAAAATAGATATTCCCGATCCGTAGTTGATCGTACAAACCCTGACTCAAACGATAAGAATAAAGGGTTTTCCTGAAAAAATCACGTTTCGTACCTGACCAAAAGGTATGACTTCTCGAATGCATACCCGACAAGGTTTCGGGCAATAAAGCATATTAGGCTTTACACGCGACTGGATTTCCGGCAAATACTAGTAGATTGAGGCATCCTTCCTGCGGCGGTCGAGTTCTTCTACAATAATTTTTTCTACCAGGCCTGCATCACGGACTGCCCGGTACTTTCTGTTTAGGAATATATTACCCGCTGTAAAGCCAATGATAGAAACCGGCACCATAGCAAGTGTTGCATAAACACCGATAGGATAGTCGAGGCTCTGAAATAAAAAACAGAAAGCAATCCAAAGCGTGGTGGAGGCTCCAATGATGAATACGATACGCCTGTAATAGGCATGCAACTGTACTTTCTTGTCTAACTGCCTGAGTAAATCCTGTAATTCGGGTGTAGAATAACACTGTGCCCCAAAAGACAGTATTTGCAGGAACTCATCATTGGCTTCCCGCTCTATTTTTTTTAACTGACGGTCGAGAAAGTACTGTTTCATCAAGCCGGTAACTTTTTTACGCTTTTACTATGGTTTTGACAGGATGACGATGGTTGGATGCATGGACGAAACACCTGCAATGCAGGATTTAATCTACAGCAACGGTATTTACGACCAAAAATAAGATAAATTAGCCGGAGAAGTCATCTCTTGACAGCTTCTTAACATCGGTTTAAGAAAGGTTGTTTAAACTTTGCTGCTGTTATCGCTCCGCAGAGCGGACTGAAGCGAACACCTGACATACGGAAGCCGTTTCCCGAGTGAACCAAACCAAACGTAAATGGCCATCCTGGGCAGCATTGTCAAATCTGCAATTACTTTAAAGCACAATCTTAGCACCGATAAGGAAGACCCCGTGAAACAGCAGCAGGAGCAACTTCTCAAGCTGCTACAAACCGCCAATACCACTGCTTTTGGCATCTACTACGGCTTCTCATCCCTTAGCAAAGCTGACGACCCGATAGCCGCTTATCAGCAGATGGTCCCCATTTTCGACTACGACCGGATGAACAAAGCATGGTGGGCACAGCAGCAGCAACTGCCGGATATTACCTGGCCTGGAAAACCGGAGTACTTTGCACTCAGCTCCGGCACCACCGGTAAAGCAAGCAAACGCATCCCCGTTACGGAAGCCATGCTGGACTCCATCAGATCGGTGGGCATTGCACAAGCAGAACATTTGGCGCAATTTGACCTGCCTCCCGAATTGTTTGAAAAAGAAATTCTAATGCTCAGCAGCTCTGCACAACTGCGGCAGCACCACAACGGGCATATGGAAGGAGAGATTAGCGGCATCAACACCAATAACATACCCGCATGGTTTAGCGGCTTTTACCGTCCTGGACTGGATATTGCTCAATTGGATAACTGGGATGAGCGTGTGCGCGCCATTGCGGAAGCTGCACCAGACTGGGACATTGGAGCGCTCGCCGGCATCCCCTCATGGATACAGCTGATGCTGCAAGAGATTATCGATTACCACAAACTGGACAATATACATGACATTTGGCCAAGCCTTTCCCTTTATGCTACGGGTGGCGTAGCGTTCGGGCCTTACCGCAAAAGCCTGGAAAAACTACTGGCGCGCCCGTTGGTATATCTCGATACCTATCTGGCATCGGAGGGCTTCTTCGCCTACAATGCCCGCCCCGGCACTATGAATATGCGGCTTGCTGCAGGCCATGGCATCTTTTACGAATTCATCCCCTTTGATGAACGTGGCTTTGATGAAACTGGCAATCTGCTCGACAGCCCTGAAGTGCTCACCCTAGAGGAAGTAGAGGAAGGGGTGGACTATGCACTTCTGGTTTCTACACCCGCTGGCGCGTACCGCTATATGATTGGAGACACCATTAAATTCACAGACCTGGACCAGCTGGAAATCAAAATTTCCGGGCGCACCAAGTATTTCCTTAATGTGGTGGGCTCGCAGCTGTCTGAGGAAAAAATGAATGCGGCCATTCAGGAGTTGAGCGAAGACTTTGGCATGCCGGTTAATGAGTTTGCTGTGGCAGCGATGAAAAATGAGGATGGCAATTTTATTCATCAGTGGGTGATCGCCACACCGGGAGACGTCGATGAGGCCAAAGCGGCAGAGCGCCTCGACGAAGCATTAAAAACCAGGAATAAAAATTACGCAGTAGCCCGCAGCAAAGGGCTCAAGTCAGTTGAACTCACCGCTTTAGCTGAATCCACTATTTACGACTGGCTGGAACAACGAAAGAAGAAGGGAGGGCAAATGAAAATGCCCAGAGTGCTCAAAGCTGAACAAATGCAGGATTTGCTGGATTTTAGCCGAAAGGCAATAAGCGTCTAGCAGCCTGTCGGAGATGTGCTGATGCGGCGAGAGCGAGCAAATATTGTTCTGAACAAGGCGCGAAGAAGGAACATAGCCTGAGCTACGTGACTGATGAGCAACGAAGTGCAGAATAATATTTGCCGTTCGCAGACCATTGAGCGCCTCTCCGACAGGCTGCTAGAGGATCTGATCAATAGTCAATGCATTGGCAGGAGCCCCCTGAGCGATCATTGCGACCTCGTCGGGCGACATATAATACAGCTCGATGCGGCGTTTGTAAGAGGGGGATAAACCCGAGTGGTCCAAAATGTACTTTTTGGTCGCAATGATTGATTCGGCAAAACCATGCTCCACGGCAAAGATGTCAGCAATGCGCTCTGCTCCAGCCCGGTAGTTGGGCAACAAAAGATACCCCAGCCCAAATTGCACCATTCTTAACAGCCCCCGGTGCAGGTAATCGCAGACGTGCCCGAGCTCATGGGCAAACCATCCCACCAGCACTTCCTCTGGTAGCTCGTGGATGGCAATGCGGTCTTCCACATGCATGTTGTCGGTAAAATTGATGAGGTAGGACCGCCTGGAACGGGAGAAAAATGCCCAGTTAAGCATGGGCTGTGCATTCATGGTCGTTTTGGCCATTTTGCGTTGCCTGACGACGACATTATGGCTGTGCAATTCAGGGAATGCCTGAAATGCTTTCAGAAAGCAGGCTTTGATGTGATCAGACTGTAATCCCTCGAAATGAACTGGCATGATCTGCTGGATTTTCTTTTTTCTCAAAACGGGATGCACTGCTGAGTGTTCGGCTTCGAACATGACCCCATTCGTCTCGTTCTATCTATAAACAACTCATTACAAATAACTTATGACAAACCTTTTGAATAAGCTGCTTTATGCTTTCTTTTCGGCTTTGGTCTTCGCGAACAGCCTGGTAGCACAGGCGCCTGCTTCCAGTGACAGTCCGTACAGCGATCAAAGATTCGCGACACCGGATGACCCGGCCTGGTATGAAACGCCTTCAATCTGGATTGCGCTTGTGTTGTTGCTGATCGTGCTGATCGTGCTCCGAATGCGCAAAAAGCAAGAAAAGTATACCTAAAGTGCATATTGGGGCTAAACTTCAGTTTAAAAATTCAACCAAACCAAACCTATAATATGATTGACGAAAAGCAATTTAATACGCTGGCGAAAATGAAAGGCTCGAATTTGCTTTCCATATATGTTCCCACTTATCGTGCCAACCATAGCCAGGAAGATCAAATTCGGTACAAAAATGCCCTGAAGACTGCGCACGCTCAATTGACGCAGAGAGGCATTAGCGAAAAGGATGCCCGCCAGTTACTCCGCCCGGCCCGGGAATTACTGGAGCAAGAACGTTTCTGGTCCTACCTTTCTGATGGCCTGGCTGTTTTCATTGGACCGGATGACTTCTTTCACTATGAGATACTGCCAGTTACTTTTGATACCTATGTATTTACAGGAAACAGTTTTCACCTTAGTCCCATGCTGCCGGTACTGGGCGGTAGCAGCCGGTTCTTTCTGCTCGCGCTCAGTCAGAACGAAGTCCGGTTTTTCGAAGGAGACCAGTACAGTATTACTCCGGTAAAAATCGAAGACCTGGTACCTACTGCCGGCATGGAAGATGCTTTTGTGCTTTCCGATTCACACGATGCACTGCAGCACCATAGCAGTGGTCGCGACGGAGGCGAAAACGCCATCTACCATGGACAAGGAATTGGGCAGGATGACAAGAAAAAAGATATTGAAGCTTACTTTCGCGAGGTCAATAAAGGGCTTATGAAAATGCTCTATGACGAAAAGCCACCTATGGTTATTGCCTGTGTAGACTATCTGCTGCCGATTTATCAGTCGGTTAACGAGTATGGCAACTTATTTACAGAAAACATTAGCGGCAACCCGGAACAACTTAACCCGGCCATGCTGCACGAAAAAGCCTGGAGCATCATCAGCCGGCACTTTGAATCGCAGCAGGCAGAAGACATGGAAAGGTTTCAACAAGCTATGGCTGATGACCGGGCATCAGCAGCCCCGCAACAAATTATACCAGCGGCAGCCTACGAAAAAGTAGATACCCTCTTTATCAAAAAAGGGGAGCACCTGATGGGGCAATTTGATTATGATAAAAACGAAATTGCGCTCGGTAAGCGTGAGGAATATCGTGATTTGCTTGATTTGGCAGCTGTTCAGACTCATCTCAATGGCGGGCGAGTCTACTGGCTTGACGCCGAGGAGATGCCTGTCCCGACAGCAAGCGCCAACGCGATATACAGATTTGAATAGTTTTGGTTTGTACAGCTCTCCCGTATGACCGGGTGAGCTTGCCATTAGTTTCAGGGCATTAAGTTGCCCAAATCTCGAATCCAAAGCTGGCTTTAATGCCAGTGAAGCCCGCCAATATTGGCGGGCTTTTTTATTCTTATCCGTCCTGCCGCGCGAAGACCCGCTTTAGCAGATCCGTGGTTCGTGCACTTACATTATTGCGAATTTCCCGCTCCTTTTTCTCCACCATGTCAAACAAGCCCGACAGGGCCTGACGCGTCACGTAGTCATCCAAATCAGGATCTGCTTTGTCTACGAATGGGATTTTGTTGTAGGCATTGACAGCGTCCCCCCAATATTGACGGGCATTGAACTTATCCAGTGAGTTCACGATTACGGGGTTGAATTCGTCGTACAGCTTGGTGTAGGTCACCCGGTTGAGGTAAGCAGTAGCCGCGTTATCATCACCGGTAAGGATGTCAAGCGCATCGCGGAAAGTCATGCTGCGGATGGCATCCACAAAGATAGGCTTGGCTTTGGCAGCGGCATCTTCAGCTCCGCGGTTTATTTTTTCAAGAATGGTTTCTTCCACCTGATTAAAGCCAGGAATATTCTGTAGCCTGTCCGCTACTTTACGGGCTTCTTCCGGCAACAAGATTTTGTAGGGGCTTTTGTAGTAGCCATTCTCCTGAGAAAGACGCTGGGCGCCTTCAGAAATACCAAACTCAAGGGCTTGCTTCAGGCCTTTGCCGATTTCCTCATTGGTAAGGCCCCCGCCTCCGGCATTGGCAAGGGTATCCAGTGTAGATTGAATTTGCTGGCTGGTACAGCCGATAAACAGGGAGGCTCCAAGCAGCAATACAGTTAGTTGTCGCACAATAGTAGTCCGGTTCATTGATTTTTTTTTGACTTGTGACGAAAGGGTTGTCCAAAAAGTAACGGCATGACCCCGCTGTTAAGTTTGGTCATTTAAGTTTTTTTACCAGTTGCAGGTACGAAAGGTCCATATCCCCTCCATTCACCATCACCCATGCGCCATCCACCCTGCCACCGAGCGGAGGGTTTAATTTCCGGAGCCGGACAAGGTACCCGGTTACGTTATCGAAAGCTACAATGCGGTCGACAATACGATCAACCACAGTCTCCAGGAGTTTGGCGGGCGTTTTCATCTCGAGCTGGCAAATAAAGTAGAGCAATTCGTAATTGACAGTAGTGGCAGCCGGTTCATCCTCCTCTATTTCCTCCTCCTCCAATTCCTCATATAGTTCGTCGGTCGCGGCAGCCAGTTCGGTATCTGCGTTGACAATCACGTCGAGCACAAATGTATTGCCCAGCACCTGTTCTTCTTCATAGTATCCGTGCCGGGCAAAAAAGCGTACCCCTTCGAGTGCAATAGTGGCCATGGTGATGCATTTTTGTCAAAAATAGGCACCTGCTGCCTCAAATTACAATTGGGCGAACCTCAGTTGTCAAAAAAACGTAGCAACTACGTGCGATGGTGGTGCAGAAACCCCTAAATGATTACCTTTGAGGCTACTTAGCCAAATAAAAGAACTTTTTATGCATAGCAATGGACATGCCCCTAACGGCACTATAGAAAAAAAAGCCCGGGAAGACCGCTTCCAGGGCCATGATTACTACATGCTGGATGATTTGCTAAAGGATGACCACCTCCTGGCGCGCGATGCTGTGCGCACATGGGTAAAACAGGAAGTCAGCCCCATCATCGAGGAGTACGCAGAACGTGCGGAATGCCCCCAACACCTCTACAAAGGCCTGGCGGAAATCGGTGCCTTCGGGCCAAATATCCCGGCAGAGTACGGCGGTGGCGGAATGGACGAAATCGCTTACGGCCTGATTATGCAGGAGCTGGAGCGTGGCGACTCCGGTATTCGCTCCATGGCATCTGTGCAGGGCTCGCTCGTGATGTACCCGATTTGGAAGTACGCCTCTGAGGAGCAAAAACGCAAGTATCTGCCAAAACTTGGCAGCGGAGAGTTTATCGGATGCTTCGGCCTGACTGAGCCCGACCATGGCTCTAACCCGGGCGGAATGGTGACCAATATTAAAGACGATGGCGACGCTTACATCCTGAATGGCGCCAAAATGTGGATCACCAACTCTCCTGTAGCTGACATCGCAGTGGTATGGGCAAAGGATGAAGAAGGCAAAATCCGCGGCATGGTCGTTGAGAAAGACATGCCGGGTTTCTCCGCGCCTGAAATCCATGGCAAATGGTCCCTGCGGGCTTCCATCACCGGTGAGCTGGTGTTTGAAGACGTACGGGTGCCCAAAGCTAATGTTTTCCCGGATATCAAAGGCCTGCGCGGCCCGCTGTCCTGCCTGTCAAAAGCCCGCTTTGGTATTGCCTGGGGCGCTATCGGAGCAGCGATGGACTGCTATGATTCTGCATTGCGCTACTCCCTGGAGCGGGAACAGTTTGGCCGGCCAATCGGTGGCTTCCAGCTGACGCAAAAGAAACTGGCAGAAATGATTACGGAAATCACCAAAGCCCAGTTGCTGGCCTGGCGAATGGGCACCCTTGCCAATGAAGGCAAAGTGACCCCTGCTCAGATTTCGATGGCCAAGCGCAATAACGTACACATGGCACTGGAAGTGGCCCGGGAGGCCCGCCAAATCCACGGCGGCATGGGCATCACCAACGAGTACCCGGTCATGCGCCACATGATGAACCTGGAAACTGTGCTCACCTACGAAGGCACGCACGATATCCACCTGCTCATCACCGGCCACGATGTAACGGGCCTGAATGCCTTTAGTTAGAATAAAACAGCTAGCCGACAGCCTCTATTGCAGGGTGCTGTCGGCTTCCTACCTCCGCCCATACCGCCTCAGCAAGCAATTTCCGGGCATATTTATGCTAAAAGTCCGTTTTTCTTCGTTATTCGCGGAGCATATGTTGCCATATTTCGGATTTAAGTGCAACAATCATCAGATTCCTTTATTTTTACCCTTAACGGTTTGCAATAACCAAATAAACACGCAACGTTTAGGAATCGCCCGGCAGCGTAAGACAAAATTCATCACATGAGGAAACAACATTTTCTGTCTCTGGTCCTCCTGCTCAGTTCAATCGTTTCAGGAACGAGCCAGGGAGCTATTTATCTTAATAACCCCTCCTTTGAAGACTTTCCACGCCACAGCCACCCACCAACCGGATGGCAGGATTGTGGTTTCCCGGGGGAGTCGCCTCCTGATACTCAGCCCAGCGGAGATTTTGCCGTGACGTACCCCGCAACGGACGGGTCGACCTATCTTGGTATGGTGGTTCGTGATAATGAAACCTACGAAGCGGTCACCCAAAAGCTGAGCAGCCCTATGAAGCCGGGAACTTGTTACGAATTCAGCCTCCACCTGGCCAGATCGCCTTACTACGTGAGCATTAGCCGCACCACAGAGCAGCGCACCAACTTTAATCAGCCGGTTAAGCTCCGGATTTACGGCGGGTTTAGCAACAACTGCGACCGGTCTGTCCTCCTCGACGAAACCGGTCTGGTCAAAGCCTCGCAGTGGATGCAGTATAACTTCAAATTTGAGCCCAAACAGGCCTACTCACATATTCTGATAGAGGCCTTCTACGAAACGCCTACCTTGTTTCCTTACAATGGAAATGTCCTGGTAGACAATGCCTCGGCAATTACCCCTATTCCCTGTGCGGAAGATATCCCGGAGGCTCCTCAGGAATTACCGGAAGTGGAGCAGCCTTCTGAAGAAGTCTTAACCACGGAACCAATAGCCAGCAATATACCTTCCAATACTCCAGAGGCAGATCCGGAACCTGCCTCTGAGCCTGATCCCAAACCACAACCGCAGGAGGTGCAACCCCCAAAACCGGAGCCTACAATTGCAGGGGTAAAGCGCTCCGAAATGGAGAAAGGTAAAATTATTACGCTGGACAAGCTATACTTTCCGGCAGATAGCTCCAGCATCACCAGCGATTCGCGGAAAGTGCTGAATGAAGTGTTTGAGTTCCTCAAAACGAATAAGGATGTAGCGATCGAAATCGGTGGGCATACGAATGACCTGCCACCAGATGACTACTGTTTCAAACTGTCCACTGCCCGGGCTAAATCAGTCGCCGAATACCTCATTAACAGAGGCATCAACCGCGACAGGCTGGAGTACAAAGGCTATGGCAAGACCAAGCCGATCGCATCCAATAAAACCGCCTACGGGCGAAAACGCAATCAACGGGTAGAAATCAAAATCCTGGATATTTCCTCTGATGGATAATAAAAAAGGCCGGTTGAGTTGCTCAACCGGTCTTTTTTATCTGACTACCTCAAAACCTATCTTCTGCAGGTCTTTCCAAAAGTCCGGGTAAGACTTGACGACTACCTCCGGCTCCTCAATTTCGATGGGATGCTGCATTGCCAAAGGTGCGAAAGCCATCGCCATACGATGATCTTCATAGGTAGCAAAGGTTGGAGTGGAACCAAAAAGCGTTTTGCCTTGTGTCTGAAAGTAAGTACGCTCTCCGGTAGGAGGCAGCTCGATTAGGTTGGCGTTGACTTTTTGCAGTTCCTGCTGAAGCGCCAGAATGCGGTCAGTTTCTTTAATGCGCAGGGTTTCCAAGCCACAAAACGTACCACTTGTGCCCACTGCAGCACAGCATACAGCAAGCGTTTGCGCCAGGTCAGGACACTTCAGGAAATCCCAGGTAAACTCGTCCGGCACTTCTGCACCTGCTCTCTTTTTCAACCGGACGCCAGCCTCGTCAAAGTGGGTTTCCACTCCAAATTCGGTCATCATTTCCGAAAGGACGGCATCGCCCTGCACACTTTCCCGGAAAAGCCCATTCAGGCGAAGGTCCGTCTCCGGGGCAATGGCAGCCATAGCGTAGTAGTAGGAGGCTGCCGACCAGTCTGCTTCTACAGTGAAAGGCTTGCCCACATAAGACTGAGGCGGCACAATAATGGTCTGCCCCTCCCATTGATGGCTCACACCAAAGTAGCTCATTAGGGAAAGGGTCATTTCTATGTAAGGGCGGGAGACGATCTCGCCTTCGAGCTGCAACCGGAGCCCTTCCGGAAGGGTTGGTGCCAGCATGAGTAAGGCAGAAATGTACTGACTGCTGGTATTCGCGGCGATAGACAGGGTATTAGCTTTTCCAAACCCGTCGGGAGCACCTATCCGAAGAGGCGGGTAACCCTGTTGCTCGAGGTAGTCAATTTTGGCGCCCAGCTTCCGCAGCGCATCCACTAATACACCAATAGGCCGTTGTTTCATCCGCTCAGTGCCGGTAAGCACCTGCTCTCCGGGCTGCATGGACAGATAAGCCGTGAGGAACCGGAAAGTCGTCCCGGCGGCACCGGCATCAAGGGTGTGGTCAGTGGTTTGCAGTAATGCCTCCAACAGTACGGTGTCCCTGGCATTCGCCAATTTATGAATAGGAAAATCGGCGCCGCTCAGCGCTCTGATCATCAGTGCACGGTTGCTAATGCTTTTAGAACCGGCCAGGGTGATTTCCCCGGTAAGTGTGCCCTCAGGCCTGCTTAAAGTAAGTGTCATAGTCAGGATAAACTCTAAAGGGCGACAAAATGAGAAAAAACCTGAAAACCTCAGAATTTAGAAGCGCTAATCTACCAAATCGCGGTACTGATCTGCAACTTCCTCAGCTTTATCTTTCCTGTCTTCATCGGCATCTTTATCCAGGCGCTCATACTCCAGAATCACCCCCAGGGCTTCCAGTGCACTCAGCATTTTATGGAATGCAGCCTCTTTCTTTTTATTGATACGAACTCGGTAATTCATCGTTGTATGCAGTTATTCTTCTTGAGCAGCCGCCTTTGATTGGACCGTCTCTTTTTCCGCTTCTTTCTTTTTGTCACTCTCACGCTGTTCACGGCGTTTACGCATTTCTTCGTCAGAACGCTCGTAGGCCAGAATGATTTCCTTGACCAGGCGGTGGCGGACCACATCGTCCGCATCCAATTTGATTGCAGCAATCCCGGTTAGCCCTGCCAGAAGCTCAATGGATCGGCGCAGGCCCGATTTCTGATGGAAGGGCAAATCCACCTGAGAAAGGTCTCCGGTAATAATACACTTTGCTGACGGGCCCAGGCGGGTCAGAAACATCTTGAGCTGAGCCGTCGAACAGTTCTGCGCCTCATCCAGGATGATGAATGCATTATCCAGTGTACGCCCACGCATAAATGCCAGGGGCGCGATTTCAATAACCCGGTTGGCCATGAACTGCTGCAGCTTTTCAGCGGGGAGCATATCATCCAGGGCATCGTAAAGGGGCCTGAGGTAAGGATCAACCTTTTCCTTAAGGTCACCGGGGAGGAAGCCCAGGCTTTCACCTGCTTCAACGGCCGGTCTTGTAAGGATGATCTTCTTGACCATTCGGTTTTTAAGCGCCTTCACAGCCAGGGCTACAGCAGTATAGGTTTTGCCCGTGCCAGCGGGACCAATAGCGAAGACCACATCATTCGTTTCGCTCGCCTCAATGAGCCGCTTTTGGTTGTGGGTCTTGGCTTTGATCTGCCGCCCGTTACGGCCGTGCAAAATCGTTTTATTTGATGCACTCTCTTTGCTGATCCGTGCTTCAAATGGATTATTGTCGTTGATCAGGTCCTGTACCATTTGCATAGGCAGCTCTTTGTGCTCACGCAACAGACGGACCATCATTTCGAATTTCGACTTGGCTCTCTGCGTGTCTTTCTTGTCACCTGCCATCTTTACGCTGCTGCCACGGGAGGTAATGGTGACAGAAGGGAAGGCTTCCCGAAGCAGATTCAGCTTTTTATTGTTTTCACCGTATAGCTCGACCAGGTCGACACTTTCCACAGTTAAAATGATCTCACTCAATATAATGGTATCCCTTTTGGTGAAGAACCTGGCGGTTACGCTTTATCAGGAAGGCAACTTAGCCAAGTTCAGATTAATGCTTTCAGAACTCTAATATATTCATAAAAGTTCAACCTTAGGCCGCCTCTTGCTTCAAGATTACGTTAATTTTGCCCCGGGCTGAATAATTTAGGAGTATGTCCGGAAAATTCGGATAAGTAGCGCATTACATTTAAATTTAGCCCTTCACTTCCACATTAAGCCTATGGCAATTGTAACGCTTACCACTGATTTCGGCGACAAGGGCTTTGACCTTCCCAAATTGAAAGGAGCGCTGTTGGCCGCTGCTCCCTCCGCACAGCTGATTGACCTCACGCATCAGGTGAGCAATTACGATATTGTACAGGCCGCCTTCCTGTTCCGGAATGCATGGCAAAGCTTTCCCAAAGGCACGCTTCACCTGATCAGTGTGAATGACTACCCTTCGGGCACGCCGCGGTTTCTCGCAGCAGCCTATCGGGGGCATTACTTTATTGCACCAGACAATGGTTTGTTCTCTCTTATCTTCCCGGAGGACGCGCCCTACCAATACCATCTTTTGGACTATGCGCCGGAAGAACTCATGTCGCTGGAACGTATCTACGCCCGGGCAGTAGGGCACTTAGCGCAGGGGCGGCCGCTTATTGAGCTGGGAGCCGCCACAACCGAGGTCATGCAGCGCATCACTCTGCAGCCGGTCATCGGGCCCTCCCAAATCAGGGGCTCCGTTATTTTTGTGGACAGCTTTGACAACGCGATCACCAATATCAACCGCTCCCTGTTCGAACAGGTAGGTGCGGACCGGTCTTTTGCCCTCTACTTCAAGCGCAACGACCCTATCCGAACGCTATGCCGGCAGTACCACGAAGTGGAGATCGGGGAGCCGCTTTGCCTGTTCAACTCCTCCGATTTACTGGAGATTGCCATCAATATGGGCAAAGCCAGCAGCTTGCTGGGGATTAATGTAGAAGACACCGTTCAAATCGAATTCCGCTCATGATCAAACGAATCGTCAAACTGACTTTCCAGCCTGAAAAGACAGCAGATTTTCAAGGTATTTTTGAATCCAGCAAAGCGCTGATCCGGGGCTTCCCCGGCTGCCATCACCTGGAGCTTTGGCGCGACAGGAATCAGCCGGAAGTTTTCTTTACTTACAGCTACTGGGAGGACGAGGCTGCTTTGGAGCAGTACCGGCATTCGGAGTTGTTCAAGCGGACCTGGGCGAAAACAAAAGCCCTGTTTGGCGGCAAGCCTGAAGCATGGAGTGTGGAAGTGGCTTCACAGGTGGAGCAATAAAGCCCCCACAGCGGGTTGAGCGCTACCGGCAATTCACCTGTTAAGGAATAAATGCGATAGTTGCTGCAGGGGCGGCGTCTTTTGGGTAGTGAAAAGGGGAACCAAATGGCTCCCCTTCTTGTCAATTGGGGCTTCAATTAATTTCACAGCTTTACAAAACAGGGTTCAGGGTTTTTAGGTGTGTAGATTGTTTTCAATCGGTACATCACAAAGAAGCACAGAATAAACGGGCGGGTCAATAGCCTGAAACGGCCCTCTCCCCTTCTTAGGAGAGTTTAACGGAAATACCAGGCTCTTACTGCAAGCGTTAAATACAGGACACACCTCAATACATTGATTTTCAGAATAATACATGGATTGTTAATTTCTTAATATCAAGGCATTAAGAACTTTAACAGGTGCAAGGGAAATGTTAGGCAGGCTGTTTGGCGCTCTTTCCGGTTATTTCTGTAGCTGTTTGTTTGTTTTGCCTTGTATTCAAAAATATTCCAAAGGGTGACGATTCACATTGACAGGCAGAGTTGGAGGTATCTATTTTGTTTGAGATCTGACCAGATATAATTCCAACATGGCTGAACTCATAAATCTCACTCCTGAAACCCTGGCAGAGGAGCATATTTGCTGTGCGATATCTGACAAAAAGTGCATCAAAGGGTACAACGACAAAAAAGCATGGCTGCGAGGGGAGATGGAGCATGGCTACGTCTTTCGCAGGCTTGATGCCCGGGCAAAGGTATTCATAGAGTATGGGCCTGCTGAGACCGCATGGATACCCATTTCTGCACCAGGATATTTAAACATCAACTGCTTTTGGGTCTCAGGAAAATACAAGAAACAAGGCTACGGCAAGCTTCTATTGCAATCTGCATGGGAAGACGCTCTGGCACAGGGCAAAAAAGGGCTTGTCACTGTAGTGGGCACCCGGAAGTTTCATTTCATGTCGGATACCAAATGGCTGCTGCGGCAGGGCTTTGAAGAAGCAGACCGCATCAGCAGCGGGTTCAGCCTGCTGGTTAAAAAGTTAACCCCCAACGGGCAAAACCCGGGCTTTAAAGACTCCGTACGGTCAGGCACGTGCCCAAACCTCAAAGGTTTGACCGCCTACTATTCCAACCGCTGCCCGTTTGCACCTTTTCATGCAGAACAATCCCTTTCGGAAACGGCAGAAAAGCGGGGGCTGCCACTAACACTTATTAAGCTGGAAACCCCGGAGCAGGCTCAGTCCGCCCCCAGCCCTGCAACCATTTTCAGCCTTTTCCTGGACGGGCAGTTTGTAACGACTGACCTTAGCGTTTGTATGGACAGCCGCTTTGATAAGGTGATGGACAAATGGAAACAGCGGCAATAGGTTAGGCTATTAATTACCAAAGGGATTCCTTAAGTTAGCTGCTGTACCAAATATTCGAATCCAACATGCCTGATGATCAAAGCCCTACCGGCCGGCATACCCAAAAAGGCGTTATTTCTCCCGGCAGCCTCAACCCTAATCTCAGGCGTATCCGGAAAAAGCCGTGGAGGCTGGAGGATTATACCTCCGGCATCCAAAAGGGAGACCGGGTAACACTGGCTAAAGCCATCACACTGATAGAGAGCACGCGGCGAGAGCATCAGGCGCTGGCGCAACAGATCATTGAAGCCTGCCTGCCGATGAGCGGACAGTCTGTCCGGATTGGCATTACGGGAACGCCGGGCGTGGGAAAAAGTACCTTTATTGAAGCTTTTGGACTGCATGTGCTGAAGGAGGGTCGAAAACTCGCTGTGCTCGCTGTAGACCCTACAAGCCAGGTGACACAGGGCAGTATTTTGGGAGACAAAACCCGTATGGAGCAGCTGGCGCATCAGGAGAATGCCTTCATCCGCCCCTCACCGGCAGGAGAATCCCTGGGCGGGGTGGCCCGCAAAACACGGGAGGCGATCATACTATGTGAAGCGGCGGGCTACGATACCATATTAATTGAAACCGTGGGCGTGGGGCAGTCCGAAACAGCGGTGCATTCCATGACAGACTTCTTTCTTTTACTCCTACTGCCAGGTGCCGGTGATGAATTGCAGGGGATCAAACGGGGCATTGTGGAAATGGCGGACCTCGCCGTAGTCAACAAAGCAGATGGTGAACGTCTGCCGCTTGCCAAACAAGCCAAACAGGAGTACCGCAATGCTATGCATTTATTCCCGCCCAAGGAAAGTGAATGGGTGGCCCGGGTGGAAATCTGCTCTGCCACTACCGGAATGGGCATCCCGGAAGTCTGGAAAGACATTCAGGCTTATCAGGAACAAACCCGCGCCAATGGCTACTTTGAGCACAACCGCCGCGCCCAGGCCCGGTATTGGCTGCACGAAACCATAAACCGGGAGCTGAGACAGTTGTTTTTTAATCATGAAACTGTACGCAGTCAGCTTGAAGAAGTGGAACGGCAGGTGATGAACGGGCAGCAGTCCTCCTTTCATGCCGCTGAGGCCCTGCTTCAGGCTTTCCGGGAACAAAAATGACTTCCCGGCATGCGTTCGTCTAACAATTTGGCAGTCCTGGCGAACCGAATGGAACCTTAACTGCTTTTCAATCAACTTTAGACTCTAAAATTCAAAACACCAATGAGATCATTACTTCTTCCAATTATCCTGATCGGCCTGGGGCTGGTACTTTTTGTAAGTGGTTGTAACAGCTACAACGGCTTCGTCGAAATGGATGAGGATGTGGAAAATGCCTGGTCAAAAGTACAGAGTGCCTATCAGCGCCGCGCTGACCTGATCCCGAACCTCGTCAATACTGTAAAAGGAGTGGCAGAGTTTGAGAAAAGTACCCTGACCGAAGTGACGCAGGCACGCTCCCGGGCAACGAGTGTCAATATCGATCCTTCTAACCTGAGTGCAGAAAAGCTGCAGGAGTTCCAGCAGGCGCAGGGTGCACTGTCGCAGTCGCTGGGCCGTCTGCTTGTCGTCTCTGAGCGCTACCCGCAACTGCAGGCTAATCAGAACTTCCGCGAGCTGCAGGCACAGCTGGAGGGCACCGAAAACCGCATTAAAGTGGAGCGCGACCGTTTCAATGATGTGGTAACGGAATACAACAAAAAGGTACGCCGCTTCCCGGGCAGCCTCTTTGCCGGCCTGTTTGGCTTCGATCAGAGAGCTCAGTTTGAGGCTGAGGCCAGCGCGCAAAATGCGCCAAAAGTAGAATTCTAGCATTTCTTTAAACCGGGCGGTTCAAAGAGACGGTAACAAACTACTAAATTGAACTGCCCGGCCCAATTCCACTGTATGATCCGCTTTTTCCAACCCGAAGAAGAAGACCGTATTATTGATGCCATTCAGGAAGCTGAGCTTAATACCTCAGGCGAGATCAGGGTACACCTGGAGGATAACCTGAAAGGCGATGTACTTCAGGCGGCCCAAAAGACTTTCCTGAAACTGGAAATGCATAAAACAGAGGCCCGCAACGGCGTACTCATCTTCATCGCTCCGGAACAGCGCAAATTTGCCATCCTGGGCGATAAGGGCATTAATGAAAAGGTGCCCAAAGATTTCTGGTCGGAAGAACGGGACATCATGCTTGCCCACTTCAAAAGCGGCAACTACGCTGATGGGGTTTGTGCAGCGGTACAGCAGGTCGGCGCTAAATTGAAGGCCTTCTTCCCCTATCAGTCTGATGATGAAAACGAGCTGCCCGATGATATTTCGTATAGTTAAAACTAAGACGTTGAGATTACAGACCTGGATTTTTGCCCTTTTCACACTAATTGCCCTACCGCTTAGCGCTCAGCAACCGGTACCTGCGCCCACCAATGAGGTGGTCAACGATTATGCAGGGTTGTTGTCCCGGCAGGAGGATGAACAGCTGACCCGAAAGCTGGCACAGTACGCCCGGCAGACTTCCACGCAGATCGTTATCGTAACGGAGCCTTCACTTGAGGGCGGCGACCCGTTCAACCGGGCACTCGAATACTACGAAGCCTGGGGCATTGGCGGCAGCCGGGAAAAGAGCAATGGCGCACTCATTTACGTAGCCCGTGATGACCGCAAGGTTCGCATCATGACGGGCTACGGCGCTGAAGGCTTTCTGCCAGATGCCCTTGCCAAACGGATTATTGACGAAATCATCACGCCCAATTTCCGGGAGGGCCGCTACTACCGCGGGCTCGACCGGGCGACAAGTGCCATTATGGAACTGGCGCAGGGCGAATACACCAATGACAACCCGCAGCAGGCTAATGGCAAACAAGAGGCCAAAGGTGGTATTCCGGCCATTCTGGTCATCCTCTTTGTCATTATCCTCATCGTAGTGCTCAGCCGTATGGGCGGTGGTGGAGACGATGATGACGATGGCGGCTATTACCGCGGCGGGCGCTACGATATGGACCGCAGGCGGCGAGGCCGGCGCGGTGGTGGCTGGATGATCTTCCCCTTCCCCTGGATTGGTGGAGGCGGCGGATGGTCTGGCGGCGGCGGTGGTGGCTGGTCCCGTGGTGGCGGCGGCGACTGGGGCGACTTCGGTGGCTTTGGAGGCGGCCTCACCGGTGGCGGCGGGGCAGGTGGGGAATGGTAAAGCAAAGCAGGTAGTTCGGAAATCTTCGCTATCTTGGCATAAATACCGAACCCCTATGGCAACACCTAAAGAACTCCGCAAATGGCTGATCGAGGGCGAACTGGAGCGTGTAGTTGATGCGCTGACCCAACTCGCTGAAGTATCCGACGATTCCTATTTCCAACGGGATGTCATTCATCAGGCCGGACGCTACAACGGCATTAAGAAACGCTACAACAGCGGCACGCTGGATGCGGATAGTTATCAGTTGCAGCTCAATCAGATACAGCAGTCCCTGCAAAGCCTGATTGAAAAAATACCAAAATCCACTGATGAAACGAAGCTCCAACAAACCGCAGAGGAAGCAGCGAGCCTGGCCGGAGCTACCCCGGCAGCAATATCAGGCGCTCCATCCGACACTACGGACTTTTCCCAAAATATACCCTGGATAGCCGGGCTGGTCCTGCTAGTGGGCACGGCGATAGTGGTTGGCGCATTTATCCCCTGCCCTACCGCCGCCCAGGCAATGGTATTCCGATTGCTAATGGCGCTGGGAGGCGGCCTTGCAGCCATCAAGCTACCGGGACTATTGCAATTTGAGATGCAGGGTGTTAAAGCAGGCAGTGCTGCGGCAGTCTTTGCCCTCGTATACCTCATCAACCCGGCCAGCGTAGTGGCCACGGATGGTTGCGGCCCCTTTGAATTTACCATTAGCCTGAAAACCAAGGTGACCGGAGCCGGACTTTATCCAAAACTCAAGGAGGGTTCGGTACAATTATTTGTAGAAAATAAATGGGAAAGTGCTGATATTGATGCAGACGGGCTGGCAGATTTCAAATCCCTGCCCGGCACCCTGAGAGGTAACACCGTCCGGGTACGGCTGAATGCAGATTACTGGAAGCTAGAAGAAAATTCGTTGACCCTCAACGGTAAAAGTACGACCCTTGAAGTGCTACCGGATGGAAGCCTGGAAAAGGTGTCCGGGCAAATCCTGAATGAAGATGGGACAGAGCCATTACCCGGCGTCAGTCTGCTTATCTTGAACCAAAGGGACACCACCGACGAATTTGGGAAATTTGAAGTGTCCATCCCAATGGACATGCAGCGGCTGAACCATTCCATCTCCGCTCAAAGGGCAGGGTACCACCCCCTAAGCCAAAACTTTACGCTGGATGGGGGCCCGGTTGAGTTCCGGATGAGGAAAAAATAATTCTACACCACCACCATTTCTTCTCCCACGATCTGCCCGATAGTATTGCCCCAGGCCCGGGCACGCTGCAGTTCGCCTTCCATCAGTGGACCTTCCTTATCTGTCACGCAAAAGCCATCCGGCGCGATAACCGCTTGTCCGTCATGGCGCAGCAGGCTTTTATGAATGGTGCTTGCAGCATAGCCCCCGGTTTTGACAATCCACCGGAACAAGCCATTCTCGATGGTATGCAGGGCAATCCGGGTGTCAAAGGCAGCTACCCACATCCCTCTTAGCGCGTGGCGCGGCAGTTGACGCAGGAGGGCTTTGGTATCCTCAGAGGGCTGGAATCCCCGGGTAGGCGACCCGATGATCAGCACATCCGCCTGCTCCACGTCTTCCGGGGAAGCATTTTGGATACGCTGAAGTTCTACCACTCGCACATAGGGGCGGATGGCTTCGGCTACTACTTCTGCAATTTGCTGGGTATTACCAAAGAAAGAATCGTACCAGACTAAGGCTTTCATTGTGATTCGGTTTCGTGAAAGATTAAGGTAAGCTGGTGGTGGGAAATTGGCAATGATTTATGTCAGAGGAAGCACGCAGCCTTGTTGTTGTAAAACAGACAAGCCCCGGCAGCCAACACCGCCGGAGCTTGCCTTCAGTCCTTAACTTTCATCATGAACTACCGCTGCACCATCACTTTGAGCTGATGGGCGCGCTGCCCGTCTGCAGTAGTGAAGTGCAGGAAGTACCAGCCTTCTGCCCAGCTGTCCACTGGCAAACGGTGGGTGCCGGACGGCAGCAGGCCTGACCATACTTCCTGCCCGGCCGAATTAATGGCGCGCAGAGAGAATTGGGCGCCCGGGTTCCACTCTACCGCCACTTCGTCCTGTGCCGGGTTGGGGAAGGCGGAGGGCTGCCCTGATAAGCTAAGGCCCTGCCGCTGCTGTATGCCCTGCGGGCTGCCGCCTGCCGATTGAAGGTTTTGGCCACCGGTATGGGGCACAAATACCCGCGCCACGTCGATGTAGTGCTTGCATTGATCGGATGCGGTGCCCCGCTCCGTGTTGGACTTTTGGGCGACAGCTGCAAACAAGCTGTACGTGGTTTCCGTCAGCTCCTCCTGTTCCAGCCTGTCCTGATAGGCGAAAAAGGCATCAAAGAAGCTGCCGCCAAGCTGCTCGGTTGGCGTAGCCATCAGCCCGCTGCAATCTTTGGACGGTGGCACGTGCGGGCCGGTAGGCGGGCCCGATGGGCAGCTCGTAGGCGCACCGGTGGCTTTGGTGCCAAAGGCCAGGCTGATTTCCGGAAAACCGCTGCAGCCGCCAAAGTTGGTTTTGTCCAGGGCGTAGTAGTACAGCCCACCGCCCGGCTCCAGGTTCGCGTGGTCGGTGCCCCAGTAGTTGCCTTCAGCGGGGATGGTATTGATCGTTTCAGCAAGGGTGCCATCGTAACAAATATCGAACCAAAGCGCATCATTGGGCCCGCGCTGGAAATGATTGGACCGGGCGTAAGCCAAATTGTCCGTCTGAGAGTTGATGAATGCGTCAATGTTCAGGATGAGGTTTTGCCCCTTGATGCCGGCCAGCCCGTTATTGAGCAGCCTGGCGCAGTCCATCGTGACCAGCCCATAGTTGCTGCCTTCCCGGTTGCCCTCTACGATATGGAGGCCATAGAAGTCATTATCCGCCACTTCAGCCTGCCCGCGCAGGGTGACATTAACATACTTGCCCGGCGGGCAGTATAAGCCCACGTCATTATTGGACAGCTCGCCCCCGCTCATGATGTACTCGCCTACGTTGGAGACGTGGACGGCGCCCCAGGTCATATATTCAGGCTCCGTTGGCACATTGTAGTTTTCAATGACACTTGCATCTACCCGGACGGACTGCAGCTCGTCGAGCAGCATCGCATTCACACCGGTGCCTGTGCCATTGAAATGGCAGTCCCAAACCCGCGCATTGCTGCCGTTAGAGAGCCAGAGAGCATTCCGGTTATCAGAAAAGCCGCTCTGGAAGAACAAGAAGTCCAGCGCATTGGCCGGGTAAGTATTGTAAGCCTCCACGGCATTGGCAAACCCGTAGGCTTCGTTGTACACAAAACGGATTTTAGTCGCCCCGTCAGCCAGCAGGCCCACCGCCGTCTGCCCGCCGGTCTTCAGCTCCATATTTGAGATAAAGGCTTCGCCCTGCCCTACGGAGATTTTGGCGTACTCACCGTATTCCGCCAGGCCTTCCAGCAGCTCTACCGTATTGTCTCCAATATCAAGGGTCGTATTGTTGCGCAGGCGCAGGAAGCGCTTGCCGATGCCCCGCCCCCTTCGATGCGGAAGATGCCGCCCGTAAGGCTGAGAATATAGCTCTGGAAAAAGTCAAAGAAGCCATTGCCGCTGAAGTCGATGCTGCCCTGTACCTCCAGCTCGCCCTGCACTTCGAGCACGGCACGCCCGAAGGGGTCGTCCCCGTCCCATAGCTGCACGATGGCGCCCGGCTCCAGTACCAGCTTGCCGCCGTCTTCCACCACGCACTTGGAATCCTGGCTGACGCGCAAAATGCCCCCGCTGCCAATGCGGGCTTCGCCCCCTTTTTCGATGCGGACCTGCCCGCCAAAGCCTGCGCTGAGCAGACCGTCGGAAAGCACCTCTGTATAGCCCCCCTCCTGTACGATAAAACGGGAATCTTTATTGATGTACAGCTCGCCCTGGGCTTGAATGGAGACCGTCGCGTCTGCCTGCACGTAGACCTGGGCGGTGTTGGTGATGCCGGCGGCGGCGTCCCATTGGCCGAGCTCCATGCGGGCATTATTGGAAATTGTTAAAAAAGTTTGAGGTTCACAGCCTTTTCTGATAAATAACTCGAACTGGCTCACTTCATTCGAGGGGTTGGAGCTTACATCAGTATAACCTATTGTCCCAGTTCTATTAACCCATACTTCTCCGCCTGAGCCAATAACCTTGTCTTCATCTATGGCTATTGGGGTTTGACTAATTGTGAAGCCCGGAGCGGGGACAGCCCGGTAATCATATTCGATATTGGCTTTCCCGAAGTTGTAAGTGCGAGCAAGTAGAGGCGAACTGAACCCTGAACCATTAAGTATTTCTGTAAGGATTACGCCTGTATTATCGAAACTGAAGCCAGGGTGCGCTTGATTGTTCTCCAAGTCGGAAGTAGGGTCTGGGTCATCATCTACTGCGACATAACGGGTTACTAAAGTTTGCCCGCTTGCAATTACAGCATCATTATCTGACACATCGGTATATAAATCAGCTAATGTTGATGAAAAACCTCTGAATGGGCCGATTTCAAGTGCACTGATGGTGGGGATGAAACAAAAACGGTCTAAGAACAATTCAGCAGGAGGGGCATCAAATGCGGGTAAGCCCAAATCCTCTGGCTGGGGAATATCTACAAAACCGCCCGGGGCATTGTCTAAAGGTAAAATATTGCCGCCGCCTACTTTCACTTCTCTTGAGAAATAGTTGACCGTCAGAAGCCCAAATAACAACTCCTGGCTTATTTCTCCCTTGTAAATGCGGTGCTGTCCCGTATTGGGGGCTGGCATAGCGGAAAACTCAAAGTCTACTTGGGCCCCTATTGCTAATTCAATAGCCACGAATGGCCCTAGAACAGCGCCCCAGAACCCATCGATTATAGGTAAGTCCTGACCCGCAAATGCAGCAAGCTCTGCACCTGAACCTTCTATATCAAGGAATTTAGCCCCTGCATTGAAGCCCTGCCCTATCCCAATCTGCGAACCATTGCTTACTGCTACGTGCTCACACTGAGTTAAAGCCCCCTTGTTGCGCAGCATCTCGTAGAAATCAGTATGCTCCACAGTCAGCCCTATAGTGCCTGAGCCTTCGATGTAGCCGTCTTTATGATAGATGAGCATCTGTTTTGGAGAGGGGCGTTCGAGGACCTCAACCGCAGTGCCTAAAAGTTCTACCATATCGCCAATGTCTACTCCAAAAACGGTTTCATTAGCCAGGTGGTCGACTGCAAATTGCGCGCCGAGCGGGATATTCGCCCCGCGCAGTGGAGAGTCCATACTGAAGAACACAGCGCTTTCGTGCTGCTCGCCAGCCGCTTCCATATCAAGCAGCGCCAACTTGCCGACCACACCGCCCATGCTGATGCCAACTACCACGTTTTGCTCACTGCTCCCTGCCTGATGTTTGCGGGCGTTGATCTCACGTATGGCTTCTTCCACCAGCCGGGCATTGATTTCAAGCGCCTCTGTTTCGTCGGCAAAGTCAATGAACAAGATGTCGTAGTTGGAGGATTCTAGGTCGTTATATATAGAATTTCCAGTTGGAGAGCCAGCAAAAAATTGAAGGTTATTTATTAAACCGTTAAACGTAAAGCCAAAAAAATCCTCCAAAGCCGGCGTTTCAAAACCATTGATGACAATGAAGGGTTTGCGGATTTCAGTATCGCAGCATGCCGAGCGGCCGGTGACCGTTGCCGTATGCACCGTTCCATTTTCTGTGGTGTTTACCGTAAAGGTAAAATCGCTGTTCGTACAGTACGTTTCCGGGCCTGCGGGCGAGGCACTGCCTGCGGGAGCGGCAATGTTTATACGACTTTTACTGATTAATTTAGTCCTGTTCCAAAGAGTCAGTTCAGCTGTGATTTCCACAGCGCTCCCTGAGCTGTACTGCACACTCACCCAATCGCCGTCTTGCACAGCCTGCAAGCCACCACCATCGCCAAAGTCAACTTTTGTGGACAGCACCGGCATTGAAGCACCTGCATGCAGGTCAATCCGGAAATGATAAGTGCCAGCGGGCAGTTCCCGGCTGACCGAAGGAGCAGCTGCAAAAAGCCGGTTGGCCAGATAGGGGCTCCCGGCACCGCTGACGTGCTGCAATTGCCCGTTGTTAATACTCAGCAAGCCATTGTTAACTGCGTTGGGATCAAGGCTATGGTAGTCGAATAGCAGTAAATTGAAAGGGATGGTATCCGTAATAGATGCAGGCTCCACGATGCCTACTACATTGGGAGCGCTGCCACTAACTGTAGCACCTGCGAGTGTCGCGCATATCCGGTCAAGGCTATGCTTGTTTACGAAAACGGAATCTGAACCGTTGTATCTGGAAAGCCTGGCGAGCGGTATGCCCTTTTCTGCCAGAAAGCCGGAAGTGACGGCTGTGAAATCGAGGGCGCCAAAGGCATGGTCCGGCGTTACGGTGCCCGCCGGGGGCGTATCAATAATTTGTACTTGCTGCGCACTCAGAGAGAGGCTCAAAAGCAAGCCTAAAACAGTTAGTTTGAAATGGGGGGGGGTAGAACCCCGCATAGAGAAAAGCTAAACATAATGTGTGGTTTTTAGCGTTAAAGATTAATTGGCGTATTTGATGTCGAAACGGCCATCGGTGACACGGATGGTGTCATGGCAGTCCTCTTTGATAAAGAGAAAGTTAAAAGTGCCTGAAATGATATTTTGATCTGTATCCAAGAAAGTGATATCAATGACGTTTGTATGCATACTATCTAGAATCATGGGGTTCCCGTTCCAAGAGGAACACCTATTTATATCAGCGAACATGCATTGTCGAACACTATCACTAGGTGAAATACCCTTGAATGTTGCATTAATCCCTATCCGTTGATAAGTATCATAGCCATTATCATTTGGACCTAGCCTTCTACTTGCACTGATAAACAGACCTCCAGTAGGCTCATGATAAGAAAAAGAAAGCTGAGCATCCAAACCAAAGTAAGGCCCACCTTTAGGTCTCCACACCTCCCCATTGACCAGGCAGCCAAAGGTGTTTTCTCCGGTGGTGGTGATTTCGGGGAGGGTTTCTTCTGCGTCCCAATCTATAGGCTTGATAGTAATTTCATCGTCATCGTTGCCGAACCAGTTGCACCCGCCCCATAGCAGAGGCACCGCAAGCAGCCAGGTGAGCAGTAGGAATTTGTTTTTCATAGGTGAAGGTTTT
>ENA-UENT01000111-UENT01000111.1-marine-metagenome-genome-assembly--contig:-NODE-111-length-64866-cov-4.088674_pt1 | contig 64866 bp, 50 predicted proteins | sample MGYA00237879_ERZ529330 | MGnify/ENA primary metagenome ERZ529330 (study PRJEB26372, sample SAMN05368345) | marine metagenome | biome: cultured habitat; feature: ocean water; material: water; isolation... | reverse complement strand
TAAGGAATATCAGGAGCCCTCGGTAAATGTATTTAAGGGCCTCAAAAAAACTTCTTTTCTCCCCATCCTATCCTATCAATAATACTGTCTATAACATAGAGGGACGGGATTTTCCGGTCATGGGAGAAGGAAAAAACAATCTAATTCGATGAATCGCATTTTGGAAGGCTTATTGGTAGCCGTTTGTTGTTTGGGATTAATCGTGGGGTGTACTGATCCGACGATAGTGGGTGAAGAGCTCCTAGAAGGGGACAAAGTTCAACCTGGTTTTACCGATACCATTACCATTTCTTCATATACTTCTCGCCTAGATAGTTTTCGAACTTATACAACCACGCTTGCTGGTCAATTAGGCCGCTATGCTGTAGGCAACTACCAAGATCCCGTATTCGGATCCATGGAGGCTAGCACAGTCGTTCAGGCAAGAATGCAAAGAGACGCCATTTTCTTCACCTTGAACCCACCAAACTTTAGTGCAGGCACAACGGTAGATTCTGTAGTTCTGGTTTTACCATATGATTCTGAAAGCTTCTATGGTAACCTCAACCAGATTTATTCTTTCGAGGTAGTTGAATTAGCGGAGGGATTTGACCGTGCGGATGATTACTACTCCAACACCCCTCTTCCTCTATTGGGCAACCAATTGGCGACCCACTCTTTCCGGCCATCGCCGAATGATAGTACCGCTACCATCAACTATTCTTTTGATGTGGCAGACACCATTCGTTTCCCGCACATTAGGGTCCCCTTACCCGTCACTTTAGGAGAGCAGATGGTGATTCTGGATTCTACTTTCTACGAAAGTGATAGCGCCTTCTTAAGCTTCCTTCCTGGTTTAGCCCTCAGACCAACTAGTGAAAATGGAGGCTTAACTAGCTTCAATATCTCACCTTCCTCGCCAAATGGATCACGAGCAGGTGTTTATGTTTACTACAAGACTAGTACCGGCCTTAAGAATCAATATAATTTCGCCTTCAACGAGTTTTCAGGTCGATATGTGAATTATGAAACAGATTTTGCGGGGAGTGACGTACAACCCTATCTAGGTGAAGGTAGGGGAGATACGCTCTTATTTTTGAAGGGAGGTTTAGGTAGCGAGATAAAGATTAGCTTTCCACACATCACCGAGCTGAAAGGAGTGATTGTGAATGAAGCCTTGTTAGAGATAGCTTATATAGATTTCCCTGGAGCGCAAGACGAAATCTATGACCCTATTCAGCAGTTAACGCTGTCGAGAGAAACGCCTGATGGTATCTTTCTTATCGATGATTTCGTGTTAGCACCAAGTGATCTCGTTGGTTTCTCATTTGGTGGAGATCTAGAGGATGGTCAAAATGGTGAAGCTGGCCTATATACTATGAATATTTCGACCCATTTGCAGCGAATGATAGATGGGGATGAAAATAACGAGCTCATTCTTTCTGTATTCCGTCGCGGAGATAACCACAACCGAGGCGTGATGGCCGGATCAAAACATCCAGACTTTCCGATTAAGCTCAAGGTGACTTTTACCAAGCCATAGCCGTTATCTAAGATAGATTTACCCCTCCATTTTGCCTGATTCTACGTGCAAAACAGCCGTAGCATCAGGTAACATTTTAGTTTTTTTTGCGTATGTTTTATCATGTGCTCCTGCACAGTCAATTTCTTGCCATTTATACTCGTTAGATTACTGTTAAAATTGACGGTTAAATAAAAAAATAAATATATTTGTCTGTATTTTAAACTTCCACAAACGCATCTACCAAACGAATTACTAACGTTAAAATAGGGTAGTATCCCCTTCTTATTTTTATTCAATACATGTCCACCCTTGTGCCGTTCGGTACACGCATAAAGGAGCAATAAAAGACTACAATTTATTCACCGAAACGCTGAGAACCCTTTTGCTAAATAAAAGGGTTGACTTTATTTTGTTTCACCTAGATAAACCGAAAAACGATGTGTGGTATAGTAGCATACATAGGCCAAAAGGAGGCCTATCCTATCTTGATCAAAGGATTGCAACGATTAGAATACCGAGGCTATGACAGTGCCGGAGTAGCCTTATTGAATGGAGACATTACTGTTTACAAAAAGCAGGGAAAAGTCCAAGATCTACTTGATTATAGCCAAGACCTACCGAAGGAAGGAACAATCGGCATTGGACATACTCGCTGGGCGACACACGGCGTGCCAAATGATGTGAATGCACACCCACATCGCTCCGGGAATTCACGCTTGACCCTGGTACATAACGGTATCATCGAAAATTATGCGCCCCTGAAAACCGCTCTTGAGAAGGAAGGCCACGTTTTCAACACCGATACGGATACAGAAGTATTGGTGCATCTCATCGAAGAGGTTCAAAATCGACAGCAGTTATCTCTAGAAGAAGCAGTAAGAGTTGCCTTGACTCGGGTAGTAGGAGCCTATGCAATAGTTGTGATCGATCGTGAGGACAAGAATAAACTGGTAGCGGCTCGGAAAGGGAGCCCACTTGTGATTGGTGTAGGAGAAGGCGAGTTCTTTATGGCCTCCGATGCCACTCCAATTATTGAACACACCAAAAAGGTAGTATACCTCAACGATGAGGAAATTGCAGTGGTAACCAGAGATGGCCACCTTGAAGTAAAGACCATCGCAAACGAAGTACAGAGTCCTTTTATTCACGAATTGGACATGAAAATAGAGATGTTGGAAAAAGGAGGATACGACTATTTCATGTTGAAAGAGATTCACGAACAACCCAAGACCATCTCGGATGCAATGCGAGGAAGATTGAATGCCTCAAATTGCTGGATTAAGTTAGGAGGCTTGGATGAGATGGTGGATCGAATCATGGCTGCCAACCGTTTTATCATCGCAGCTTGTGGTACTTCTTGGCACTCTGGCTTGATCGCCGAGTATCTGTTTGAAGATCTAGCAAGAATCCCAGTAGAAGTAGAATACGCCTCTGAATTCCGTTACCGAAACCCCATCATCACTCCAGAGGATGTCGTAATCGCCATTTCGCAATCAGGGGAGACAGCGGATACGCTAGCTGCCTTGGAACTAGCAAAAGACAAAGGAGCACTACTTTACGGAATCGTGAACTCCGTGGGTTCCTCCATTGCTCGAATTACAGATGCGGGTTCTTACATTCATGCTGGACCAGAAATTGGAGTTGCTTCTACCAAAGCCTTTACTGGACAGGTGACACTGCTGACCATGTTAGCCTTAAGCATTGCTCACAAGAAAGGGACAATTACTGATACCTATTTCAGACAATTGGTGATTGAATTGGCTAACATTCCGAACAAAGTAAGCCAAGTACTAGAAAGTGATGAACAAATAAAATATATCGCTGGGGAAATCAAAGATCGAACTAATGCGTTATATCTAGGAAGGGGTTACAATTTCCCTGTAGCGCTTGAAGGTGCCCTAAAACTCAAAGAAATTTCCTATATTCACGCCGAAGGATATCCGGCAGCTGAAATGAAACACGGGCCAATTGCCCTGATCGACGAGGAAATGCCGGTGATAGTAATAGCTACCAATAAGAGCGCTTACGAAAAAATTGTTTCAAATATTCAAGAAGTCAAAGCGCGTAAAGGATTTGTAATTGCAGTAGTGACCGAAGGAGATGTTGAAATCAGCAAGATCGCTGACCATACCATTGAGATTCCAGATACAGAAGAACCGCTCACTCCCTTGTTATCTGTAATACCACTGCAGCTGCTTTCTTACCACATTGCCGTTATGCGAGGTTGTAATGTAGACCAACCGCGTAATCTTGCCAAGTCTGTTACTGTTGAATAAATTAGTAGCTCTAGGTTAAACGGTTTTGAGACGTGCATTAATAATAGAAATCTAGTTGAAATGAACGAGCATAATATGGAGTATAATTCATCCAGAGAGAATCTGATCATCCCAGAGTATGGGAGGCATATTCAGAATCTGGTGAATCATGCTAAATCAATCGAGGATCCGGAATTGCGGCAAGAGTTTGCTCATAGAATCATTGGTTTGATGATGCAAATGCACCCTCAGAACCGTAGTATTGATGATTACCGAGAAAAAATGTGGAAGCATTTATTCCGCATCGCTAATTACGAATTAGACGTAGTTTTACCCGAAGGTATACACCCAAGCCCGGACGATGCTAAGAAGCATCCGGAGAAGGTACCTTACCCGAAGATCGAGACTAAGTTTCGGCATTATGGCAATAATGTCCAGAAGTTGATCAACAAAGCTCTAGCCATGGATGAAGGTCCCGTTAGAGATGGTTTTGTAGCTGTGATCGGCTCCTATATGAAGCTAGCCTACCGAACTTGGAATAAGGAACACTACGTATCTGACGAGGTGATCAAAAATGACTTGAAGAGTTTGTCAGGAGGAAAACTTGAGTTGTCTGAGGAAATCTCACTTGACAACCTAGGTTCCAGTAACAGAAGACGAAAACGACCAGGTGGTGATCGCAATGATCGCAATGGCCGAGATAAGGATCGTGGCGATAGAGGCGGACACAAACCTAGAGTTCGTATCCCGCCTAGTCGCAGAAGACGAAACTAAAATTCTGTCCATTCTCTCCGATTAAAAGGAGATGAAACTGGATCAAGTTAATAAGGAAATATGGGGCAACTTTTAATAAAGGTTGTCCCATATTTTATTTATACCCTTCTTCTTTCTTTTCTTTGTGAGCACAACAACTAAATACCAAATTTCGATATGCCAACAGATGCTTTTGAGGTCATAGGAGGCCATCAACTTCAAGGAGACATCACCCCCCAAGGAGCTAAAAACGAAGCACTACAAATACTCTGCGCCGTCCTGTTGACGGAAGAAAGAATGGTTATCTCTAATGTGCCACGCATTCGAGATGTAGATCATTTGATACAGCTACTAAAAGGCCTAGGTGTAGAGGTTGAGGAACTATCCAAAGACACTATAGCCTTTACGGCTGCCAATATAGATCTTGCTTATATCCAGAGTAAAGACTTTCGTCAAAAAGCCAGCCGAATCCGTGGTTCCGTGATGCTGATCGGTGCATTATTGGCTCGTTTTGGCAAGGCTTTTCTCCCCAAGCCAGGTGGAGATAAAATTGGTCGTCGACGCTTGGATACCCACTTTAGAGGATTTGAAAAGTTGGGTGCGAAGTTTGTTTATGACCCTGAAACTGATCTCTACAGCGTCGAAGGAAAGGAACTAACGGGTACCTACCTCTTGATGGATGAGATTTCAGTTACGGGTACAGCCAATGTTGTTATGGCAGCTTCCATGGCTAAAGGCACCACCCAGATCTACAACGCCGCTTGTGAGCCATACTTGCAGCAGCTGTGTAAGATGATGCAGCGAATGGGCGCTAAGATCGAGGGGGTTGGTTCTAATCTACTGACCATAACTGGTGTGGAACAACTTGGTGGTACGGAGCACCGCATCCTACCCGACATGATTGAAATCGGTAGTTTTATCGGTTTGGCTGCCATGACTCAGTCTGATATTACCATTAAGGATGTTGCTTTTGATGAATTGGGCATCATTCCGAGCATGTTTGAAAAAATGGGTATCCAGTTGAATGTTAAAGGTGATGATATCCACATTCCTGCCCAAGAGAAATACGAAATCCAGACCTTTATTGATGGTTCAATCATGACGATCTATGATGCCCCCTGGCCTGGATTCACCCCAGACCTCATGAGTATCATGTTAGTCGTAGCTACCCAAGCCAAAGGGAGTGTATTGATTCACCAAAAGATGTTTGAGAGTCGACTTTTCTTCGTGGACAAACTGATTGATATGGGTGCACAAATCATTCTTTGTGACCCACACCGAGCAACGGTAATTGGTCTTGAACGAAGAACTCAATTACGAGGTATAGAAATGACTTCTCCTGATATACGAGCCGGTGTTGCACTCCTAATCGCGGCCCTTTCAGCAAAAGGGACCAGCTTGATCAAGAATATTCACCAGATTGACAGAGGTTATCAAGAAATTGATACCCGTCTACAAGCTTTAGGAGCTCAGATTACTCGCTACTAGAAGGCCATTAGTCATAGATCACGACGCGCTTTGTGATGGCTTGGTGGCCCGCCAAGAACTTCAGGAAATATATCCCAGGTGTTAGTTCTTCTTCAGCAAACATGATATTTGTTGAAGAAGACGTCAACACCCTCCGCTCCCAAATCCTCTGCCCCTTGCTATCCATTAGCTGCAGATTGGCTTCCTCAGAAGAGATTTCCGGAACTTGTATATGAAATCTCCCTTTTGATGGATTAGGATACACCAGCAAAATAGAGGGTTCATTGGGAATAAGAACTGTCTTCATTTCAGAATACTCATATTGCCCATCGAAATCCACTTGCCGCAGGCGATAATAATTAATTCCTGGTCTTGCCTCTCGATCTAGGTAGGAATAAGATTGTGGTACATAGGTTGTCCCTCTCCCTTTTACTCGCCCAATAGCAGAGAAGGTCTTGGCATCTATAGAGTGTTCAATGCTGAAATAATCATTATTACTTTCCGTAATTGTCTCCCATTCCAGATAGGCAGCTTGGCCTTTTGGGATAGCAGTAAAGGCAGACAGCTCCACCGGCAGAAGCGCCGTTACATTTATTCTGTAGTCCTCTGTCTCTCCTAGGGAAGAAAGTCCACAAGAAGAAGGCGTCTCATTGTAAACAATACGGACTCGCATCCTGGTTTGTCCGAAAGCTGCCCCATTTGGCACCGTAATAGACGCGGTCCAGAAAAAAGGTGCATTGCCCGTATTGACTGTTACGGCCTCATCGACTTCATCGAAATCACCATCTTGATTCCAATCCACCCAGATGCCGCAACGATCACCAATATATCCTGAGAACTCCGTGGGTATTCCACCAGTGACTACCCCATTATTAACTTGGACATTATAGGTTGATCCTCGACCTACAGTTGCGGAAAGATTAGTATAATTGACGTACCCCCCAGAAACACATTCTGTACCATTGTTGAGTTGATCCGCAAAGATCACTCTGGCCACATATTGGTCATTATCACATATCTGATTAGAACCTGCTACACTGGTACAATAGATAGTACCGACATTAACTGATACTGCCGTACTGTAGGTGTTACAATTGCCATTGGAAGATTTGACTCGATACCAATATTCCTGATTGGCTTGAATATCATTATCGGTATAACTAGTCCCATTAGGCCCGGTATAGCCATATAGTAAAGGCTCAAATCCAGCAGACGAAGACACGGTTGATCGCTCGATCAAATACCCAAATTCATTATTGGCATTATCAGTCCAACTCAAGTCTATCCCGTTCTCGTCGCCATTAAGCGTCGCACTAAGGTTGGTCGGCACATTTACTTTAGAAGGGATACAGCCGAAACTATAGGAGCTATGTCCTTGACGAATACCGAGTCCAGCACTGATAAACCCATACTGCCCTGCGCTGAGTACTCGAGGAGGACAGAAGGTCGGATAATAGGACATGATATTATCTACGGGGGGCGTATACGTTACGTCATACACATCCTTTTCATCTCCTGAATAGCTGCAGTCGGCAAAGGAGAAAGTAGCTCCTGAATATCCAGGATCAGCATCGGTATCGCAGAGTTGATCCCCAGCAGAACCACAATTGGATTGAACTCCGCTTCGTGCAACATGTTCAGCATTGGCATCCATATTTCCATTTTGGGTGCCCTGGAAGGTGTGTAGCAATGAAAAATAATGGCCAAATTCATGTACGAAGGTACCCCCGGGATGATCATTTATGCCACTCTCCGTCATTACTATTCGATTGAAAATGTTGTTATCGGAATAAGGGAGATAAGCATAACCTGAAGCCTGAAAATCATCGCTAATCGTGATCCTATCAACGATGTAGATATTTACTGCATTGGTAACTTGTCCAGCTGCATTGACCAAGTCAGTTTCAGTGTCTCCATCAGCTGCCCGTAAGTCATAATCGTATAAATCTGAATTGTTGATATAGCTTATCCCTCCACAATAGTAAAATTCGATATTGGCCGGGAGATAGTAGTAATTCAGGAAATTCAGGCCCTCCGTTAATTCTTCTTGTGTAATCCCTCCAGTTCCGCCATCCTCACGGAAAGAATAAATCTTCAATGGAATACAACTTGTTCCTGTATTTCTGGCAGGATTTTGAAGCATTCTAGCACGAGCTAATACCTCCTTGTGAAATTGATCTGGGGCTGCAGTGCCACATTTCATCGGCTGGGCCTGTAGACTAACCAAAGGAAGAAGCCATACCAATAGGTATAGACACAGTGTTTTGTTCATAGAGCTGCTATTAAACCGGTCTGCTGTGTAGGCCAAATGAGCTCACTAAGATCTCAGTTCAGCCAACAGCTAACTGTTCTGTAAAATGATGGAGGGGAAGGCATTTTACCAGACAGATTAATGGGTAAAATGAATTATTGATTTGGGAGGTTTAGCAAATTCTTCCTGGAGTTAGTTTTGATAGGTTTGAAACAAAAATATAATATTAATCCCTATGTGTCAAGTTTATAACTGATCCTTGTGCACATCCTGGATAAACTTTATAACACCTTGCATAAATACTTCCTGGTCATCCCACATAGCCATATGGCTACCGTTAGGGCAGTATAAGTAGCGACCATTCTGCACCAGCTTGCTCATCTCCTCCATTTCCTCCGGCTTCATGGTATCATATTTAGCTCCAACCGTTAGGGTAGGCACCTTAATTTCCGCTAAACGATCCCAAACAGACCAACCTTTGAGAATTCCTCCTGGAACGAATTCACTTGGGCCTTGCATGTATTCATAGACGTGTTGATTGATATTACCAAAACTCCGTAGAATAGCCTCTGGCCAATCGGGTAATCGGCAGATATGTTTTCGATAATACTCCTCAAACACCAATTCTTGATAAACGGGATGCTGAAATTCTTTTCGCTCTTCGTAATACTCCAAACTGTCAATAAGCGAAGGACGCAATTGGCTCCGTAGATAGGAATTATAGGCCTCATACTTACCAAAATCTGCAGTCATATTACAGACGATGAGTCCTTTTAGATTATCCTGATACTTTAAGGCATATTCCATCCCCAGAAGCCCTCCCCAGGAATTACCTAATAGGAAGAAATTATCCTTATTCAGTCCCAATGCTTGTCGGACTTGTTCTACCTCTTCCACAAATCTATCGATGGTCCATAGACTATCGTTTTCCGGTTGATCTGAACGCTTGGACCCTAATTGATCATAATGATAGAATTCAATATTAGCTTGTGGGAAAAAACTTTCGAAAGCTTCCATGTATTCGTGCGTGGCTGCTGGGCCTCCGTGTAGAAGTAGGACTTTCATAGGGCTGTTACCAAAGCGCTTCGTCCATACCTTATACCCTTCCTTCAGGGAGACCATTTGTACTCCGGCAGCTTGCACCGAGCCTGGCGTGGAAAAGTCATTATAGGCACAGTTATCCGCTTCAGGAGTGGCTTCAGCAGCTTTTTCGGGTGATTGGCAAGCTGTCAGTAAAAGACAGAAAATAAAACTTAGGAAAAGGGTAGCATTTTTCATACATGTTCATTTAAATGATCGAATTTTTTCAATCACAGGAATGTAACAAGTCGGGCTACCTTTTGTTCCTGCTAAAAGGCTGCATTCACCCCTAGACGAACGCCGCTGAAAGCAGGTTCAAGTCGACAAATACCGCCAGAGCAGACAACCCCTTCCACCTGTTTGATGAAGCTCAAGGAAAATCGATTGGCTTTGCGCGAATAGTAAACGTCTACACGAGGGTAGTGTATCGCTTTCTTCCCACCATTACCATCGTCGGGGGCATTTTTACCGGGGGTCATATTATACATATCAGATACGGCAAAAGTCCAGTGTGGAGCCATCGTATATTCTACTAAACCGAACACCCAATCTCCATAATCCTGCTTAAATCCGGCTTTAGTATCTTGCCCCACAAACATCGTCTGGGCCTCAAAACGAATGGCCTTTTTGCGGTCTATCTTATACAAGAAATCGACATAAGGGATGATGGTCTGGACATTGGGTACCCCCGGTTTTTCTTCAAACACATCCTGGTTATAATTTTGAACCTGAACCCCTCCTAGTAGGGTCCATTTGCGCTTATACTTATAGGATATTTCTGTATAGAGTTCTTGGTACAATACCTCATCATTCAGATTCGTAATATTGGAAAGATTGGCATTGAGGCTCACATTTTTGCTCGGAGAATAACGAATATCGGCTTGTACTGCCATTTCACCAATTTCCTGAGTCGCAGGCACATAACGGGTAGTCAATCGATAGGTATTCTCCCGACTCATTGGAGGCAAGAAGTTGATCATGCCCTGGTTAAGTGCTACAAAGGGATTGGTTCGAAATGTAAAATTTTCAGTGCGTTTGGCTTCTAAACTGATCCCTAAACCTTTCGCAGCATAGGAAAGACTGGAGTATAATACGGAGCCTGAACGGCGGACGAATTTCCCTTGAGCAATTTGTCCGTCCCAATTCAACTTATCGGCAAAGGGATCAAAAAATACTTCACTAGTCTTGTAAGCACCTTCCACATACCAACTCCAGGGTCCGGCACTGAGCGTATTGAAAGCCGCCAAGGCATAAGAGTTATAATCTACACTAACCGTATCTTGTGGCGTATACGTAGCTATCGTCGCTAAAAGCTGATCTATGGTCTCTTCTGAATGCGTGCGGCCTACCACACCAATACCTGGGGCCATTGACCAATTACTCCCCTCCTTCCCCGTAATGAATCCTTCAAGTCCTAGACCTCTAACCACCGAACCGTAGGTATCAAAGCGAAATTTTTGGCGGCCTGAAAACACCTTTACCTCCCAATCTGGAGCAATATCATAGGCTAAGCGTAACCCGAGTAATGCATTATCAATGAAGAGTGCACGCGCCTCGTAGGAGCGGAAGATGATCCCACTACCTAATTGATCATAGATATAACCTGCACTGATATCTAGCTTATCCAATTCTTTACGGATGTACCAACGACCAATACCTTCATCTGTATAAGAATCCAAGGGGTTCGGCAATTGAGAGTGCTGAAAGGCATCAAATCGCAAACCAAAGTCAAAGCCCCAATTGTTGTACGTCAAATTGACCCAAGTATTGGCTCCATACAATTGATTATCGTATTGGGGAATATTTGCCGCCCCAATTTCTGCATCTCGGATGTAGAAATTCCCTTGTGTTTCCAGGTTTCCGGAGAGTGTTCCGCCATTTCCTTGCTGCCCGAATAGATCCATGGGAAGTAGGATGAATGACAGAAAAATGTATAAATTTAGTGTAGCTTTGTTCATCATTGAATCGATGGCATTAAGTGAAATTAGCCAATAATTTTGGGGTTACTTAAGCAGATTTCTAGAGTCTAAAGGTAGCAGGATGAAATTTAGATTTTTATCCCCGCATTATTGTAGCTCTGTAGTCTTGGTGTTGTCTTTCAACTGGCATGAAAGCATCTATAGTAGCCTTGCATTCTTATCTTTTGACAAGAAGCCGATTTATTAAAAAATTTAATCCATGAAGATTTTCTCCAAACTAAGTTGTACGCTCGCACTTCTAATCTGCTTGAGTGCGGTAACTTTTGCACAAACCCAACTCCCCTCCGCTGAGGTAAAGACCTTAGATGGAGCGACTATAAACTTACAAGACTTTGCGCAAAATGGTAAACCTACGATCATCAGTCTTTGGGCTACCTGGTGCGCTCCCTGCAAAAAGGAGCTAGATGCCATAGCCGAGGTTTATGAAGACTGGCAAGCAGATTATGATGTAGAAGTAGTAGCCATTAGCATAGATACCCGTCGTCAGTTGGCAAAAGTGAAGCCTATGGTTGAGACCAAAGGCTGGCCCTTCCAGATTCTCTCTGACGCTAATAATACCCTGACCAACGTTCTCAACTATCAAACCATACCGCAAACATACCTAGTGGATGAAAACGGTGAGATCGTCTATAGTCATAATGGGTATCTTCCTGGAGACGAGTACGAATTAGAAGATCAACTCAAAGCACTGAAAGAAGATTAGTTCTTCTACTGAGAATTAAAACCAATCTATCAACAGTATACGGCCAAGATGACTAGATCGTCTTGGCCGTATATTGGTTTTTGTACCATTCGAAAGCTATTTTTAAACCTTCCTTGATACTGTATTGCGGGTCATATCCAAGGTAATTCTTAGCCTTAGAAATATCGGCTAGACTATGCTTTACATCTCCTTGCCTAGTAGGACCAAAAGTAGGCTCGAGGTCGCTGCCTGACACTTCCTTTAGCAACTGAAATAATTCCAAGATCGTAGTACGCTCTCCAACCGCAACATTATAGACTTCATTCCAAGCATCTTCACGGGTAGCAAATAAGGATCTGATATTTGCCTCCACTGCATTCCCTACAAAGGTAAAATCGCGGCTCTGTAAACCATCCCCATGAATAAGTGGGGGGTTACCCTCCATAATGGCTTTCACGAACAGTGGAATTACGGCAGCATATGGTCCGTTCGGATCTTGCTTAGGCCCAAATACATTAAAATATCTTAGGCCGATATAATTGAAGTCATAGAGGTTGGAAAACACATCGGCATATAGCTCGCAGACCAGTTTGGTCACTGCATAAGGTGAAATAGGCTTACCGATCACTCCTTCTCGCTTTGGCAATGCTCGGCTATCGCCATAAGTAGAAGAAGAAGCGGCGAAGACTACCTTGTTTATCCCTGATTCCTCGGCCGCCTTAAAGACATTCAAGGTACCAGCGATATTTACCGCATTGGACGTATGTGGATCTTTGATCGATCGTGGAACAGAACCTAAGGCGGCCTGATGGGATACTAGATCCATCCCTGCACAAGCTTGCAAACAAGTATTCATATCCCGAATATCCCCTTCTATAAACTCAAAATCGGAGCGGTCTAAGAATGGAGTGATGTTCTTAAGATGCCCATTGGACAGGTTGTCCAAGACTCTCACTTTATCCACCCGTTCATCAGCCAATAAGGCTTCTGCTAGATTTGATCCAATAAATCCAGCTCCTCCTGTAATTAGTATGTTTTTTTGCATGGTCTGCGTTGCTAATTGCTTCTTAAGTTGCTGACAATAACCCTTGTAAAGCATTCCATCGATACAGCAGGGTGTATTTTCCTTTTATCCATTCTCCTCGGAGGGTGAATAAAAGGGCCAAAACGATGCTGCCGCCTAGTTTGAATACAAACTCAAATACCTTCTTGAAAAAAGTCCATTGCCCTATATCTTTTACTCTTATTCGTTCTTCGCTTCCAAATTTACGACTTAAGCGCAAAAAATTTTCATCCGTAGTTCGATAAGCATCAATATTGTGTTGAACCACTGCTTCCGGATAGTGAAACACTTGGTCTGATACCTCCTTAATAGCGAAGAAAATATACTTATCGTCCGCTCTCCACTTTAAATTTTCATTAAATCCTCCCACTTGCTCCAAGAGGTCCTTTCGATAAGTCATGTTGCAGCCCGCTGGGTAACTTTTTCCAGTATAAGTGAAGCCATGATCTCCAAAATCTACTTTAGTAACAAAGCCGGAGAGGTATTTATTCATCCATGGGGGGGGATTACCTTCATATTTTGGCAGGATTCTACCGCCGATTCCAGCCGTTTCAGGCCGATTTTCAAAGAAGGATAGTACTTTTTCTAGGAAGTCCTCTCTAGCCTCGGCATCATCATCAATATAGGTAATGATCGGTGCCATGGCTTCCTTAATTCCTCGGTTTCGAGCATACGAAAGACCTTGATTCGTTTCTACGAAGTAGCGAACATTAAGTTTCGGATTCGCTGCAATGAAGTCTTGACTAATAGAGGGGGTGCTATCCGTGGAGTTATTATTGATGATCAGTATTTCAAAAGCTTCGGGAGCTAAGGTTTGGTGTGTTAAGCTTTGCAGGGCGTCTCCGAGAAATTTTTCTCGGTTATAGGTGCATATGATGAGCGAGATTTTGGGATGGATGCCGGGCATTCTAAAATCTTTTTTCCTTAATGAGGGGCAAAGATATTTCTATTTATTAAGAACTTGAAATAGGCTTATTAAAACCTAGTTTCCCACTCCAAACTCAGATCAAGGAATAGCCTTTCTTTCAAAAGCATCGATATAAGAATCCGGCGTACAATTGTAGATTTTCACACCTCTTGATTCTGCGTAATCCTTAAGATCAAAATAGGATCGAAAAGTGAACATAAACTTTTCCAATATCTCATGTAGACGTCTTGGCCGCATCCCCAGCTTATACATGAGATCACTTTTCGTAGCATTTTCGTCATAGAAATGCTGTTGGTTTACCAGTGCTTGATTCTTATCATTCACTGAGATCATGGGTAGCCAGGAATGATCAGCTCCTGCCAGATAGATCTCCTTATATCCGCTATTGATCGCCATGCTAATGGCAGGGATTAGCACATTGTGTGGCCTTGGAAGGCCCCATCCTTTCCCCATAAAAAAGCGATTCCAGGAGGATAGCCCTTCAATCGGTGTATCATTGAAGAAGACGATATTGATGTTCTTATTCCTCCGGATATTATTTAACCAGTCTTTTGCTTTTTTCCCTTTGTAGGGACAAAAGAGCGTGATCTCCCAAGTACTTTTTTCAATAAGGGCATTAATAATGTTCTGTCGAATAGCGGTATTGGGATTGGCAGGATCATCAACCCAATATTCAGGAGAGACAAAGATGAAGTGTCGGGGTTTTAACTGAGTAAACACTTCCGTATCGGGAAACTTATTCACGCAAATCAGATCCTTTCCCCTCAAATCCTCCAGCCTGTCGGCCAGTAACTTTTTCAGAGAAGGGCCATTACCTAGAATTACACATTCCCTTTCCTGAACGGACGGCGTTTTGAGCATTAAGTTTGATCTAACTATAACCTTCAATAGGCTCACAAAACTAGCCGCCAAAAGTCCTAGATATTGAAAAAGTCGTTCTAACATGCGTACTAAGATTGAACAGGGGATTCAAACTGAGATTGGCGATTGGCCACGATCCCTCTAGCCACCTCCAGATCAAAAGCAGAGAAAATGCCTTGAGCAGTTAATTCATCTACGACAATATGGCCCACCTTCCCTGGCAGAAGCTTCTGCTCTGTTTTATAAGCACTCAAGGAACATAACATCAAACCACCTACCCCTCGATATAAGGCTTCACGCTCCAGCTTGGTGAATTTATCTTGTTCCAAAATAGGTACCATTCCACTACCATGATGTTGATAGAAAGTGGATCGCTCTATCCGCACACTTAATACAGAGTCAGCTTTAAAAATGGCAAGGGTATTAATCGCATTATCTACATCATTTCCACTCAAGAAAGGGAACTCAACAGCTAGTATCATAAAGGCCTCTACCTTGACCTTTGACAGCTTACCATGATTTAGGATAAGATTTATCGTTTCGTGTAGGGAGACATTATAGCGAGCCATTTCGCTAGGTCTTTCAACAAAGATGACTCGATCGTTATCCCCGTATGTAGTCGAAAGATGGGCTGCTATGCGTTCATCATCGGAGGTAACCACCACTTTCTCCAATAGCCTTGAGGCTAAAGCTGCCTCGATTTTCAGGTCCAGTAAACGTTTTTCTCCAAGCTTCAGAAAGGCAACCGTCTCATCCTTTAGGCGAGTATCTCTAACGGGGATGATGGCAATCGTTTTTGCCCTTGGTATTTCATTCTTGAGTATGAAATTATCTTTGATCGCTCTACGTGTATCTAAGATCCGATTCTCATTGGAAGTCAAGTTTTGGCCATGCTGCCGGTAGCAAAACAGTGGCTCTCGAATGTTGATTACCTTAAATCTGGCAATAAACTTAATCCAGAGTTCATAACCATCCTGGCAAGAATAACTTTCATCATATCCTCCAACCGATTTCAGGAATTGCTGCCTGATCATCGTGCAAGCCCCGTGGGCAGGCAAGTCAAACAATCCAACCTCTCCATCAAAATCATGCCGCTTAATTTCGGCAATGGTATCGTTATGTTGATCGACCAGGAAGTAGTCTGGGAAAACCATTCCTAAATCATCATCTGCTTCCAGCAGCGACACCATTTTCTCTAACGCCTTTTCCTGCAAATAGTCATCGGCATCCAATCGCATGATATATTTCCCCTTTGCTAAGCGAAGGGCAATATTGTTGGTGATATTCAGCCCTTTGTTTTGCTGATAAATCACTTCAATTTGAGGATAATCAGCGTAATCTTCAATAATCTCTTTCGAGTTGTCGGTGGAACCATCATCAATGATCAATAACTCAAAGTCCTGAAAACTTTGATGTAATACGCTTTCGATCGCTTGTCTAATGTACCGCCCGTAATTATAATTCGTGATATATATTGTTAGCTTCGGCATTGTGTTCCCTTTTATCTGCTGCGCTTATACAATTTCTTTATGAAAACGACTAGGATCTGGTTTTAAGTACTTTGGCAGGCACCCCTCCTACCACTTCGAAAGCTTGTACATCTTTCGTAACCACGGCATTACTACCAACTACCCCTCCTTTCCCAATGGTCACTCCTGGAAGAACAACCACATGAGCCCCTAACCAGGCATCTTCGGCTAAGGTGATCGGCGCGTGTGAATAACCTTGATCCTGAATCTTGCCTTCTCGCTGGTGATTGTGCATGCTGGTCTGCAAATACACAAATCCTGAAATTAATACCTTGTTCCCAATCTGTATGGAATCTCCTCCATTTAGTACGGTATAGAGCCCAATGCGGGTTCCCTTCTCGATGATAATCTTAGCTGAGTTGGCTGCTAAAATTCGAACACCTCGATCAATTCGGATATTTCCCTCTAGTCTAACCTCAGACTGGCCATGAGCTCTGATTTCTACGTTCCGCCTCAGGTGTACCTTCGGGCCAATGTATACTTTCGCTCCGTCCGTTATGTTTACCGATGGCCAAGAATCACACTTGAAGCCTTCTTCAATCTGTAGTTGCTCTCCGGCAAAAAGCCAGCGAAACAGCGAGCCCTTCCATATCGGAAGCTTTTCCCGTAACCATAGATATTGACGTAAAAACATGAGCTACCAAATTAATCGGCAATAGGCCTGTTTACTTTTACTCCGCAAAGAACGAATACGCTAGTTTCTGATGTTTCTTCACATCTACCAAAAGCTTTTTTCCAATCAATTGATCAAACTCTCGTGCATCAATGCCAGTATTGGGTCGTAAGCAGATCAAATCTTCAGCTTGCACCACTGCACCTGCAGCTAAGTCCCTCTTTGGATAAACACTTCGCCTAAAAGTTACAACATGATCACCTTCCACCTCCAGCGGTTGCTTCAGGGAATCTCCCCTCAATTGGTAAATCACTTGAATAGCTTCAATTAGTTCAAGTACCTCGGCTTGCGTTAGGGACACCTTGTGATCTCTAAAGCTTTTACCTTCTCTACTATCCGTAAAATGGAATTCCAGCACTTCGGCCCCCATCGCCACTGCTATTTCTAAGGCTTTACTTCCTTCAGTATGATCTGAATAACCAACCGGCAAACCCGTCATGTCCCGATAGGATTGCATGACCGCCAGATGTGCGGCGCTTGCAGGGATGGGATACATTGAAGTGCATTGCAAAACAGATAAATAGTCGGGATCATTATACAAATCATCCTGCTGCTGAATATAACGCACCGCTTCCAATACCTCTTGTAGCGTAGACAAACCGGTTGAAAGAATAATAGGCTTTTTCAAGGCAGCCGTAGCTTTCAGGACAGGATAGGCCGTCATATCGCCTGATCCAATTTTATAAATGGGCATATATGAGTCAATCCAGTCGAAATAAGCGGGATCCCAAACGGAGGCCATGAAGCCCACTCCCGCTGCTTGACACATTTCTGCCAATTCTATATACTGTGCTTGACTTAATTCAAACTTCTTGAAATGTTGATTGCGAACCGGGTTTTCCAACTTACTGACTAAGGTATCGCCAGAATACAGCTGAAATTTGACAAAATCCACTTCTGCACCGATTGCCAATTCCGTTAAGGCCTTAGCATAGTCGAAATCCCCTTCGTGATTTCCGCCAATTTCTGCTATCAATAACGGGCCGTGTTTGCCCTGCCAAGTATTCCTTTTCATATAGTTTTCTTAAGTTTCTAGGCCATCCATGACCTAGATTACACGCGTTCACTAATCTTCTTCGCCGGAATTCCACCTACGATGGCATACGCTTCCACGTCATCCTTTACCAAGGCTCCAGCGGCGATCACTGCGCCTGTGCCAATGCGCACCCCCTTCAAGATCTTTGCTCCAGTTCCAATCCATACATCGTCACCAATTTCGATTGCGGCAGTCTGATTGGGCTGTTTGTTGATCAATTGGTCGCGAGCGATGGTATGATCACTATCTACCAGATAAACAAAGGGAGCAATTAGACAGTTGCTTCCAATTTCGATCCGCTCGGAGGCAAACAAATAGGAGTGGTAGCCGAAAGTAGTATTCTCTCCAATACTGACAACAGCCCTTTCATTACAGGCACAAATTCTAGCGCCGGATTTGAGCACCATATTGGCTCCCAAGGAGATATTCTTTGGATAACGCATTAGATGCACATCCTTTTCAAAATGGATTCCCTCTCCACAAAAGCCTAGCCTCCGGCTTTCTCGCCAATATCGATACCGACTTGCTAAAGTGGGCTTAAGATGTTTTCTAAGTTGTTGGTTACCCATTCTGTGCTAAATTGAAGAATATAAACTGACTTCCATCATCGGATCTATGAAACAAGTAGTTGCTTTCCCTCGTTTTTCGGCTAAGCAATGAACAATGAATAAGTTCCGTATTTTGAGAAAGCGTTTTTGGTACCCAACGAGGCATTTTTTGAAGGCATAGCAGCGCTACGGCAGAAAAAAATAATGAAGTAGGGTGCCGAAGGATCTTCTACAAAAACGAGAAGTTATTTTTTGATCATTGCTAAAGCGCCTCAAAAGTATTAATAAATGGTGATATTGCGTTTGGAAGATACCAGTAATGTCTAGGCTAGATGGGGATAATCAAAAGACAAGCAATTAAACAAAGTATCGTAAACTACCTGGGGGTAGCCATCGGTGCTATTAGCGTCACTTTTATTTATCCTTTAGCAACCGAAACGGTTGGGCTAGCCCGTTTCTTGATTGATACCGGTACGCTAATCGCTCCTTTTTTACTCCTTGGGTTTGGCGGTGTCACGATTAAGTTTTTCCCGGAGTTTAAGACCGAGAATGGGGAGAACAACGGTATGTTTTCATTTGTATTGAGTGTGCCCGCCATTGCAACGCTTATCTTCGTTCTTTTAGTGGTCAGTTTTCGTGTTCCTATTCAGGAATATTTGCAGGAGAGTGGTAGGGAGGAGAGTTTCCAGACCTTTTGGATGTACTTTGTCCCAATAGCCATTTGTCTAGCCTTTTTTCAGTTATTATATAACTACAGCACAAATTACGGTAGGATTGCCGTTCCAGCGATTTTCCAAAACTTCATTAAGATCGTTTTACCTACGGTCGTGCTCCTATGGTACTTTGAAATCATCTCTTTATCCTTTCTGGTCTGGGCGGTAGTCATCAACTTCTTAACCATGCTAGCCGCAATCGTCATCTACTTGCGTCGGCTGGGGCACTTGAATTTTACTAGAAAATGGAGCTTCCTAACTGCTGATCGGCGAAAACGCATAGGCAATTATGCAATATTCGGATTATTTGGAGGTATCGGTAGTGTACTTGCCTTTCGGATAGACTCCTTTATGATTTCCACCTTGATAGATTTGGAAAGCAATGGCATATTCACCATAGCAGCTTTCATCGGAAATGCTATAGCCATCCCTACAAATGCGGTCAACCAGATCAGTTCTCCTATCATTACAAAGGCTATTAAGGAATCGGACTTTGTGGAGGTGAGCAAAATCTATAAAGGGGCCTCGGTCAACTTATTGGTCGTGGGTCTTTTGCTCTATGCACTGGTAGCCTGTTCTGTAGAAAACCTGTTCCACTTAATGCCCTTTGAAGAGGCCAAGTCAAGCGATCCAGCGTTTATTCGTCAGGGAGTAATTATCGTCTTATTGGTAGGTTTGGCACGGATTATCGATATGGCCACAAGCGTAAATAACCCAATTATCAACTTCTCTCCTTATTACCGTTTTGGTCTATATGCCATTCTGATCCTAGGCATTTTCAACATTTTCACCAACCTCTTCTTCATCAAAACCTTATCACTGGGAATAATTGGCGTGGCCTTAGCCACCTTGGTAGCACTCAGTCTGTATAACCTCGTCAAGCTGATCTTTATCTATTGGAAGTTTGGAATCCACCCCTTTAGTAGCGCAACCACCAAATTACTTGCTATTGCTGGTTTCGCGACGATAGGGGCCTATTTTATTCCCTCCACTGGACCAAGTACCTGGCATACTATACTAGATATTGCCATAAAATCTAGTGTGGTAATGGCTATTTATCTGCCACTAGTGTTGCTCTCTAAAGTCTCTCCGGATGTGAATGAATTGATCCGTGAATTCATACAACGCTTCAAGAGGTAATTCATTTCTTATCCTTCGAAGGGCTCCCAAAACAGCTGCTGATGAGTAAGATCAAAAGCACATAGAGCCCCTAAGCCCACTTGTCGGCCCGCAAAAACACAGCCATTGTCGATATTCACCACTGGTAAACGATCAATCTGCTGTAGCATGTTTGCTGTTTTTGTATTTGGTATTGGCGTATGGCCATGCACAATGATTCGATCGTCCAACCATTGTTCCGCTCGGTTATCCTCAAAGTCGCTGTACCAGCGCCGAATCCACATCATGCTCTTGATATCCATTAATGGAAAATGGCGTTTCAAATTGAGGCCAGCATGGACTAATACATAATCTTCTAACTCGAAAATATAAGGAAGTTCGGCCATAAATTGGCGGTATAAGTCTGGGATCTGGGAAGGACGCATCACTCCAAAGCTGCGCATCGTTTGAGTTCCACCATTAACTTCCCACATACCTACAGCGGCCTCCTCATCCCTCACTGCATCCAAAAATAATTGCTCGTGATTCCCGCGCAGGCAATGAATTTGGTAACCCTCTTCTTGCATGCGAAATATCCGATCAAAGACTCCTTTACTATCAGGTCCTCTATCGATCAGATCACCTAGGATATAAAGCTCATCATCTGTAGTCAGTTTTATTTGATTCAGAAGGTTGCCAAAGGTTAAATTGCAGCCATGTATATCTGAGATTGCGAATTGCCGAGGGACAGCCATAGATTTCTTTTTTTCAAAAAATAAAAAACTAAGGTAGGGTAAAAATAAGGTAGCTCGTTTACATCAACAAAACCTCGAAGAATCAATTGAATTGGATTCTCTGACAATTTTTGTGCTATTAAGTCAGCCCTTTAGCTAAAACTCTTGCTTCCGTAGGTTGCAATCCTTCTCGCTAAAATGCTACCCACAAATGATTATCGGAGAAGGTTGAATTGTTCTTAATTCACTAAAAGCTATTAACTATGCCGGTTACAAACTGTGCCAATGGTACGCTTGCCCCATACGTGGGCAACCTCACACAGGACCAGGTACTACACCTCTACCGCCGAATGGGCTTTGGCGCTACGCCCCAACAAGTTGAGGAAGGTATGACAAAAAGCGCTTCCGATCTAGTAGATCAGATTTTGGATGAAGCCCTAGATTTACCGCTTCCTACCGCTCCAGAATGGGCAGATTGGCTGATCAGTGACTATGATGACTTTAACGAGCAACGTCAAGAGCAGGTAATCAGTTGGATTCTGCAATGGGTAAGAGATATGATCTCCAACGGATTTCGGGAGAAAATGGCTTTGTTTTGGCACAGCCATTTTGTGACTCGTTTCGAAAGCTACCAATGTCCTTCGCAACTCTACCAATATCATAAACTCCTACAACAATACGCCTTTGGTAACTTCAAGACCTTTACCCATGAAATGGGGAGAACCCCCGCTATGCTAGTCTTCCTAAATGGCGTCCAAAATACCAATATTGAACCAAATGAAAACTACGCTAGAGAATTATTCGAGCTATTTACCTTAGGGCAAGACAACGGCTACACCCAGGAAGATATTCAGGAGGCGGCGCGTGCGCTCACCGGTTGGGTCGGCTATTTCTCTCCTTGTGGCCCGATAGGCTTCGTCAATGTCTACCATGACGATGGAGAGAAAACGGTCTTTGGTAAAACGGGAAACTGGGGATATGATGAACTCCATGATATCCTCTTCGAAGATCGAGCCGAACTAATTGCCAAGTATATATGTGGGAAACTTTACGAGCATTTTGTTCATCCTCAGATGGATGATGCCATAGTAGCGGAACTAGCCACTACCTTCCAAGAAAGTGGGTTTGAGCTAGCGCCAGTCATTAGACAGCTCTTTAAAAGTGAGCACTTCTTTGACACTTATGTTTCGGGTACTATTGTCAAGAGCCCCTTGGATTGTCTTATCAGTTTCGTACGTGAATCGGGCGTACCTGTTAACGAGGAGGTGGTAGAAGGAATTGGCTACCTGGGCTTCAATCTAGGTCATACCTTGTTCAGCCCAGTAGATGTAGCGGGTTGGCCAGGTAATCGAAGCTGGATGGATAGCAATAGCCTCACCGGCCGTTGGCAAGGATTGGACTTTATCATTTTTTACATCTACGAAAACCAACCTGAATTTTTCCGTGAGCTAGCCAAAAGCCTTACGGATAGTTCAAATGATCCTTACTTCATCGCTCAAGTATTTGCAGACTATTTCCTCTCAAACGGTCTGTATTCTCCAGAAATGTATGATAGCGCAGCTACCGTACTCAAGTGGGAAGTCCCTCAAAACTACTTTGATAGTGGTGATTGGAACCTGGAATGGGATACTGTACCCATCCAAATTGCCCTATTGATTCGACATTTTGCTCGACTTCCTGAATTCCAAATGCAGTAAATCCCGCTGATTGGTATCTCGCTCATCTTAAATTCAAAATTCAATTACCATGTGTAATCATCATAAAGATCAAAAACCGAAAGGCCGATTTGGCAGTGCACTTGAACATGGTGCGGCCCATGCACACGATCACCAAAGCTGGAGTCGCCGGACTTTCATGAAAAACCTGGGTATTGCCGGTAGCGTTTCCATGTTGCTTGGCCGAACGCCGCTGACTGCCCTTTCATCTGCTCCCTTAGGCATGGCCCTAAACACCACAGAATCAGATAATATTTTGGTTCTGATTCGATTCAAAGGCGGGAATGATGGTTTGAATATGATAGTGCCCATTTTTGATTACGGCACCTATAAAAATTACCGCCCTACTATTGCCATCCCTGAAGATCAACTGATTAACTTAAATGACAGTTTTGCCATGCCTAATACCATGGCTAGCGTGCAGGAGATGTGGGAAGATGGAGCAATGAAGGTGGTGAACAGTGTAGGCTATGAAGACCAAAACCTCTCTCACTTCCGATCTACAGATATCTGGTCCTCCTCCAGTGATGCCAACACCTTAGATTCCAGTGGTTGGCTGGGACGATTGTTAGATCGACAGTACCCTGATTATGTTACCGACCCTCCAGAATCCCCCCAGGCCATTCAAATTGGTAGTACCGGCACCTTGACCTTCAATAATGAAGAAGGGGTCAACATGGGGGTGTTTGTAAATGAGCCAGAGGAATTATTCCAGATCGCCCAAAACGGAGAGCTATACAACGCCCTGGATGTTCCTGAATGCTACTACGGAGAGCAATTAAGTTTTGTACGTACGGTGGCCAATAGCACATTCCGTTATGCCGAAATTATAGCCTCAGCCTATGAAGTAGGCACCAATACGGTTGAGTATGGGCCAAATCTAGGGGAGCAACTAGCCTTGGTGGCCAGATTAATCAAGGGAGGCTTAGAAACTAAATTGTACATGGTCACCCTAGATGGGTTTGATACCCACGCCAATCAAAATGGAACTCACCCGAACTTGATGTACAATTTAACAACTTCAGTAAAGGCTTTTTATGAAGACCTGGCAGCTTCAGGCATGGCTCATAGGGTGCTAAGCATGTCCTTCTCAGAGTTTGGCAGAAGAATTGAACAGAATGCATCGGGAGGGACCGACCACGGAGCCGCTGCACCAATGATCCTATTTGGTGAAGGCTTAAACGGGAATGGATTCCTAGGGGCTGCTCCCGATCTCCAGAATCTAGATCAAGTGGGCAACCTACAATATGACCTCGATTTTCGCCAGATCTACAGTACAGTACTCGAGAATTGGCTCTGCATTGATCCCAATTTGGTCGATGAAGTACTTGGTCGCAGTTTTGAACGACTACCGGAACTAGGCTTGACTTGTCAAACTCCAACTTCGACGGTAGACCAACAAGCCGCTTTACTCAATCATCGAGCCTTATATGATCAAGGGCGAATCGTGGTGGAGTATACGCTGCCGGAATCGATGCCTGTCAAGGTCCAAATCTTTGACATCCTAGGACGTCCGGTAGAAACCCTCTTCGAAGGCTATCAAATGTCAGGGACTCATCGCCATAATTTCCAAACTTGGGGCAATCGGATATCCTCCGGGATCTACGTGTACCATATTATGGCCGGGAGAAGGGCTTACAGCAATAAAATTCGCATAGCTAAATAACAGCATCAGTAGTCTTCATACCCAGAGTCGCCAGTCCGAAAGATGTTAAGATGTTTTCTCGCATTAGTTTGTTAAGTGGACCGTAGGTCATTCTCAATGTCTTTCTGTTGGACTGGCGGCCGTATTTATGGTGCTAAATACCAGTCTGTTTCTATTCAAAACGTGATACAACTCCTGAAAGTCTAGAAGACCCAGCATGAAGTAGATGTCTCTTAGTTTGTCTCGATTTCGATTGAGACAAACTTTTGTATTTTAAGGTTCTGCCTTACAATATTAGACGCTCGAAAAATGTTGTTTTTTTGTCATGATCGTGCATATCAAACATCTTGAACACACCTATAGCGCCAATCTCCAGCAGCCGCTAGACATTTCCATTCCACTTCGAGATGGGATGGACAATCCTAACTGCTTTTATGCCCCCTACCCTGAAATGAGTCCAGTCCGTTCAGGAGAATTTATCGGTTCAACTACAGAAGGGGGACTTGTCAATTTTTTTAATGTAAAAATGAATCCACATGGCAATGGCACACACACCGAATGCGTGGGTCACATCGCTAAGGAACGACATGTAATCAATGATCACCTGAAACAATTTCACTTTATTGCAAAGTTGGTAAGCCTGTACCCAAGACGTCTAGATAATGGAGACCGAAGAATAGATGTAGACTTGATTCAGGAATTATTACACCCAGGGGAAGCGGAAGCCTTTATTATTAGAACCCTTCCGAATGAGGACTGGAAACTAACTCACTCTTACTCTGGCACTAACCCTCCTTATCTAGATAAGAATGCCGTCCACTATCTTGTAGATTGCGGTATCCAACATCTGTTGATTGATCTTCCTTCCGTTGACCGGGAGGAGGATGAAGGTAAATTGTTAGCCCATCGAGCCTTTTGGAAATATCCCGACAATGTCCGACAAAAGTGCACCATTAGTGAATTAATTTACGTACATAATGAGATCAAAGACGGACTATATTTGTTAAACCTCCAGATTACGAGCCTTGATTTGGATGTAAGTCCAAGCAAGCCGATTTTATACAGCCTTTTATAACGTTCTAATGTCAACCTTTAAATCCACATATCACTCGAAAATTTATCGTGACTTCAAGGCGCTTGATGAAAAGGCCTATCGAGATATGGTGCGCTTTTATGAAGAACGGGAGGATGATATTAAAGGGCTAGAATTTCAAGAGTTTTTCGAATTACTGTTCGCTTATACTGATGCTTTGTTTGAGATTGGCTCCTACCGGAAGCACCTACTGCTGGTAGACTATGTAATTGAGTACAGCATCAATAATAACATCAAGTATTTGGACGGTAAGGATGTTTTTTATCATCTCTTATTCAGAAAGGCGGCTTCCTTTTATAATACCTTGTCTTATAAAAAGGCTGACTACATCCTCCGTGAACTGGTCCGAATCAACCCAGAAAAAGAGGAGGTTGGCCAATTCTTAAAGAAGTGCCTTCGAAAAATGAACCCGGCCATCATTCGGCATTCCCGAGCGGCAAGTATTCTGATGTTTTTCCTAGCAGCAATCATCATCTGTGTAGAGGTATTATTTGTTCGTCCCTTTATGGGCGATTGGACAATGTCAGTAGAACTCAGTCGAAACTTAATCTTCGGATTAGGGTGTTTTATCCTCTTATTTGGATCACTTGTCCACCGCTGGCAAATTGACCAAGAAGTAAATGCCTTTATCAAAGCTACAATCGCCAAAAAAGAAGCCCAGCATACCCGCTCCACCACCCCATAAATACTTTCCCTTCATTCGAGTTTATCGCAACAAGACGTAGGAAAAACCGTTTAGTCTCCTATAAATAGGGCCTAGAAGTTAGGGCTTATGGTGGCAAAATGTTAACATTGCGGTCAGTAAGAGAGCAGAGTAATGATGCTCTGTCACTTCAATCGAGGACAATCCGTCTGTTCAGGGATGGGTAGATTCAAAATAATTCCTCGGTCTTTAGGCTACCGTAAACAAACCTTGAAGGAAAGACAAACAACGCCATCCACTGAGGCCCTTCTATGTCAACACTTTAATTTCTAAATAACAGATAAGGCTTTGACTGATCTAACTGCGAAGGTATATGTCAACTAAGTCAGGAGAAGTCATTCTTTCATCACTTAAAAACCACGAGCCAGTGAAACCTACGCTTTTGATCTTAGCTGCTGGAATGGGAAGTCGCTATGGCGGTCTGAAACAGGTAGATGCTGTTGGACCTACAGGCGAAACAATTATCGAGTACTCTATCTACGATGCGATCAACGCTGGATTTGGGAAGGTCGTCTTCGTTATTCGGAAAGAGATTGAAGCAGCATTTAAAGAAAAGATAGGCAGTCAGTTTGAAGGAAAAATAGCGATTGAATATGCCTTTCAGGAATTTGATAGCCCTGTGGAGGGCATCACGGAATTTCCTGAACGCCTGAAACCATGGGGAACTGGGCATGCCGTCCTGGTAGCTAAAGATCTAATTAACGAGCCCTTTGCCGTAATTAATGCAGACGATTATTACGGTATTGATGGTTTTAAAACCATGGCCCATTTCCTAATCAATGATTGCACACCTAAGACGCAATCAATGGTAGGGTATGTCATTAGTAATACGCTTTCCGATCATGGTACGGTCAATAGAGGTGTAGCTACTATGGATGATCAGCATATGCTCACGGAGGTGAATGAAAGACATAAGATCCGGAGGGTAGAGGGAGTTATCCACTATCTCGGTGAGGATGATCAATTGTATCCTTTAAAAAATGACGATTTGGTTTCAATGAATTTCTGGGGCTTTCACCACAGTATATTCGACGAGATCACGAAGGATTTTGTACAATTTGTGCAGGATCACCAAGATCAACCTAAGGCAGAGTTCTATATTCCATTATTCGTGGACAACTACATCAACGACGGAAGAATTGAGGTGAAGGTACTAGTCAGTGAAGATCGTTGGTATGGCGTCACCTATAAGGACGACAAGCCGATTGTGCAGGAAGCTTTTTCAAAACTTGTCAGAGAAGGAAGGTATCCATCTCCACTTTGGGAAGCTGCTGTAAATGCTTAAAATATAAAGGGGGAATGAGTTTTCATTCCCCCTAAGTTTTTTGTCTTACAAATCAAACTTAATTCCTTGTGCCAAGGGCACTTCTTTACTGTAGTTAATCGTATTGGTTTGGCGGCGCATGTAAGCCTTCCAGGCGTCTGAACCACTCTCGCGGCCACCTCCCGTTTCTTTTTCTCCACCGAATGCTCCTCCGATTTCTGCACCACTGGTTCCAATATTCACGTTTGCGATCCCACAATCCGAGCCAGCACTGGATAAGAAAGCCTCTGCTTCTCGCACGCTATCGGTCATGATGGCAGAAGAAAGCCCTTGTGGAACACCATTCTGCAAGGCAATAGCCTCATCTAGGTCTTTGTACTTAATCAAATAAAGGATAGGAGCAAAAGTCTCATGTTGCACAATTGCAAAGTGGTTTTCCACTTCCGCAATACATGGCTTAACATAGCACCCGCTGCTATAGGCCTCTCCTTCCAACACGCCCCCTTCAACAATAAAGCTTCCTCCTTCTTCTTTCACTCGGTCAATCGCCTTAAGGTAGTTATCTACGGACTGAGTATCGATAAGCGGTCCGACGTGCATGTTTTGATCCAAAGGATTTCCTATGCGAAGCTGGCCGTAAGCTTTGCTCAATTTAGCCTTTACCTCATCATATACACTTTCGTGAATGATCAATCGGCGAGTTGTGGTACAACGTTGGCCGGCCGTACCTACTGCACCAAATAGCGCTCCAGTAAGTACTACATTTACATCGGCACTTGGTGTAACGATTATGGCATTATTACCTCCTAGCTCTAACAAGCTTTTTCCTAGGCGCGCTCCAACGGCAGCAGCAACGATTTTGCCCATTCTCGTACTTCCTGTAGCTGATACAAGAGGCACCCTGCCATCATGCGTCATAAACTCTCCCACCTTGTAATCACCATTGATCAGGCAGCTTACTCCTTCCGGCACATCATTGGCTTGCAATACTTCCATCAGGATATTCTGACAAGCCACGCCGCATAATGGCGTCTTCTCTGATGGCTTCCAGATACAAACATCCCCACAAACCATGGCAATCATGGAATTCCACGACCAAACTGCCACTGGAAAATTAAAAGCAGAGATAATCCCGACAATCCCTAGTGGGTGCCATTGTTCGTACATACGGTGCAATGGGCGCTCAGAGTGCATACTTAAGCCATATAGCTGGCGAGATAAACCCACTGCAAAGTCACAGATATCAATCATTTCCTGCACTTCACCCCAGCCCTCTTGTAGGCTCTTACCCATTTCATAGGATACCAATCGCCCTAGAGGATCCTTGTATTTTCTTAAAGCTTCTCCGTACTGACGAACAATCTCGCCACGTTTAGGAGCTGGCAGTTGTCTCCATTCCAAAAATGCAGCCTGTGCTGCTGCTACGACTTGCTCATATTCCTCTTTCGTGGTCTGGCTGACATGCCCGATTAAGGCACCATCCACTGGTGAGTAAGAAGCAATGTAATCTCCCGAATTGGTGGATTTAGACCCAGTACTGGTTCCAGCATTATTCGCCTCCAGGCCTAATTGTTTTAAGAAATCTCTCTCCATGGTGTTTATAATCTGGTTTTATTTTGACTAGCTAATGTTCAGTCTTTAGTTAGGACAACAGGCCTTTCACAATGCCCGAGATGGTTTTCCCATCTGCCTTACCTGCTAATTTCTGCGAAGCAGCACCCATCACTCGGCCCATATCTTTCATAGAACTCGCTCCTAGTTCGGCAATTAGTTCTTTGATAATTCCTTCCAATTCAGCAGGATCCAATTGCTTTGGCAAGTATCGCTCGATTACTGCAATTTCTTCTTCTTCTACCTTGGCCAGATCCTCGCGTCCCTGCTTTTGATAAATATCCAATGAGTCTTTGCGTTGCTTGACTAGCTTTTGCAGCAATTTAATCTCTCCGGCCTCATCTAATTCCTTGCCGGTACCATCTGTTTTCACCAATAGAATAGCTGCCTTAATGGCTCTAATACCTCTTAGCCCTGCTTGATCTTTATTGCGCATGGCCTCTTTGAGGTCTTGCATGATTTTTGTTTCTAAACTCATTATGTTGTGGTTTTAAAAGTCCTCTGTAATTGGGCCAGTTTATTCGCCGACACGCTTTTCCACCTCCTTAGTCAATTCGACGAAGTCCTCCACTGATAATCTCTCTGGCCGCAGACTAAATAATTCATCTTGTAAAAACGGATCTCCCTTTAGGAAAGTTTTCATGGTATTACGCAGCATCTTCCGGCGCTGGCTGAAGGCCTGCTTTACCACTCTCCGGAAAAGCTTCTCGTCGCACCCTAGTACTAGGTTTTCTTTACGTGTCAGTCGGATCACACCGGATCGTACCTTGGGGGGCGGCGTGAAACTGCCACTTTCCACTGTAAATAGATACTCCCCTTCATAAAAAGCCTGAATGAGTACACTAATTACACCGTAAGTTTTTGATCCGGGAGCTGCCACGACCCGTTCAGCAACTTCCTTTTGGAACATACCCACCATTTCCGGGATAAGTTCCTTATACTTCAACATTTGAAAAAGTATCTGAGAAGAGATGTTGTATGGAAAGTTTCCAATCAGGCCGAAAGCTTGGTCGAATACCTGATCTAACGGGACCTTCAAAAAGTCAGCACTAATGAGATGTTCTTTTAGTTCTGGGTAATGCTTCTGGAGATGATTTACCATATCTCGGTCAGCCTCTACTACGAACAATTCATAGTCTTTTTCCAGGAGGAATTGCGTCAACATCCCACGCCCTGGTCCTACTTCCAACACTTTTTCGTATTGGCCATCTGGTTGCAGGGCATCAGCAATGCGTTGGGCAATGCCGTCATTATTCAAAAAGTGCTGGCCGTAAGATTTTTTTGCTTTCAAAGGCGATGTAATTCTGGTCAATTGTTCTCTATCAATTTTCTGATTAGAGAAGCAGTTAAATTTGCCGCAAAAGTACGCAAAAGCCTAGACATTTTTGGGTCTCCATAAAAAAGAGTGCCTCAGTCTGAAGGACTTAGGATGTCCCGGTCAGACTGAGGCACTTAATTTGCTTATGCTTCGTCAGAAAAACAGCTTACTGCACTAAGCTGATCCCTTCTGGTGCAATATGTAAAGTACGTAATGCTTGAGTTCTAGTATCGATATCTACAGTACTGTTCTCTAAACGCAATACCCCACGAGGACAAACCGCTGAGCAAATGCCGCAGCCTACACAAGAAGACCTTACGATATCCTGTCCTTTCTGAGCATAAGACCGAACGTCAATCCCCATTTCACAGTAAGTAGAACAATTCCCGCAAGAGATGCATTGCCCGCCATTAGTCGTAATCCGGAATCGAGATTTGAACTTTTGTACTATCCCTAAATATGCAGCCAGTGGACAACCAAATCGGCACCATACTCGATTTCCCATGAAGGGATAGAATCCTGTTCCTACCACTCCCGCAAACATAGAACTGATGCCGAAGCCGTACCATTTCCGAACCTTAAAGCTGTCGGCGAAAAACAGGTTACCACTTCCAGAGGCATGGTTAATCCAAATAATGGCAACCACCAAAACAGCACCTCCCAATATCGCATACAGTGCTTGGGTAGGCACCACTTGTGCCTTTTGATTTCGTTGGTAAAACCAATAGCCAATGCCAGCTATACCTGCAGAGGCTCCCACCAGCAAAGTGGTACGATTGAGCCAGTTTCCACTTGGAGGCAAGAAAGTATAAAGGACCGCCAAAGTCATGAAGATGGCAAACAACAAAACGGCATGTATCAGCCAACGTTCTATTTTCCAAGCGTTGAGACTCTTATCTGAAAGCTGTCGATAGGGATCTCCAAGCGTCTCTGCTAACCCTCCACAACCACATACCCATGAGCAATACCATCGTTTGCCATAAAAGTAAGTGATCAGAGGAACTCCTACTAGGAAAAGGGCAATTCCCCAGAACAACATAAAAATGCCCAGAGTGCCACTATTCATCAAATTTTGAATATTCCATTCAAAGAAGAAGTCATAGTCCAATGGCCAAATATTCTTAAAGTCGAAATAGGGCTTATTTAAGGCCACTAAAATCTCGGGAATGAGAAAGGCAAAAGAGGTCTGAAAAAACATTACTGAGAAAGTACGAATGATCTGATACCGATTGTGACGATACTTGATAATCATTCGAATTCCCATCACCAAGATGACTATCGTATACAGAAAGCCATATAAAAACCATTGACTTGCAGGGTTTCCACTCAAAGCCTCACTTACCGGATCTACTAATAATACCCAGTTTACCATATGCTCCGGATAGAAGTAAAGGAGTATGTAGAAGCCTACTAGAAACACGCCGGCAGCAATACCCAACCACCCACGGTTGTGCATAGCGCTATGGTATACATGATTATTCTTGATTCCGGGGAAAAACCGAGTTTTTGGTAAGATATAAAGCAAAGCTCCAATGATTCCCAGGACAATACTCAATAGGAATACCAGGCCCACATTGCTGGGAAGAAAGCCCTGGCTGGAGGCTTTAGCTAGCGGAAACCGGAGGTCTTTGATCTTGTAATCTTGTAAAATGGTATTCCAGTACTCTCCATCACTGGTTGTTAAGCCCTTATTTTCTTCTACATCTTTGATGATAGCTGCTTGAGCGCGCCGCATTGCGCCTTCATACGCTCCCAGGAAAGCAAAACTATTTCCAAATTCTTCCCCTTCCAACTCGGCGATCTCAGGCTGAACAAATGACCAATGATAGTCATTTCCCAAATTATCTTTCAAGGTTGTTATATCGATCTTGTAATGGCTCAGACTTAAAGAAGCCAGAAAGACCAATAAGGCCAAGGAGAAAAGTCCAATACCTATTTTTTGTACTAAGGTTTTATCTGTTGATTTTTTAGACGACATAGCGTTGAATGTTAGGTATTTTGGGGACTGATACAACCCTGATTTTGCGCTAAAGAAGAAGTGGGTTGCTCTAGTCCATTTAGCATTATAATATGGTTAGCTTAGCTAGGCATGTACCGCTTTTCGCAAAAACTTGATAGCAGCACTCAGGCCTCTTTTCTGTTTAACTTTAATCTGTTTTCCCGTTTTTTGATTGTACTGTTGGATTATATCCGATTCATATTCATCATAGAACTCCGGATCAAAATTGGCGAGTCCGAGGTTTTCCAAGACCACATCAACTGGAGTTTTGGCTTTTATCCAAGCCTCACAAACCTCATGGCGATATCGAACACCCATTAAATTGAAGCCTAGAATAGCTTCCGTCTCCTTATCATAAATCAAGCGTACACTCTTCCTTCCTTCTGGATGCTCCCAGTAGATGGCTGCATGGTTTTCTGGCGGATTAGCCAGAACTGTACCGTATACCTGATACTCAATGTCAATGAACTTGGCAGAGTTAAACCATATCCCCGGATCGTAGGCCACTTGGTTCCCGCAAATATTGTGGGCAACCGTTTCTCCCATCATTCTGCCCGTATACCAAACGGCCTCTACTGGCCTTCTACCTGGCATAGGTTCCTTCTGCTGCGCACAATCACCAATGGCGTAAACATCAGGGATGTTGGTTTCTAAAAACTCATTCACCACAATTCCTCGCTGGATTTCAATCCCACTTTCCTTCAAGAAATTAACATTGGGACGTACACCTGCCGTTAATCCAACATAACCACACTCAATACGCTCCCCTGTATTCGTGATCACTGCACAGGCCTGACCATTTCCATCGTCCACTATTTCCTTGAGCTCGGTTTGCAATCGTAGATCAATATGATTTTCCAGGATATGGCGGTTGATCATTGTAGATTCTTCCGCGGGCAGCACTGCATCCCAGTAGCTCTTTTCGCGAACCAAAAAGGTAACTGGTATATGCCTCGAGTGAAACATCTCTGCCATTTCGATACCAATCAGGCCACCACCAACGATCACTGCTCTTTTAAGGCCATCACTATAAGCCTCCATATTTTCCAGATCCTGAAAACTATATAGTCCTCCGACCCCTTTCAGATCTTGACCTGGCCAGCCAAATTTGTTGGGTGTGGAACCAACGGCTAGGATAAGCTTATCATAGGAGATATTTGCCCCTTTAGCCATCACCAACTGTTTATTGTCAGTGTCGACTGAATTCACAAAATCTCTAACTAAGTTGATTCGATTTTTTTCCCAGAAGAAGGGCTCGTAAGGCTGGGTATCCTTGAAACGCATATGCCCCATGTAGATGTACATAAGGGCCGTCCTAGAAAAAAAATAGTCAGTCTCAGCAGAGATGATGGTTATCTCATGGTCGCTGAGTTTTCTTAGAAAACGGGCGGCAGTCACACCACTAATCCCATTTCCTATAATAGCGATTCGCATAATATGGAGTTATTAGGTGAGAGAAACTTGCGTAACTCTAATTAGACCTTCCAAATTAATTAAAAATGAAAATGGTAAAGAACAATACTTCATTAAAAAGGCACAACTTTCAGAATAAGTCGAGTGAAGTATGGAGAAAACACAGTCGATGTCCTGATTAGGACAATACCCGACGTATTTCTCAGGGTCAAGTAGGGCGAGTGTACCCCCAATGTAGTATTTTGCAGTAAATCGGGTTAGAAATAACATGAGAGGTAGACGAGCACTAGGTGCTTTTTATGTGTTGATAATGCTGCTAGCAGGTGGATGGGAGAGTGCAAGAACTCAAACCATCGTAGTCACTGAAGTACAAAAAAAACGGGCTGTCCTGGAATACTTCAGAGGTATCTACTGTGTGTATTGCCCGGAAGCTGACCAGTTTGCTGCTGAACTGAAAACCACCTACGGAGAAGCCGTAATTCCCATCAATATCTATGCTGGTGATTATTCCTATCCAATAGATCCCTTAGCCTTGGACCTCCGCTCCCACTTTGGGCAGGACATTCATGATATTAGTGGGTTGGTAGGTTATCCAGCAGGAATGGTCAACCGAAGAAATTTTACGGGTTTGGAGCAAGGTGCTAGCGGGAGCTTCGCCATTAACCGGAACCGATGGTCGGAAGCAGTGGAGGACTTGATAGAAGAAGATGCTCCAGTAAACATAGGCTTACAAGCCCAGTATGATATCGAGACCCGAGAAATGGAAATACTCGTTGAAGTATTTTATACCTCCCCCATCAGTACTCCGAGTCAAGCTTTGCACATTGCCATTCTTCAGGACAGCATTAGAACACTACAAGCAGGTTCTAGCAGCGGTTTCAATTACTTTCACTCCAATGTGTTGCGGGACGTGATTACAGGTGATACTGGTATTTCCCTAGGAGCCAAGGCGGCTGGGGAGTTCTTTAGTCAAACGATCAATTATACCCTACCCGAAAGCCTCTTTGGCACCCATTTGGAAGCCTCAGAAATCCAGTTAGTTGCTTACATTACTGAGGATCGGGAGAATATCCTGAATGCCGTTTCTCACACCCCGATTTACCATGCTCAACAAGTATACGATCTCAACCTTTTAAGCACTTATATTTCTTCAGAACTCGATTGTGAAGAATCCGTAATACCGACCATTCTGATTCGCAATGACGGTAAGGAAGTGGCGGACAACATAAGAATCAGCTATTCCATAAATGAAGATGCTCCTGATTATCTTGACTGGCCTGGTGAGCTCAAGACCTTTGAAAAAGCCAGAATAGAGCTTCCTCCAATCCCCTTTGCTACAGATTACAACTGGCCCAACCAAATTCGTATACAACTAGAGTCCAGTGGAAGTGCTACAGATGAAAACCTCAACAATAATCTTCTAGTCCATAACTTCAACACTGCGCCTACGACAGAAATGCAGCAAGTTAGACTTGAAATTGCGACGGATAATTTCGGTTATGAAACTTATTGGGACATTCTCAATTCAGCGGGAGATATCGTGGCCCAAGGAGGAAATCTACTCGTTGGGCTCAGCGGCGGTGGAAAGCAAGTAGGGGCTAGTACAAATCCTGGCGTCTACAATAACAATGAGACTGTCGAGTCGATCATTGAACTCCCAGGTCCGGATTGCTATACTTTTAGACTCATCGACGATTATGGAGATGGATTTTGCTGCGGATTTGGAGAAGGGTTCTATCGGCTCCGGGAGGAGTTTGGAGAGGTCTTGTTTAGTGGAAACAGATTTGGCGTGACCCGAGAAGTATCCTTCGAAGTGGAATCGCTCACTACCTCTATTAATGCCATACCCTCACAAGAATTTGCTTTTGAGATCTACCCCAACCCGGTTCGCTCGGATTTGTTGAAACTATCCTTCGAATTAGCTAATCGCCGAACTGTTCAATTCAACCTAAGTGATGCAAGCGGAGCAGCACTCAAAAGTGGCAGTTGGTCCGATCTTGCTCCAGCGCAACATCAAAGAGAAATCTCAATAGTGAACCTTCCAAGCGGCATTTATTTTCTGACGCTTAAAACGGAAGAAGCCATGCAAACGCAAAAATTGATCCGAATCAACTAGCATCTGCCGCAGACCATTTTCCAATAGACTTTATTTTCTTCAAAATCCAGCTCTTATCCGCAAGTGCCTTACATTCTTGGGCCTGATCATACAGCTTCTTTAAGGCGGCATCATCATAGGGATCAACGGTAGACATTTTCTTAACAAAACGAAGAATATTCAAGTATTGCCTCTTCACTTGCGTCGAGATTGTTTTATTCCGTCTAAGGTATATCCTAAAACTATCGATTAGGGAATCCAAGGCAAGATACTCATCCAACTCATAGTAGGTCTTTAGCAAGAGCAATTTGCTGCCTAAGGCGTAAACAATATCATCATATTCTACCTCCTGAAGCTGCGAGATTACTTTTTCATATTCCTCACGAGAAAAGTAGACTTTGGCGAGATTGTAGGTCAGTGCATTTTCGCGCTGACTTTGAGGCAAATCTTGGGTTTGTTTCTTAATGAAATGCTCAACCCAGTCGAAGGCTTTGACGTGCAAGCCTACGGTAATGATATTCTTGTAATCTTGCTGAGGTAATCGACCATTTTTATTGTGGAAGATCCCCTTATCTAGAGCAAATTGATAGATTTCAAAAAGCTCATTGAAGAAGCCCGTCTCACCGACGTTGATCTTTTTGTGGATACAGTAATTGTTCAAGTGGATAAAAAGTGGCTTGAGCTCCGCCTTAGGGAATTGTGAACACTTCTCGAACAATAAACGTTTAAGTTCCAAGAAAGCTACTTCGCGTTCTGGATGGTTTAGCATCTCTGCTACGAGGTAATAAGCTCTCACCAGAATATCGTCAAAAAAATTCTGCTCAACCAAATAGGACATGGTCCCAGGTAGGAGTTTGATATCTACCTCCTCTGAAATAAAACTACGATAACCTAAGGCATCGCAGTAATGTTTAAGTTTTTGTACGAAGTAGTAGCGATCGAAGTGGAGATCAGTGGATTCTAAATGACGGCAGCTTTCCTTTAGGTTTCCACTTAGTTCTTTGTTTTTGTAGGTAGTACGTGCCAGTTGGTAGCGATCATAATGCAGATCCGATTGCGTATCATTACTTTGCTCAAGCTGATGTTCAAGCGTCCGAAGGATACCACTGTAATGGGTTCTCAAGTTTGGAGCAGTCAATAAAGGTAACAATTCGATCTTCTGCCGAACAGATTGTTGTTCGTACTGGCGGATGGCCAGAAAAGCATAAGCCTGCTGCAAAAGTGTAGAATAAGCTCGGCGAAGAGCAATATCTTCGAAAGAAGAAGTGGAAAACACTTTAGCCCAAACTTGCTCCTTATTCAGCTTTTGTGTCCCTTCGATGACAGGACGCAACGCTTGATACAGTAATAGAAGCTGAGGGTTTTCGTTGAAATAAGTAGATTGAAGCCATTTCTCGAATGAATCTTGCTCATTTCGAGAAAAGCTCTGAAGTAAATTAATGATCTTTTTCCCAGACATATCTTGATTTCACCTTGAGCTATATTTTTGACAAATTAAACATTGGTATCCCGACAAAACGCTTTCTTCCAACTATTTAAACACCAAATGACACTATAAACAAAAACGACATTTTCAGCTTTATGTTCTTTGTTTTTAGGTGTTATTTTCAAAATTTTGTCTTGTGTATAATGGACTATTAGCTATGACAAATTTAATCCGATCTTCGCTCCTCCTCTTGATTAGCCTCTTTTGGTCTATTCATGCGGTCTCGGCAACACCGCCAGGGGGTACTTGTAAAGCTGACTTTAGTTTTGCCTTTCTGAGTGATACCACACTGATCTTTTTCAATACATCTACTCCACACAATAGCCATTTTTGGACCTTGGAAGGTTCATCCCTTTACAACAATAATAATGGAGTATTGCTATATGAACCCACTACACTACCTTTCGAAGCCTGTCTAACTATCGAGACGGCAGATGCATGCCGAGACACTTTTTGCTTAATGATCGACCGAGAGTCTACGGATGCGTTTTGCGTTCAAAACGAATGTGTTTGGCCCGGAGATACGAACGGAGATTGGAAAGCTAACCAATTTGATTTACTGAATATCGGATTAGGGTATGGGAAAATGGGACCTCCCCGGGAAGAATTCCCGATAGAAGATGATCCCACGGCCTGGGCTCCGAACACTTCTACTGATTGGGATGACTTCACTATCAACTCGATAAATTACAAGCATCTAGATTGCGATGGAGATGGTACGATTGGCGACGAAGATGTTCAAGCAATAATCGACAATTACAGGCCTGATTTCTCATTGGTTACTCCTTCTACCCCAGGCGCGCCCCCGGTATTCCTCGCCTTCACCAATCCAGTTGTAGAATGGGATAATACTTCTAACGAGGATATTGTGTTCCAAGCTCAAGTATTTGTGGGTACTAGTGATAATCCTATCACCAATCTGCATGGCATTGCTTTGGACATCAGCCATCCTGCAGGTATTGCGGAAGTGGGTTCCATTACAAGTAATCCAACCGATGACTCTCCTTTAGGTTCTCCTGATAATCTGTTAAATGTAAAGTATGATCTCCTTACCCAGGAGATTCCTAGATATGACCTTGCTATAACTAGGAAGGCTGCCTCCGGAGCAGATGGCTTTGGGGCCATATTTGATCTCAATTTCATTGTAAGTGGCGATATCATTGGTGGCCTTAACGAGCCGATTACAGCCTTTGAAATAGCCTTGGAGAGAGTAAGGATGGTTAATCCAGAAGGAGATACGATTGCTTTCTCAATTGGCGCTCCTGCTACCATTTCCATTGTCAACTCTAAACTAGCAAACACGGATGATCCCACTGATGACGCTCAAGTGAAGCTTTTCCCGAATCCTGCCAAAGAAGCTTTCGAACTACAAGCAGTAGAGCAAGACATTAGATTACTTGAGTTATTCGATAGTCAAGGACGTAGACTCCGTAGTAGAGTCATCGAGGCTCGTCGTGCCAGTGTGGATGTACACGGTCTGCAAAAGGGATTGTACTGGGTGAGAATGCAAGTTGGTGATAAATGGACCGTCCGTAGACTCATTATCAACTAAATTTAAAGGAATTATCTCCGAACCATATCGATTCAGTTGAGTTGAGTTCGGAGATAATTCTGCTGTAATAACTATTTGTGGATGTAGGTAAACAAATTGCCTTTACGAGAGTCCAGATGAAATATGCTACTCCTCTTCTTCCATGGCTAACTCCTCTGGTGTCTTTTCTCTAGGTGGGCTCAACCAGAAGTTATTGTTTCCTTCTCCCATCACGATACTTACCTTCTCCATATTTAATAGCTCAAGAAGGGCTAGGAACGTAACAATGGCGTGAATCCGATTTTCGCAAGCTCCGAAGAGCATACGGAAGGTCACGTTCTTGAAGGTAGTTACTTTTTCTATGATGTAGTTTTGCTGATCTTCGATGGTGAAGCCCCATTGCACAATTTGGTGAATCGTGCCTGGATGAGAATCTTCAAATCTTTGCATGACCCGTTCAAATGCTCTTAAGATTTTGAACAAGTTGATCGACTCCAATTCAGCATCCACTAAGGCCTTGGTGGCAATGTGCTTAAGTTCTCGGGAGGTGTTGCCTCGGTGGTTTCGCAAAGATCGACTATCCTCCAGCTGTCGCATCTCTTCCAAAACACTTTTATATCGTTTGTACTCCAAGAGTCTTTGTACCAGTTCTTCTCGAGGATCAATCTCATTCCCCTCCTCATCCAACGGTTTTCTTGGTAATAAAAGCTTGGCCTTGATCCGGCATAAGGTAGCTGCAACCAAAATAAACTCACTCGCCAGGTCGATATTCATAGACTCCATTTGCCGGATATACGCCAAGAAGTCATCCGTAATTTTTGAAATGGGAATATCATGAATATCAAGCTCATCCCTTTCGATGAAGAAGAGGAGGAGATCGAAAGGTCCTTCAAATTGAGGAAGCTTGATGGTGTAAGTCTGGCTCATAAGTAAAATTGGGTGGTCAAAGATATGCTCAAAGCCTAGTGCTTGCAAATTTTTATGGATCAAAAAACTTCTAGTTCTTATCTTGCGCGCATGGGCAAAACTGGGAAATTATATCTTATTCCAACTCCACTAGGGGAAGAGGGAATGCATGTCTTACCCCAATATCTGTTGGATGTTCTCCATAACATCAAGGTATTGATTGCTGAGCGCCCCAAAACAGCGCGGCATTTCATGAAAGCCAGTGGTTTTCCACACCCCTTGCAAGAGGTTACTTATTTTGAGTTAAACAAGAGAACAAGTCCAGAAGAGTTTGCGGACTTCTTAGCCCCAGCCTTGAGCGGACAGGATACAGGTCTAGTATCAGAAGCAGGAAGCCCAGGGGTAGCAGACCCTGGCGCTGCCATTGTTAATTTAGCACACAAAAAAGGCATAGAAGTGGTGCCATTAGTTGGGCCCTCTTCCATTTTGCTGGCCTTAATGGCATCTGGCATGAACGGACAATCTTTTGCTTTCCATGGCTATTTGCCACAAAAGCGACCAGAACTTGTTCGAGAATTGAAACGCCTTGAACAAATGGCCATCAAACACGATCAAACCCAGCTATTCATTGAGACACCTTACAGAAATATGGGATTGATTGAAACGACATTGCAAACTTTACAAAACAGCACCCAATTTTGTGTCGCGGCAGATCTAACGCTTCCCTCTCAATACATTCTTACCAAAAGTGTAGCTGAATGGAAAAAAGCAGGCCCGCCCAACTTGCACAAAAGGCCCGCTATCTTTCTGATTTTTCATAAATAATGTCCTTCTCTGATAAATACTGTTACAATGCGCATAGTTATTCAAAGAGTGAGTGAAGCCTCCGTCACCATCGATCAAAAGGTGAAATCGGCCATCAATCATGGTCTACTAATCCTCTTAGGAATAGAGGATTCAGATACCGACTCAGATATTGATTGGTTATGTGGGAAGATCAGCAAATTACGAATCTTCAATGATGAGGCAGGGGTGATGAATAAATCCATAATGGACGTGGGAGGGGACATTTTGGTAGTAAGCCAATTCACTTTACATGCTAGCCCTAAGAAAGGAAATCGGCCCTCCTACATCAAGGCTTCCAAACCAGATTTTGCGGTGCCCATGTACGAGAAATTCATACAGAAATTGACCGTGCTAACGGGCAAAGATATTGGGACCGGCACTTTTGGTGCAGATATGAAAGTAGCTCTGATTAATGATGGTCCAGTGACAATTATCATTGATTCCAAACAGCGAGAATAAGTACTTACCTGCTGTATTTTAGAGGTCAAAACAACCATTTCTCTCAAATTTGCATCTATAGATAAATCCTGCTTCGCCGTACCCTTTGAAATCGTCAAACATCTAGCGAAAAAGCATTTTGGTATATTTTTAGGTATTCTAAATCTAAAACATTATTGAAATGTTTATTAATTTGATAATTGGCGGATTATTAAAGATATTGTGTAAAGGAATTCCTTACTTATTGATTAAGATTTACGAATGAAGGATAAGAATGTAGCTGGTATTTTGGCTTTATTTTTTGGCTGGTTGGGTATTCACCGATTTTATCTGGGGCAGATTGGTTTGGGGATATTATATATGTTTTTCTTTTGGGTTTCTTGGATCATTGCACTAATTGATGCTATCGCCTTTTTTGCTATGGATAAGGTGGAATTTGACGAAAAGTATAACCGAGAAATGTTTCACCAACGGCAAAACAGATATGACAAAAGAACCCAAGACCGACGCGAACGTTGGGAGCAAAGACAACAGCGCCGTGAGACGCCTCGTCAACGACCTCAAGCCCCCCCTGTTCGCCAGCGCCAACGCTCAGCTCCTCCCCCAAAGCGCAGACACAATCCCTTCAAATCCAGTGGTCTTGAAAAATATAGAGAGTACGATTATGAAGGTGCGATTGAGGATTTCGAAAAAGCTTTAGAGATCAACCCGAAAGATATTGCTGTGCACTTCAACCTAGCTTGCTCTTTTTCTTTGATGGAAAATGCCGAAAGAGCATTTTACCACCTTGATAAAGCGGTTAGTTATGGCTTCAATGATGTGCAGAAGATAAAAGAACATGATGCCTTGGCGTTCTTGAGAATCCAGGATCAGTTCGAACTCTTTGAACAAAATAATTTCCAACTCACACCACAATTGGAAGCGCCAAAAGAAAATCTACTGGACGCAATCCCTAACAATACTTCCAATGACCTGCTAGAACAACTGCAACGACTAGGCGAGCTAAAAGAAAAAGGCTTGTTGACAGAAGAGGAATTTACGGTTCAGAAGAAAAAATTGCTCGGATAGACTAACATTTCCTCTTTGGTTTTCGTTAAAGTAACAGGACGCCTTTTCGCTATATCGTGAAAGGTGAAAACATACCACAATCGACATGATCGCAGAGAATCTAGTATCTGATAGTGTGATTCCCTTACGTACATCTGATACCGGGGACGAAGCCTTGGGCATGATGGGAGACTTCTATGTTAAGCATCTCCCCGTAGTAAATAACACCCAGTTACTAGGACTCTTATCTGAAGATGACATTCTGAATAATGATGTAGAAGAGGCCGTTGGTTCCTATCAACTAAGTCTTCCACATATGCGGGTTTTATCAAGTGATCATGTATATGAGGTTATGCGCGTTTTGGCGGACTTCAAGTTGACCGTAGTCCCAGTTGTAGATGCGCAGGGCAATTATACTGGATTGATCACCTTGGAGGATCTGCTCCAGTTCTTCGCAAGCACGAGTTCTTTCCAGGATACCGGCTCTATTATTGTCTTGGAAGTACCTAGAAGAGATTATTCCTTGGTTGAGATTGCTAGGATTGTTGAATCTGAAGGCTCCTTCATACTCAGCTCCTTCATCTCTTCACAAGCAGATGCAACCATCTTCCACGTTACCTTGAAGGTAAATAGCCAAGATATTTACGCCATTCTCAGCACCTTTGAGCGATTTGAATATAAAATCAAGGCTTCCTTTAATGAAAGTGACTACCAAGAAGCACTCAAAGAGCGATATGATGCTTTGATGAGTTATCTAAACGTCTAACTTTTCCAAAACAACTACCTTTCGTTGCTCAACACAGGACTTACTCCATTTATAAGTAAGCCTATTGTACTTTCCATTTTCCTCTGTTACTTCCTGTTGCACATTGGGTTTCGCCTTACGCATTTGAAAAGTATGTAGTTATGATGGGAGTAACCCGATATAGGTAAAGCAGCGCCACCTAGTAAGAACCAAACCTTACAATTACCGCCGTCTATCCTGTTGTATTTTACACCTAACAATAATTTAACTAGCTAAAAATTGAAACAAAACACACATATTCAATACACATAAACACATATATATCAAACCTTTAGATCAAGTACGCAGCCACTAGTTAAAAAAACTGGCATTATTGAGCTAATTGGGATAACTTTGTATAGATATGTAAAAGTTCTTTTTGAGATAGCAAAGTTTTTTTATTGATAAGCTCATCCTTATTCTGAAATCCATTTTGCTGCTTAATTGGTACTTGTTTTTAGCATTTAAATTTTTTGTAATGAACATTTTTGTAGCAAAATTGAATTTTGCCACTGATGAATCGTATTTGCGAGAAGCATTCGAGGCTTATGGTGACGTGGATTCAGTAAAAATTATCTCTGACAAATTCACTGGTAAGTCTAAAGGATATGGATTTGTCGAAATGCCTGATGATGAGCAAGGTCAGGCAGCCATTGATGCTCTAAATGACACCGAGTTTGATGGCAGAACGATCGTAGTTAAAAAAGCTGAGCCAAGAGAAAACCGCGGTGGTCGCGGTGGCGGACGTGGCGGATACGGTGGCGGCGGTGGCGGCGGCTACGATCGTGATCGTGGCAGCAGCTATGACCGTAATCGTGGCAGTAGCTATGACCGTAATCGCGGAAGCAGCTATGATCGCAATCGCGATGACTATGATCGTCGTGACAACAAGTACAACGACGATGAGTATTAGAAATCAGCTGGTCCATTAAATTGGATCGCTTCTAAGATAATCCCGAGTGTTGGTTTCGACTGGCATTCGGGATTTGTATTTTATACCGCTTTGTCTTTGATGCCTCCTCTGTGGTAAGTGTCTTTTTTACACCAATTCCGTGGATTCTCTTGTCTGGTCGTTTGTTTTTTTCGACCTTAGAGTCATCAATCAAGTTGAATTCTCCGTTCTGAGTAATCACTTTGATTGTGGAGCAAGCTATTAAAACCTGAAATGTGATCGATTTATCCTTGCCGCTTGGTTACTAAAAACCAGCGTGATCTATCGATTAAGGTTTACTGTTTATCACGTCCTTATTGCTCCAATTTCCTATTTTCGATTGTAAATGATGATGGTGTTTTGATATTGATCAAAACCCTGCTAATTGGATAATTGTAATTACCAAAAAGTGCAAATTGAGATGAAGAGATATTACCACCACGGCCTGAAGACATTAGTAAAAATTGCTAGCGTCTTGGCCATCATGGGGATGAGCCCTAATTTCTTGGCCGCCCAGCTTATTACTGCTGAGCCAGCATTTCCAACGGCCAGTGATGAGGTCACCATTACTTTCGATGCCACTGAGGGTACAGGAGGTTTGGCCAACTGCGGATGTGATGTTTACCTACACACCGGAGTGATCACTGATGTCAGTACAGGGCCATCAGATTGGCAATATGTACAAACTACCTGGGGGCAAGCCAATACGAGTTGGCAGCTAACACCGGTACCTGGTGAGGATAATAAGTATACCTACACCATTAGCCCATCTATTCGCGACTACTATGGCGTACCAGCCAATGAAGAGATTTTACAGTTAGCATTCGTATTCCGAAATGGTGACGGCTCTTTGGAAGGTAAAGCCAACGGTGGTGCGGATATTTACTACGATGTCTTTGAAGAGAATATTCCATTATCCTTAAGTCTGAATGGCCCACTGGAAAGTAGCCTGGATGTGGCGCTTGGTGAGTTTATCACCATTGATGCTGTTACGTCTGCTGCTGCTACCATTACGGTTACAGAGGATGGTGAGTTGGTTACGGAAGTTACCGATGCTACGGAGCTTAGCTACCAATTACGAGCGCTCGAAGAAGGAATACACGAAGTGGTGATTACTGCTACCGCAGGGAGCACTACATTGACAGAGTCCTTTACCTATACCGCCGATTATCGAGTTGATGTTACTGATCCGGCCGATCCCGTTGTTATCACTACTGATGGAGCCGTTATTCCAGTGGCAGTCAATAGCTACATTGAATCTGATATACAGATCTTCGTAGACGGCTCAGAACTGACATCGGTTATGGACCAAAGTACTATTAACACCACCATTGATGTAAGTGGTGGCAGTGGTGTACAGGAAGTTGTTGTAGCTGCAGCCTATGAAGGCCTAGTTGATACGGCCACTTTTGTTTTGGTTATCCCTGGTGATGTGCCACAGCAAGATCCTCCATTGGATTTACCACACGGTATCAATTACTTAGGAGATGGTAGCTACCTGTTGCAACTATATGCACCTAATAAGGAAGCTATTTTCGTGTTGGGCGACTTCAATGACTGGCAAGCTTCATTGGACTACCAAATGAACAAGAGTGTAGACGGCAACCTATGGTGGATTCAAATTGATGGATTGACCGAGGGCGAAACCTTTGCATTCCAATATTTGGTAGATGGTAGCATCCGTATTGCTGATCCGTACAGTACCATCGTCTTGGATCCTTGGAATGATCCTTTCATTCCTGCGGAGACTTATCCGGATTTACCGGCATATCCTACCGGAAAGACAGAAGGAATTACGAGTGTCCTTCAGCCAGGCGCACCTGCATATGACTGGCAGGTAAATGACTTTACACCTCCCGCAAAAGAAGACCTAGTAATCTATGAATTACTACTTCGTGACTTTATTGATCGCCATGATTATGAGACGCTACTGGATACCTTAGATTATCTGAGTAACCTTGGCGTGAATGCGATCGAATTGATGCCGGTAAATGAATTTGAAGGGAATATTAGCTGGGGTTATAATCCTAGTTTCCATATGGCCTTGGACAAGTACTATGGTACGATTAATCAGTTCAAGACCTTTATAGATGAATGCCACAACCGTGGTATAGCGGTGATTCTCGACGTAGTGTATAACCATGCTTTCAGTCAGAGTCCGCTAGCACAATTGTATTGGGATCAGGCGGCTTTCAAGCCAACACCAGATAACCCTTGGTTGAACCCTGATGCTCGCCACCCCTTCAATGTGGGTTATGACTTTAATCATGAAACAGAAGCGACTCGCACTTTCGTTGATCGCGTGATGGAGTACTGGATAGAAGAGTTTAGAGTAGATGGGTTCCGTTATGATCTGTCGAAAGGGTTTACCCAAACCTTCAATACTGATGCAGGCGCCTGGAGCCAGTATGATGCATCGCGAATCGCTATTATCAAGCACTATGCGGATGTTGTTTGGAATGTTAATCCAGACTTCTATGTAATCCTAGAGCATTTTGCGGCTAATCAAGAGGAGGTCGAGCTGACCACTTATGGTAACGGTATGATGTCTTGGGCCGGCGCCGGCCTACACAATCAATACCTTGAGGCTGCAATGGGGTATAGTTCTAACCTATCCGGTGCTTTCTATACCTCGCGCGGTTGGTCTACACCAGCATTGATCGCCTACATGGAAAGTCATGACGAGGAGCGGATGATGTATAAGAACGAGCAGTTCGGTAACAGCTCAGGAGATTACAATGTGCGCAATACAGTCACCGGATTGTTCCGCTGTGAACTAGCAAGTGCCTTCTTCTACACTGTGCCTGGCCCGAAGATGTTATGGCAGTTTGGTGAGCTTGGTTACAACTTCAGTATTAACTACTGCCCAGGCGGTGGAATTGATAATGGTTGTCGTGTGGATCCAAAACCCATCCGCTGGGATTACTTTGAAAGCCCGAACCGCCAACGTTTGTACAATGTAACGAAAGCACTGATCGAATTGAAAACCGATTATCCCGTTTTCCGCACTACTGATTTCGCTAGTTCATTAGGTAGCTCCGCCAAGCGGATTCACCTGAACAGTGATGAAATGGATGTTGCCGTACTCGGTAACTTCGCAGTGGATCCTCAGCCAGTGACTGATCCTTTCCAGGAAACTGGTTGGTGGTATGAGTACTTCAGTGGAGATAGTTTGCTAGTAGAGGATATTAGTCAGCCAGTAGACCTATTGGCAGGAGAATATCGACTATATACTAATGTGCGTTTGGATGAACCTCCAGGTGGCTATGTAACCTCAAGCCGAGAAGTTGTTGCAGAAGCATTCGAGCTGGAGTTATTCCCTAACCCTACTACGGATCAGGTGACGATCAAATTCAACTTGCCTGCTGCGTCTGAGGTGCAGGTTCAAATACTAGACATGAACGGTAGAACCCTAAGTACGCTTAGTGAAGAACGCGTACCTGCAGGGCCATATCAGATTGGCGCTAGTCTTAATTTACCAAACGGAGTATATATCGTACAACTCCGAGCAAATAATCAATTACAGACACAAAGATTATTGATTCAGTAATTGATAAGTGTCCGTAAGGAATACCGCAAATCCCGGAATGTCATCGATGTTCCGGGATTTTTTTGTCTGATTGTGGCGAATTGGTAGGATGTAGATATGGGCTGAAAAACCAAAGTGTATGGGTTTTGTTTAACCAAATAGAGTAGGAGAGGAGTGATCCTTATTCTTACCTGATGTAGGCCACCAATTGCTAGCCTTTCATCCGTATCTCTAACTACACGTAGCATTGAACCATCTCCAATACGAAACGAGTCCTTATCTACTGCAGCACGCCCATAATCCAGTGGAATGGTATGCCTGGAAGCCGGAAGCATTTGAACGCGCGCAGAAAGAGGATAAGCCAATAATCCTTAGCATTGGCTACAGCACTTGTCATTGGTGCCATGTGATGGAACGAGAAAGTTTTGAGGATGCGGATACGGCGGCCTTCATGAATGCACACTTCATCAATATTAAGGTGGATCGAGAGGAGCGTCCTGATGTCGATCAAATTTACATGGATGCATGTCAGGCGATACACGGTAGTGGAGGATGGCCACTAAACTGTTTCCTATTACCTGATGGGAGACCGTTTTTTGCTGGCACTTACTATCCACCTTTTCCCTCAGACCGTCGACCTTCATGGTTGCAGTTGGTAAACAACATGTATCGAGCTTATCGTGACCGGCGAGCGGATGCTATCGATCAGGCAGATCGGATGATGAAGAATATTGCCTCTGGCAAGACGGTTTTTAGAAACGAGAACCTGTTAGAGCAAGAGGCAAAGCAGGTTTTTCAGCCTGCTATTGCAACTGGTATTTTCGATAGCCTGGTTCAACGATTTGATACGGCGAATGGTGGCTTTGGCGGTGCCCCGAAGTTTCCGGGTACCATGAATTTGCAATTCCTGTTACAGCATTATCAATATACCGGATACGAGCAGGCCTTGAATCATGTTCGCTTTTCCGTGCAGCAAATGATAAAGGGAGGGATCTATGATCAGCTGGGTGGTGGCTTTGCCAGATATGCCGTTGATCGAGCGTGGCTCGTACCGCATTTTGAAAAAATGCTCTATGATAATGCCTTACTAGTAGGACTCCTTGCTGATTTGTACCGAACAGAACGCGATCCGTTGGTAGAGCAAGCCATTCGGGAAACCTTAGCTTTCATTGAACGTGAACTCAGTAGCCCAGAAGGCGGATTCTACTCAGCGCTTGATGCAGATACGGAGGGAGAAGAAGGGAAGTTTTACGTTTGGTCTGCGGAAGAAATTAGGGCTGAGCTCGGTGACCAGGCTGCATTATTCATGGAGGTCTACGGTGTTTCTGATGCTGGCAACTGGGAAGGCAAGAATATTCTCTGGCGCGCGAACGCTGTGGCAGAAACAGCAGAGCGTTTTGGAATTGAAGAAACGGTAGCCAGACAAATGCTTGGCCAAGCGAAGGAGCGATTACTAAAGGTACGCTCAGCTAGAGTAGCACCAGGTCTTGATGATAAACATCTGTTGTCTTGGAATGCCCTCATGATTTCTGCGTATTGCCGAGCCTACTTGGCTTTGGGAGAAGAGGCTTATCGTGACCGAGCCCATCGTGCCATTCGCTTTGTGCAAGAGAAGATGGTTGACTCGAATGGAGTCCTTTGGCATACCTATAAAGCAGGAAAAGCACAATATGTCGGCTTCTTGGACGACTATGCTTACTGGATCAATACCTTACTGGACGCTTATTCGTTAGAGTTTGACCTAGACTTTATTGACCAGGCCCTGACGTTTACGGACTTTGTTTTGACCGAGTTTCTTGACGAGTCCGACAATTTATTCTATTTTACTGCAGCAAGCCAGGATGATGTGCCACTGCGCCCCAAGGAATTATATGATAATTCGATGCCCTCTGGGAACGCCATAATGGTTCATAATTTATTGCGATTGGCACATTTGACCGGAAAAGCCTCATGGCGAAGTCAAGCGCAACAAATGGTCCAGCCCATGCTTGACTCACTAGAGAAATATCCAACAGCGTTCGGACATTGGGCCCTAGCAGCTCAGAAGTTAGTCTATCCAGAACAAGAGCTGGCGATTATTGGTCCGGATGCAGTACAGAATGCAAAAGCCCTCTTAGAGCAACAATACGCTGGCTTGGTAGTGATGGCTCATGAAGAAGGAGATGTTGAAGCGTATCCACTTTTGGCAGGTCGACAAGCAGGTGAGAATACTGCCTATTTTATTTGCCAGGATTACGAGTGCCAATTACCAGTATGGACTAAAGAAGAAGCAAAAGCGCTCATAAATTCATTGCCCCCAAACTCAAACTGACCCGATGAGATACGTATACACTATAGCGATCCTACTTGGACTCACCTTGACTTTGCAGGCTCAACAGCCAGCACAGTACAGTACCTACATGCTTGATCAGTTTCGCTTCAATCCAGCTTATGCTGGCTTGGACTATGGCGTTAGCCTGACCGGTACCTACCGTCAACAATGGGTTGGTTTAGAGGGTGCTCCAATTGGTCAACGTATCAGTGCTCATATGCCGTTGTACTTTCTAAGAGGAGGATTCGGCTTGCAGTTTGAGAATGATGAAATCGGTGCTCATGCACTTACCAGTGTACAGGGTGCATACAATTATCAACTGGAGATGGGCGCCGGCGTTCTGTCTCTTGGCGTAGGTGTTGGTTGGCAACAGTGGACCCTTCGCGGTGGTGAGCTAATAACGCCTGATGGCGTATACTTGCCTGGCGTGGAGAATCACAATGACATCCTCTTAAGTCTGGCCTCTGAGTCAGGTGCGGGTATCCAGTTCTCGACGGGTGTGTACTATCAGAGTGAGCGTCTGGAGGCAGGGTTGTCAGTAGAGAATGTGAATGCGGCAAGCATTCAGCTGACTCAACTAACCTATAATCTCGCTCGTGCCTACAATGCCTATGTTGGTGGTCGTTTTGAGGTAGGCAATAGTCTCGTCTTACGCCCTTCTTTATGGTTCAGATCTGATGCAATCGAGAATCAATTAGACATATCGGTGCTCGGGTCTTACAATGACAATATCTTTGCTGGGGCATCGTTAAGAGGGTATAACAGTGCTTCGCAGGATGCAGTAATTGTCATGGCTGGCGTTCGTTTATCACCTTCCATGCAATTAATGTATGCCTACGACATTGGCTTGTCGCCTTTGCAAAGTGTGCACAGCGGCTCCCACGAAATTGTGGTTAAGTACCTCTTAAACAAGACCATAGGAGCTGGCAAGCCACCGCGTATCATTTACCACCCACGTAGTCGGCGGTAAGTAGGCCCCATTTTTGTTTCAACCTACTCGTTAAAATTGTTTCTGAGCAGTACTAAATGTCAGGCAGCTGGCGTTATGCTTGGGTTGATGTGTTAAACTCCGTGGCCACGGAGCAAATTCTTTTGATAAATACATCAAACCGTCTATATTTACGTTCGCTTTGAAAATCGGTTTAAAATTCTGAAGGAAAACTCGGGTATTAAAATGAAGAACTTGTCCAAAATCGCACTAGCTTTATTAGTGCTTGTGCTAGTGTCCTGTGGTCGCTCGGATAGTGGCGAAATCACCGGCGTTCTAGATCGTCCAAGCTGGAAAGGCATTAATCCATTCGGTATGGTTTACGTACCATCAGGTACATTACACATCGGTCCTAGTGATCAGGATGTAGCCAATACCTATGTGCAACGCCAGAAGGCAATCTCTATTTCTGGTTTCTACATGGATGAGACCGAAATCACCAACAATGAGTACCGTCAGTTCATCTACTGGGTACGCGACTCACTGGCTCACGCTTATTTGGATCACTTTATCACCAATGACGACGGCGACGAGCGCATCGATTGGGAATTCGACATCGACTGGGAAGATGATATCCTGGAAGACTTGTACTACCAAGGTGATGACCGTTTCGCAGGTCGTAAAGAAATTGACGTAAGCAAATTTGTTTACGAATATCAGTGGTACGACTGGCAGGCTGCGGCAAAGGACCGCGGGCAGTCTCCACGTAACGCTTTTGTAAAGCGTAAGAAAGTTAACGTATATCCTGATACCTTGGTGTGGGTTCGTGACTTCGCTTATTCTTACAATGAGCCAATGGCTCGTAACTACTTCTGGCACCCAGCTTATGATGACTATCCAGTAGTAGGTGTAGATTGGCACATGGCCAACGCCTTCTCATACTTCCGTACACTGTTGTGGAACGAGTTTCAACAGACACGCGGTGATGGTATTAATACCGAGGATTTCCGTTTACCGACAGAGCACGAATGGGAATACGCTGCCCGCGGTGGCCGCGAGAACGCTCCTTACCCATGGGGTGGTCCATATATCCGCAACTCGAAAGGTTGTTTGTTAGCAAACTTCAAGCCTGGGCGTGGTAACTACCCAGAAGATGGTGGTCAGTACACTGTAAAGGCTGATGCTTACTATCCGAACGACTACGGTCTATACAATATGGCGGGTAACGTATCTGAGTGGACAAGCTCTGCTTACTACGATAACGCATATTCTTTCCAGCACGACTTGAACCCAGATATCCGTTTCGATGCTAACGATGATGATCCGGAATCTTGGAAGCGTAAAGTTATTCGCGGTGGTTCTTGGAAAGATGTTTCTTACTTCCTACAGACAGGTACTCGTCACTGGGAATATCAAGATACTACCAAGTCGTATGTTGGCTTCCGTAATGTATTGACGTTCTTGGGCCGTTCAATCAACGACTTCTAAATCTAGCTTAGCTAGAATGTAATAGTGCTACTCTGGCACAAAAGCGAAAAAGGATGCTCTTCGTCACGAAAAGCATCCTTTTTCACTTCGTTTGGGCTGATTTTATCAGGGTGTTACAGCGGTTTTCCCGTCTTTGAGCTCTCGTAAAATCCTATCTCGCTCAAATTTTACTTGCATAAATCCTTGTATTACAGTGGGTAATTTTCTTTTTTTGCGCCGACACAAAAAAAAGTGCAAAAAAAGCTGTTAAGCCCTGTTACTTTTTTTGGTGTCTGCATTATGCAAGTGTGAAAAGCAATTTCAACGCTTATGTTCTCTGGAAAACGACATTGACAAGAGAACTATCCAACAGAGAAAATCAAATTAACTAACTCGCTAAAATTATTACGGAAATGAGTTTCGTAAAAACTAAAGGTTTTAAGTACGTAAAGAATCTGATTATTGGTGTAGGTGCTGCCTTCGTACTGGCAGGAGCCCTTTTTAAGATTGAGAGCTGGCCATTCGCTTCTGAGATGTTGATCTTGGGTATGGGGATTGAGGCTTTCATCTTTGCTTTCCTAGGAATTATCGGACCTGAGCCTGATTACTACTGGCACAAGTTGTACCCAGGTTTGGATGACTATAACGCACCAATCCAGCCACTAACTGCTGGCCCTGCTGATCTAGACACTACTCCAGCACTAAACGGTGAGGTTGTTGAGCAGCAATTAGGTGGTATGTTGACTGAGCTTCAGGGTATGTCTCGCAGCTTGGGTAGCCTTAAGGCACTTCAGGAAGCTGACTTCTCTGGTGTTTCTGATCAGGTACGTTCTATGACTAACTTCTACAGCAAGTTGAACGAAGCTATGGCTGACTTGGCTGACTCAGTAGAAGACACCAAGCAATACAAGGCTCAGCTTACCGAGCTGAACAAGAACATTGCTAACTTGAATAACTCTTACGCTTCTTTGAGCAATGTATATGGCAACGTTATCGGTGCTATGCAAGGCGCTGGCAAGTAAGCTGCTAGTGTGCTAATTAATTATTGAACTCAAAAAGAAGTTAAGATATGTCTATTCCAAAGGAACCGCGGCAGTTAATGATTAACATCATGTACTTGGTGTTGACCGCGCTGCTCGCCCTTAACGTTTCAGCGGAGGTAATGAATGCCTTCTTTACGCTGGACGAAGGAAACCGTTCTACAATTGATATTGTAGATAGCCAACTTGGTTCGTCTGTATCAGCACTGAACGACTTGCTGGAGGATGAATCAAAGGCAAAGTACCGCCCAATTAAGCCTGCTATCGAGCAAGTACAGGCGAAGGTGGTAGAATTCAATACCTACGTAACGGAGCTACGCGATCTATTGATCGACCAGTCTGGTGACGGTAACGGCCAAGTTGATGTCGGTGACTTTAAGCCAGAGCATGATGGGGAGCTTCCTTACATCAAGGGTAAGAAGAATAAGGATGTTACTACTCGTTTGTTGGTAGACGAAGGTCGTGGTGAGGAGCTTAAGGCTAAGATCCTGGAAACTCGTGAGGAGTTGATTCAGATCTATTCCACACTACTTACTGAGAATGATACCACCTTCCAGTTGAATGACACGGAGGTTCAGACAAAGATCCAGAACATCGCAACGAACATGCCATTTAGCATCGATGATGAAGAATGGCAGGGTACTGATAAGACAAGCTGGTCGGACTTCAAATTCCGTCAGATGCCTGTTGCAGCGGTACTTCCATTGATCTCTCAGATGCAAGCTGATCTGAAATCATCTGAAGCCAACATGGTGAATGATATGATTGGTCTAGCTGGTGGTAAGAATATCGTATTCGACTCTTTCTTCCCGGTTGTACAAGCTGACCGTTCATACGTTGTAGGTGGTGAGTCAATCAATGCTCAGATTTCTGTAGGTACTTACAGTACTTCTCTACAACCAGAGAACGTGAAAATCTTCGCTGGTGGTTCACAGTTGAGCGTAGGTGAAGGTGGTGTTGCTGAGTACTCTATCACTGGTTCTGGTGCTGGTCAGAAGTCTGTACCACTACGTGTAGAAGTAATCAACCCACTTACCGGTGAGGTTAGTGAAGGTGAAGGTGAGTTTGTATACGAGGTAGGTTCTCGTTCGGTAGCAGTTGCTGCTGACAAGATGAACGTATTCTACATCGGTGTAGACAACCCTGTAACGATCTCTGCATCAGGTGTAAGTTCTAACGATGTACGAGTAAGCACTACTGGTCCTATTTCTATCAAAGGAGGTGGAAGTAGCCGTACCGTAACTGCGTCTTCTCCAGGTGCTGCTAGGATCAACGTATCTGCAGGTGGTAAGAGCCTTGGTAGCTTTGACTTCCGCGTTAAGCGTATCCCTAACCCTGAAGCTCGCCTTTCTGGTAAGAACGGTGGTACAATGGGATCAGGAGAATTCAAGGCTCAAGGTGGTGTAGGTGCATTCCTTGATGACTTCGACTTCGATGCTACTTGTCAGGTATCTGGCTTTAACTTGGTATATGTACCTAAGCGTCAGGACGCTATTCCGGTACCTAACCGTGGAGCACGCTATAATGATGCTGCTCGTCGTGTTGTAAACCAGGCTAAACCAGGTGATATCTACTACTTCGAGAATGTACGGGCGAAGTGCCCAGGTGATACTGCTACTCGTAAGATTAACAGTATGGTATTCAAGATTCAATAAGAATCAGTCGGGCGGGCGCAGAATTGTTAAAAGTTCTGCGCCCAACTGTGTTAAATACAATAGCGGGTTTGGTTAATCCGTTAAATAAGCGCAAATTAGCGATCCGGCAGGAGTGGGTACCACTTCTGCCGGAAATCTGTTTAAAAAAAGGGAGAAAAAAGGTTCCTCCCGCTTGTGAATTTACAATCAACTCGGTAAAATCTATTTCCATGAAGATCGCTCTGAAACTCCTGAGCTTTTTGCTGTTTCTGGGTGCCGGTCAGCTGGTGGCACAGACAGTAGACAATGTAATAATGACTGAATCCGGCAATCAGGTCGTTGAGCAGGATCCGCCTAACGACGATATCACGGATAAGCGTACGATCGAGACTGTACGAATCCTTCCATACGATCACGTACGTGAAGCTGACATTTTCTGGGAAAAGCGTATCTGGCGAGTAATTGATATTCGCGAAAAGATGAACTTGCCATTTGCTTATCCAGAGCGCCCCTTCTTCACCATTCTACAAGAAGCGGCAGAGAATGAAGAAATCAATGTATACAGCGCGGAAGACGATAAGTTTACCCACCGCCTCAGCCCTGAAGAAGTAGCCTCTATGGGTGCTTCTATCGATACGGTGACTACGTTCGACCCTGTTACATACGAAGAAAAAATTCAGGTAGTTCGCAACGAATTGAACCCTGAAGATATCAAGCGTTACCGTGTAAAAGAAGTATGGTTCTTCGACGAAGAAACATCTACCATGAAGGTTCGCATCCTAGGTATTGCTCCACTATTGGACGTGAAGGATGAGAACGGTAACTTCAAGTACGAGCAGGTAATGTTCTGGGTATATTATCCAGAAGCACGCCAGGTATTAGCTCGTGAGAAAGTATTCACCGCTGGTAACGATGCGGCCCCAATCACATGGGAAGGTTTAATGGAGATGCGATTCTTCTCCAGCTACATTTACAAGGAATCTAACGTGCACAACCGCCGTTTACAAGATTACGTACAAGGTGTAGACCTTCTGCTCGAAGCCGATAAGATCAAACAAACGATCTTCAACTTTGAGCATGATCTTTGGGAATACTAAGCCGAAATGCTGAAATGCTAAGAAAGCCGCTGGTTCGTTAGAGCCAGCGGCTTTCTTGTTTGTTAGACGGATTGATTATTTTTGACCAACCCTATAATTCATTCTTATGCTTAAACACCTAAATGGAAAGTTCCTTCTTTCCCTACTATTGACCCTCTTCATCGCCACTTGTGGAAGTGAAGACGAAACTCCTACCATTGATACCCTCGATTACACCACTGGTAAGAATTCCTATCGCCTTACGGCCAGTGGTGTCGAAAGAAATTTTCATGTATTTGTCCCCTCTGGGTATGATGAAAATGTACCTGTTCCGTTGGTGTTTATGTTCCACGGCTCTGGCGGAAATGGAAATGCCACCTACCAAAATTCTGGATGGAAGGAAGTGGCCGAGCAACATAACTTCATCTGTGTATTCCCCACGGGCTTAGAGTACTTCATTGTATCGCTCAATACGCTTCAAACGAAATGGAGTTCTACTGGCCTAGATGGTGAGCTGCAGGAAGGAGTCGAAGTAGTTGATGATATTCCTTTTGTAACAGGTATGTTGGATCAGTTAATTGCCACATTTAACATTGATGAAAACCGGATCTATGCTTCCGGATTCTCTAATGGCGGCGGGTTCAGTAAATCGCGAATCATGTGCGAGCTGTCAGATCGTTTTGCTGCTATTGGCACTTCCGGAGGGCACGCATTACCGCAAGTGGTACCTGTTCAGAGCAATGATATTCTCGCGTTGCATACCATTATGGGAACAAATGATGACAAAAAACTAAATTCTGCCGGGCAAACAAATCCTTTTCCGATGGATGCAGAAGAGATTATGAGTCATGATTACTTGAAAGGGAACATCGATAATATCCTTGAAATGCTACAGCTTGGAGATAGTTATGATAGCGAAGCAGAAATGCCTCATTTCAATACCTTACGCTTTCGAGATGCTCTTCCAGCCAATGACAATGAATTCCGCTTCCGAATGGTCAAAGGCATGGGACACATTTGGCCGAATGGCAATAACCACGCTTCGGGCTTAAGTGCACCGGAACTCTTCTGGCCATTTTTTCAGGAGCATAGTAAGTAATCGATACCAGTTATTGCTGTTTTGGTATCCGATCAGGATAGTCTGTAATGATACCGTCAACCCCCATATCAATGAGTTCCTGCATTTGATCGGGTTCATTGACCGTCCAAGGGATCAGTTGGGTGTTTTGTTGATGGAGACTATCCACAAGCCCTGCTGTGCACAGTAAAAAGTAAGGGCTATAGATATCCGGTTGAAAACCTAACAGCTCCAGGTTTTTGCTCAGACCATTACGGTTGGCAATAAGATATGCCATACGCTGATGAGGCGCCTGTTCCTTGAGAGCCTGTAAGCTTCGAACATCGAAGGATTGAACGGTGCTCCGTTCGCTAATTCCTAAGCGTCGTAACTCCCGAACCACTAGTGCAACAAAAGCTGCTGGTTCGGGGGTAAAGACCTCGTCCCATTCGGGGAGACTCTTTATCTCAATATTATAGAAGGGGAGTGGTCGTTGAAGGGCGCCCGCCGTTTCTTCTGCAGCTTTTACCACAGCTTCAAGAGTAGGTTTGAATACGGCCTGCGGAGTTTGTTCTGGAAAATTAGCGTTGCCCCGCTGACCGCAGTCGAAGGCCTGAATCTGGGCAAGCGTCATTTCATATATCCTCAGCTCTTGCTCCTCGTCTTCTTCGACGGGGCGACCATCAGGATGACTGCAAATCAAGGCCGACATCCAAGGCTCATGAGACACGATGAGTTGATTATCCTTACTCACCGCTAAGTCAAGTTCAAGTGTTGTTAGTTTTGGAAATTCTAGTGCTTTTAGGAAAGCCGGAATCGTGTTTTCAGGAAGGAGGCCACGGGCACCTCGATGCCCTTGCCAGTCAAATGTCTCAGGCATAATGGAAGTATTGATTCCTGTAAGCTGGCGCTTAGGAGTACAAGATAACGCCAGAACGCTGATGAGAAGTAAAATTCGAGTTGTCATATGTGGAAAGGTAGGACAAAAAATTCTACTGCACTTGTAGCGGTTATCCCGCAAGAGACGTAGTTTTGTGCCTAATTTACTATTGCCGCTGCTATTGCGGAACTGATTGATATTAAGCCTGTATTAAGGATGAGTGCACTGCTGTTCTATCTTTTCTTGAAGCCACTTTCGATGCTACCCATGCGTGTTTTACATGCCATTTCAACGGGTGTGTACTTCATTCTATATCGTTTGTTGGGGTATCGTAAGAAAGTTGTTTTTGGTAACCTGGAACGGTCCTTTCCAGAAAAGAGCCCGGCCGAAATAGAGGCGATTGCCAGCGATTTTTACCGGCATTTTTGCGATCTGATTTTCGAGAGTATTCGCATGTTCAGCATGGGGGAAGCGGAGATGCGTCGTCGGGCTATTGTCACGAACCCAGAGTTCGTGGTAGAGATGGAGAAGCTAAACAAGGGTATCATTTTATTTGCTGGCCATTACAATAGCTGGGAAATGATGGGGACGGCGTTTCCAATGTTTACAAAAATGCATGTTGCTGCCTTGTACTCGCCCATTAAGAATCCATTTTTCAGTAAAGTGCTGTCAGGTTCCAGAGGGAAATACGGATTGGAGTTAGTGCCAAAGCATGAAGGAGCCGGTATGTTTGAAGCGGCAAAAGATACTCCCACTGTATTCCTATTTGGTGGAGACCAGTCTCCGACTTCTAGTAAGAAAAGCTTCTGGATGGAATTCTTGAACCAAGAAACAGCGGTGGCTTTTGGAACGGAAAAGTTTGCCAAGGCTCATGACTGTGCGGTTGTTTTTGGTGATATTCAAAAGGTGAAACGTGGTTACTACACCATGACCTTCTCTATGATTTCAGAAAATCCAAGAGAAGAAGAGCATGGGGCTATCACGATCAAGCATACGCGTAAGCTGGAGGAGATTATCCGCCGGGATCCTCGTTATTGGCTTTGGACACATCGCCGTTGGAAACGTAAAAGAGAAGAAGGGACCCCTATTGTTAGGAAGGATTCTGTGGAGCAATAGTATCTATTCTCAGAACTTAATCTGACAGTCGTCTGGAAGAATTTCTTCCAGCCATTCTTCCGTATCGTCGTCAAGATCATTGCCTTTCAGGTTGAGCTTTTCAAGATTGACTAGAGAAGCTATCTCCGCGGGTAATTCGGTTAAGTTATTCCCAGATAGATCCAATTTGACTAGTTCGGTGCAAAGGCCAATCTCTGGTGGTAGTGCAGTAAGGTCATTATCCTTCAGTTCGAGGGATCGCAGTTGCTTAAGGAGGCCAATACTAGCAGGCAGAGTAGAGAGGTCGTTTTTTGATAGGTCCAGCTTTTTTAGACGCCTCAGCTGGCCAACCTGGATAGGAAGCACGGTCAACTTGTTCTTAGCCATTTCCAGCTCCTCCAGGCTAAGGAGTTGCCATAAGGCTTCGGGAAGAGCAGAAAGGTCATTATCGGATAAATCCAACTCCTCCAGTTTTGTTAACTGATTGATACTGCTCGGCAGTGTATTGATTTTGCAACTACTCAATTTTAGCTTACGCAGACTATCAATTTGTGTTATGGCTTCTGGGAAATGCCCTAACGGGTTGTCAGATAGATTGAGCTTCCGTAAGCGTGCTAGTTCACCAAAGTTTGCCGGGAGCGACTCAATTTTGTTCTGCTCACAATCCAATTCTTCCAGCCTGTTCAGGTTTTGAACTTCTGTAGGTATACTGGTAATATCATTGTGCGCCACTACGAATTCCTTGAGCTTTGGCAAGCTCCAAACATTGAGAGGAATCTCAGTTAGGGCATTGCCGTCCAGGTCTAGTTGTTTTAATTCTTGTAATTCGCCGATAGCTTCGGGAATGGCTACCAACTGATTCCGACTTAACTTAAGCTCTTCCAGTGCATCAAATTGGGCAAATCCTTCATCCAGTATGCTTAGGCGGTTTTCCGATAGGTCTAATTCCTCTAAGGGTAAGGAGAAGAATGTACTTGGTAATTCTACCAGGAGATTAGCCGTTAGGTCGAGTTTATGCAATTGAGCGAGATTGCCAACCTCATTCGGTAAAACCTCTATACTATTACCAGCCAGTTTCAGATTTTGGAGGTTTGGCAGAGACCAAAACCTGTTTGGGAATTGACTTAGTTTATTGCTAGATAGGTCGAGGGTTTTCAATTTGTTAAGAGAGCCAATTTTCCAATCTATCTCCTCTATGCTATTGAAAGAAGCATTCAACTTTTTCAGTCGTTTCATACCACCAACAGCTCGGGGTAGTTCTTCCAACTGATTGGAGGAGAGATCCAGTTCCCTGAGTTGATCCAAGTCCTTTGCATCTTTGCTGACAATGCTAATCTGGTTGGAGGATAGGTTCAGGTATCGCAGGTTTTTCAGGTGGGTGATGCTATTGGGAAAGGCTTGTAACAAGTTAGCAGAAAGGTCGAGCCACTCCAAGTCGAGATCACTGATTTCTGAAGGGATTAGTGGCAGTCTGGCACTTACAATTTGAAGCGAATCAGCAGTTGGTCCGCCTTTAACAGCAAGTTCTTCTTCATACATCTCTTGGGAACGGTAAATCTCTTGTAGCCTCGCAGCAACGAATCTATTTTTTGTCTGAAAGGACTGGATACTTTCATAGTTGAGCTGAGCTTCCTGGGAGTATCCGTTTTGGTAGCTCCAATTAGCTGACAAGCCCTTTTTAGCAAACCTTAGCCAGTTATCTAAATTTTCGCTTGGCTGTATGGAACTTGCAGTTTCAAAGAAACTAGTTGCCGCGTTGAATTCTCCTTGTTTGAACAAGGCTTCCCCTCTTTTGATTAGTAATTCAAGTGTGCTATTAGCTTGCTGCTGCCAAATTGCACTATCCTGTTCACCAGCGAATACTCTGGCTGCTGACAGGGCATCTCTCGCTTCTGCTGCTAACCGTTGGGCTTTGAGCTGGAGGGTGATTGCACGATCGCGCTCTTGTCGAACCGTATCTGTTTGAAGTTGTGCTTGTATTCGAGCTAATTCTTCAGCAATCCTACTGTCTTCAGCTTCCAGTCTTTTTTTATTGGCGATAGAATCAGAGCGCAAAGCCTGTTGCGTTTGACGTTCAGCAATTGCTGTTTGATGCTCGGCACGGTTCCAGGAGACAAGGCTTATCACGGATATTAGTGATAATAGGGCGATTACCCCAGCTACCGTCATTCTGCGACGCTCCCGCATTCGAGCCACGTATGCCTGTTGTCCTTGAACAAATTGTAGTTCTTCACTAGGAAGATTCACCTGTTTCAAGTAGGGGCGTATGTAGTCTAAATCTTCTTTGCTTAAGTGAACCTCATGGAGTTTAAAGGCTTCGTACCGTTCATGAATGAACCGCTCCACCTGACGTCGCATTTGCGATTCAGTGGAGGCCTTGCTAAAGATTTGCTGGGCTATGGTGTCATGTATGAACTCGTACCGCATGGGCAGTGCTTAGGTGTAAATTGACTATTTACTAAAGGTAGGTAAAAAACAAACTACTCAACGAGGCTGTCATACACCACCACCTTGGTCCACTTGTCCTTATGATCTTCTACAAATTTGGTATGTAGTGGTGCGATCTGATAAGCATCTTGTCCTGCGACGTCATCAAAGTGTACAAGGAGGGCAATGCTATAGCTGTTATCCACAACTCCGCGAGCCTCGGTTGGAGCTACCGGGCCAACGTACATTTGACGCACACTTTCTACCCCCCGCAAGGATTCTACACCTTCCATAAACGCTGCTCGATCCGTATCAGATAAATCCTCCTTTAACCAGAAGAAAACACTGTGAATCAAGCCTGGTTCGTAGGCCTTCTGCTGTTTAAGTTGTGTTAGTTCTGTGAGCGCTGCGGCAAGCTGACCTTCTAAAGTTTCCTTTGCGGTCTCTAATTCGGTAACGCGTCCTTGATTACAAGCACTAAGGGTAAGAAGCAGAATGCTCCAAAGGAGTGGTCTCATGTTTTGATCCTAAAGATAAGGCTCCGAAAGAGTCCGTCAAGACTTAAAATTTGGAAAGTCTTTATCTGTTGGATATATTATGATTATCTTTAATGTGTTTAACACCAAAAACTTATTATATGACACCTTTTACGAAGTCCAAGTGGCTTTTTGTACCCAACTTCCTTTCCTTCTTTCTCTATTTCCTAAGTCCGATTTTGCTGCATTCTGCTAATGCTCACAATTCTTCGCTAACTGAAGGTGAAGAAGCTGGGCCAGTAGCGGTTTGCTTTGCTAATGTCAATGTCAGTGTAGGTGCTAGCTGTGATGTCGTTCTCACACCTGAGATGATTGACGGAGGCTCTTTCGATCCGGACGGCGACCCTCTAAGTTTTAGTCTTGATGTTACAGGGCCATTGACTCCTGGGAACTATGTGGTCTTTATGACAGTGACTGCAGGTGGAGAAAGCAACAACTGTTGGAGTAATGTAGTAGTGGAGGATAAGACGTTTCCCCTCGCAGTTTGTGATGCATTTATCAACCTTTCTTTAGATGCTACTGGTAATGCTGTCCTTTTACCAGAGATGCTAGATGCGGGGAGTACTGACAATTGTGCGCTGACCTTCAGTTTTGGCAGTGGCCAGACCAGTTTTGATTGTACCGACGTAGGTAATACCTACACCGTTTTTCTTGATGTGGAAGATGTCGGTGGTAATGTCAATACTTGTTTCTCTGATGTGACGATTACAGATCCATTAGGGACTTGTACGAATACCGGGCCGGTTGCTGTTTGCATAGCAAATGTCAACGTCTCTGTCGATGCTTCCTGCGAAGCAAATCTACTCCCAGCCTTTATTGATGGCGGATCTTTTGATCCGGACGGTGATCCTTTGACGTTTTCATTGGATGATAGTGGGCCTTTCTCTCCTGGGGTGTATACAGTCTGGCTTACCGTAAGTGATGGCCTAGAGAACAATACTTGTTTCAGTACGATAACGGTTGAAGATAAAATAGACCCGGTTGCAGCTTGTGTCAACACAATTATTGTTTCCATTGGCCCGGGCGGCTCTACTACCATTACTCCCGCTGCGATAGATGATGGGAGCTTCGATAATTGCAATCTAAATCTTGGTTTTGAAAGTGGACCAACCGTGACTTTCACTTGCGATGATGTGGGAGCACCGTTTAACCTAACTTTAGAGGCAACTGATGATAGTGGCAACACTAGTTTCTGTACAACTTTTGTAAGTGTACAAGACCCTGGTGCCTTCTGTTCGGTGTCCAATAGCGCCCCTGTGGCTGTTTGCGAAAGTGAAGTTATCGGTATGGTTGGGCCAGATTGTGTATTAGAAATTGAACCTGAAGCTATTGATGCTGGTAGTTTTGATCCTGACGATGATGATCTAACCTTCACCTTAGAACCTGCAGGGCCATTCCCTCCTGGTACTTATGAAGTAATCCTGACGGTGAGCGATGGTGACTTGACGTCAGAATGTGTATCTGTACTGGAAGTGAGAGTGCCAGATAATGATGGAGATGGATTTGGTGTATGTGAAGGTGATTGTGATGATAGTAATGAAGATGTATATCCAGGAGCACCGGAACTTTGCGATGGGTTAGACAATGACTGCGATGGCGCTATTGATGAGCCAGATGACGCTAGCACAGAATTTGAATGGATTGCTGGCGTAAGCCTCGCGGATCTTAATAATCCTTCTGGCAATGATGGTGGTTATGGCGATTATACAGGGCTTAGTGCTTCACTAATTACTGGCAGTAGTTATTCGATTACCCTAACTCCGGGCTACGCTGGAGCTACTTATGCGGAACAATGGCGCGTATATATTGACCTCAATCAAAATGGCATCTTTGAACACCCTGCTGAACGAGTAGCGCAGGTGCAGGGAGAAGGCCCCCAGACCCGGGTAATAGATATTCCTAGCTCGAGTCTTACTGGTAGTACGCGAATGCGGGTTATTATGAGTTATGGTGCTTTCAGCCTTCCATGTTCAGATGGCTTTGAGGGTGAAATTGAAGACTATACGGTGAATATTGAGGATTGCGAAAACACACCTGACTGTATTCAATACTGTGAAACAACAGCTGAAAGTACAGCCTTTGAATGGATTCAACGAGTGCGTATTGGTGCGATCAATAACCGCTCTGGTAATGATGGCGGCTATGGTAATTACACGGGCTTAAGTACTGATGTAGCACCTGGCGATAGTTATACCATTCGTCTTAGACCTGGATTCTCAGGGGCTTCTTATGAAGAGTTCTGGCGTGTTTGGGTGGATTGGAATCAGGATGGTGAATTTGACCCTGGAAGTGAATTAGCTGTAGAGGCTAGTGGAACTGGGGTAATTGTGGCTAACCTTGAAGTACCGATTGGAGCCTTAAGCGGAAGTACCAGAATGCGGGTAGCCATGCAGTACAATGCTTTTGCGGAGCCATGTGAATCATTTTCGGAAGGAGAGGTCGAAGACTACAGCTTGAATGTAGTGGCTAGTTCTGCCTTAGTTGTGATGCCGTCGCATTTACAACCCACTTCCAACGAGGATGTATCAACGGATCAGCCGATCACCATTCCTGCTGTGGAAGTACCGACATTTGACGAAAGTGAAGAAGTACTAGAAATGGAAGTATTTCCTAATCCGGCTACATCCTTTGTTTACCTCCGTATGAACAGCCTTGCTGATGTCCCTGCCATGATTACGCTTGCCGACCAAAATGGTCGTCGCGTATGGCAGCAACAATGGGATGGATCCACTTCTCAAATCCAATTGGATCTAACCCCGTTACAGCTACCCGCTGGTGTCTATATGGTAAGTGTGAATAGTGGAGATAACTTACTGACGAAACGATTAGTGATTAATCCGAACTAGATCTTTAACGAATAGTAATAATAGCTTAAAAACATGAGTCATCCCGAACTTTGAGCCCACA
>ENA-UENT01000110-UENT01000110.1-marine-metagenome-genome-assembly--contig:-NODE-110-length-65269-cov-10.746060_pt1 | contig 65269 bp, 35 predicted proteins | sample MGYA00237879_ERZ529330 | MGnify/ENA primary metagenome ERZ529330 (study PRJEB26372, sample SAMN05368345) | marine metagenome | biome: cultured habitat; feature: ocean water; material: water; isolation... | reverse complement strand
ATTCGCTCCAAAAGCGAATTCCCAACACAGTCTAAACCTTGGGGGAGCCAGCCTGTTGGGCAAGAAAACACTTCATTCTATGTCTAAGCCCGGCCTGCTGTGGTTCCGAAAAGACTTACGCCTGCATGATAACCCCGTCCTGCACCGTGCTTTAGCGGAAAGCGATACGCTGCTGCCGGTCTTCTGCCTGGACCCGCGCTGGTTCCGGGAGCTGCCGCTGGGCTTCCGGAAAACGGGTGCCCACCGGCTGGCTTTTTTGCTCCAAAGCCTGACAGACCTGAAGAAGCGCCTGAAGGGGATTGGTGGCGATTTGCATATCGTCATTGGGCAGCCGGAGGAGGTTATTACTAAGCTGGTCCGGGCACATGGCGTTCAAACCGTGTATGCACAGCGGGACATCGCCTGGGAGGAACAACAGGACGAGCAAGCGGTACAACATGCCCTGGCGCCATTGGGATGTAATTTTGAAAGGGAGTGGAGCCATTTGTTATACCATCCGGATGATGTGTCCTTTGCACCGGAGGACACTGCCGCTACATTCAAAACCTTCCGCAAACACCTGAGGCAGGGGAGTAAGGTCCGGCCATTACTGCCAACGCCGGTTACTTTTCCGTTATTGGAATACACTTACGCACCGGTGCCGTCCATGGAGGATGTAGGTTTTAAGGCCACTGCCGGACAGCCTGCCTATCCCGGTGGAGAAACGGCGGCACTGGAGCGCCTGCAGTATTACTTTTTCGACAGCCAGTTGCTGACCCGGTACAAATGGACCCGCAATCAGTCGCTGGGCAGCGATTACAGCTCCAAGTTCTCGCCCTACCTTGCCTACGGCTGCCTCTCGCCCCGCCGGGTGTACTGGGAAAATAAAAAGTACGAGCGGGAGGTCAAAAAAAATGTATCCACCTACTGGCTGATTTTCGAATTGAAGTGGCGGGAGTTCTTCCAGTACCTGGGCATGAAGCACGGCAACCGTATGTTTTTCCCGGGAGGGATTAAGGAAAGAGCGCACAGCTGGAAGAAGGACGAGGAGTTGTTCCGCCGATGGCAGGAGGGGCGTACCGGTATCCCTTTCCTCGATGCCCACATGCGGCAATTGAACCAAACCGGCTTTATGAGCAACCGTGGCCGGGTCAATCATGCCAGCTTTTTGGCACAGGAGTATGGTATTGACTGGACCTGGGGCGCCGCCTGGTTTGAGGTGCAGCTCATCGACTACGATGTGTGCAGCAACTGGCTCAACTGGAATGTACAGGCTACTGAACAGCGCTTTACCAACGCCATCTGGCAGAGCCGCAAATACGATAAAAAAGGCGAATTTGTGCGGCATTGGCTGCCTGAGTTGGAAAAGGTGCCGCCCCCTTACTGCTACGCCCCGTTTTTGATGGACGAAGCGGCGCAAAATGAATATGGGGTACACATCGGCAAAGACTATCCGGCACCGGAGCCACTTTCCGGCAAGTTGGAGTGGGCGGTGAAGCGGGTCAGTTGATTTTAATTCAGCAGCTCTATGCTTCGTTCCAGTATCCGGTCAGTATTGTCTTCTGCTGAGGAGGGCTGATAGTAGTCCGGCGGCAGTCCGATGCCTTCAAAAAAGCGCCCGTCCGCCGTTTGCATCTGCCAGTGAGACAACCGGTATACCCAGCCGTTGGGCAGTTCCCGGAAAATGGGGTTGCCTGAGCCACCGCCTGTAGTGTCTCCTACTGTTTGTACATGGTCAAAGCGTTTCATTGCTAAAATAAAGTCTTCTGTGCTGCTGAAACAGCTCCGGTTAGTGAGTAACAGCACCGGTTTGGTATAAGTATTTCCAAGCGGTGCAATATTGTCTTCAATCCAGGGCGTAAAGTCATCGTGATTGGGGCCATTGCGGTAGCGAAATCGCCGGTAGAGGGTTTCTTTCGTAGCGAAGTGACCGGCAACGAGCTCGCTGTTGCGGTCGGAGCCGCCTCCATTGCCGCGAAGGTCTATAATCAGGCCCCGGGAGCCGGAAAAGTAATCCAGAGCCTCCCCGATTGCAGCATATTCACCAATTTCACTGCTGAAGTTTTTAATCCAGATATAGCCGAGCTCCGGCTGCTGCTGCAGATAGCCACCGTAGAGCACCGTACTAAAGTCAACCGCCGCTGTCAGGGAGATGCGCTCCAGGTCAGGTGCGCCGGAGGGGCCACGCTCCCAAAAGGGGTAGCCACAGATGCCTGCCGGAGTGTAGAGATTGACATGGCCGTCCTCCAGGTCCTGAATGATGGTGCAAAGCAGGTCACGCAGGGCTTCTTCATCTGCTTGCGCGGCTTGTGGGGCGTATTGGGTGTGAATGGCATCCCAGTCGGTTCCTTTATAGTCAAAGTAGGCATAGTGCCGGTCCATTTCGGTCCAAAAGGACTGAAAAACCCCTGTGCTGCTGCTTTCAATATCCGGCTTGAGGCAGCCTGCCCAAACGCTGACTAGAAGGAGTATCAGGAAAGTTTTTTTGCTCATAATTCCGCCCATTTTAGGTGAACGCCCAATAGCAAACGGTGCTGCAAAGACCGTTGTGGTTGGACAATGTGTACAGAGGTGAGCTGAGCCTGATAATCAAGGGAGAGGCTGGTTTTTTTGCTAACTGTCCAGGAGGTGCCAGCTTCAGCATGCAGGAGGGCAAAGCGGGCTGGGCCGTACAGGTTCCGGTGGTCCCAAATCCAATCTCTGGAAAAGTACCTTGGGCTGTGCCGCTTGGTAATGGCATAGTGCCATAAGGGCGTCCCCAGCACTATCCGGTAGCTTAAGTCTCCCTGCGGCTGCCAGTGTGCCCCCAGCGCGGGCCCGAATCCCAGAGCACCCTCAAACTGATCCTCTGTGATGCCGCCGATGTAGTGATGCTGCCGGTAGCTGACTGTCAGGTGCCCCATCATGCCGGCTAGTGTTTGCAGGGGGCCGGACGGACCTATTGCCCAAAGTTCAACGTGGTTCATCTGCCCGTAGTTGTGGCGGGCCGTATTGGAAGACGCTGTGAATGTACTGCTATTGCTACTGCTCAGCGCTGAGGCGGTATAGAGCAACTGAAATCGCTGGTAATGATTGGGGGTGTGCCGGGCGTAGCTGAGCCCGCCGGCTATGCTGTATCCTGATAGGATCAGAGGGGTGAGCTGAGGGTCCTTCCATTGCGTATGAGCAGCCATCAGGTGTGCACCCCACATCTGCGCTGACAGGCATAATGGCCATAAACAACTGGCAAAAAAGTATAAAACCCGCATTTTTAGCCCTCAAATTAAGAGCAGTAGTTCTGGCTGTCAATGACAAATCTAACCTACTCCGTACGATAAAGCCGCTCCGCCAGTGTGGGGTCAATAACAAAAGGATTGGGCTTCCTTTCCTGATGTCGGGCGATGGCCTGCGTGCGTGCGATTTCCTGCTCATCAGCCGGGTCGAGCTGATGCCAGAGCAGTAGCGTTTCGCGTTGTATCTGGAAGAATAGCGGGTCCGCTTCCAGGGCCTCTTGCCGGTAGATGGTATAGAAATAAAACACAGCCCTGGCAATGTCACCTTTGCGGTCCTCACGAGGCTCGAATTGCTCGCCGGTTGATTCGCTGTAGTGATCAATCTGTTGGTCAGGGGCATTGCTTTGCTCTGTATCCATGTAGTACCAGTGCTCCGTAAGTTCATCCGGTATTTCGGCAAAGGGGGCATTGCCGCGGGCGGCATTTACCGCCAGCCGGGTGGGGAAGAGGTGGTGCATATCTGACTTCGCATTCCCATATTTGGCGCCCTTGCTGCGTGGGTATACATGCTCGCAATTGATGCCATCTGCACTGCCTTCCTGATAAAGCGCCTGAGAGGGGTCTTCTCCCGGTGGCAGTTAAAGGCAATGACCGGAATAGATGCCGCAGACGGTATCGCGGTAGTTGTCAATTTTGCCATACATGATGTCACGGGCAGGGCCGTAGCCCAGTACCTGAGCAGGTGTAAACCGTTTCTGCACGGCCTGTAGCAGGTCATTGCCCTCAAGGTTGGAAAACAGGGGTACAGTGGGCTGAGCGCCCAGTCTTGTAGCGAACGAAATAGTGATAATGAATGGAAGCAAAAAGCGCATGCAGTTGGTTTTTGTGCGAAGATAAAAAAAGCGCAGCCCCGAATAAAGCTCCGGGGCTGCCCAAAAAACCAACTTCAAAAGGGGGGTTAAACGTGAATCTTATGGAATGGTATCACAGGCCTAAGCCCTTAACCCCGGCGGTCTTCGGTCCTGTGAGTGTCTGTTTGGGAATATGACGGATTACTCCGGATGCGGACTATCAATAATCAGGGATAACAGTACTGACTTACCCAAAAATCTATACGATTCATCTGAGTAATAGCTTTGGCTAGGAAATACCAAAGGTATTGTCAGTTAACAGGGGGGTATGTAGTAGTGCTGCTATAAGTTGTTGTGGAGATACAGCCAAAATTCGCTGTTTCCTATTTTAAGGTGCTATTTCAGTAGGTAAAGGTAGGTATTTTTGAGGGAATAGTCAAACTATTCATTTTTTTAGCTGTGGTAATTCTTTGGCGGCGGCATCAAGTTGATGGTAGAAGCCCTCGCCGTATTTTCGGATTAGCGCTTCTTTGAGGAACTGGTAGACAGGCATTTGGTGCTTTTTGCCCAGTGTGCAGGCGGCGGAACAGATGTCCCAGCGGTCGTAATTCAGGGCTTCCATTCCTGTGGCTCCGTGGCGTTCCACCCGAATGGGATAGAGGTGGCAGGATATCGGCTTTTTGAAGTCAGTGGCCCCGGCTTTATACGCACGTTCAATGCCACACTGGGCCACACCATTTTCATCGTAGGTCATATACGCGCACGGCCCATTGTTAATGAGCGGTGTGCCAAATTCCTGAGCATCCCCTTCATAGTAGGTGTATGGCCCTTCGGATTCAATGACTGCTCGTCCGGCAGGGCTGAGGAAAGGGCGAATGTCATCGTAAATACGCTCCAGAGTCCGGAGCTCTTCCTGCTCAAGAGGCGCACCATAGTCACCTTCCCAGCAGCAGGCGCCCTTACAGGCATCCAGGTTGCAGATGAACTGCTCACTGACCACATCGTCACTTATCAATATATCCCCGATCATCAACATGTGCTGTACCTGTTTAGGCTTACTTTTTATTAAAAAACAAAAATAGGCAACATCAGGAACTTACCTGTCATCAGACCGTAGATTCTACACTACAAACTTTAGGCATCCATTTCCTTCAGATAGCGGATACAGGCCTGGTCTTCCTCCTCTGTGCTGGGGGCGTTGCTGAACCAGGCGTTCAGTATCTCTTTTAGCATTTCTTCAGAGGTATAGCGCAGGCTCATAGCGAGTATGTTAGCATCATTCCACTGTCGGGCACCAGCAGCGGTGGGCGCATCCCAACACAGCGCAGCCCGGGCACCTTTGACTTTATTGGCGGCCATGCTGACACCGGTGCCCGTCCAGCAAAATACAATGCCCTGATCCGCATGTCCCCTCACTACGGCTTCCGCCACTTCCATCCCAACTTTAGGCCAGGGGGCTTCGGCGGTGAGCAGCCTACCGAAGGGCAGCACTTCGTGCCCGCGTTTTTGCAGTTCTTCAACGGCTACTTTGAGGATGGCGGCGTCCATGTCACTTCCTATGGCGATGGTCATGTTCCCTTTTTTTCAAAAATATAAAGAAAAGGTCTGAGCTGTGAGGCAGCTAAAGGATTTGATAAAAAATACTGATCTGTTGATATTCAGCCAAATAAAAAGTAAATTGTAGGCGTTAAAACCCAAATGTGCATTCGTGTATTATTTGAACAACACCTAAAAACCCATCCATGCCCAAAAACCATGGCCCGAAATGGGCTCACCTATGCCTGAGAGTATAGCACTCAGAAGTACAGTCGAATGATGTAACCATTCCTCTTCACAACTTCTGACTTTCCCTGCTATGCCTACCAATTCTAACAATCCTCCTTCCACATTGCAGCAGCTTGCTCAGGAACTGGGCAAGGTTTATGACCCTGCCAAATATCAGGGCGTACTGCAACGCATGTTTCCCGGCGGTCCAATTGCGGAAATCCAAAACCAACTTCCTGCTTTACCCGCCAACTTTACGGAACAGGAATTGCCTGCCCAGCTTCAGGCACTCCGGCAGTGGGTGGAGGATGCCCGCAGCATCGGCCCCGGCAGCCTGATTGATGATGTGGCGGTCTTCGCGCGCCGGTTCAACGATTATTTGCTGGCCGATTACCTGCGGGATCACTGGTCCGGGTTTTATCAGCTAGGCAGCCTGCTGGGCTGGATCCGGTTTGAGCTGGATGAAGCGAATCGGTTCTTCGAAGATGCACCGGTGTATGGCGAAGTGCCTATCGACTGGGAGAGTCTGCCGCGGTTCTTTTCTGATCCTGCTGCTGTCTTTTCTGAAGCAGGGCATGGCTGGGGCACTGCGGGCTTCGAAGCACAGTACCCATTTCTTTTCTATCATTTGGGCGAGTGGCTGAATGCGCAGCGCTCTAAAGGTTTCCCTCCGGCTGATGCTGAACTGAGGGATGATGGCGAAAAGCTGTACGTTCCGATGTGGGCAGCTGGCACCGGAGGGGTTGCTACTAATTTTGGCTTTGAACTTTCTCTTCTGGGGCAACAGGGTATCAGGGCTACGCCACAGGGAGAAGCCGCTGCAGAACAGACCGTTACGCTTACGCAAACCGCCTCCCTTTTGCTGGAGCTCCTCCTTCAGGCTACGGTCGCGCTGGAGGGCGGCTTTCACATAGAAGTAACACCTGATGGGGCTGCACTAAAACAAACAGATACGAACCTGTCCGGTGAAGTCCTGGCAGGTATCCAAGCCTCCCGGCCCTCGGGGCGTTTGACGCTGCTGGGCACTGCTGAAGGGAACCGGCTGGACCTGCAGGCATTTTCTGCCAAAGCCGGGCTGCGTATCGCCACCGGAGATACGCTGGAGTTGCTCACGGAGCTGAGCCTTGAAGACGGCCGTATCCTGATCCTCAATGCAGGCAGTGATGGTTTTCTCAATAACCTCCTTCCTAAAGATGGCATCGCCGCTTTATTCGATCTGACCATCGGCTGGTCCAGCAAACAGGGGATCTACTTCCGGGGCAGTGCCGGGCTCGAAGTGAAAATTCCCGCCCATATCGAATTGGGGGCTATAGAAATACAAGGTATCAGCCTGGGGCTAAAGCCTAAGCTGGAAGCGGGCATCCCCCCGGCTTTTGAAATTCCACTGGGCACGGATGTGCAACTGCTCCTCGGTCCGTTTACGGCAGTAGTGCAGGAGATGGGTATCAAAGCCCTGATCAACTACCAGCCCTCAGGGGGTAACCTCGGCGTGCTGGATTTTGGGATGGATTTCAAACCACCCAAAGGCATTGGCCTGTCGCTGGAGACGCCTGCTATACAAGGTGGCGGTTACCTCTTCCTGGATTTTGAAAAGGGAGAGTATGCCGGTGTGGCTGAACTGACCATCAAGCAAATGGTGGCGGTCAAAGCCATCGGTATTATCCAAACCAAAAAACCGGACGGCAGCCCGGGCTTTTCCTTCCTGCTGCTGATTACTGCCGAATTCAAGCCGATCCAATTAGGCTTCGGCTTTACGCTGAACGGTGTTGGGGGCCTCATTGCTATCAACCGGGGCATGAACCTGGATGCGCTGGCCGCCGGGGTACGCACCAATGCCATTGACGCAGTCATGTTCCCGGATGATCCCATTGCGGAAGCCCCACGCATTATTGCTGACTTGAACCAGTTTTTCCCGGTAGCGGAAGGGCTCTACACCTTCGGGCTGATGGGCATCATCGGCTGGGGTACGCCTACGCTTATTGCGGTGGAACTGGGGCTGATCATACAGGTGCCTGACCCCGTGCAGCTGGCGATTATTGGTGTGGTACGGGTGCAATTACCAGACAAGCGGGCGCCGATTATCAACCTGCAGGCTAATTTTATCGGTGGAGTGGACTTTGAAAAAGGGGAGATGTTTTTCTTCGCGGCCCTCTTTGAATCTAACCTGGCACAATACCGTATTTCCGGGGAAATGTACTTCGCTCTCAACTGGGGCAGTGCGCCCAACTTCCTGTTTACGGTAGGTGGTTTTCACCCGGCATTCAGGCCACCCCCACTGCGGGCCATCAACGGCAACCTCAAGCGGATTACCATTAACCTGCTGCCTACCGATAACCCCCGACTGACCATTCAGGCTTACTTCGCGGTGACCTCCAATACGGTACAGTTTGGAGCGAGTGTCGACTTTTATTTTAAGGTGAGTAAGTTCAAGGTGGTCGGCTACCTGTACCTGGATGCGCTATTCCGCTTCAGCCCCTTCTATTTTATTGTGGAAGTCGGAGCAGGCCTTTCGGTGATGCTGGGTAGCCGGGAGCTGTTGGGCATTCACCTGCGCGGCTCGCTGTCGGGCCCTACACCCTGGCATATCAAAGGCACCGCCAGTTTCAAAATCCTGTTTATCAAGGTCAAAGTTCGCGTGAATAAACGCTTTGGAAAGCAGCAAAAGGAAATGCTGCCGCCCCGCCCGGCACTGCCGCTACTTTTGGAAGCCTTACGCGATACCCGCAATTGGGAAGCCACCCTGCCCAAAGCCAAATCCCTGCAAGTGACCCTGCGCGAGCTGCCCGAAGAGGAGCTCATTGTACACCCTGCCGGTCAGCTGGCCATACGTCAGGACCGCCTGCCATTGGGGATGCGCTTTGATAAAATTGGGAACGAACAACCTAATGACTATACCGCTTTTCAGTTCTCTATAGAACAATACGGCGCCGCATCGTCTATCAAGGACTTCTTTGCGCCGGCGGAGTTCATTAAGCTGTCCGATAGCCAGCGGTTGAGCCGCAATGCTTTCGAGCGTATGCAGTCCGGCAGGAAAGTAGAGGGGAACATGGACCTCTTTACCGCTGAACAGCCTGATGCCGCAGTACAACGCAGTTACCGTTTTGAGCAGATGATCATCGACGGGCCCGACTTTTTCGTCCGTCCGGCAGACCGGGCCAGAGCAGGCATGGAGCAGGCTGACTATGACACTTTTGTGAAAGGGAATGCAGTGGGCCGTTCTGTGCAGGGGCGGCAACAAGAGCTGAAGCGCAGGGAAAACCAGCAGGCTGTGCAGGCCCGTGCTGTGGCCTTCAGCCTCGTGGACCAAAGCAACCTTCGGCCTTTCAAGTTAAATGGCACAGCCCTGAAGTACGAATCTGAGGCAGAGGCACTGCAAGCCCTCCGGATCCTTCAATTCCGTAAACCCCAGCTGGGCCACCGCCTGCGCGTTGCCCCGGCCACTGAAACCGAAACACTATGAGCATAGCACAATACACCTTTTTACCCTGGGCCCGGCAAGGCATCAGCAGGGATATCAACGAACAGGATACGCTCGGCGGGACTGCCGGGCGAACCGGGCGGGCGACCATTGATGTGAGCCTGGCTTTGCAGGGCATACCCGTAGGCGGCTGGTCCATGCAGCCCATCACGGAGGCAACGGAAGACCCTGCCCGCCCCGGCAAACCCGTATACAAAAAAGTACAGCTGGTAGGCCCGGGCGATGTCACTGGCATCAAAGCCAACGCGGTGGTCCGGACAGAACCACGGGCTAATGTGGGCAATTTTGAACCCAACTACTTTCCGTACATCGAATTTTACGAAGAGGACTTTCCCTGGCGCTATACTCCGGCCCGTAGTGTAGATGGCAAGCTGCGTCCGTGGTTGGTACTTGTTGTACTGGAAGAAGCCGAATTTGAACGCCGGTTCCTGCCCGGGGCGGCCCTCTCTGCCATTACCAACGGGCAGTTGCCGATTGCTTTTCCACCAGCCTCCGAAACCTGGGCCTGGGCACATGTGCAGGCCAATGAACCCTTTCCTGCCGGTAATGAGACGGTAGCTCTTCAGCAATTGGTGGAAAAAGACCCCAACCTGGCCTCCTCCCGTCTGATTTGCCCCCGCCGGCTCAAGCCCAACACCCGCTACACCGCTTTTCTCCTCCCTGCTTTTGAGCAGGGGCGGCTATCGGGCCTGGGCGCTCCGCCTGAGCGCATCCTGAATGAAGACATACAGCAACCCTCCTGGGGGGCGCATCAAAATGACGAATACCAACAACTCTGGCCGGTTTATTTCGAATGGGAATTTCAAACCAGCGATCAGGCCGATTTCGAATACCTGGTGCGCCGCATCGAAGCACGGGTGATGGAAGACCCAGTGGGCCGCCGGCCAATGGATATGCAGGACGCCGGTTACAACCTGAGTTATACCGGTGTTGATGATGGAGTGTTGCTGGTGGAGGGCGCCCTGCAAATTATTGATGCAGATGAAAGCCGCCTTGATTTTCTCGCTCAGGATGAAGCACAGGGCTTTGTAGGTAAGCTCCGGCAAATCCTCAACCTGAACGACCCTTCTGGCAGTGGCCCTCCGGTGGATACCTCACTTGATATCGATGGGGAATCGGACGATCCTTTCGTTCTTCCGCCCCTCTACGGGCAGTGGCATGCCGGAAAGACGCGCGTGGAAGAAGGTGGCGATAAGCCCTGGTTCCATTCCCTTAACCTTGACCCACGCAACCGGGTGGCAGCAGGCTTTGGTACTTTGGTGGTCCGCAAAAACCAGGATGCTTACATGGACCGTGCCTGGGAGCAGGCTGCGGAAATCCTGGAAGCCCAGCGACGGATTCGGCTGGCTCGCTTTTCGGCGGAAACGGCCCGGCAATTGCAGCGCTCCTACTTTAATGATATGGACGAGGCAACGTACTCCGCTTTTTCGTCATCTATGCATGCCCGGTCGTTATTCCCGGAAAGTGGAGCCGGAGGGCAGGCTGTGGCACAAGTTGTCCGTAAGCGGGTACTCCAAACCGGAGAGTTGTCTGCACGCCTCACAACAGAACGCAATGCGCGGCAACAAAAAATAAACGAAAAGGAGAACGCAGAAACAGAACTGCAGGGCATCCTGCAAGCCATTACAGCGAAAGAAGCGGACATTACCGCCAAGGAAGCACAAATCGACAGCCTCAATGAAGAAATCGATGCTTTAGAAGAGGATATTACCTCCCTTACTGGCGAAATCGCTGCACTGAATAGCCAAATCAGCGAGAAAACTACGTCCATTGACACTTTAAATAGCGAAATCGCTACCCTGAATGGTGAAATCGCTGCACTTGAGCAAGCCCTGGCCGATGCCAGTAACAGCAGTGAGGCAGCAGCGATTACGACTCAGTTAAATACCGTTACAACACAGCGCAATCAACGGGTGACACAGCGCGATGGGCTCATAGCTGAACGCGATGCCTTGGGAACCCAACGGGATGGGCTGGAAGCGGACAAGGATCAAAAAGAAACAACCCGCAATGACAAAGTAAACGCCCGAATCACCGCCCAGAATGAGTTAAACGTTCTGAACAATCAGTTGGTGGGGCTGCGGAATGATGAGGAAGATAAACGGGACGAGGTTCAAACGCTTAAAAGTGAAATCGCCAGCCTTGAGCAGGAAATTCTGCGGCTGTCCCGCCTGCACTTGCCCACCTCCACTTTGCGGCAGGATTACCGTAAAATGGCGCGGGTGAACGGGCCTTTGCTCCGGCGCGCCGATATAGGCGAGGTTGCTCAGGACCCGATGGTGGAAATTTCCCTTCAGGTTGATGAGACTTCTACGGGTACCGCAGTGGCTAATACATCAGTGAGCAAAGATTGGGAAGACCTGCAATGGGGGGCTGATACTTTCCGCAAAATGGAGCTGGTTACCGTGGAAGGGTTTGCGGTGACGACACCCGGGCTGGTCCGCTCACAAATCCAAAAATTTATGGAGGCCTATCAGGGACTGAATCAGCGCCTGCGCCAATTAGTCCAGGTGCCCCCTGAAACCATGGTGCCTGGAGCCGATACCCGCACGCGCCCCTTGCTCGCCTATCCGGAATTCAGGGAGGCTACCTACGAGGCACTCGCAAAAATCTCCTCTGAGCTTATGCTGCCCAATGTGCAGCGCATTCCCATGGACACCTTCTCCCTGCTTGAGGTCAATCAACGCTTCATTGAAGCTTACCTGGTCGGGCTCAACCACGAGATGGCGCGGGAACTCCTGTGGCGGGAGTTCCCTACGGATCAGCGCGGCAGCTATTTCCGCAGCTTTTGGGACGATACTGATAATCTGGACACTACTTTTCCGCCTCCCGATATCGAACTGTTGACCAAAATGGACCAACCGCTCGGGCAAAACCTCCCGGCTGACCGCCCCATTCCGCCACCAGATCCGGACAATCCCAATGTGGTATTCGTCATTCGCAGTGAATTGCTGAAGAAGTTTCCGAATGCCCTCGTGTACATGCAGAAGGCTAAAAATGTGAAGGCGCCAAGAGGGTTGACTACTGGCACAACGGCTAATCAACGCAAAATGCCTGTTTTTCAAGCCAAAATCGATCCGGAAATTTCCTTCTTCGGCTTTCCCATTTCTGCTGAGGAAGCACTGGGCAGCGATACCGATCCCGGCTGGTTCTTTGTGGTACAGGAACGCCCCGGCGAGCCCCGCTTCGGGCTTGATATTACGGCTGAGGATGCAGGCAGTAGTTTCGATTCAATCAATGAGTGGAATGACCTGGCCTGGCCTCATGTTGGGGTAGCACCCCATGATTTTCTGCGCATAAATGACCTCAGCAGAGAACCGTTGCCACCAGAATCAGGAGAGCCTCATACCTATACCTGGGGCAAAAACAGCGCCCACATGGCGGGCATATTGCTACAACTTCCATTTCGGGCAGCCGTGCACGCTACCGATATGATCAAACTCCCAACCGATGCCTGAAACCAATGCAGACCAACTGAACAATGCCCTGTCGGCTCTGAATGGCGCTATACCTATCGCTTTGTTCCCGGTTAAGGTACAAACCCGGTTTGCGACACAACCTATGGTGGATGCCTTGGGCAATGGGCCCGTCCCCGCACCTGACCCTGCTGCTGCTCCGGTAGAACTCTGGGTTCGGATTTACCCTGATGATATTTTCGTCCATACCCACGAAGATCGGCTTACAGAAGATGAGCGCTCGGCTGCCGGGGACTACTGGGCGGCACTTTGGGCGGCAGCAGGTCAGACCGACCGGCAGGATCAGCAAGCCGGAGCCTGGCGCTCCCTGTCAGAGGATTACGGACCAATACGCGCCCGCTACATTTTGCGGGAAACCCGCCCTGTAGGGGGATTGGATGCAGAGGGGTTCCCACAATCGGCCCCCCAACTGCCGGATCTTGAAACTACCGAGGAGAGCTGGGCAAATGCACCACGCACGTACCTCCTGCCCGACCGCTTTGTGGTAAGCATAGAACAAGCCGGCGCTCATCGCCACTACCAAGGCGCCCCAATTGATAAAACCGAAGATGGAGCACTGCGGCTGGGCCTCGATCCCGGTAGCCCCGATGAGTTTGAAGACACCCCGGAAGGCCGGCAGGTGCCCGAAGATTTGAAGTGGATGACAGACTTTCCCAAGGCAGTGGAAGTAGGCATGGCGCTGCGAATTCCACTCGGAAGTTGGGGGGCTGAAGACCAAATTGACCGTCTGACGGTGCTGGGTTGGAAGGGCGGAGCAGCACCCGCATCAGGTACAGCTGTACTCGGCCGCCTGTTGGAAAACCACCGGTATAAAGTTGGAGGCATGGACCTGGCAGGTGTAGGAACCCCTACGAACAATACCCGGGAATCGGATTCCACCCTCGCACCCGAAGACCGGGACTCTGATGTGCCCGTACGAGATGGTAGTACCGGCAGCGATGCGGAGCAGTTAGCCCTGGCATTAGGCTTGCCTGTAGATACCTTCGCAGGCCTTGACAACAGTGGCCTGAGCAGTATTGCGGATGCCCGTAAAGTACATGAGTTACTCTTTGATGTAACCCTTGGACAGGCTTTGGAATTCTGGCAGCCGAGCCTGAGCGCTGCCCTCCGCAGTCAGCTCAGGCAACATTTTGTGAGTTGGGTAAGCGGGCGCGGGCATCTGCCTGCATTGCAAATTGATGATCAGCCCTATGGCATTCTACCTGCACTCTCATGGTCTGCCCTGAATAGCAATCATGCCCATCCGGAAGGCAGTTTGCTGCGGCAGCTTTGGGACCATATCCTTTGGCCGCTGCACCGTTGGTACAGCGCTCAATTGGATCAGGTGGCGCACATCGAAAGAGGGGTCAGCCCCCGGCAGGCGCAATTGCAATTGTTATCGGTACTTCAGCTTCATCCTACAAGTGTGGCCTACCGGCAACGGTTTGCACTTCGCCCGGAAGTGGCTGGCGATGAAGCACTGCGCAACCTGTTTCTCATTCCGGAAGGCGATGCCAGAGCTGACCGTGAGGGAGATAGCATCTCAGCCCAGCTTAGTACCCACGGCATGCCCGGTGTAGAGAATACCGAAAAGTTGCTTTTCGAAACCCAGGCCCGTCCTTTGCTATGGGAGACCGGCGATGATGGCAGATTGATCGAAGCTACCGATGAAGACCCGCTCCTGGGCATGGAAGGCGGCATGATCCCACCATTGCCCGATTCAGACCAAAATTACCTGCAATGGCTGGCGGAGCATGGGCCGGATACTGCCCTTCCCGACGGAGCGCCCCCAACGGCCATTTTATATCATTTGCTAAAGCGGCGGTTGCAGTTGCCATCTTCTTCCCAACCGGGAGCTGCTTCTCCTCAGGCGTTGCTCAATGAGATTAAAGACTGGCCTGCGCCCTACCTGAGGCGTATGGTACAGGAGCACCTTGACTGCTGTACGTATCGCCTCGATGCCTGGCTGAGCAGTTATGCCGCATTCAGGCTCCAGGAAATACGGCAGGAAAACGCCGAAGGTATTTACATCGGGGCCTGGGGCTACCTGGAGCACCTGAAGCCGGAACAACGGGCCGTGCAACCAGAGTACATTCCTGCGCCTTCCCTGCGCCATGCCACCGCAGCGGCCGTCTTGCGCAGCGGTTATCAGAACAACCGCTCAAGTGGTACCGGGGATAACCTCTTTGCCGTGGGGCTGAGCTCCGGGCGGATGAGAAATGCCCTTTTCCTGCTGGAAGGCGTCCGCAACGGGCAGGACTTATCCGCTTTGCTGGGCTACCGGCTGGAGCGCGCCATGCAGGAATTCCGGAACGGTGGAGTACCTACACTTGCGCCATTCATACAGGACCTGCGCGAAAAGTACCGCTTTGAAGTGATCCCGGTCATTGGAGAAAATCAGGGCAGTGCCCCGGATACAGAGGAAGACTTCTCGCAACGGGTGATCGATGCTGTGGCCCTCGTCGAAGATGAAACAGAAGGTTGGCGATCAGTAGTTAGCGCGGCTGTAGTGGCTGACCTGGAGCCCATCGTAACCGGGTTGGCAGAGCAACTTGACAGTGTGAAAGACCTGCTCGCTGCGGAAGGAGTCTACCAACTGGTGGACGGGCAGGCAGACCGTGCCAAAGCTGCTCTTGATGCTATGACCAACGGGGAACAGCCTACTCGTCCGGAAATTGTAGACCAGCCTAAGAGCAGCGTGCCCCTGACTTTTCGTACGGGCGTACTGCTGCAGGACCGCCCGTTTGTGACTGGGGGCGGGCCCCTTTCGCCCCGGGCGGTAGTCAGCCCAAAGCTCAACCGCTGGTTAAAAGATCAGTTGCCTGACCTCAGCTTCATAAAGGTGCGGGTGCGTTGGCAAAGCGGGGTGGATAGTGATGGCAATCCGGTCTTTGAAGCAATGACTATGCCTCTCCGGAACATTACGATTGAACCAATAGACCTGGTGTATATGATGCACCTGCAGCGCGAAAATCCGGATACGAGTGAGCTTCAGTACCGTATCGAGCGGGTGGTACGCCGGCAACGGAGCCTGCCTCTGACTTCCAGAATTCAGATTCTGGAACAAGACCGCACAGGGTTTGATCCATCAGATTACACCCTTTTTGCCGTAGAGCCTCTTGCCGCCGGTCTTGGCAAGCTGTTAATGGAAACCCGCAGCCTGCGCCCTGAGGATTTTCTGAGGGCCAACGACGAGTCGGTGGAAGCTGCCGGGCAATTTTGGGAACCGGAGTTCCTGCGCCGGCAATTGCGGAATGTGGCATTGGAGTGGGAAGACATGGACAACACTTTGGCCAATGCACTGGATACGGCACAGGAGCTGGCGAACAGCATTTCCGGCAACGGTACGCATCCGCAACTGGAGCAACGCCTTCGGTCTATCCGGGAAGATACTTTTTTCTATGCAGGACTGGGCTGGGTGAAAGCGGTTCCACCGGCGATTGACCGTTTGGACAAGCTTACGCTTGAACAGGAAATCCGGCGTTGCCGCAATATACTTGAGGATGCCCGAAAGCGTATGGCACAGGCAATAGATACCTGGCAGGAGGGAAGTACGCAGCTGCTCTCGGCAATGCTCAGGCAGCCACCGCCCGGTCAGGATACTGCCGGGGAAGTTGCGCTTTTGGAAACCCTTACGGAGCTGCTGTTTGGCCGGTTTTACCGGATATACCCTGATTTTCGGCTTCCGGCAGCTGCTCAGCTGCAACAGTCCATGACCGACCCTGAACTGAAGAGCTCTGCTGATGATTTTGCCATTGAGCGCTGGCTTCAGACACAAGCCCCCTTGCGCTCTAAAATGGACTTGTACTTCCGTTGCCAGATGCTGACGGGGCTCTTCGGTGGGACAAAAGAAGGCGACGGGATGTCACTGCTGCAATTGCCGTTGCGGGAAGGCAAGCCCGGGCCATGGGTAGGGCAGGAATATGGCAGTTTTATTCCCCACGGCGATACGATGGCGATGACACTTGAGCTTCAGGAAGACTTCTCCTTCAGCAACGGTACTTTTTCCGGACTTCTAATTGATGACTGGCAGGAGCTGATACCCGATCCGGAAGTGAACGCAGGCATTGCCCTGCAATACGATCAGCCCGATACCGAGCCGCCCAATGCTGTACTGTTGGCGATGACACCCCGGCGCGGCGCCGCATGGGACTGGCCCGTTTTGCAAAATACGGTTCTCGATAATCTGCACCTGGCTAAGCTCCGCGGGGTGGACCCGGATATCCTCAAGAACAGCTTTCTTGATCAGTTTTTACCGCTGGTTTTAGGAGAAGTGTCCATCACGGAAGAAGCGGGCGAACGGGCGTACGGCGGCTTACTGTTTGGTGCGCCTCCGGGGGAACAACGTATCGTAGAGGCACCACCTACAGAAGTTACGGATGACGATTTAGCAGGACTGGACCTGGGCAACACCATTGAATAACAGAACAAATTATGGCAGACTCAATACTTTGGAACCGGTTGGAGATCCGTGCGCGCAGCGAGCGGTTTGACGAGAATCTGGGCAATCAGCTTTATGACCCCTATTGGATGCTTTGCCGGCAGTGGCAAACCGGCGAATTCGAAGGAACGGACAATGGTTCCCCGGCGGAGGTCCGCGTGAAATGGCAGCAGTACCCTTTCCGACAGTTATCGGCCGATGGCAACCACCCTGTGGACTATACCAATCATCAGCCGATGGAAGCGGAAGTGGAACGTGTGGCGGTAGAGCCGGGTATCCCCCTTCGCATTGAGATGGGGCGGCAACTGGAGCGAATGCTACACCGTGCGTTGGGTGATGCCGCAGGTGGAGTGGTGCAAACTTTGAAAGCCAGGCCGGAGCTGCAATTTCAGATCCCCGCTGCAGCGACTACGGAAGACCGTATGCAAAATGCACATGAACTTAGCAACAGGAGCCTTCAAACCTGGGTACACGCAGCGGTGCAGACCGGTGCTCTCGATGGAGGGGCGTTGTACAAAAAACTGCGCGGGGGGCAATCCCTTACGGACTTTCTGCCTGGCCCTAATCCTCAAGCGGATACAGTAGGTGGGCAATGGGCCGACTGGTTTGACCGTCAATACAATCAGCCGGTTGATGAAACAAAAGATGCCTGGCGGCCTGAACGTATGGAGTATCGTTTTCAGGCCCATCTCAACGGCAAAAACGGTGCCCCCATGCAATTGGGAGCCGAGGAGTACTACGAAGGGCGCCTCGACTGGTACAGCTTTGAGGTTGCTGAATCCGGACGGGGCAGCCGGGACGATGTGCAAGCGCCTCAGGTCCGGCATTTGATCCCCACAGAAGTGGACTACCCCGGTATGCCTGCTGCCCGATGGTGGGAGATGGAAGATGGTAAGGTCAACCTACTGGCTATGGAAGCTGGTGCCACGCAGTCCGGGCGGCTGGCGCTTATGGAGTTTGGACTCATGTACAGCAATGATTGGTTTTTGCTGCCGCTGCGTGTTCCCGGCGGAGGGCTGCTTGAGGTGGAAGGGGTGGAAATCCGTGATGTCTTTGGGCAGTGGTCCGAGGCCAATCACTATCGGGATAGTTCCGGCAGCAACCATTGGAACTTCTTTGGGCTCACTGGTATTCCTGACCCGCAGAGTGCTTACGATAAATACCTGTTGCTGCCGCCCGGCGTGGTCGATCTGAAGGAAAGCCCGGCACAGGAAGAAGTCTACCTGGCCCGCGACGAAATGGCGAATATGGTTTGGGGTATTGAGTATTATCTTTCAGATGGCATTGATGGCCGGCGGGAAGGCAATGCTGCCGCCCTGAATACCGCCACCTATTTGCGCGCCCTGTCGGAGGAAGTCATCGGAGGAGCCCCACCCGCTCCACCCCTTGAAAATGAAGCCCTGGTCCGTTACCGGTTGGCAACGGATGTGCCGGAGCATTGGATTCCTTTTAAAGCAACACCTGTACCGGATGGTGGCGGGGCCATCCGGTTACAGCGGGCGGCGATGCCCCGGGTGTATCCCGGACTGCCCATTGAGCGGATCCGCCCCCGCACGAGCCTGCTGCGGTATGGGCTGGATAAATCAGCTTATCAGCCCTTTTTCATTCCGGAAGAAGAGGTGCCTAAGTCAGGTATTCGGGTATCCCGGACCTGGCAGCGCGCCCGTTGGTACAACGGCCGGACCGCCCTTTGGAGTGGTTTCCGCAAGCAGAATGGCCGGGGGCAGGGCAATAGTGGCTTACGGTTTGATGGGTTATTTGAGCGGGATTAGTGGTTCCAGGGTAAGACCTTCACCTCTGTTCTGTGCTGTGTGTCTGCTCCGCCGTATATCAGCGTTTGAGATTGCACACGCCCTTCGGCGATTTTGACGAAGTCCTGCAAGCCTTTGAATAGCCTGGGTTTGAGTGTGCGGGCCGCTTTCACTTCAAAAATATCGAAGCTGCCTCCACGCTGGGTGAGGAGGTCAATTTCGTGCCCGGCGGCATCCCGCCAAAACCAGTACTCCCTGAGTCGATAAGTATGGTGATTTTGCTTGATGATATTCGAAATGATAAGTGTTTCGAATAATGCGCCGGCAAGGGTGCGGTCAGTCAGGTCCTCCAGTGTTCTGAGCCCTAACAGGAAAGCGGCCAGGCCTGGATCAAAAAAGTAAAGTTTAGGTGATTTGACAACCCGCTTACTGAAGTTTTCGAAATAAGGTGGAAGCAGAAAAATGATGAAGCTGCGCTCCAGTATAGTAAGCCAGGACTTGGCGGTAGGCTGAGATATCCCAGCCGCATTCGCCAGTGCACTTATATTTAGCAACTGACCGGTACGAGCTGCACAAAAACTGACAAAATTGCGGAAACGCCTTAAGTCCTGCACTTTGGTAAGCTGTGATACATCCCGATCAATATGGGTTTGAAGGTAATTAGCGTAAAATACAGGAGGCTCTATCCCCCGGTCGTAAATCGCCGGGTAGAATCCTCTGAATAGCATAGTCTCCCAATTCTCAGCCAGTAGATCCGAAGACTTTAACTCCTGAATATCGAACGGCAGCAACTTGAATAGGGCTACTCTGCCAGCCAAACTTTGGGTTATGCGCTCCAGTAGGTGAAAGTTCTGAGAACCCGAGAGGATGTACTGCCCCATGATGCTCTGCTTGTCCACTTTGGTCTGTAGATAAGGAAACAACTCTGGCGCGCGTTGAACTTCATCAAATATGGTCTGCCCGTCATAGGTTGTGAGAAACCCCACCGGGTCCTCTGTGGCAAAGCTCCGGAGGTCTGTGTTTTCCAGACTCACATACTGGTATTCCGGGAATAAATGTTTGAGTAGTGTGGTTTTGCCGGATTGCCTTGGGCCAGTCACTGCAAGAATGGGATATTTCTCTACCTGTCTGCGAATAGCAGTGGTCAGCTGCCGGTTGATTATACTCATAGTGACAAGATAATGAATTTTGAAAATACAAACTATAAATTTTGAATTTGCATAAAATAGTTTTTAAAAATACAAAGCTTGGATTTTGAATTTGCACAACCGAAGCAAACCATTTTAACAATAGAGTTTATTAAGGTAAGTTTTGTATAGGGTATGGATGAGTATTTTTTGCCAGATCAAAGAACGCCCGGAACCTCGTAGCCTAAGCTACGAAGGTGAGGACGAGATGCAGAGCTGGTGAAAAAGACCATTCAGAGATATACAAAATTTGCGTTAATAAACTCTAATAAAGTAGCAATAGCATCCATTTCCGAAAGTTGCGTTCGCGTTGCGTTTTGCATCAGATGACCGGTCTGCTCCAAAATCTGCTACTTAGTATGTCGTTACATCCTTATCTTTCAGGCTACCATAGAGTGAGCAACGTTTGTTGGCCTTAATTTTTTCCGATGAAGACCTCGCAGATTTCCCTTTTCCTAGTCCTTTTATGGTTCGGATGGACGCCATGTGCGTCCCTGGCAGCCGATAAAACCCTCACCTGGACTTTTCCTCTCCCAAGGACGCACACTGGGATTCTGATCGGCAACGGTATTCAGGGGCTCATGGTCTGGGGGCAGGACAATCAGCTGAATGTGACGGTAAGCCGGGCTGGATTCTGGGACCACAGGGGAGGCCGGCCGTTTGGTGCCACCACCAACTTCAAGACCGTGAAGCGATTGTTGGAAGCCGGGCAGCAGGATTCCCTGAAGCTCATTTTCAAAAATGAAAAACAGGAGGGCTTACCCAACCGGCCCTATCAGTTGGGCGGGGGTAGGCTGGAACTACATTTCCCAAAAGGCTTCGTGCTACAGACTGGGGAATTAAATCTACAGACTGGCAAGTTGGAAGTGGTGATCAAATTGCCCGATGGCTCGCTCAGAACGATAGATATCGGTCAGGCAGTACCCGATGAAGTGGCCTGGATAAAGATGGAAGAAGCCCTGCTGGCGAAGGTGGAGATCAAGCTGGTCGCGAGTTACGACCACCCAAAGGTCCGGAAAGAACTGGCTGAAATTGGCGTAGCACCTCCCACCCGGTTTTCCGATGCTGCCCAATCCGTAGCCGGTTTTACGCAGTCCCTGCCGGCGGACGCTCCGCTTTCGGTGGCCTATCAGAAAAACAAAGACCATCTGGTGCTTCAGACCGTACTGGGCGAACAGCCGGAGCCTGCGCTGATCGCCTCCTTTCGGTCGGTCGACCTGAAAGCGCTGGATAAACAATCCACTGCCTGGTGGACCAACTTTTCCAAAGATCTTCCAAAGGTAACCATTCCGGATCCGAAGCTTCAGGAAGCCTATGATTATGGCCTCTACAAAATGGGGTGTGTACACCCGCCGCATGGCGTAGCGGCCACCTTGCAGGGCCCCTTTATGGAAACACAGCGCATCCCTCCGTGGAGCAACGATTACCACTTCAACATCAATATTGAGATGATCTACTGGCCCGTCCTGGCATCCGGTAAATACGAACACCTCGATCCGCTTTGGGCCATGCTGGAGGACTGGATGCCTACGCTGGAAGCCGCCGGGCGCTACTTTTACGAAAATGACAAAGCCCTGCTTATGCCCCACGCCGTAGACAACCGCGGGCATGTCGTGGGCAACTTTTGGACGGGTATGATCGATCAGGCCTGTGCGGCCTGGATGGCGCAGCTGGCGTGGCTGCAGTATCAGCACACCCTGGACGAGCAACTACTGGCGGAAGTCGCCTTTCCTCTCATGCAGGGCACCTTCGAAGGCTACTACGCGATGACCGAAAAAACAGCAGATGGCACCCTGAGCCTTCCTGTTTCCGTAAGCCCGGAATTTAAGGGCGCCAGGCCTGATGCGTGGGGGCGGAATGCTTCCTTTCAGCTGGCAGCCTACAAGATGACGGCAAAGAACCTGATTGAAGCAAGTGCCCTTCTCAATCAGCCGATGGATGAGCGCTGGACGGAGGTTCTGGAAAAGCTCCCCGATTACGCCATTATTGAAGGGCCGGGAAGTCAGGAACACCCGGAATATGTCAACCAGCGCATCGCTCTCTGGGAGGGCATGGACTTGGTGGAGAGCCACCGCCACCATTCTCATCTGGCAGGCATATACCCCTTTCAGTCGTTTGATCCTTTTGATGAAAAGCATGCCGCTATCGTCCGTCATTCCATCAATCAGTGGATAGCGGAAGGCGCGGGCAGATGGTCGGGCTGGTGTGTGCCCTGGGCGGCTGCCCTCCACGCCCGTTTGGGCAATCCGGATGGCGCGATCTCCTGGTTGCACTATTGGGAGGAAAACTATACTAACCTGGGGCGGGGCACCCTGCACGATGCCAATTACAAAGGCCTTTCCCTGATCAAACCCGGTATTGGGCCTGATCTGCGCGCTGATGCCTCCCAACCCATAGATTGGAATAACGTGGATTTCATGGCACCTCATAACGAAGTCATGCAGTTGGACGGCGGCTTTGGGGTGCTTGATGCCCTGCATAACCTGTTTTTCCAGCAGCGGGATTCCGTCCTGCATATCCTCCCGTACCTGCCGGTGAGGTGGCGGGATTTTGAGTTTGAAGGCTTGCACACCGCAGGCGGCTTCGTCATCGCCGGCCAGGTGAAAAACGGGCAAGTGGAGCGCATCGAAATAGAGAGCAAATTTGGAAAGCCACTGGTTGTGCAAACGCCGTTTCTCAACGGCTGTCAGGTGGATGGGGTGGCTCAGGATAGCGCATTGTTGAAGCTGGAAATGAGTGCGGACGAAGTAGTGGTGGTTCGTCGGCTCTGATACGTGGGCAAATACTAAGGTTTTTTACAACGGTCGATATCGAATCTTAATACCATCTTTTGCGTGCTCTGCAACGCAAATAAAGAGACACGTTCATTAAATCTCTTCAGGGTCAAAATAGGCAAACTCATTGACCGGGTTTAGTTTGAGTAGTTGCCATAGCGACCAGCTAATATGCTTGTATGCTTGGCAATTGGATACTCCCTTTTGAAATCATTTATCCTAAATACCCGGCATCATCTTTTAAGTATTTCCAATAACTGATAGTTCAAATACAATTTCTCTTTACCTACTTGTTCGCTCTTTAGAAATCCCGCTTTTTCTAGTTCTTTTAAATAGTTACCTGCCGTTTTTAAATTCCCCAAACCCGCTTTTTCCAAAAATTGTCTCTTGGTATAGGGTAACCTAAACAGTACTTCCATTAGGTCTTTGGAGTACACTTTAGGAAGTTTGGCGTGTATTTCAGCACCCATTTCACTCATTAGCGTTTCAATCTGCGCAATACGTTGGCGGTCTTTTTTTGCAGTGGTTTCTACCATGTCAAGCATGTAGAGAATCCAGCCCTGCCATTCACTTTGTTCGGTTACCGCTCGAAGCTTTTCATAATAGGCCGCTTTGTTTTCCATGATATAACCACTGAGGAACAGGGCCGGTAAATCCAGCAAGCCGGTTAATTTCAAGTAGAGCAAAAGAATAATTCTTCCCACCCGGCCATTGCCGTCAAAAAACGGGTGAATAGCTTCAAACTGATAATGGATGATAGCCATTTTTACCAACGGGTCTATCTCATCTTCGGCATGAATAAAATCTTCCAGGTTTTTAAGTTTTTGCCGGATCACCTCTTCGCCTTCTGGTGGGGTGTAAACCACCATGCCGTTAGCCGGATTTTTCAGCTGGGTGCCGGGTGCATTGCGAATGCCGGCATTATTTTCTTTGATCACCTGCACCAGCTTGATAAACAAGTTGGTGGTGAGCAGGGGCTTTCGTTTCATTACTTCCAGCCCATACCACAAGGCATTTTTGTAATGCAATACTTCTTTTATAGCCGGATTGTCTGTTTTTTTATCGGCTATGGATTGCTTGAATAACTCGTCATGGGTGGTAATGATGTTTTCTATAGCCGAGCTGGCCTGCGCCTCTTGCAATTGAATGGTATCTATAAAAAGCGTAGTGTTAGGTAACTTAGTGATGGCACCTTTCAGCTCTGAAAGAGCACGGCTGGCAGTAATGGTTTTTTTGAGAATGACTGTAGTTTCTATTTCCGCTTTGGGCGGTAAGAGCGGCAGTTCGTTGTACGGTAGGTCAGGGCTATATGCCATATCCATGTATTTTATAACGAGGGCGTTTTTTACACCCGTTTTAAAAACAAGGGCAAATATAGGTTTTTTTCGCCCTTGTTTATAGCAAAAGGGCGTTTATTGCCCTTGTGCTACCTCCACCTACTCAAAGACCTGATTTTACCCGTTCACATTAACGCTTCATCACTTGCACCAATCCATTGTGCGCGCTGCATACTACTGCACCGGATCTACCTGGACAAAAGAGGTACAGCCCCCCATCCTTCACACCAACTCCCCCAGCACCGGCGTGCCTGCCTTCCCCGGCGACTGATTAAACAACCGGGCATAAGCTGCATAAAGCTCCGGTAACTGTGCCTGAAAAGCGGCAGGCCAGGTGAAGAAGTGGACTATGCTTACCGGGCGGAGCGGAATGGGGTCTAGGTTGATCCATTGCTGTATCCAGGCCTGGCTAAAGCCGCTGATTTGCTGTAGCTCAAGCCAGTGGTCTTCGGTCAGAGGCGGAAAGCCGAGCTCCGGGTAGGAGCGCTCGAAGACTTTGGCGTACTCGTGCAGCCCGATGTTATAAAAATTGTGGGGCTCCAGAAAGCCTTTCATCAGCTGCTCAGCGGAGAAGAGTATGGCACCGTCTTCTTCGTAGATTTCGGAAGCGTGGTAGTTTTTGGGGTATTGCGGAGAGGGGAAAGGCTGCGGGAAAAAGATGAGGTGCTCAAATTTGGGCAACAAAAAGTCTTTGCGCCCGAAGGTGAGTTGAACGGCACAAATGGCAGCGACGGCTTTGAGGTCTTCCGTTACGTCTTCCATCCCTTTCGCCATAAAGTCATTGGCTTCCATGTACAGGCGTACCCGGCGGCGGAAGCGCAGCTTTTCAGGATCAGCCAGGTGTTGATAATAGGGCAGATGGCGTTCCAGCAACCCACGCAGCTTGGGGGGCATATCCGGTGGCCGGCGGGTCCACCACCACCAGTTGATCTGTGGGCTCAGGATGTAGATAAAGGCCAGCGCAATCACAAAGGGCACGACGTAAATACTGTAGCTGGAATGGGCTTCCCAGGCCAGGAACAAAAACAGAATGGCCCCGAGTACAAAGGGGATGGATAAAATGCGTGCTGGCATATTCCGGTTTTATAAAGGGAAATTACAAAATCAGTTAACACTTCGGGAGGAATCGTGTTTCATTCCTATTGCCAAAATCATTGCCATGATAGCTGAAGCCTTTGCCCGCTATTTTCACTTTATCAGCATTCTGACCATGTCCTTTGCGATTGCCGGAGAAGCCTGGCTCATCCGGCCGCGCCTGCAACGCCGCACGGTACAGCAGCTATTTGTACTGGATGGTGTATACGGATTAAGTGCCCTGGCTATTGTGGGCGTCGGTCTGCTGCTATGGTTTGGGGTAGGCAAACCTGCGGAGTACTACACATCCAACTGGCTTTTTCATTTAAAGCTGGGGCTCTTCACTGCCTTAGGGCTTTTGTCGATCTTTCCAACTGTATTTTTCTTCAAAAATCGGAAGGGACAGGAAACAGACTGGGTGGAGATTCCGGTACGCATCCGGCTCCTGATCCGCCTGGAATTGTTGTTGCTGCTCTTCATCCCGCTTTGTGCCACGCTAATGGCACGTGGGTTCGGACAGGTGAGTGGATAGCCATATCTTTTGAGGCGCTGGTAGTGTTACCTGTTAAAGCCTCACACCTATGATCTATTACAAAACGAATGATAACTGGTTTGGTGACCTGTGCCACCTTGCCAAAAGCTGGACAATGGTCCGAATTATGCGCAGTGTCCTGCTTATCGGCGTTTATGCCGCAGTAGTCTGCCTGACGATCGAGTGGCTCAACCTTGGGCGGTATGTGGACCTCAATACCTCGGTGTTTTCTCTACTTGGGGTGATCCTCAGTATTTTGTTGGTTTTTCGGACCAACTCTGCCTACGACCGCTGGTGGGAGGCGCGCAAGCAATGGGGCGCACTGGTCAATAACACTCGAAACCTTGCCATTTATGTGCACAGTATGTTCCCACAAGACAACACCGCCATCCGGCGGTACATGGGCAAGCATATTTCCAATTTTTGTATCGCACTTGCAGAGCACCTTCGCGATGGGACCAAGCTGGAGCAGCTGATCTATCTGTCTGAGGAAGACCGCAAAGCTTACGAAACCAAAGCCCATGTGCCTAACTACATTGCCCTGCAAATTTTTCAGCGACTGGCAGAAGCCCACCGGAATCAGGAAATAAATGAGGGCGATTACATCAATATCAAAGCGCAGCACCAAAGCCTGCTGGATATCCTGGGGGCATGCGAACGGATCAAGAAGACGCCCATCCCCTTCTCTTATGCCGTTTATCTGAAAATATTCATTACAGCTTATGCATTTTTGTTGCCCTTCGCGCTGGTCAATACCTTTCACCTGATGAGCATCCCTCTGTCGATGTTCATCTTCTTTGCGCTATTGGGCGTGGAGCTTTTGGGAGAGGAAATTGAGGACCCCTTCGGGCTCGACTGCAATGATTTGCCTACCGGCGATATAGCCCACACCATTAAAGGCAATGTATTTGAAATACTTGAATCCCGGCATCCGGTGGAATCCAGGGAGCGGGAGTTATATGAAAAGGTGTTTTAAGAAAGTTGACCGGAAGATAAGAAGTGATCGTAAACCCAAAGTTAACAGGGTATAAATCAAACCTAACGGAAACTTAATCCCTCCTCATTTCAGAGGTTTCAACTTAATGATCATCTTTTCGTTGCCCTGATCAATACCGAAACATCAGAATATGGAGCAAGCGACCATAACAGGCAGGGTATATGTACAGCAAAACGATCTTCAAAAAGGCATCGCCAACGTAAGCGTTTCCGACGGTAAAATGGTCGTGCAAACGGATGCGGACGGGCGTTACACCCTGCCAAGGCCAAAAGCGGAAGGTGTCATTTTTATCACCAAGCCCGCCGGGTACGAGCTGCCGCTCAATGCCCACAATCAGCCACAGTTTTTCCATTTTATCCGGCCAGAGGGCAGCCCCAATAATGCCGAGCTGGAATACGAGGGCTTTGAGCCTGCGCCCCTGCCCGAAACCGTTGATTTTGAATTGCTGCCGGGCCGGCGGCAGGAGCAGTTCCGGGCGGTCTTTTTTGGCGATATTCAGACTAAGACGGAGGAGGAAGTAGGGTTTTTCCGGCAGCTTATGGTACAGCACCTCCTCCATCAGCCCATGGACTTTTTTGTGCCGCTGGGGGACATTGCCTGGGACGGGCTTGCTCTCTATCCGGAGATCAGGGAAGCACTTGCCGGGATTGGAAAGCCTTACTACACGGTCTGCGGCAACCACGATATCAACCTGCGGGCTTCAGACCCGGCATTCAGCCGGGAGACCTTTCAGCGCTACTTTGTGCCGACCTACTATGCCTTCGACTACGGACAGGTACACTTTGTGGTGCTCGATGATATCGGCTACACGGGCTGGGATACCGAATACGACACCTTCGGTATTACCCAGGGTTACCTCTCGCAGCAACAACTCCGATGGCTCCGCAATGACTTGGAGACAGTTCCTGAGGATAAGCTGGTGGTGCTGCTCATGCATATTCCTATCTATACCGATATCCTGCCCGCCGATACCTACCGCAATATTCAAAACCGGGACGATCTGTTTGACATTCTAGGCCACCGCGAGCAAGTGCTGGCGCTGGCTGCTCATACCCATTTTGTAGAGCACGTTGACTTGCGCGAAGGCGGCTGGTCGGGCAATGGAGCCTTTAAGCATCTGGTCTGCGGGGCGGCCTGCGGGGCCTGGTGGAAAGGGCCCCGAGACTGGACAGGGCTGCCCGTTCGCTTAGGCATGGATGGGACACCCAATGGGTTTTGGATTTTCGATTTCGATGGGGTGGCTTACACCTATCGCTTTCAGGCGGCCGGTCAGCCCGCGCATGAGCAGGTAGGGGTACGGGCACCCATTTCAGGTCCACTTGCGGCCTGTACGGATGGGCAGGAGGTGGTTGCCAATATTTATGCCGCCAGCTATGAAGCGGTAGTGACCTGCCAGATTGATGATGGGGCGTCGGTACCTATGAAGCGAACGGTGGAAAAAGACCCACTCGTTTTGCACATGCTGAAGCAATATCCGGAAGAATATTCGCATTGGATGAAGGCCAGGGATTGTGCCCATCTCTGGAAAGCTCCCCTCCCGGATCAGCTCAAGCCAGGCGTGCATACCCTTGCCTTTACTGCTATTGAGCCGGATGGGAACACCATCAAGGGAAAACATACGTTTCGTTTAGTCTTGGATTGAGGCCAGCGCCTGAGCTTCAGCGGGCGATAGCGCCCGGTAGTATAGCCGCACCTCATCCATTGCCCCTTTGAAAAAATTGCGGCGAGCAAAATTACATCCCAGCAGTACAGGTTGCTGTGAGGCAGGAAAAGGCCAAAGGTCCTCCACCTGTCCTACCTGCTCGCCATTGACATAGTAGGTGCATTGCCCCAGGCTCTGGTCGGCTACCGCAACCAGATGTACCCACTCGTCTTCCGGCAGAGCATGATTGATCCAATAGTCTTTCCAGCCATTGGTGTAAGTAGAGAAACCCCACTGCAGATCGCCCAACGGGCCGAGGCCAAACTGCCAGACGGGCTTATTGATTCCATCCATGGATTTGCCCAGGAGCCGGTCAAAACGGCGCAGCTCATCGACCTTAATCCATGCCGAAAAGCTTACGGAGCCCTGGTGCTTGTCGAGCGCGGGCAAGCCCAGTTCCAGATAGTGCTCGTGCCCGTCAAACTGAAGAGCTTCCTCCTTAATCCCGGCCACTGTAAGAGCGCCGTTATCAGACCGTATGGCGGGGTGGCGCATTGGTGTATCAAAGCTCAAGTAGATAGCAAGGCCCCGTTCCAGATCTTGGCTTTTGCCGTAAGCGTTGGCAGCAGGCGGCAGGCTGTCCGGTTTCTGATTGCGGGCTACGGATTGTAATACCTGGCTTTCCGGATAATAAGTAAGGGCTGCCTGAGCAAGGGCGGAGGCAGCATCCGCATGCCCTGTGCTTTGCCAGGCTGCGCAGACATTATAAACCTCGGTGGCGTGATGGTAGAAGCGGCCGGTGGTGTCAGACTGCAGCAACTGCAAAGTGGCGGTGATGACTGCCGCTGTTTGCTTTTTTAGCGGAGCGATCTCCTGAGCTATTGATCTTGGGGAAATGGTTAGTTGAAGGGGGTCGTAACCGTATTTTCTGATGAGTTCCTGCTTGCGCTCCCACCAGGCCTCAGGGCCTCCGTTGGGGAGCATGGTGGGCAGGCTCAGGTCCCCGAATAAGGTTTGAAGACCTTGGTAAAGCGTACGTTGCATAATACCGGCATTGGTCTCTTCCTCAATCATTTCAGTATGATAGGCCATAGGGCGTTCAATAGAATGGGCTTTGAGTAAGCGAGCCAGCTTGAGGGTCTCCATCATGTCGGGCTGATCGCCAAAGCCGTTAGTCAGGTACAGAAAGCCATCAAAATCCGTCTCCCCTACCAGAAAAGTACGGTAAGCCCGCTCCGGATTAACCAACCGGTGGATCGTCGGTGCCGCAGCCAGGTAGGCATCAAAGAGATGGGGGCGCAGCATCATCGCTGAGAGGGTGAAGTATCCGGCATCTCCGTGGCCAGCCAGGATGCGGTAGGGCGCAAGCCGGGGGCCGTATTGCTGTTCCAAAACCGGGAAAAGGCGGTGTTCCAGAAAGCTTAGAGTCGTATCACCCATGGCTTGTTGAGGACCCTGCCCTGCACGGTAAGGCCACGCACTAACGCTCCAGTAGTTGTTATCTGGCACATCGAGTCCTATTACGACCAATGGCAACCCCTGCCCCGAACGCGCCAGCTCTGTTGCTAAATGGTAAGTGAGCGCTGCGTAACGGTTGCTGTTTAGCACAACCATCACCGGGTAAGGGCCTGGGTTTTCCTCAAAGCCATCTGGCAGCCACACCCGGGCTTCGGGTAGCCTGGCATTCTCTCCAGCCTCAAAGTGCAAGACCTCCTGTGCCTGCAAGGGCAGTAGGTTGAGTAACCAAAAGAAGCATAGAAGGGCCCGACGCGCCAGCAGAGACTCTAATTGACCTGTTGCATTATTGCTCATCACTCTTTTACTTTTAGCTTTCAGGTTTTCCTGTAGCCTGCCGGTTTATTTTTCTGAAAAATCAGGCTCTATGGTCCGGCAGAACAGCATGTAAAACGTCTGCTGCAAAAGTAGAAGAGGCGTAAGGAAAAAGTATCTTGGGGTGTAGGGGTTGTTCCGTGAATCGTGGTTTTTACCCTCACCGGTTATTTAATGACTTTCTGTCTTTGAAGTACGGTGTTTCCAGACTCTAATGAAAGGATATAGAGCCCGGTTTCGTAAGGCTTCATGTCCAAAGCAAGCGTCTGCTTTTGCGCAGGAGGGAGTGCTCTGCGGTATACGGTTTGCCCAAGGGCATTACGGAGTACCAGCTGTGAGCTTCGGACTTCTGACAAGCCCTCCACTTGCACCGTCAGCTCTTCCTGCACCGGGTTGGGAAAGGCGCGCAACGCAGCTGCTATGGGTTGGAAGTCTGTGGCATTGACCATGATGGAGTCCAGCGTAACCACTTCCAGGTCATCCACATAGAAGCCATCGAGCTGTATGAAGTTGTCAGATGCCATCAGAAAGCGGATGGAGACCGACTCGCCAAGGTATTCGGTCAGGTCAATTTCTTCCTGTACCCACTCATTTTGAATGCCCTGATAGAGCGGCTCTGCTGGTTGAAAGCCTCCGTTGCCTGTCACGGTATAGCGGCCGCAGAGTGGGGTCCAGCTATTGCCGGCATCAGTGGAAAGCTGCACCTGAGCGTAGTCGTAGTCTTCTTCGGTTGCCCATCGGGCTTGAAAGCGCAGGAAGGCTTTGCCGGCTTCTTCATTCAGGGCCAGGTTTTCATTCAGCGTCAGCAGGTTGGTTGTTCCGGCAGGGTAATTGCTGAAAGGGCTGTCGGTGAAGGAATTGGGGGCGGAGACAAAAGCCTCTGTGGTCAGCGCCCAGGAGCCACTGGTTGTCCAGTTAGACGGGCTGTCCATAGGGTCTGCGAAGACTGTATTGGTTGCGCCATTGAGGTAGGTTTTTTCCAGGGTGTCGCGGTAAACGTATCCGCCATAATCCAATGCAATAGCGAAGCGCACCTCTTCAATAATGGCTGATCCCGGCATCACCATATAGTCGAAGGAGTAGCCCGTGCTTTCCAACAGATCAAGGGCAAGCACCTGCGGGGCCGAAGCCACTACTACATTTGAGCTACCGGCGGTAACGCTTAACGTGGCGCTGCCATCCTCCAGCCCAAACCGCTGTATTTCCAGGGGGATGGTACCCTGTAGTTCACTAAGGGTTTCCGGCGTTTCATCCCGGACTTCAAGGTAATAATGGACGAGGTTTGCCATGGCCAGGTTTTGCCAAAGCACGCCCTTATTCAACCGGTCTATGGCTGAGGCAGGGGGCCAAAAACCGAAGGTGCCGGGGCCGACTTCCGGGGTGTAGGAATAGGCCTTATCCTTAGTTTCCATTTCGCCGTACATCCAGTCGTCGCTGCCCCCGTTGACCACGTAGCCCACGGTTTCAGTACCGGTGCCCAGCCTGAAGTCGTTGAAGCGGTTCATCACATTGCCCATGCCTTTGAAAAGGGCATCCTCGCTGGTGGGCACATCGTTGTAGCCCCAGGGGTGGATAAGGAGGTTGCCAAAGGTGTGGTAGTTCAGTATAATTTTGAAGTTATGCAGCTCACAGAAGGCTTTTGCCGCTTGTGTTTCGGGTTCGGAGAAAGGTGCATCCCCCCTAAAGACCTGACTGTTAGGGTCAGGAGAGGAGCCGCTGTTGTCAAAACCCCACTCGAAGCCATAGTTTCGGTTGAGGTCAACTCCGAACACATTGCCACCAAAGGGGCGGCGGTTTTTACGCCAAAGCCCGCCTCCCTGTGGCATAATTTGTTCATTATACACGTAGCCATCCGGGTTGAGGCAGGGGATGAAGTACATGGCGGTGTTGTTGAGCAGAAACTGCACCTGAGGGTCGGAGTGATAATTTTCCAGGAGGTGCCACATGTAAAAAATCAGCTGAGAAAGGCTGTTGGGTTCCCGCGCATGATGGAGGGCGGTGTAAAGCACCTTGGGCTCGGCAGGCTCGTCTGTAGCTGCATTATCGGAGATGCGGAGCCAGTAGATGGGGCGCCCTTCAAAGGTCGTGAAAGTATCAATTGGTGTGACAGGTGTGATGAGCTCGGGGAAGAGATCATGCATACGCTCCAGTTCGGTTAGCATCTCATCGTAGGTAAAGTAGCCGCCCATCGTACCGTCCACGTAGTTTTCGGGCGTAGGAATATCCGCGAAGGGGTCATCAGTGGTGCAATCGCCATTGCGAAACCCGGTTTGCTGAGGCTGCTGCTGATAATAGGTGCCTACATCTTCAATGGCAATTTGGTAGGGAATGCCTGCGGCTTCCAAGAGTTGTACTTCCCTTTCCGAAAAGTCATTTACGAGGAATGCGCCCGGGCGGACAATGCCATGATCAGTCTCCAGCCCGAGTGCGCCCACTTCCTGAATACTGTGGCGGGACAAATCGACGCGTACCCGGTGGTAAGTGGTTTGTGCTGAAATGAATTGTGCTCCAAAGAGGAGGAGGGCGAAGGGTAGTAACAGTTGCCTCATGGGTTCGTTGTTTCAATTTAATCCGAAACGAACATAAGACAAAATTCTGGTACTCTGGTTGGCTGGAAAACCTGATTTGGACAAAAGGCTTGCAGAAAGACAGCTTATTCTTCCCGGATCAGGGCTGAAACTCGCATGGCACGTAGTGCCGGGGGGAGCGCAGCGAGCAGCCCTATCGTCACCACGGTTACGGCCACCGTTACAAAATCCATGAAACGCAAGCTGATGGGATAGGCTTCTACAATAAAATTGCCAGGCACGGTGATGAGCCCGATGTACTTTTGTGCAGCGTAAAGCCCCAGCGCGAGCACTATGCCAATGCCGAGGCCCAGTAGGCTGAGCAGTACACCTTCCGCCAGAAAAATATCGCGTATGGTCGTTTTTAGTGCCCCCATAGATCGGAGAATAGCAATATCCGGCTGCTTTTCCAGCACAATCATCCACAGCGCCCCGATCATATTGAAGGAAACCAGAAGCAACATCAGGCTGGCAATGGCGTAGCTGAGCCACTTCTCTATCTGCATAAGCTTTAGGAAAGCCGCCTCCTGCTCAAAACGGTCTTTGACCTCATAGTCTTCGCCAAGCAAAGTACCGATTTGGGCAACCGCATCTCTGGAATCCACGCCTTCCTGCAGTCGGATTTCAATAGCGCTCACCTCATCAGCATCTGCCTCCAGCAGGCCACGCGCAAAGCTGATGGGGGCAAGCACGTATTCGTTATTAAATTCGTGCTGAATGACAAAGGTGCCGCCCGGATAAATATACCGGCGGCGGAAGGGCTGAAGCTGCCGGCTGAACATTCCCCGGCTTTGGCTTCTCCGGGGCATGTATACGCCCAGCTCTGTGAAAGGGTCGCCAACGTTGACGTTGAGTTTGTCCCGCATGCCCAGGCCGAGTATGGCAAAGTCTTTTTCGCCGTCTTTCAACCGGTATACGCCTTCCCGGACGGTAGTGTCAATACCCACCACCTTTTCGTAGTTGGGGGCCACACCCTTGAGGGTGCCGAAATCCTGATTGTCCTTGTATTCAAAAAAGGCGACCTCCTCCAGAGACGTGGTTACGGCTGCGACCCCTTCCAGTGCCAGCAGTTCTTCCAGCATCACCGTATCGGCCGTGAAGGTTTTGCCCTGTGCAGGAGTGACCTTCACATCCGGGTTGAAGTTGCTGTACATCGTCGCGATCAGGTCTTCAAACCCATTAAATACGGAAAGCACAAGTATAAGCGCCGCTGACCCTACTGCAATACCAAGCACCGCAATACCAGTGATGATATTGATAGCGTTGGTTGATTTTTTAGCAAGCAGGTAGCGGCGGGCGATCCGTATGGAAAACTGCATATTAAGGTTGATTACTAGCGCTCTGTAGGGCGTGTGGGCAGATTGGGTGTCTTGATGGTCCGGAGCATGCCGCGCTGTTCCTCGATCATCACGTTATGCTCGTTGTTCATATACTCGTACTCTTGGATCAGCTTTTGAATGTCCGCATTCATTTCTTCGAAGTCCGCGATACGGTTTTCCACAGGGTATCCTTCCACTTTAAGCCGTTCCAGCAGGTCATCGTGCTTTTTCAGGACTTCCGCCTGATGCCCGAAGAAGCCCTCGTGCTTTTCCAACAGCCTTTCGTGGTTTTCCCGAAGCTGGGTGTGCAGGGAGTCGGTGCCGATTTTGTTGGGCTGACTGTCATATTGCTCCCGTAGCGCTGTGTATTCCCCCTTGGTCTGATCGAAGCTGTTGCGGTAGTACTTCAGGGAGGTGCGTGCCTCTTCGTACTGCTTTTTCAGCTCTTCAAACTTAACCTCCTGCTCATTGGTGCAGGCTGTAAATGCAATGGCGATAAGTGCCAGTAAAAAAGAAATTCGTGTAAGGTTCATGGTATGCATAAGATTGTTAATTGAAATCTTCTTCTCCTTCCTGTAAAACATCTGCTGGCTCAGGGCAGCCGTCCGGCCGTGAGGTGGTCAGGTATAAATCAATAGAGGACCCTTTAACGACCATCTGTCCGGGAACAAACTCCGGCTCCTGCCGGTAGACAAAGGCGCTGCTTTCCGCACCTTCTGCCCCGGAAGTTTGTCCGAGAGCAAGATTGGATGTGGTCAGCAGGAATTTTGCTTCGTCAAAACGCTTGCAAATCAGGTCCGGCAGGGCTACTTCATTGGTAATACGTTCTGTGATCACGAACTCAAGTGTCGAGCCTCGTGGGACTTTGACGCCCCGGCGCAACATGTCATCCGTGATTTTGAGCCCGTTGTGGAAAAAGTGCAGCACTGTGTTTTCCTCCTGTTTATTGTCAAATATCCGCTCCTGTACCCGGGCTTTTACATCAATGCGTTTGAGCTTGGTACGGTATTGTTCGAAGTTGTACCCGGCACGCATCAATGTGGGGAGGAGAACGGAATCAGCCTGTGCCCGGTACTTACTCACGTAAATGGTCCGGCCTTCCTTAGCCCGCTGATTGGGCATAGGGTCCTGCTGGTAAATCGTATTGGGGCGTTTATTGCTATCGAAAAAGGAATCAATAGCGACAATCCGAAAGTTTTGTTTTTCAGCTTTGCGCATCGCGTCCCGCATATCCATACCGGTATAGTCAGGGACCTGAATAGACTCCCCGTGGCGGGTATAAATTTTGAGGGACCAACGCACGATGTAAATGGAACCAAAGACCATCAGCAGGATACCGGCAAAGTTGCGGAGAAAAACGGGGGACTTCAAAAACTGCCACGTTTCCGCCATAAACATTTTAGCCTTAGCCTTTACCTGTTCTGCCAGCGGGCTGGGTGGCCCGGAGCCCGGGCGTTGGCTGTTGGAGTGGTCCGGAGAGGCAGACTTGGTATCCTCATTCATAGTGATCGGATTGTGAATCGGTTGAGCTGAGGCCTTGGCTTCAGCCGGTACGTGTTGAATATCGGTGTCAGGTATATGCAAAGCGCTGCTAATCACCTGGTGTAGCATGCCGGCCGGGGTCTGTCCTGCCGCAGCAAGCTGCACGCCAAATAAGCTGTGCGGGGTGACCGGTGGTTGCAAATTGACATCAAAAATACAAACCTCAGGTGCTTTGCCATCCTGCAAATGTACAAAAGCATCGAGATTGGCAGGGCTTTTCAGGTCGAGGAGGCGTACGGCTTTTTCCAGCTGTTGCTGAATACTCCACCTCAGCCCTTCATCGGAGGCAAAACGTGCCGGAGTATGGCTGTATTTTGCAGCCTGCTCATACTTTTCTGCCGAACGCAGAATGTGCCCGCCGGACCGTACTTCGGAAATGGGCAGCCAGCTATATGATGGGGTACCTTCAGGAGATGATAACGGGCAAACATGCGCACTGATCTCCATAAGGTAGTACCCGGCTTTGCGCGAAATTTGCGGAGCTGCGACCATTGCTGGCTTTTGCGGGAAAAGGGTCCCCGGAGAGAGCCGTAGTATCCGACGGGCTTCCTGGCCATCCTCCGGGCTCGTCCTGAAAAGCAGGCGCGTGTAGGCCTGCAGTTCTGCACGGGTGGACAAAAACTGTACCCCTGAGCTGTATTGTCCGTCGAGGGGGCGAACGATCATAGGGTAGCCAACCTGGCTTTCGAGGCGGTTTAGCGCTCCCGCAACGTCTTTTTCGTATTCCGTCCGGGTTAGCCTTAGCTGGTTAGGGACCGCAATACCATTTCTGTCCAGCGTCTGCAGTAATTGGTATTTATCTGCGCAAAGCCGGGCGGCCCGCTCCGTTGCCCCATTGTGAGGCAGCTTTACTTTTGCCAATTGGTCCAACAGGGCAATAGGGGCGTCGGTAGCTGCAGGCAGCGTAAGCCAAACATACCCGGCTATGGCAGGCCATTGATTGACCGGGCAGGGCTCTGCCATTTTGGGGTAGGCCCGGTTGCTGTGTTTTGCAATGAATGCCTGTAGCGCATCGTCAAATTGGGGGGGTATGCCCGGATGGCTGCATAGCTGGTGAAGTTCCGGCATCGATGCGGTTAGAAAAGCATGGAGCGGCAACCGGAAGTAATGAATGCCGGTATCCGTAACCGTCTGCCAAATGGGAATAGGTCGAAAGCCCTGCATCCCGTCCAGCCATTGAAAGACCTCCCGCGCACTTTCCAGCGACAGCCCGCCTCCGTAGCCAAAGCCGCCACAGACCAGGGCGATACCGGTTTCTTCAACAGGCTCTGCGGGTGGCAGCCCTTCCGTATCATTGGCAGACTCAAGAGCTGCTTGTATGAGGAGCGTCAGTGCCTGAGCTGGGGGGAGTCCCAGTTGTCCGAACCCCGCCCAAACCGGAGCTTCAAGATTCCAGTCCGGCTGACTACTGACGCGATCGATAATGAACTGCCCGTCCGGCAGGCTATAGCCACTAATTTGGGCGAAAGCCCGGAGTTGCAGGCGCTGAAATACTTCGGTGACCAGCTGAGGGATATGGTCCGTAAATCCCGCGTTGGCATATACTTCGGGGACCTGGGGGGGCAATACCAGCAGCCCGCTTTCGGGAGCAGCCAGGACGCTGCAGGTGAAAGGTATGCCCTGAGGCACTTGCTCAATGAGGACTTTTTCCTGCAAGCTCTTCCGGTGGCTGCGCAGACGGAATTCGGTAACTGAAGGGTGGCTTGCCGCCGTATTGAGGTACTCAAAAAGTTGCTGAGGGGCGTCAATGACGACTGTTTCCTCCGTGGTCTGCACTTCTACCGGAAAGCCCGTTCCATCCTCTAAGTCACCCAGCAGGCGAATGGTCTCCCGGCGTTCAAAACTGTTGCTGTCGCGCCATTCTGCAGCTGGCAGAATTTCTTCAAAAAAGGCCCGGTTAATGGCGAGTTCAAACCGCTCAAGGTCATCGGGGTGCTGGAGCTGGGTCTGCCCGGCTAGGGTGGGAATATCGCCAGGGCGGACCCAAACAGGGTGTTGGAGTTCGGTGTTTACGCGCTGGGGCAAGGTGCCGGAAGTGTGCCCGGTCCATTCTTCCCGGTTTATAGCAATCGCCGGGGTGGTGGAGAAATCGTGAAGGTCGAGCAAATCCCGCAGGCGGGTCCGGTCAGCAGTGTAACGGCAGGCCGCTGGGGTAAAGCCGTTGTAGGGGACGCCCAGTTCTTCGAGTTGCTCCTGAAGCTGCCCGTCTTCCGCAAAAGCGCCTTGCATGGCAATCCAGGCGAAGTCAACGCTGGCTGGTAAATCAGACCAATCCAGGGGCTTTTCAAGATGCAGCCACTCGGGGTGGGCCGGCAGAGATTCCTGGCTAAGGGAAAAGCCGTCGGGCAGCGCTTGGTTGGCTGCAAGCAAAGCCTTTATACTCGTTGCGTTGAGCGCAGCAGGCTGCATCTGCAGTAGTTGCCCCCGGGCATCGATCAGCAAGGGGACCGGTTCAAAAAGGGAACGGTCCAGCAGGGCATAAACCGACCGGGCGTTCGGCAGGGAACGATCGCGCTCGCGGGAGGGGCCACCAAACAGAATGCCTATTTTCATACGGCGTTGTGGGTTTTCGGCTGTAAAGGTAAGGAAGTCTGTCAGAATATCGGGTGTGTAGCTCAGGCGTAGAATGCGTATGTTTGCAGCTCAAACGGGCATTTATGAACCGAGAAATCCTACGGCTGGCCATTCCCAATATCATCAGCAACATATCGGTGCCGCTCCTGAGCAGCGTGGATACAGCACTGATGGGGCGCATGTCAGAGCTGCATATCGGAGCAGTGGGCATCGGAGCGATGCTGTTCAATTTCATCTACTGGAATTTCGGTTTTCTGCGCATGGGCACAACGGGCCTGACGGCTCAGGCGTATGGGCAGCAGTCGGATGAAGAAGTGGCGCACACCCTGGGGAGGGCACTGTTGGTTGTATTTGCTGTGGCGACCTTGTTGTTGCTGTTGCAATGGCCTTTGGGTGAAGCGGGTATACAACTGATGAATACGGAAGACCGGCAGGCTGGCCTGGTCCGGCAATACTTTTTTATCCGGATTTGGGCGGCCCCGGCTACCCTCGGGCTCTACGCCCTCATGGGCTGGTTCTTTGGTTTGCAGAATGCTATCTTTCCGCTGGTCCTGACCATCATCATCAACGCTGCTAATATCCTGCTAAGTGTTTACCTCGTAGAATATCGGGAAATGGGCGTAGCTGGTGTGGCTTACGGCACACTGATTGCTCAGTACATCGGGCTGACTGCAGCTTTTGGGCTGGCGTTTTACCGCTACGGCCACCTGCTGGGGCACTTCCGGTTACGGGCGATCAGCCAATGGCAAAAACTCCTCGGTTTTCTGCGTATCAATGCCGATATTTTCATTCGCACGCTTTGCCTGACTGGTGTCTTCGGATTCTTCTACTCTCAATCTTCCGGGCAGGGCGAAATGGTGCTGGCGGTAAATACCATCCTGCTGCAATACCTCAACTGGATGTCGTACGGCGTAGATGGCTTTGCGTACGCGTCGGAAAGCCTGGTGGGCAAATATAAAGGTGCAGCAGACCACCCCAAAACCCGCCGGGCGATCAAGCTTTCCTTTGCCTGGGGTATGGGGCTGGCGGCTTTATTCAGCCTGGGATACGGGCTGGGGGGAAATGGGCTGCTCCGGTTATTCACCAATCAGGCGGATGTGATCCTCGCTGCTCAACCTTTTCTTTTTTGGATGGTGCTCTTCCCGCTGCTGGGTACGCCGAGTTACATTTGGGATGGCGTATACATCGGGCTCACGGCTTCCAAAGCTATGCGGAACAGTATGCTGCTGGCGTTTGTTACTTTCCTGCTGGCGTACGCGGCGGCACGCGGGTATGGCAATCATGGCCTCTGGCTGGCGATGTTGATCTTCCTGGTGGCACGGGGCGGATTCCAGTATTGGCTTTACCACCGCAAAGGACTGGCACTGAACTGATTCATCATGACGATTAAGATAGCGAAACCGGATAAGGAACCGGAGATTTTTTACTCTATTCAGGGCGAGGGGAAAAATATGGGCCAGCCCAGTATTTTCGTCCGTACCTCCCTGTGCAATTTGCATTGCAGCTGGTGCGATACCGATTACACCTGGAACTGGGAGGGTACCCGTTTTACCCACGATAACGATGTGCTGCCCGGCTACCGGAAGTTCAAAAAGGAGGATGTCATTGCAGAGATGAAGCTGGAGAAAGTAGTGGAGGCGATACAGCAGTATCCCTGCAAAAACGTAATCCTTACCGGCGGCGAGCCTATGCTGCAACAACCTGCGCTTGCCGCGCTGATGCAGGCGCTTGGCAGAAACTACTGGTTTGAGGTGGAAACCAACGGGACTTTACTGCCGGACCCTGCCTTCGAAGCGGCAATCCATCAGTATAATGTTTCACCTAAACTGTCGAATTCCAATAACAGCCAAAAGCTCCGGGAGCGGCCAAAGGTATACCGGTATTTCGCTCAAAGCGACAAGGCCCACTTCAAGTTCGTAGTAGCCAACCCGGCAGAGTTGGAGGAGGTACAGGATTTGATCGATCGCTACGCCATCAAGCCCTCCCGGGTCTATCTGATGCCGGAAGGGACGAATACAGAACGGCTGGCCGAAAAGCAGGCGTGGCTGGTGGAGGCCTGCAAAGTGCACGGGTTTAACTTCACAAGCCGGCTGCACATCTTTATTTATGGCAATAAGCGCGGGGTTTGAAAACAGCGAAGGGCAACCCCGCCGGGATTGCCCTTCACTATTTTTCGCATCAAGATGTAAACCTTACAGTCAGATTACTTCCGGATAATCAGTTTCTTCGTCAACTGTCCATTAGCCGTGCGCAGGCTTATCGCATAAATACCGCTTGGCAGGTCTGCGGTTTCCAGGCGCATCTGACGGGCGCCACTTGGGAAGCGTACCTGCTGCAGCAGTTGGCCCTGCAGGTTGAAGAGCATGACATCCGCCTGCTGTTCCACAGGGCGGTCCAGTTGAAGCGTCACCTCATCCCGGGTAGGGTTGGGGAAGAGCGACAAATCGTTGTTCAGCCCTTCTTCCATGGTGTTCACTACCGCACCTTCACTGATTACGATGTCAAAGGTTTCGGTGCCGATGAAGCCTCCGTCCGGATTCTCCAGTATGAAGACGAATTCATCCAGCTCTGTATCGCTGCCATCGTGTACATAAACAAGGTTGAGCGACTCGATGGTCTCCTGTGTGAAATGATCATTGACGGCCAGCTCAAAGCCACCGCGGAACAGTTGCCCGTGCTCCGGAAGCGTAATGATTCTGTACTTGAGCTGTGTGGCGCCATAGGTTTCGTCTGAAGCGCTGAGCTCAGCGGTGGTAACGGTATTGCCACCCCCCGGAGGTACGTTGAGCGGTTCATTGGTCAGCAGGCTCGGCTTAGCAGGTTCCGCTGTAGCACAGAATTCGATAGACCAGCTTTCGATAGCGCCACCGCCGCCGCTGCCAACAGCTTCTACTTTTAGTTGCCATTCGCCGGCAGTGCCTTGTCCGTCAAAGTCGGAGAGGCTGCCTTCCGGCTGAGCAATCTGGCCTGTTAGTGGAGGGCAGTTGATGCCAAAGGGCGCTTCGTCGTCAAAGCCAAGGCGGATCAGTCCCGTACTCAGGCAGTTCTGATCAAAGAGGAGGACCTCCGTGTTTTCCGGGCTGATCAGCGATACCTTCAGGTTATTGACCGGCTGATAGGAAATCTCCACATCAGAAAGGTTGATATCACTAATGCTCCCGTTTTCGAGTATATCCAACCGTGAGATTTTCACATTGGCATTCGAGCTGATGTTAATCGGCAGGTCTGAAGCCGCGTAGTCTTCACAGGAAATGCTGGCTGTACGGAAGACAAAAGGATCAAGCCATTCTCTGGGGCCACACTCCTCGCTTACCGGGCGAATACGCCAGTAGAAAAACTGATTATTGTCAAGAATAAGATCGTCAGGTACGAAGTCTGTCGTTTCCACGATATTGCTTTCGGTGTAGATGACGGCATCGCCGAAAGCCGGGCTTGTAGCCAGCTCGAAATCATAAAGGTCGGCATCCGGGACCTCATTCCAGCTAAAAGGCGTGGACAAAACTATATCTGCCGAGCCATTGGCAGGTGACAGCATTTCAAGTTCGGAGAAGTCGTTGGAAATCGTAGACAAATTCAGGAAACGTACGGCGGGGGGCAGGCTATCTGTTATCCCCATGATTTCCAAAGAGAAGGTGTCTTCCACAAAAGTTCCCCAGTCAATCGTCAGGGTTGTGGCGTTACCTGGCGCCACCGGATTTTCGCTAAAGGTTACGGTGGCTTCAGCAGGCAGGTCGCCATCTAAGGATAGCGTGATCGGCTGATCAAAGCCAAGGAAGGCTTCGGTACTGATATCAATGGACGTCACCTCAGGCAGGCATATCGGGCTTACAGACTCAGGGGTGAGTGTCAATGCGAAACCCGGTACCGTTGCAGGCGCGATTTCGAAGTCTGCATTGGAGATATCAAAGAAAATATTGTCAGCGGCTTCTACCCGGATGCGTGCGTCCGTAGAAACGGCATCGGGAACGGTAATGAAAGCGCTGCCATCGTTAGGTGTGCCTTCCAGCAAAGTGAAAGGATAGGTCTGCCCGCCATCTACGGATAGCTTGATATCGACGTGGTAGCAGCGCACCCGGTTGTTGTCGGTATTGGCTACATCCCAGCGTACTTCCTGATAATCGCCTACAGTCCAGACTACCGTATCGGAGTTAGGAATCTGAACGCGGAATGGACCGGAGGTTTCGTCCGATTTGAAGGCTACGGCATCCCATACGGCATTTCCGCCCTGAGGGTTGTTGTCCCGAACGGTGCAGCGGAAGGTCAGGTTACGCCCGTAGTCAGGCAGGATTTCGGTGTTATCGAAGTTGTTACTGATGATTTTATTGAGCCTTGGGAAAACCCGGGTTGGGGATTCTACGGGAGAGAAGGACCGGAAGAGCGGGCTGTCCCCCTGAGGGTTGCCCAGGCCAACATCGTTAGGCCCAAGGTTGTACTGTTCCCAACAGTAGGTGATAGCATCTCCATCAGGGTCTGAACCTTCTGCGGTTAATTCAAAAGGAGTACTCAGAGGTGTCCAGAACCCGTCTTCTAACGGGATTTCCACAGTAGGCTCTGCATTGGTAGTAGGCGTTTTTGTGGGGCAGTTGTCGCCATTACCTTCCCGGGTGTAGTTGAAAATTTGTTGCAGTGACGCGGTATGATAGTGGTCATCGGTCATATCGGTAATGTTGTCATCCGGGGAGCAAATGCCCGCATAAGCCATAATCGTGCTGCCACTACCGGGTTCGAATGCGGTAGCAGCAGTTACGTTCTGACAGCTGTTCATGGTGTGGGTTGCACTAAATTGGTGCCCAACCTCATGCGCGATGATATCAATCACAAACGGGTCGCCTTCTGGCAGGGTAATGCCGGATACACCGTTGGCTTTGTTGGTATTACAGGCAGAGCTCAGAGAAGCTACACCATTGCCCACAAAATCATTGTGCACATTGAGTACGTGCCCGATATCGTAATTGGGCAGGCCTATGTTGGAATTGATGGCTATGCCCACCTGGCTTAGCAGCTCTGAAGTATTTCCGTTGGAAAGGTTGTCTGTTGCAGGATCGGTAAAGATGATCAGGTCGTTATTCTCGATGAGTTCCAGGCGAATGGATGCATCCCGCTCCAGGACCTGATTTAAACGGTTGACCTTGAGTGCGATAGCCTCCAGGGCATCTTCCACTGTGCCGCCATGATACTGCGTGTACTCACCGGTAGCAGCCACTGCAAACCGGTAGGTGCGCAGGGTCGCTTGTGCCAGCAAACCCCGTTCGCTCACCTGGTCATCCTCCGCAAACCCCGCTTCCGCAGTATGGTCTTCCACTTCACAGGTGAAACCCTGGTACAGTTCAGTATTGGGGTTCTCTCTGGTGGCGTAGGTGATGTAGGCCGGACCGGCCTGATCAATGTAAACGCGGCCATTATCCGAAAAAATGGTAGCATAAAAGCCCTTCTTCGGGCCAAAACCCAACCGGATAGACTCGCGTGGATTTTCAGGGTTCCACCCCCGGAAGGTCTTGATGGCAGGGTAGCGTTGTGCAAGCCCTGCTGCCATAACTGGGGTTTCCACTACACTGAATGCCTTCAGGGTGCCGTCTGGCATTGGCATCAGGAGCTCAAGAGGCGATTCATCCGTGAACTCAGCTGGCGCTGCCCGCAGCGCCGTTCTGATACCCTGTAAATTGAGGTCGAAAGCCTCATAGTTGTCAACTTTGTATTGCCGTTGTTGCAGGGGTTGCTGCAGCGCTGACCGCGATTCAAGGGCGGTCCAGAAGTTCTGCTGCCCAATGGCTGGAAACAGCACAGAAAACAGAAGCAGATAAGTAAGCGTAAATCTCATTTTTAATGTTTTTTCAATTGATAGACAAATTCAAAGCGTAGCAGTTCTCAGAGGAGTGGAAAAGTAATCTTATTTGTTCTTTAGACCGGGGCTATGTATCATGACACCGGGCAGTGCGTACAATACTGCCCGGTGTTTGTTTTTTAGGGACTACTGTACCGCTATTTTGCGGCTGACCGTGCCTTGCTGCGTTTGTACGTTGAGGAAGTAAATCCCGCCGGGCAGCTGACTGATGTCCAGTTCTAAGGTGCCGCTGACACTATTGAGAGCCTGCTGTGTAAGCATTTGGCCCTGCAGGTTGATCAACCGTAGCGCCACCGGCCCTTCCACCGCTTGCCCGAATGCGACATTCAGCCGGTCGGTTGCCGGGTTAGGGAAGACTTTGAGCGTTTGGTCCAGTTGCTGATCAAAAGTGCCCACTGTGGCATCCTCATCAATTTGAATGCTAAAGGCCTGGGTGGGAATCCATCCGCCCTCAGGGTTTTCCACAATGAAGGTGAACCCATCCGTGTCGGTATCGCTGCCATCATGGACGTAAGTCAGGTTGAACAGGTTGATGGTCTGCTGGGTAAATTTGTCGCCAACGCTGAGCAGGTCGCCACCACGGAAAAGCTGGCCGTTTTCGGGCAGGGTAACAATAGTGTACTCAATGTCTTGAGGAGTATTTACACTATCCTGTACTTCGAGCTCGTTTATCGTGATGGTATTTCCGCCACCGGGAGGCACTGCCAGGATTTCGTTCCGGATCACGGTAGGTGAAGATGGCGTTACTGCGGCACAGAACTCCAGCCCCCATTTTTCCAGTGCACCCCCACCCGTACCTTGCTGCAGGATCTCAATCTCGAGCGTCCATTCCCCAAAGGTGTCCTCTCCGTCAAAGGCAGTGAGGGGCTCGTGCGGCTTCACGGGGATTGTAGTAATCGGTGGACAGGCGATGGAGTTCGGGGCTTCATCGTCAAAAGAAGCCCGGAGCAGTGGTGAACCGAAGCAGGACTGGTCAAACAGGACCACGCGGGTACCAGCCGGACTGATAACCGTTACCCGAAGCACGTTGACGGTTTGGTAAGGAATCTCCAGGTTGTCAATATTAATGTCGCTGATCGTGCCGCTCTCTGTGATGAAAATTTTTGAAGTCCGTACCCCGGGGTTGTTGGAAAGGGTTACAGGTAAGTCAACCGGTAAGTTGTTTACACAGTCCACGGTGGAAGTCCGAAACGCGGAAGGTTCAAGATAATCGCCCGGGCCACAATCGTTCTCCGGGCGTATCCGCCAGAAGTAGAGCTCGTTTTGTTCAAAAAAGCCAGCTGGCTGATATGCTGCATCGGTCAGTCCGGAAGCCTCTTCAAATATGGTCGACTCCTCAAAAGTGGGGCTGGTCGCAATCTGAATATCATACCGGTCGGCGCTCGGTACATCCTGCCAGCTAAAATCTGTGCTGAAAACAATACCGGATTGACCGTCCACAGGCGTGAGCATTTCCAGTGCCGAATAATCGCTGGACAAAGTGATCACGCGAATCTCCCGCAAAGAGGTATCGACACCCGGTATCACAGCCTGAACCATCAGGTTGATCGTATCTCTTCCCTGGTTTGGTGCGATATCCAGATTCAGGAAGGCAGATTCGCCCGCCGTAACTGTATTTGACGTAAAGCTTGCTGAAGAACCAGCGGGGAGCTCGCCGATAAGGCTCAGCGTCAGGGTGCTGTCAAAACCAAGGATGGAAGTGGTACTTACCTCTATGCTCAGTGCCTCGCTGGGCAGGCAGACCAACGGGAAGGTGGCAGGCGATACATTCATCGCATAGCCTGGTTCTGTAGCCGGCTCGATCGCAAAGTCGAAGTCGTTGATGTCGAAGAAAATATTGTCGGAAGCTTTGATTTTGATCCGTGCATCGTTGGTGGACAGGTCTGGGACATCTACAAAAGCCGAGCCATCATTTGGCGTAGCTTCCAGTAGGGTGTATGGATAAGTAAATCCACCGTCCGCAGACAGCAGCACATCCACATACTGGCAGTTTACCCTTGGGTTAGTGGTATTGGCGACATCCCAGGTCACTTCCCGGTACTCGCCACCGGTCCAACTCAGTCCTGTCTCATTGCCCGTCAGTACTACAAATGGCCCGGCTGTTTCGTCTGACCGGAATGCCACAGGCTGCCAAATAGTAGATCCATGATTAACATTATTGTCGCGTACGACGAATTGAAAAGTCAGGTCACGGCTATAGGTCGGCAATACTTCGGTGTTATCGGGATCGTTGTTGATAATCTTGTCTATTCTGGGGAACACCCGGGTATTTCCATTTGCAGAAGGGGGGAAGGAACGGAAAAGCGGCGCATTGCCAATTGGTTCGCCTATAGGTGAAACCGGGCCAAGGTCAAATTGCTCCCAGATGTAAGTGAGGTTATCTCCGTCTTCATCGGTAGCCGTCGCACGGAGCTCAAAGGGGGTGGAAATCGGGATGAAAAACCCGCTCTCATAAGGCATTTGTATTTCCGGTTCATGGTTTTCAGTAATGGTTTCCGTACCACAGGTGGCACCGGTACCCATTCTTGAATACCCGATCAGATCTTCAAGGGAACCCACATTATAGTAAGGATCACGGAAAGCAATATTCTGGTTGCCACAAGCACCAGCGTAAGACATGATGGTGGTTCCGCTGCCCGGCTCGTAAGCGTTGGCAGAGGATAGCTGATCCATGTTCCCGGGGCAATTGCTCCAGCTATGGCCTACAGAGAATTGGTGGCCGACTTCGTGAGCCAGGGTGCCCTGTGCAGTGAATACGAGGTTGCTGGAAGAAAAGCAGGTTACGGCCCTGCCTTTATTGAGAGTACAAACGCCCCCACCGGCTACGCCACCAACATCCGTGCAGCCACCGGTAAAAATATGACCAATGTCGTAGCTGTTAAGCCCAATCGCTCCATTCAGATACCCGGCGATTTGTCCCAGAAGCACCAGGCCTTCATTAGCGTTTTGGAAGGGGTCCGTGCCCGGGTTAAGGTGGATCAGCTGGTCATTATTAGGTACGAGCTCCATACTGACTGAGCCCTCGGTTTGGAGGACTTCATTCAACCGGTTGATGATAGTGGCATAGGCCCCAAGCACATCATCCATTGTGCCGCCCTGATTCTGAGCGAACTCACCAGTACAGGCCGCTGCCAGGCGGTAGGTCCGAAGCGGGAGGCTGGCACCGGAGAAGCTACGGAAGGATAAAGCTTCCGGATTGCTGTTGCGGGGTTCTTCGCCAAAGTGTTCCTCGTGCATTTGATCATTAAACCCGCATGAAGCATCTGTAAAGGCATCAGGAGCTACATCCTTTTTGCTGTAGAAGGCATAATGCCGAACCTGCCCGGATGCATAAGGCTCAATGTAAAATCTGCCCTCCGGGGTTCTGATGCCAACTGTAAGCCCTTTGTTCGTGACCTCAAAACGGGCAGAAACAAAGGGATGGATCTTACTTATGGCGGTATAAGCTTTGATGTGAGGGTACTTTTCAGCCAGTTCGGGCGCCATGATCCGGGATTCCACTACCTCAAATGGCTCTACTGTACCATCCGGAAGGGGCAGTTCCACTTCCGCCGGATTGTGCTGTGCAGCTGCGGTGAAGGCAAGTGGTGCATTAGCAACCTGCTGAAGAAAAGACGCATAATCTAAAGCCAGCGTGCGGTATTGCTTTGCCGGGATCGCAACTTCAGCTCCCGGGGCGAGCATGATGCTTTGTTCACTGATATCAGTCCACAAGCTGGACTGTGCGTTCAAAAAAGGGAGTGCAAAAAAGCAAAGAAGAATCGTGAAAATGGGTTTCATACTTTTACAGTTATGCTGTCATGGCCGATATCAAAAACATAGGGTATAGCCTTGAAAGAAGTACCGGGCAACGGTCAGCCGCCCGGTACATTTGAATTTGTTTTACTGTACAGCTACTTGTCTGCTGACCAACCCATTCTTCGTCTGAACGGTAAGGAGATAAATGCCCTTTGGAAGTTGATCAACATTTAACGTAACGGTACCACTAATACTGTTGTATGCCTTTTGATTGACGACCTGTCCCTGCAAATTGATCAGTTGCAACGATACGCTGCCGTCGATAGCTTGCCCGAATGTCACATTCAATACATCCTGAGTAGGGTTCGGGAATACCTTGAGTGTTTTATCCAGCCCCAGGTCTGAAGTGCTAACCGTCGCATCTTCGTCAATCTGAATGCTGAAGGTCTGAGTGGGGATCCATCCGCCCTCAGGGTTTTCCACAATGAAGGTAAACGCATCCGATTCCGTATCGCTGCCGTCGTGTACATAGGTCAGGTTGAACAGATTGATGGTTTGCTGGGTAAACTCGTCCCCTACGCCCAGCAGGTCGCCACCGCGGAAAAGCTGGCCGTTTTCAGGCAGGGTAACAATAGTATATTCGATATCCTGCGGAGCACTTTCACTATCCTCTACTTCCAGCTCATTCACTGTGATGGTATTGCCACCACCGGGAGGCACCGCCAGGACTTCGTTCCTGATAATGCTTGGTGAAGATGGCGTGATGGCCGCACAGAATTCCAGCCCCCATTTCTCCAGCGCGCCACCGCCCGTACCTTGCTGAAGGATTTCAATTTCCAGCGTCCATTCCCCAAAGGTATCTTCTCCGTCAAAGGCAGATAAAGGCTCGTGGGGCTTCACGGGAATAGTGGTGATAGGAGGGCAGGCAATCGGGTTCGGGGCTTCGTCGTCGAAGGAAGCCCGAAGCAGTGGAGAGCCGAAGCAGGACTGGTCAAACAGGACTACGCGGGTACCCGCAGGGCTGATGATGGTTACCCGAAGGCCATTGACCGTTTGGTAGGGGATCTCCAGCTCATCGATATTGATATCACTGATGGTACCACTTTCAGTAACAAAAATCTTGGAAGTCCGTACCCCTGGGTTGTTGGAGAGGTTGACAGGCAAGTCTACCGGCAGGTTGTTTTCACAGTCTACACTGGAAGTCCGGAAAGCAATAGGTTCCAGGTACTCTCCCAATCCGCAGTCATTCTCCGGGCGTATCCTCCAGAAGTAGAGTTGGTTCTGATCAAAGAAACCTTCCGGCTGGTAGGCTGCTTCGGTGAGCCCAAAAGCCTCTTCAAAGATCGTCCCTTCCTCAAAAGTCGGGCTGGTAGCAATCTGAATATCATAACGGTCAGCGCTGGATACGTCCAGCCAGCTGAAATCTGTACTGAAGACGATGCCTGATTCTCCATCAACGGGCGTAAGCATTTCCAGCTCTGAGTAATCGCTGGACAAAGTGATGATCCGGATCTCCCGCAAAGAAGTATCCACACCGGGAATCATTGCCTGCACAAGAAGGTCAAGGGTATCTCTGCCCTGGTTGGGGGCGATATCGAGGTTCAGGAAGGTTGATGCGCCTATGGCTAGTGTATCTGAGGTGAAAGTAGCAGAAGAACCCGCCGGCAGTTCGCCTACAAGGCTCAGCATCAATGTGGTGTCTAAGCCCAGGATGGCGCTGGTACTGATTTCGATACTCAAAGCTTCGCTTGGCAGGCATACCAATGGGAAAGTAGCGGGCGCCACACTCATGGCGTAGCCCGGCTCGGTAGCCGCCTCAATCGTAAAGTCAAAGTCATTAATGTCAAAGAAAATATTATCAGAGGCCTGTATACGGATACGGGCATCTTCGGTGGCTACATCCGGTACATCTACAAAAGCCGAGCCATCGTTTGGCGTTGCTTCCAGCAGGGTGTACGGATAGGTGAACCCACCATCCACAGAGAGCAGCACATCCACATACTGGCAGTTGACGCGTGCGTTGGTGGTGTTGGCTACATCCCAGGTTATCTCGCGGTAGTCCCCGCCTGTCCAGGTAAGCCCGGTTTCATTGCCAGTCAGCACTACAAAAGGGCCGGCCGTTTCGTCCGCTTTGAATGCAACAGGTTGCCAAACGGCAGAACCATGGTTGACGTTGTTGTCGCGAACCACAAACTGGAAGGTCATATCCCGGCTGTAGGTGGGGAGTACCTCTGAAACATCATAGTTGTTGTTGATAATCTTATTGAGGCGAGGGAAGGTCCTGGTGTGGCCGGACGGTGAAGGTGCGAAAGTCCGGAAGAGGGGCGCATTGCCAAAAGGCTCGCCAATTGGAGATACCGGTCCGAGGTCAAACTGCTCCCATACATAGGTCAGGTTGTCCCCGTCTTCATCAGTAGCTGACGCACTTAATCTGAACGGTGTGGAGATGGGAATAAAGAAACCATCTTCATAGTCCATCTGTATGACTGGCTCGTGGTTGTCCGTAATGGTTTCTGTTCCACAGCTGGATCCGGTGCCTACCCGGGAAAAACCAATGAAGTCTTCCAGAGAGCCGATGTTGTAGTAGTCGTCGTTGTTGGTGACAATATTCTGGTTGCCACAAGAGCCGGCGTAAGACATGATGGTGCTACCGCTGCCGGGCTCGTAGGCGTTCGAGCTGGACAACTGCTCCAGAATCCCCGGGCAGTTATTCCAGCTATGGCCAGCGGAAAACTGATGACCGACCTCATGCGTAACAATCCGGTCCACAATAGCGACTACGTTGCTGAAGGAAAAACAGGTTACGCCCCGTCCTTTGCCGGGGGTACATACTGCGCCACTCACTACGCCGCCTACGTCTGTACAGCCACCGGTAAAAATGTGGCCAATATCAAAGTTGTTCAACCCAACTGCGCCATTGAGGAAATCCTGATTCTGTCCAAGCAGAGCGCCTCCCATGTTCGCATTATTGAAAGGGTCTGTGCCGGGATCAAGGTGGATCAACTCATCGTTATCGGGAATAAGCTCCATGGTAACAGAGACTTCCGACTGGAAGACCTCATTCATCCGGTTGAGGGCCACAGCATAGGCACTCATGACATCATCCATGGTACCGCCCTGTCCCTGTGCAAACTCACCCGTACAGACCAGCGCCATGCGGTAGGTACGCAAGGGTAAAGCCGCACCAGCTGTACTGCGGAAGGACAGTTCTTCTGACTCCCGGGTGCGCTCCTGATGGACTTCGGCCAGCATCTCTTCAGCATGATTGTCAAAACCACACGTAAGCTCGGGCATTTCTTCCAGCTGCTGATGGCGTTTGTAGTAGCTGATAAAGTACCGGTTCTGATGAGAAGCATAAGGCTCCACATGCACACGGCCCTCAGGGGTATTGATCCCTGCGCTTATCCCTTTGGTCGTTACCTCGAAGCGTGCCGTAACGAGCGGGCGGTCCTTGCTGATGGCGGTATAGGCCTTGATGTAAGGGTATTTTGCAGCAAGCTCCGGCGCCATAATTCTTGACTCCACAACTTCAAACTTCTCTGTAGTGCCATCCGGAAGCGGGAGTTCAATTTCGGCAGGTGCATTCTGAGCTGCTGCTGTGAAGGCAAGTGGTGCATTGGCAATCTGTTGAACAAAAGGCTCGTATTCCAGCGCCAGGGTACGGTATTGAGTTGCAGTAATCGCGACTTCAGACTCCACAGGGAGCATGATGCGCTGTTCGCTAACATCTGTCCATAAACCAGACTGTGCCCCGGCAAAGCTGAGGACAAATAAACTAAGGAGAAAAGTAAAAAGTGATTTCATAATTCTACAGTTGTTCTGTAATGACCTTGATCCATAAATTCAGGGCCCGGCCTGATGATATAATTGCTGCACTTTTTCTGGCGCAGTTTAGTCTTACTTTCAGTGGGTTGTTTTGAGGGCTTTATTAAAAGAATTCTCCTCATATGCCGGGCTCAACGGAGTACGGCTCATCGGAAAAGTCCCGGTTTTAAGCAATAAAGTTTGGCAATCAGCGGGCGGCTTCCTAATGAATAGACACAAATTTACTAGTATTCACCTATTCCTGTAAAGAAGATACCAATATTGTTTGTCGGGATATGGCGTTCATTGGTAGAAAAAGAGGCGTTTTCAGGTCTTTGCTTACTCCAGTTCCACCCATTGGCCACTCAGTGGAAAGTGGATGAGGCAGCGGACCCGGGGCAGCCCAAGTACGGCCTTAATGCCACGCATAGCGAGAAATGCCCAGCCGCCCATTTTGCGCTGTGCCACAGCACCCAGTTTTCTGCCGTCATTCTGGTCATGCCGAAGGTGTTGTATGATGATGGCCTCATCAGGCTTTACTATTAAATGGTGCAGGTAGTCCTGAAAAAGCCGGCCTTTATAGAAGAAATGTAAGGGATACTGCCGGTAGTGGTCCCGGGGCTGTAATTGCCGGTCCAGCCCTTTATGCCAGGCATCGGCTTGTTGCAATATTGTGCGTGCAGGCAGGTGCTCGAGTTCGTAGCGTTGCAGAAAACGGAGTGCAACGCCCGTTCGGCGATCGGTATCGTGGTGCGGCTGATCGGCGAATAAAAAGGCGGTAACCGCGCGCAGTGCAGCTATACGGTCTTCTCCCTCTGACAACGCCATGGGCGTAGCGTAGGCATAAGCCGGGAGCGGATGCACGCGGGCGTCTTCCACCTGATCCTGCGGGAAGAGGTAATCAAAATATTCATGCCTGGACGGACCGGCAGGCTGGCTGAGGAAAGTTATCGCTTCAGCAGCGTCTGCTCCGGCTGGTTCAAAGCTCCTTTCGTAAGTGAAAATCTCTGCTTCGATATTAATGAATTCATCTGCCCAGCTCCACGGGGTTTCCACGTTGCCGGGCTCAAGGGTAGGGTGGGCTTCCTCTCCGGCATGCCAGGTGCGGTTGAGCCATTTGGCCGGGCTTTCACGGGTAGGGAAAATCAGGTAGTCCCGGGCCCGGGTAATGCCCACGTAGAGCAGCCGGGCTTCTTCTGCCAGTGCCTGCTTTCGGGCTCTGATACAGGCCGGGCTACTTTGCAGCTGCTCCTCCCAGTAGGTATTTTTGTACTGTTTGTCGTAAGGATTGACCCAGTATCGGAGCCATCGTCCTCCTAGTACGTTGCCGAGGTCCACATGATCAGTCTCTGAGATGATGTCAATGCCCCAGGGATCGGCTCTGAGGTTGTTTTCCAGGTCATGGCAGATGACAACAGGCCACTCCAACCCTTTGCTGCGGTGGTAAGTCAGCACATTGACCGCATCAGGCCCTTCGCCGGAACCCTGCAGGTCCTTGCCATCTTTTTCAAGGGCATTGAGCCAAAGCAGAAATCCACCGGTAGAGGCCGCTGAGTGCATCCGGTTGCAGGCAGATTCGTACTGTAGCGCGTACTTCCGCAGCACGTCTACATTGCTCAGGCGCTGCCGGGTGTTCCCCCATCGGGCAATGGTACGCCTGATCTGCAGCCGTTCCATGAGCAAGTCCAGGGTTTCTGCGCTGGATAGCTCCAGCGTATTTTTGCGCAGTAGCTTTAACTGCCGGATGATATCAGCTTCAGACTCCCAGGGTTGGAGCTCTTTCTCACGGGCTTCCCGGGCCGCGACGTAACTGAGCCGGCTTTCCACTATTGCTTCCAGGTCATGGCTTCCGTAAAGCATTAAAATCTCTGCTACCGATAAGTCATCATAAGGGTTGATCAGGTATTTCAGGCAGGCCAGAATATAACGCGCCTCCGCTGTACGCAACAGCCCTGCTCTTGAGATCGCCGCTTTGAGCCCGGCCTTGTGCAGGGCTTCCGCCATGGCCTGGCAATTGTTGTTAGACCGGCAAAGGATGGCTACATCGCCGGGGCGTACCTGTCGGGGCGTACCGCCTGATTTAGGCTCGGTGTAGTGCCCTTTTTCCAGCCACTGCCGCAGCGTGTCGGCCAGGCAGTTTTCCATCCAGGGGCGGCCGGGCGCGCGTTTGCCTTCCTCCTGCATAAAATGCCAGTGTATCAACGGATAACCCAATTCGGCAGGTTCCGGGCCGTCGTTTTTGCAGTCAGGGTTGTTCTTGCCATCCCGGCAGCGCTTGGCTTTCAGGGCTACCTGCTCCTGAGGGAGGTCGGGGAAGGCTTTGGTGAACAGGGCGTTGGTCGTATTGACAATCAATTCGCGGGAGCGCCAGGAGAATTCCTGAATGTCTTTGGGGTCAATACCGCCCTGTTGCTGAATGATGGCTTGCATTAGCTCCGGGTCTGCACCTCTAAAGCCGTAGATCGACTGCTTAGGGTCGCCCACCCATACAGAGTAGCGGGCAATGCGGGAAAGTTTTAGGAAAATTTCGAGCTGAATGGGACTGGTGTCCTGAAATTCGTCGACCATCAAAAGGTCAATTTCAGCTTTCAGGACTTCTTTGATGGTGGGCTGGTCCAGGAGCTGATTGACCAGCGTCTCCATGTCCGTGTAGTCAATCAGCCCCCGTTTTTTCTTATATTGGTCAAACTCTTCAATGGCGGCCTGCGCCAGGTCAAATAGGAGGTAGGTAAAGTTCTGTATGTCACGGTGGAAATCCGGGTGCTGATAGTGTTGGTAAGCAAATTCGAGAAGGTCTTCAGCATCCTCCCGGCTTTTGGCGCCCACGCCGAGCTTCGATATTTTGGCCCACTCATGCCAAAACAGGTGCCCGCGGTTCTCCAGAGTACGTTGCATACCTTTGAGGGTACTTACAGCCCCCTGGGTCTTCTTGGTATGGTCCTCGTTGTGCTCCAGCCTGGAAATGGTAGCCTGAAGCAAGGTGCGCAACCGGTCCTCATAGCTTTCACCCTGCAGCGGTTTGGGGTCGCCAAGGAGTGCAAGGAAAGTCTTTACGGATTTGGCTTTGCTTTCCGATATAACTGTCACCGGGAAATTATTGGAGCGGATGATCTCGGTGAGCTGTTTGAGCACATGACGCCAGTCGCTGTAGCTTTGGGCAGTCAGGCCGAGCCGTTCGCTCAGGGCTTCCATCTGGTCTACCCGCTCCTCCGTCAGTACTGTTGCCAGCGATTGATTGAAAAGCTGCTGCTGGTCCTCATCGGCGATAATATCTACCTGTGGGGAAACGCCCGCTTCAAAAGCAAACCGTTGCAACAACCGGACGCCCAGGCTGTGGACAGTCCCGATCATGGCATTGCTCAGCTGATCTGCTTCGGCAGTACGGCCTTTGGCGAGCAGGCTGACGCGTACCCGTTCCTGCAACTCTGCAGCGGCCTTGTTGGTGAAGGTCGTAGCGATGATGCCACTGGCGCGAACATCTTTTTCCAGAAGTTCTGTCATTTCCTGTGTGAGGCGGTAGGTCTTGCCACTGCCTGCGCCGGCGGAGATAATGCGTAAATTCATAAAAATTCGTTTGCCTGCTGCTTTATGCCTGTGCGGGATCAAGATAGCGCGATCGGAGAGAAATTAAAAACCGGGCAGGAAAACATCGTGATTTCCTGCCCGGTAAGCTCGTGATTGGGCTGTATTTTAGTTTCCGGGGTCGGCATCGCCGTTGATGTCCCCCATCTTTATTCCTATGAAGTCCGCATCCGTAACACCGGTTGAAGGTAATTCATTGACTTCTATAGCAGTTGAGAAATCTTCCAGCCACGGGTTCTGAGGGTCAGGAAAATTGTAGCCAGCCGTTACGAACTTCCAGCTTGGGCTGTTGCCCAGGGTGCTGACCTGGCCTAGTATTGCCCGCCGAATGCCAATCATATCCAGTATGGTTATCGAGCTGGTGTTGTTGATATCTGCTGCCAGGTAATCATACGGGTCATCAAAGGGCTGAACCCCCAGTATATGTTGATTGATAAGAATAAGGTCAAAAGTGGACACACCATTGAAGGGGGCTTCATCCAAGCTGACCGTAACCGTGTAAGGCAGCCCGGCTTCGAGGTGAATAAAGCCAAACTCCCCGTTGTTGTCCGTTATGGTGCCGCCGTTTGCACTGCCGCTTAGGGTCACAAATGCTCCGACGATGGGTTCGCCGGTCTTCGTGCGGACCTGCCCGCGAATCAGTCCTTCGATGACAATCGGAACACTCACCCGGGCCAGCCCGTAATGGTTAGGCCGTGCAGCATCTTCCAGCTGGCCGCCGATCAGGAAGGTGTTCTCATCCAGCACCAGGGCAGTGCGGATGCGCTGCGTTTCAAAGCCTTCCTCATCGAGCGTTTCCAGGAGCAGGCCATTGTTTTCGAGCAGGACCATTTGCGGGATGGGCGTATTCCCGATTGAATCCACAGGGCCAACTGTTAGAATGCTTTCATTGGCGAGCAGCCCGACAAAGGCCGGGGCTCCCTCATCTTCTTCGTCAGCTGCGCTAAAGAATCCAGGCAGGTCGAAGGCAGGGTCAAGCTGACCATTCGGCAACAGCCGTGTGAGGCAGGAGTCTGGCCCAACCGCAAACTGCCCGGCAAGCAGCAACGCTCCATCGGGCTGCTCTGCAAAGCTGATTTGGCAATCGCCGGTGCAAACCAGGTTAGCGGGGGCATTGAAAGCAGGATCAGGCTGTAAGTTAGTGCTGAGTAGCAGGAGGGTAGAGGCAGGCCCTCCGTCCAGGCTGATATTTTCCCCGGCGACCAGAATGCGGCCATCAGCCCGCCGGAATAGCCCACCGGCTTCCCCGCTGATCCGGTCAGAAAAGTTTTCGTTAAGCGTGCCGTTAAAGTTATACAGGGCAAAATTTTGTGCAACGATACCCGGATCGAATACCGTAAAGTCGCCACCGGTCAGAACTTGTCCGCCGGGCAGCGGTAAGATGTGCAGAATGTCGCCCAGGGGGAGTGGGCTGACGGTGAAGGCGGGGTCGATGGCTCCGGTTGAAGTAAGCCGGAGCAGGGGGGATTGCCCCATGCTGTTGCCTGTGGCATTATTAGTGCCACCCAGTAGCATACGCCCTTCAGTATCAACTGCTACGGTATTAATGGTATTTCGGTAGCTGATATTCGGGCTGTTAAAGGCAGGGTCCATACTGCCATTACTCAGCATCAGACGGGCAACGTTGACGCTGTGCAGGTCTCCGACCATCGCAAAATCGCCGCCTATACAGACACGGTTGTCATCATAGCGGGCGATGGAGTTGATGCGGCCCGGGCGCTCAAGCATGGCGTCAAAAGCGAGGTCCGGAATACCCTGCTCATCAAAATGTGCCAGGCCCAGCGTTGGCTGCCCGTTGAATGCGCTGAAGTTGCCACCGATAACGTAGCTGCCATCCTGATAAAAGGCCAACTGCCGTATTACACCATCTGCACCAGCACCAAAATCGTAGTAGTCTAAGCCTGCATTGGGTACATACCGGTGTACGGCATTGGTGTTGTTAAACTCACCGGCCACCATAATGTCGCCATCTGGAGAAAGCGCGAGAGCCATGGGGATACCGAAGATGTCGCTCCAGTTGTTAATGCTGCCATCCACATTTAAGACTACCACTGCATACCGGACCAGGAAGGTGCTTGAAGTCAGTACAATGCGCCCCAGGTTGTCCAGGGCGATATCACGGATAGATGTCATGAAATTGTTGACGCCGGGCAGGTTAGAGGAGAAGGTGAAATTGTTAACAGGCTGCCCGTTATACGTCCGGTAGCTGATGTACCCTTCCGGTCCGTTGGGGCCACCGATAATCGTGCCGCCAATGGCAAAGCGCCCGTTCACCTGCGTGATCAGGTCACTCACGAAAATGGTGGTGCCGGGGTTCAGCGGTATGATCTGGCTAAGGCTGCCGTTCGTGTTCAGGCGTACCAGCCCCTGAGCCTGCATGCCATCAAAAATCGTAAAGGCACCGCCCACGAGAATGGTGCCATTAAACTCCACTTCAATATCGTTGATGGTGCCAGCTGGTATGGTTCCGGCCTGGAAGCTCAGGTCCTGGCTGCCATCGGTATTTAACCTTAGGATGTGGAGCCCATCCGTATCGGGGTCTGTATAGGAGCCGCCGATAATGACTTTGCCGTCGGGCTGAATCGCCAGGGCTGTAACGGAAAAAGGAATGCCGGACTGAAAGGACTGGTCCAGTGTGCCATCCGGATTGAAACGGGCTACGCTTGACTCTTCAATTCGGTTAGCCATGGTGAATGAACCGGCAGCAATAAATTTGCCATCGGGAAGGAGCCGAAGCTTCTCTACATCACCAGGCCGCGTGATCAGAGGGGAAAAGTCAGCGTCAATGATTTGTGCTGCAGCTGAAAATTGCAGCAGAATGCCGGCGAGTGCCAGGCAGAGGATTCGATGTACCATTGGGATTATGTTTGTTGTTCACAATTATTCATTCATCCCCGAAGGGACAAATGATAGAAAAGGCAGGCAACCAACAGTTGCTTACCGGAATGGGGGGAGGTGTTTTTCGAATCCGATTCTCAAAAAGGGTGTGCTGAGGCAGTAGCAAACGGTGTGCTGAGGGTATTCAGGGTAGCCGTTATTGTAGAGAAAATTGTACTTAAGGGCCTAAAAATACGAAAACTATGAATGTAGTGCTCGCTCTAAGGGTTAAAACTTGTTGCGCCACATCATACTTTCAACGGGCTTTTCAGTGCGTTCTGTGTACTTGGCGTTTTCTTTCTTGTTGTAATAGTTTTGGATGGTGCCTTCCACCTGAAAATAAATCAGTTGCCCGATAGGCATGCCCGCATAGACCCTGACCGGGTGAGTGCAGGAAATTTCGAGTGTCCAGGTATTGCAAAAGCCAACATCCCCTTTTCCTGCCGTGGCGTGGATGTCAATGCCGAGTCGGCCGACACTGGACTTGCCTTCCAGGAAAGGGACGGAGTTGTGCGTCTCGGTGTACTCTTCAGTAACGCCCAGATAAAGGGTGTTAGGGTGAAGTACAAAGCCGGACTCCGGTATTTCCAGGTACTCAATCCGGTTGTGCCGCCGTGCATCAAGGATATGATCTTTGTAAATGGCCAGTGTTTTGCCCAGGTGCACATCATAGGAATTGGTGCCCAGGCAATCGGGGCGGAATGGCTCGATGACAATCTCGCCCTGCTCAATACTCTCCAGAATACTCGTATCAGATAAGATCATAGCCTGCTGTGGTCTCGATAGTTAGCCCGTAAAGGTATTGGATTTTTCCGGCATAGGCAGCGGTTCTTTGTATTTATTGAGAAGAGCACCAAAATTAGCAGGACGTATGGAAAAAATATCAATTTATACAATTTGCACTATAGCCTGCTGCGTTATGGTACCTCAAAACACGACTTTTTGGAAAACCTAATTGCGTTTTCTTTTAGAACACCCAAAATTTGACGACGCTATGAAAAAGGCAGTTTTGCTTTTTACACTTCTCGCAGCATGCCTGCATCTGGCCGCGCAGGTCATTCCCTATCAGGAGCTATCCCGGCCAGAGCAAAAGCCGGGCACAGACCTTAAAATTTATTTTGAAACCCCACATGACCTGATTGTTGTCCGCGATGGCTTCATTTCTCATCAGTCCAAAATTTACCACGAAAGCACGCCGGGAGGCTATAACGCTCAGCCTGTACAGTACAGCGCTCAAACCGTACTTGAAGGCATACCATTGAACGGCAATCAGTTGCTGGCCCTCAAGGACCAGATCAAAAATACCGGACTGCTGGCCTTGAATGGGAACGCCTTCGGTGCCCCTGGCCATCAAAACGGAGAGGATCATATTATCCGGGTAGAAGTGGATGGACAGAAGCGCAATCTGATTTACCGCCGCAACGCAAGTTTCCCCAATGCGCCCGGCCCATTCAATCAGGTCAGCGAGTACCTGTGGTGGCTGGTGACGGAAGTGGAGCAGTAAACCGCTTTATTCAGGCAGTCGGCCGAAGAGCTCAGGCAACTGCTCTTCGGTTGGTTTGTCGTTCGGTGTGAAACCAGTATGCCCTTCACCGCCGAGGGTAGGGTAGCTGGGGTATTTCCACCAAAGCACGCCACGGCACCAGTCAGTAGATCTGGCGAGCGCTTGTGTGACGATATGGTAGCACCGGAGCTGGGCTGAACCTAAGTAAGCTTCGCCTTCTCCGTCAAGGTGAGGCTGCTGCCAGGGGGTTGCTGTGCTTGTGAACCCGATTTCGGTAAGAATCAGAGGGCGCCCAAAGGTATTGGAAACCGCCCGGGCCTTTTGAAGCACCTGTTCAAAACGTTCAGATAACTCAGCCTCTGATGGCTGCTTGGCTTCACTCAGCGGGTAGTAGCAATTCAGGCCGATCAGGTCAAGCTCATCCCAAAAAGCCAGCTCTTCAAACTCAGGCCCCCAGTTGGCGGCATAGGTCAGGCGGCCGCTGTAAACCGCCCGGACGGTTCTGATGACTTCCCGCCAGGCATCAGGCTCTATGAGCGTTGCCTGTGCAAACTCCACACCGACACAAAAAACGTCAGCATTATAAAGTTCCGCCATTAGCGCATAGTGTACAATCCAGCGGGTGTAGTGCCTGAAGAAAGCCTCCCAGTCCGCTTTGTTGTCCATCCTTACATCTCCTGGCCAATGGCCACCGCCCATCCATATTTGTGGCTTAAGGACGGTTTGCAGGCCCAGCCGGCGGGCGTAGACGAGGTCGCGGATGACACTCTCGTCGTTTTCAGTCCCTGCTCGGTTCATGATAGACAGGGGCTGGGGCGCGTTGGGGGAGCGCATATACGAATAGGGGACGATCGCCACAGCATTGGCACCGAGGCTGAACTGTTCCTGTAGCATCCCGGCGGCGAGTTTAGAGCCGTAGCCGTTGTAAATGGCATAACCCTCGTGCGCGAAGTTGAAGCCTTTCAGGTAGGGGACTGTGCCTGCCTCCCGGGGTTCAGGCATGATTGCATTTTCCGAAAGGTAGCTCTGCCACTGAGGCTCCATGGAAAGGAGTGCCGCCGCATCGGGCGCCCAATTGGCATAGTTTTCCAGAAAAGCGGCTTTTCCCCAGTGCCGGAGCAGGAAGTCGCAAAAGGCCGCTGCGGCGAGCTGCCTGAGAAAAGGCGACTGGTATTCGTCGGCCCAGAATGCTTCCAGGTCAGCCAGCCCGGGCAATAGCCCGGTATGGGCCAAACGGTCTTTCCAGTATGATAGCCCGTGTTTCTGCCAGCTTGGATTAAAAGTAAGCGCAAGCCCTGCTTCAAGCAATGGGAACCGGGGAGCTCCCAATATTCTCCGAAGTAGAAATTGATTTTGGGGCCCCAGCCATGAGGTACTGTAAACCGAATTGGCAATAGCATCTATTCTGTTGGCCTGAATACTGAATTGTAAGGGGGACGTGTTGTTTAGGGCAAGCCCTTTGGCTTCCATATCCGGGAAGCCGTGAACCGGAATTGAAGCCTCATGCCAAATCGTGTCACAAAATGCCAGAACAGCAGCTGCCTGCTGATCGCATGCCATCACAAACGACCGAAAATCAGACCTATTCGTGCTGTCGCCATGCCAGTGGTATTCAAAACAGGCAGCGGAAGGTGGTGCTACAACAGTTGAAGCGGCCTGAAACTGTCGTTCAGCCAACAGTGTCCAGTCTGTAGGGTGGTACTTTCCACACCGAATGCGGTAAGGGCCCTGGTAGACCTCATACTGCCAGCCCCCCCAGCCAAAAGCCGAAAAGCCTTCTCTCATTCGTCGGGCGAGAGCCTCCCTGAGCTGCTTTTCGTCATTTGCAGTGGCCAGGAATAGCGGAAAGGAAGGCGCGCGCGGGTTGGGGTAAAAAGAGAGGAAGGCTACAGCGTCTTCCGGGATAATCTGGCTATTGAGCAGTATGGATGGAGGCTGAAAGTGAATCGCCGGGCGGAGGGGTATGTTACAAATCCAGCGGTTATTTTCCGGGGTGCCGATCAGAAAAAGGCTGCCTTTCAGGTCTTCCGGTTGTGCTTGTTCCGCACTTATCATGCGGACTTTAAAAGGGTGCAGTGCGGTGGAAAGTGATTTCAGGGTAGAATCCATGGAAGCCGGGTAGACTACCGTGATCGCTCTGGACTGCCACAAATGCTGCCTGAGGGTATCCAGGTGTGGCAGGTTGGCAACGGAAGCTTTTGCCGCCATTTGCTTATGATCGGAGCAATGCAAGCATAGAGCTATGATAAGGCTACAGTACGCCAGGGCACTAAGTCGTTTCATACGTTGGTGTCGTTAGCAGGGCTGACCTTCCATATAATCAGGCTACGATCATCACTCGCAGAAATCAGGTAGTTTTGATAAGGTGTCCAGAACAGCCGGTTGACGGAATTGAGGTGCCCCTTGTCCCTAATGGTCTCCAGTACTTTGAGCAGCTCGAAAGATTCGGCATCCCAGATTTTCAGGGTTTTGTCCCGGCTGCCGGTTGCGAACCAACGGCCACAGGGGCTGAACACGATGCTGTTGATTGTAAACCAATGGGCAGGCTTTTCCTCCACACATTTGGGTACATCCGTTAACTGCCAGACCTTCAGGTGGGCATCGCGGCCACCGCTGAGGAGATAGGCGCCGTCAGGCCGGTAGGTCAGCGCAAACACAGAGTTGCTATGGGCATTTTTGATACGGTGGCGGATGGACAGGGTCTGAGCATCTAAAAGATAAATACTATTATCGCTGGACCCTACTGCGATTTCTTTTTGATTAGGGGAGACCGCAAGGCTCCTGAGACTCTGATTGGAGAGTTGTAAGCTTTCCAGGGCCTTACCCGTAGACCGGTCCCATTTGGTCAGCATACCCTGTCCGCCTGCGGTGAGGATGTGGTCTCCAAGGGCTTCAATAGCGAAAACACCCTTTTGGTGGTGAGCGATATTCCGGGTTTTTTCTGGATTTTCAAGGTCTACCCAATGCACGCCACCGTTCATGTTGCCTGCAATCATCATATTGCGTTCCGGAAGGTGGAGAATAGAGAAGACCTGTGTTTCCATCTTTGCGATAAGCCTGCCATTTTCAGGCTCATTCAAATCCCAGCGTACGATCCATCCGTCGCCGGCTCCAGACAGGAAGGTATTTGGCGATTGGTCCTCGCCAAGGGCAAAAACAGAAGCATTGTGACCAGTGAGTTGAGCAATTTTTGCAACTTTAAGACGAGGCATAGATCAGCTGGGTTTTGAATAAAAAAACAGAATACGTACTTTTTTTGTTGCTGTAAAGTTGATAAAGCACAGTTTATTAAAATATGCCCCTAAGTTTGCATCATGCTATCGAGCCGGTTGGTGAGATCGGAATCTGGGATATTGAAGAACCCGAAGATTGGTTTCTTGGGCGCCTTGATTTGCGTGCTCCGGAAGCAGCTCAGTTTAAGAATTTAAAAGGGCGCAGAAGGCTGGAATGGCTGGCCGCCCGGCAATTGGTCCATCAGATGTCGGGCAGGGATAAACGGGCACTATTCCAAAAAGATGAACACGGCAAACCTTATTTAGAAGATTCGCCTTTTCAAATCTCCATCAGCCACTCTCATGACAAAGCTGCCGCAATTGCAGCACCCTATGTTGTTGGGATAGACATTCAATATTGGGTTCCCAAAATAGAACGCCTTGCTAAGCGGTTTTTGAATGCCTCGGAATTAGAGCACCTGGCGGCCGACCCGGAAGGACGCTTGTTTCAGTTGCACGTGCTTTGGGGGGCCAAGGAATCTTTGTACAAGGCTTATGGCCGCCGGCAGCTTGACTTCTGCCAGCATATGATGGTCAGCCCCGTAGATTACGAAGTAAGGGAAGGTAGGGTCAGAGGACAAGTTACTAAGGCGGAGTATCAGCAACAGTTTGCTATTGTCTACAGAACTGTGGGGCCATATATTTTGGTGTATGCCGTTGCCGAATCATGAATAAGTCAGCTACATGTACATAGCGGATACACATTGTAGCAGAGTACGGTTGTTGGAATTCAGGTCTGAAAGCTATTGTTGGAAACTGCGCATTTTGGGTTGAAAGAGCAGGGGATGGTCCGCTCTCGTCATTAGTAACTGCTGCTTCCGAAGGCATGCTTCAGGAGGCATACTGCCACTATCATTGATGCTGCGTCATTGCAGGTTCAGCCGATGTCAGGGCTAAGGACTTGGAAAAGCTTTTATTTTTATGTACATTTAGTCGATATCTGCCTTTTGCAGACATACGTTAACAGGTTGTTTGTAAGCCCCCCTTCCGTAATCTCGATAGACAAGAACTGCCTGCAGCACTTTGCTGTGTGAAGTTGCTGCGAAGCTAAATGTTTTGAAATTTCCCATGAACATTGGGTCTGATGACAGGACAATGCCCTTTCGCAGGCTCAAAAAAAACGCTATGATGAGTATTAAGACACTCATAGCCGATGACCATCCTATTTTTCTGGAAGGTTTGAAGTGCATACTTCGGCAGGAGGCCTTTAATTTCCTGGAAGTCGTGGATGTAGCGACCAATGGTGTTGAAGCCTATCAAAAAGTTAAGCAACACACTCCGGATCTGTTACTCATAGACATGAACATGCCAGAGATGGATGGTCCGGACGTGATCAAACGGCTGAGAAAAGAAGGCACGGAGATACAAATTTTAGTCCTGAGCATGTATGATCAGCCCAGATTGGTCCGAACTGCATTCAAAGCCGGCGCAGATGCCTACCTGCTTAAAAACCGGGCACCGGGAGAGTTAAAAAAAGCCATTTCAGCGCTCCGGAAAAAAGAAACTTATTTTGGAAGCGGCGTATTCCTCAATGAGACTGGCCGGCGCAAACGGTTTAAAATGGCAGGGGCCTCTTATGAACGCTCAGATCAGTTTGTCAGCCAGCATATGCTCACCAAAAGAGAGCTTGAAATTCTAAACCTGATCGCAGAAGCACTCAGCAATAAAGAAATCGGTAAACGGCTGTTCATTAGTGACCAAACGGTAGGTGTGCACAGAAAAAATATTATGCGCAAATTAGGAGTGACAAACACTGCCGGGTTGATCAAGGCGGCACATGATCATGCATTGATTTGAGATTTACCCTATTTAGGGTATAAAAGTTTCTGGTCAAAGCTTTATATTTGTACCGTATTAAGCCATATTTAGAAAGAAAGACAAAAGACTAATCGGATATTTTGCATTTTAAAAGAGTGTGGTATTTAGTTTGGTTTTCTGTTTTGTCTTTTTACATTTGTCTAATAATATAAGAATCCCATGAATCAAGAGTATATCGGTAAATCTACTGGTTTCCTTCTTTATGTTTCATGCCAAAACGAAAAGACAATTAATCTTACGAAACATCTGACATTCTAGATGTTATTAAATGTTGAACGACGCTTATGCCCTAATCAGTTCCGGGCGATAAGCTTTGTTTGTTTAAAGATGATTTCGCGGTGGTTTTATCCGCGTTTCAATATTCAAGATACGACGACCCCGTTTTTAAAAACAGACCTAAGCATTTGATGATGCCTGCCAAGTGTACAACGGTGCACTGCTGCAAGTGTCGCACAATAATTTTTAACGACCTTTTTTTAAACCTAATTTTTTCAAACAAATCGTGATCTTATGGAAAAAACGAAGT
>ENA-UENT01000109-UENT01000109.1-marine-metagenome-genome-assembly--contig:-NODE-109-length-65346-cov-8.111188_pt1 | contig 65346 bp, 52 predicted proteins | sample MGYA00237879_ERZ529330 | MGnify/ENA primary metagenome ERZ529330 (study PRJEB26372, sample SAMN05368345) | marine metagenome | biome: cultured habitat; feature: ocean water; material: water; isolation... | reverse complement strand
TTGCAGAATACCGCAGCGGGGCTTTCTGGTTTTATAGCCTCTCCACAACCGGGCTGCCTTGGCACTACTGCCCGGCAGCCCGGTTGCCGTTGAGGGCAATCCCCTCCCCCAGCCTTGCTGAATGTTGCTATCTCATGATAGCCTGATTCCCCGCTCCTTAGACCATTTTTCCTTTTTCCCATCGAGCTAATTTTGTTGGTTAGATTGCAGTTTTGACATTGCAGGTTGCCTGGTATGGATATGCAAAGTATTTTAGAATTGAACTAAACCACATCAACATGAAATACGCGCTTACCCTATTCTTTTGGTCCTTTACCTTGTTACTGACTGCACAGGAACACCGGATGGACTACTTTTTTCATGAGCTTAGCTCGGAAGTCGACCAACCTTATTTATGTACTAATGGAGACCATCTTTTTTCTTCCAGCTCAACCACATGGGTGGCAGCTACAGTTATTGACGATTGCCGTAACCCAAGCGCATTTTACTGGACGAAAGAGTTATCACCTGTCCAAAGATGGACCGTTGGTATCAAAGACGATGACATCTCGCGTGTAGTTGAGGCAGACTGGTACGGGGACACCCTGATTACAATTGGTATAGAACCCTGCTACGATGGTGGAGCTGCTCCTATTGCGAAAATTGGGAAGTTTGACTCATTGGGTAACCTTATGATGTCATTATCCTATGTTAATTGCGATGAAGATTTTGGCATCTCAGTCGAACCAAGACCATTAGAGAACACCTGTCCCATCATGGATATTACAGATGATGGTTCGGTATTGCTGGCTGCCACCTTGGGCCTGCTTCGCGTGCCCCCCGGTGAAGACCTCTTTCCACAGTGGGAAGATGTAAATATAGATTCGCTGATTGGCGTCGTCAGCCTGCCAGGAACCTATGCTGGTCTTGCGACCCAAACAGAAGTAGCAATAGTAGACTGGGCAACGGATACCATTTTGCTTTCCCTGGAACATACCGCTACAGCAATGACAGCGTCCGATAGTGCGCTTTGGTATGTCAACGAAAACAGTCTGCATCGAGTAGGTACCGACCTTTCCGCCGGAACGTGGCCTCTTCCAAACGGGGAGGCTGAACAGGTACGCATTACCATCTATGAGGGGCGGCCACTCATTTACGCACCCGGAATACCCGATTTCAAAGCCTGGCTATTCAATCCCGAAACTGAAGCCTTTGAACTGCTGATCGACTGGGCATTGGATGGAGTGGAAATCTTTGCGGTTGAGCCCTTCAGGGAAGATACGTTTTTCGTATCCGGACAATTGATCAATGGGAGACGAGGCTTTGTCAAAAAGGCTACGCCCACGTCTTTTTCCTTTCAGCAGCCTTTTGATATTGGCATTCGGAGCCTGAGCTTTGAATTACTGGATATAGAGGTGGATGTAGAAGCAAGTGGAGAGATTTACAATTACAACCTTGACTTTCGGCTAACCCTTGAAATTGAAAACTATGGTATAGGAATAATCGATGAATGTATTCTGGAGTGGAGTACACGTCATGACTGGTGTGCTATACCAGGTTATCGGGTAATCAGCGATCTGGCATTGCAGCCCGGTAACATTCACACCATTACAGATACCCTGCGGCATAACTTTTCTACTTCAGAGCCCATTATTTCGGACAGCATTTTTTATACCTTCAATGCCTTTGGACCTAATCACTATCTTGATGCGTACGCTGAAAATAATTCAGCTACCGAAGGATTTTTGGTCACCAATACCGATCAACAACGTTTACCCGAGTCTGCCATCCAACTATTTCCCAATCCATCCACGGGCAACGTGCAGCTGCAGTCTGATTTCCCCCTGGATCAACTGGAGCTCTACGACTTATTTGGGCGCTTACTGCACACTCAGCAGTTGGGAGGAACGCATCAAACCAGACTTGAAAGGCAAGGTCTACCCTCTGGTATTTATCTGCTTCGGTTACGGAGTGGCAGCCGGTACGGCATTCAGCGTGTAATCTGGAGCGATAATTGATTTAGTGTAACAATGAAAAACCTCCGGACCTTACTTTTTGGTCCGGAGGTTTTTTAACTTGCCAAGCTGCGCATACAGGCCAATTCATGCTCTAAAAAAGCTATTTCTTATCCCCATAAAACCTCATCCCATCTCTCGCCATTTTCCGCAACAGCGGGCTGCAACGGTACCGGTCCTCCAGGTATTCATGATGCAAACGGTCCATCGTTTCCACGCAGTGGTGTATACCTTTTTCATCCGCCCATTGCAGCAGCCCTTTCGGATAGTTCACGCCTTTGGTCATCGCTAAATCGATATCCTCCCGGGAGGCAATATTGAGGTAGAGGGCATCGGCTGCTTCGTTGATCAGCATGACCAGAATCCGCCACACGACTTCCTGCCCCAGCTTCTTATCCTTATTGGGCTCCGGATTTTGCGCCCCTTCCCGGTAATCGTAATAACCCCTTCCCGACTTTCGGCCCAGATAGCCTGCCTCCGACAACCGCTTTTGCGTAAACGAAGGCTTATACCGTGGGTCGTAAAAGAAGGACTGAAAGACCGTTTCCGTAACCGTATAATTCACATCATTACCGATGTAATCCATCAGGGTAAATGGCCCCATTTTAAACTTTCCGATCTCCGTCATCGCCCAGTCAATGGTAGCGGCATCCGCCAGTCCTTCTTCAAGGATACGCAGCGCCTCTCCGTAGAAAGGCCGGGCCACCCGATTGACGATAAACCCGGGCGTATCCTTCGCTACCACCGTAATTTTACCCCAGCTTTCAATCCGCTCACAGGCTTGTTCTAAAATAGCGGAATCCGTCTGTATAGCCGGGATGATTTCCACCAGCTTCATCAAAGGAGCGGGGTTGAAAAAATGTATGCCAAGTACCCGGCTGGGGTCTTTGCATACTGCCGCAATAGCGGCAATGGAAAGCGAAGAAGTATTAGTCGCAATAATACAATCCTCAGGTACAATCAGCTCCAATTGCTCAAAGACATTACGTTTAACTTCCAGGCTCTCAACAATTGCCTCAATGACCATCCCCGGGGCCTTAAAGTCATACAAACTGTCAACGTACTGTATACGGCCCTGAATGGCCTGCGCCGTAGCATCATCCATCCGCCCTTTCTCCACCAGGCGGCTCATAATTTTAGCCAGCTTGTCCTTAGAGCGTTGTAAAGCTGCCGGATTGTTATCGTAAAGAAATACAGTATGGCCGGCAGTAGCAGCCACTTGTGCAATCCCACTGCCCATAGCTCCGCTCCCAATCACGCCTACATTCATCATGGTTTTATCTTGGTTGAGTTTGCCGGAAGGTACGAAAAAGGTGGAAATGATGCAGGCGTCGTCAAAATCGAAAATAGGAGAGCACAGTGGGTTGCTCAGATCGTCGCAAAAAATACCCTAACCCTACCTTTAAGTTGCTGTAAACGTATAAATCTATACAAAGCGGGTAAAATAGGTTGAAATTCCAGTTTTATGCAAGAGACTGTAAATCAATTTATTGCAGCTTATTAAAGGTTTTCAAACGAATACAAACGAGTACAAACGGAAGTAACCATTTATTTGTCGACTAGGACTTGCTTTTGCCCCCACCTTTGTGATGTCAGTTGTCAACAACATATTTCATCACCAAAAAACAATTAGTCATGAACAACTTACGCAACCACGTACAATTGATTGGTAACCTGGGCAAAGAAATCGAATTCAAGCAGCTGGGCGAAGGCAAGTCCATAGCTCGTGCGACAATCGCCACCCGCGAGGTCTTTAAAAACAAAAATGGCGAGAAAGTCGTAGACGTGCAGTGGCACAACCTGGTTGGCTGGGACAGCATTGCTGAAATCATGCAGGTGCTCCTCAAAAAGGGCAAACAAGTAGCCGTACAAGGCAAGCTCGCCCATCGCACCTTTGAAGGCAAAGATGGCAAGAAGCGCTACGTCTCAGAAGTTATTGTAAGCGAATTCATGCCCATTAATTAAGCAGGCTCCTACGCCGCTAACTCTGTATAACGCTAAATTTTTCAACCTTTTTTATTAATCATTAGCTACTGCTCAGGCAGTAGATGGAAGGCTTATGCCTTCAAAAAACCTCAAAATCATGAATGGAATTAGAAACAGTGTAACCCTTATTGGTTTCCTCGGACAAGATGCAAAGATTTTCCAGACGGCATCTGGCAAGACTGTCACAAACATCTCAATCGCTACCAACGACAGCTACCGCAACAAGCGCGGCGACCGCATCACTACTACCGAGTGGCACCGCTGTATTGCCTGGGGCAAATTAGGCGAGATTATGGGCGACCTCTGCAAAAAAGGTAAGGAGGTAGCCGTACGCGGCAAACTCACCTACAATTCCTACGAGGACAAAAACGGTGTGCAGCGCACTTCCCCTCAGGTCGTGGTACAGGAATTTGTACTGCTTGACCGCAAAAAGATGGAAGAAGCGGCATAAGAACCACCAACCCCAATTGACCAAATCCAAGCCCACTTGCGACTCACAGAGCGCGTAATGCAGGGGTATAGCAAGTTGGGTTTATGCAGTAGGCCCCTGTCAGGTAATGACCTGCGCAGCGGGCCTACGGCTTTGCACTCAGATTGGCTTAGCCTATTATTGTTTTAGAAAAAGCGAATTTACGCTACCTTCGCAGGGTAGGGAAGGGGCGCCCGTTAAGAACAGCTCCATTAATTTCAAAGGCATATGAAGTTTACTGAAGTTCGCTCGAAGCAGGATTGGAAAGACTTTCACCGGGTTCCGCATATCGTATACCAAAATGATCCCCACTGGATTGCTCCCCTTCAGGGAGATATCGAGGCTGTTTTTGATCCCAAAGTCAATGATACCTTCAAGGCCGGAGAAGCCGTTTGCTGGGTCCTTCGCGACGACAGCGGGCAGCTTGCAGGGCGGGTAGCAGCCTTTATGGATCATGCCCGAAATAAAATGCAGGAGCACCCTATTGGAGGGCTGGGCTTTTTTGAATGTGTAGAGAACGAAACTTTTGCCTTCGCGCTCTTCGAAAAAGCCCGGGAATGGGTGGAAGCCCGGGGGGCTACCGTATTGGACGGGCCCGTCAACTTTGGAGAACGTGAAAAGTTCTGGGGGCTGCTCGTTAAGGGGTTTTACCCACCCTTATTCCAGGAAAATTACCAACCGAAGTATTACCGCCGTTTCTTTGAAAACTGGGGATTCATTCCGTACGAACAAATCCTGACTTTTCGCGGCGAAAGTAATGCCATTCCGGTAGAACGGCTCCGTAATGTGGTCAAACGCCTGAAGCAAAGATCAAATATTGAAACCAAAAACCTGGACTACAGCCAACTGGAGCAGTACACCAAAGACTTTTGTGAGATATACAATGCTGCCTTCAGCAAGTACGGGCACTTTAAGCCTCTACAGCCTGAGCAGGTCCAGAAAATACTGCTGGAAGCCAAAGCGATTGCAGATACCAATACCCTCTCTATCTCCTATTTTGATGGCAAGCCGGCAGCTTTCTGCGCGGTACTGCCGGATATAAATGAACTCATTCGTTTTGCCAAAGGCAAGCTTTCCTGGTGGAAAATCCCCATTTTGCTTATAAAAAAGGCGATGAAGAAACAATTCATCGCCAAAGGTATAGGGTTCGGTATTCACCCGGATTTTCAAAACAAAGGGGCGTATGCCGTTATCGTTGAGCACATGGCAAATACCCGCAACATCAGCCGGTACCCACAAATGTACCTGACTACAGTGCGGGCCCATAACTTTGAAGCAGTTGGCGTTTACCAAAAGTTAAATGTCAAGGTAGACCGCATACACGTCGCTTACCGTAAGCCCCTCAAGGAGGGTATACCGGTTGAGTCATTCGAATTCACGGAGCCTTATTAACCCAGGATTTTCTTGATATTATCACCGATATCCAATACTCCGTTTTCCTGTGCGCGCTCCAGAATACTGGCTGCAATAGCAGACCGGTAACCGCCGGCGCAGTGTACAGCAATGGGTTTGCCGTTCCCTACCTGTCCGGCTTTGTCGAGTAGCTGATCCAAAGGGACATTAATGCTGGACTCAAATGCGGGTTCCTGCTCATGCTCTTTCGGGCTCCGCACATCGAGGATGGTATAAGCCTCTGGGTTAGATTTAACTTTTTCCAGGTCTGCTGACTGTATATGGCCATTTGCCGGTGCCTCCGTCAGCAGGTAGACGCCTTTGATAAATTGCTCGTAGCTGATCTTCGCGGCTTTTTCCATAACAGTCTTTAGACCTTCCTGAGAGCCAGCAACCAAATAAAATGCAGTGCCGGGCGCCAGCAGCGTACCGAGCCAGGTTTCAAATTTCCCTCCATCCGGTATATTGATACTGTTGCTGAGGTGCCCTGCTTTGTACTGATCAGCAGGACGCGTATCTATGATTAGAATATCCTTTTGCAGGTCATCTTCCCTTTGTACCCGTGCCACTTTTTCCAGGCTGCTACGGTAGGCGGCTACGCCCCGCCGGTTCTCTTCCACGGAGAAGGGGAAGTATTTCGGTACATTGGGCTGCCCGGACAGCAGCTCTTCTACAAAGGCGGTTTTATCAGTTTCAGAAAAAGCCCAGTTGGTCTGCCGCTGCTCGCCTATCGTACTCACCGTCTCGTCGCTCATATTTTTGCCACACAAAGAGCCGGCACCATGCGCCGGATAAACGGTAACTTCATCAGGCAGGGGTTTGAAAACAGACTGCATGGTCTCGTACATCTTTCCGGCCAATTCGGAGCGGGTCAGGTTAAATTTACCTGCATCCTCCCGCAGGTCAGGGCGTCCTACATCGCCAATGAACAGACTATCGCCGGTAAAAATGGCGTACGGCTTCCCATACTCATCATGCAGCAGATAAGAATGGTGGTCGGGGGAATGCCCCGGTGTATGCAAAGCCTGGATTTTCAACTTCCCGAGTTCTACCATTTCTTTATCTTTCAATGCTACATGCGGATAGGAAACGCCCATGTCAGGGTGCACATAAACGACCGCCCCGGTCATCTTATGAAATTCGAGATGGCTGCTCGCGAAATCCGCGTGTGGGTGTGTCTCAAATACAGCAACGATATCTGCCCCGTGTTCTTTAGCAAAAGCAATATAAGGCTGAGGGTCGCGTGCAGGGTCAACCAATGCCATTTTCCCGCTATCAATAATCGCATAGGAGGCATGTGCCAGCCCCTCATCATAAAACTGATGGATATGCATAAAGTAGTTTGTTTTGGTAGGCAGCCTGAATATCAGTACTGCTCTATCCAAACAACAGTAAAGCATGAAGGAGTGTTCATGTTTTGCCGGGAGCTTTTAATTCCTGTTCCGGATATCCTCCAGGTATTTCTCCAGCTCCATCTCGTCATAGACCAATACCTCCCGTGCCTTACTGCCTTCACTTGGGCCCACAATTCCCAACGCTTCCAGTTGGTCCATAATCCGGCCGGCGCGGTTGTAGCCCAGCTTCAAACGCCGTTGGATCATAGAAGTGGAGCCATGCTGATTTTGTACAATCAAACGGGCGGCATCTTCGAACATTTCATCCAGATCGGCATAGGTCAGGCCCGCAGAGCCTTCAATTTCTTCATCATCGCCATGGAATTCGGGCAGGTAGTGGGGCTCCGGGTACCCCCGCTGATCGGCAATAAAGTCAATGACCCGCTCCACCTCCGGGGTATCCACAAAGGCACCCTGCAGGCGGACCATTTCCCCACCTACCGACAACAGCATATCGCCCTGCCCAATCAGCTGATCGGCCCCGCCGGCATCGAGGATCGTCCGGGAGTCTACCTTGGAGGACACCTTGTAGGCAATCCGTGCCGGGAAGTTCGCTTTAATCACACCGGTAATAATATTCACCGATGGGCGCTGTGTGGCAATGATCAGGTGAATGCCCACTGCACGTGCAAGCTGCGCCAAACGGCCAATCGGCAATTCCACTTCCTTGCCTGCCGTCATAATCATATCCGCAAATTCATCAATAACCAGCACTATAAACGGCATGAACCGGTGCCCTTTATTTGGATTCAGCCGGCGCTGCACAAACTTCTCATTGTACTCCCGGATGTTACGTGCTGCCGCTTTTTTCAACAGGTTATACCGCTGATCCATCTCAATAGTCATGGAGTTAAGCGTATGCACGACCCGGTTGGTCTCCGTGGTGATTGGCTCCTCCTGATTGGGGAGGAAGGAAAGGAAGTGGTGCTCCAGCTTACTATAGGGGAACAATTCTACTTTCTTAGGGTCAATCAGGACCAATTTGACTTGAGACGGGTGCTTTTTGTAAAGCAAAGAAATCAAAATGGCATTGACACCCACGGATTTACCCTGTCCGGTCGCACCGGCTACCAGCAAGTGGGGCATTTTGGCCAGATCCACTACAAAGACTTCATTCGAAATGGTCTTGCCCAATGCAATTGGCAGGTCCATCTTTGCCCGCTTGAATTTATCCGATACCAGTACCTCCCGCATGGAGACAATCTGCTTCTTACGGTTGGGGACTTCAATACCGATGGTGCCCCGCCCGGGAATAGGCGCTATGATGCGGATACCCAGTGCTGCGAGGCTTAGGGCAATATCGTCCTCCAGGTTTTTGATTTTGGAAATCCGAACGCCCGGAGCTGGTACAATCTCGTAGAGTGTAATCGTCGGCCCAATGGTAGCCCGGATTTTCGTAATCTCAATCTTATAGTTCAACAGGGTTTCAATGATCTGCTCTTTGTTCGATTCCAGCTCAGAGCGGTCAATCTCCACCCGTTGCCCGGAGTAGTCCTTGAGCAGGCTGCTGACCGGGTACTCGTAGCTGGAAAGCTCCAAAGTTGGATCATAGGGCTCGCTGTGGTCCTGGTTTTCCTGGGTAACCGACAAAGGAGGCTTATGGGAATCACTGGCAGCGGCGGCAGGGTCCTTGATTTCCAGCTCGCTGTTTTCAGCGGTTAGGGGCTCGGGTTTTTCTACCGATACGTCTTCCACCAATTCGAAGCTTAGATCCTGCTGATGCGGCTTAGGGGGTGTTTTAGGTTCCGGGGCTTTGGACGGCGGTTCAATAGTGCTGGGGTCAGATTGGCTTTCTGAACTGCCCGGGCGCAGGGTTTCCGGCCTGGGGCGGTCTTGATACGAACCACTGCTACCTGTTGTATTCTTCTTACCGGGAAGCCTGCCGCTAAACCAGTCATTGATGTACTGCTGCGTATCCTTAACCGCACCCTGAGGCGTCATTTCATTGAAATTCGGATTCACATTCCAAACCAGCACGCCTACCAATAAGAAAATCAGTAGAATAATCATGCCAGCAGTCCCCACAAAGCTGATCAGCCATTCGCTGACCGCCTCACCAAAGGCACCGCCCCATGGAAAAGCCGCATCACCCGCAATGAATTCCAGAAATACACTGAAAATCAGCATCAGCAAAATCCAGAGCCGGAATTTTGGCCAGTAGATACTCAGTTGCTGCCTCCGGACCAGCCCCTGCCCACTGACCATAAGTATAGCTACTATCACAAAGGAAGGCAGCCCAAAGCCCCAGTAGAAAAACATATTAGAAACGATAGCCCCGAGCCTGCCCAGCCAATTCGCCATTTCTTCGGTGTTGTCAAGCAGCAGCTTCCAGGAAAAACGTAACACCTTGTCTTGGTCCAGCGCCCAGGTAAACAGGTAAGAGGTAAAGGCAATAATGAAGTACAGACCCAGGAACAGCAGCAAAATGCCAACCAGTTTCGGTATCCGCTCATCGTTAATTCCCAGCTTCAGGCTTAGTTGCCCTTTTTTCTTGCGCTTTTTTGCCGCCATGCTCAATCAGTAACTTTCTTAGTAGTTTGACGGACCTGTCTGCTCGGCCGTGGCCTCACGGGCAGGCAGGAATGAATCATTCAATTTTATTTAGGATTCGCTAATAGTTCACTCAACCTCTCTTTGTTCAGTTGTTTAGAAAATCAAAATTGAATCATTTATTTTTTCTCCGCCACTCATTTTCCCTTAGCCCGGATGCCGGGCATTGGGGTAGCTGTTCACAAAAATAGGCATAAATTGTGGCAATTATAACGATTCTGTTTGATTGTTACGGCATGGATGTCAACAATTTGTTGATGCGACCGCCTTTGTTTCACCAAATCATCAAAACCGGTGCCCGATGGAAAGGAACAACCTGAGCTCCTGCGAGGTATTCACATTTCCGGCAAACGGGTACATCAGGGTCATCTTTACTGGTCCAATGATGGTATTGATACCTCCGGTCAACCCCAGGCCGAGAATAAACTGCTGTAGATCAATTCGGTCCTCACCCGCGCGGTCGGGCTCGTCAAAAAAGCCGGCATTGGCATCCAACGAGTAGAACATATTGCGCCGGAAGAAGTGCTGGTAGCCTATGCCTGCCCCTACCGCCGCCTGAGCAACAAGATGGTTGGTATTCAACCCATAAAACGGGATCGACCGCCGGGTAAGAGCTTCAGGGGCGCCCACCAGGAAGAAGTCTCCAAAGGTGTTGCTGGGGTTGGTTACTAACCCGGCAAATGCACTGGATTTCAATGAGCCTCTGCTGCTCAGTGGCAGAAAACGCTCCGCCCGGAAACTGAGCTTGGTGTAGGGCCTGAAGGAGAACAGTGAATCTCTATTCAGCCCCACTTCAGGGTTGAGCCCGCTTACTTCGTACCCTCCGTTCCGCAACCCTTTGAGCTCCAGGGAAAGCCGGGTGCCTTTGGTCGGGAAGATATTCCGGTTCAGGCTGTTGTGCTCAAGACGGGCGTACAGGTTATAATTTGTATAGCTTAGCCGGTTAAACAGCAGCCCGGCTCCGACTTTAGGGCGGAAAATGAGGTTTTCCTGCTGTAGGCCCATGCTTAGTGCCGTATTGGTGCTCAACCGCTTTTGTACATGCAGATCTATAACGGCCTCGATAAGGCTGTATTCTTCGTTTTGGGTGCCGTTCTGGAAGATCGGGATTTTATCCCGGGTCAGTTGCACATCCGTAACCCATGCTACCGCCTGGGCTTCGTCCAGGTACTTCAGATAATTCAGCTGAAACCTGTAATTCTCAGCAACCACGCTGTTGATCATTAGCCGGGAGGCTGGTAATAAGGCATTCCGGCTCGTCATATTAAACCGAAAGCCAGCGCTGCTGTAGTTGTCATAGTTGATGGCGGTCTTGAATACGGTGGGGGCCCGCTCAAGGCACTGCAAGACCAGAGCCGTTTCCCCGGCTTCCTGCTGCAGCTGAAAGGTGACTTTCTCAAATTTGTTGGTCCCCACCAGGCGGTTGATGGCCGTTTCAATAGCCTGCGGAGGATAGCTTTCTCCTGATTCCAGCCCGCTGCGCCCAATGATTTCCTCGGCGGTGTAGCGTTCATTGCCTCGTACAAGTATTTGCTCAAAACAAAGGGTTTCCGGTACCTTCATCCGTTGGGCAGGCTGATGCGCTCCCAGCGTATCCAGCCGCATTTTTAAGGCCTGCAGTTCAGGAAGCATTGCCCGGGCAGCCTGTTCTCCTTTTGCGATGATGGAATCTGCCTTGCTGAAATCCTGAGCACCGTACTTTTTCAGATCAGGCTCAATGTAGAGGTCTACCATAGGCATTTGTTCCTGCGCGTCCTTCACACTCATCAGAAAGCCCGACTGCATGAGGATTTGGGAGAAATTATTCAGCTTATCGGCATCTGCTTTTACGTATCCGGTATAAACCCCGATGATGATATCTGCACCCCAGGCTTTAGCCTCTTCCACAGGGAAATTTCGGATCAGCCCGCCATCGATCAGGATTTGCCCATCTCGTTCTACCGGGGTGAAAGCTGTGGGGATCGCCATGCTCGCCCGCATCGCACCGGCCAGGTCGCCGCTGTCCAGTACTACAGGTTGCCCTTCCACAATATCAGCGGCTACGCACCGGAAGGGGATCGGGAAATCCCGGAAGTCTTTGGTTTTATATGCCGGAATGGCTAACCGGCTGAGCAGATTGTCCACCTGCTGCCCGTAAATCAATCCGGAAGGCGGGATAAACTGCCCGTTATTATACCCAATTTCGAACAGCTGGTTTTCGAAGTAATCTTTTTCTTCGAGAATGACATTTTCGAGCTCGATGCGGTCGCTCAGGACCTGTTCCCAGTCTTGCTGCAGTAAAAGGGTTTCCATCGTATCTGCCCGGTACCCAATCGCATACAATCCGCCAATGACACTGCCCATGCTAGTTCCTGTAATAATGTCCGGCTCTATGCCGGCCTCTTCCAGTACTTTCAATACCCCTACGTGTGCCATACCTTTTGCAGCTCCGCCACTGAGCACAAGTCCTACTGTGGGGCGTACCTGAGTTTGCTGGCCTGTCAGGCCCAGAGGGAGTAAAAATATTATAGAAAACAGCACGTAAATCCGTGCCAGGTTTGCAGGGGTGCTCATGGTTTTATGGGGTTACTCGTTAGGCAGTGGCAGCCGTGGCAGTTCAGTGCGGTACGGCTGCACCTTTTGGAGGTCAGGGTACTGCAAAGGTACCGGCTTTACCCATCGAAGTCCAGCCCGTTAGTCTATAATAACCAGCAATTTAGCGATAAGGGGAGGGAAAAAGCATGAAATCAGGAATTGGCTTCCATGCGGTTGAGGTAATCCTCAACGATTTCATCAATTACATCACGGAGCAGTGACCTTTGGTTGCGGGCAATGCTCTTGAGTTTTTCCAGCTTCACCGGGTCAAAAGAGAGGGTAATCCGTTTGGGGCGGCTACGGTCTTCTTCAGATTCAGGCTGAGGGTCTACCGTACTGCGGATGAGCGCGTCCAGGCCTGCCATTGGCCGGCGCTGCTTCTTTTTGACGCTCGGCTTGGCGGGAGCGGCTTCATCACGTCTTTGCCGTTCTTCGAGCTGCCGTTCCATAGAATCATCAAAGGCTTCCTGCAGGAAGGACTGTAAGTCCTCTGCAAAGTTCTTACCGGAGTTGGAGCGCTTATTGTTTTGCTCGTGGGCATCCTGCTTTCCAGCCTCCTGAGCACCAAACCAGCTCTTGTCCGATTCCTGCTCATCGGTTGGCCCGAAGAGGCTTTCCATGCCTTCTGTAAATCTCTTTTTGCTCACGATCAAAAATTTAAAAGCTGATAAATACCCTACTGTTTCTTTTCCGCCATCATCTGGTCAAACTGCTCCATACGCTGCAAGAGTTCCTTGCTGAGATTCAGGTAGTCTTTCGCGCCGGAACTGCTGGGGCTGTAGGCAAAGATGTCTTTGCGTTGCGCGGGTGCCTCAGCCAGAGCTACGGTATCCCGGATTTTGGTTTCGAAGACCAGATTGCCAAAGTACTTCGTTATCGTCTCGACCACATCCCGGTTGAGGACCTTGCGGCTGTCGTACATGGTGGCAATAACGCCGCCGATCTGTAGTTTCTTGTTCAGCCTGAACTTTACCTTTTGTATAACCTGCTTGATTTTAGCCAGCCCCTGCATGGCGAGGAACTCAGTCTGAAGCGGGATCATAACGAAATCGCTGCTGGTGAGGGCATTCAGCGTAAGCAAGCCCAGGGATGGCGGGCAATCGATAATAATGAAGTCGTATTCTTCCAAAAACGGGTCAAAAAGCTCCTGCAGAATAAATTCCCGCCCGGCTTCATTAATCAGTTCCATTTCTGCTCCGGAAAGGTCCAGCGTGGAAGCCACCACATCCAGGTTTTCTTTTGCCGTTACAGGCTGCAGGCCCGATTCTCCCCGCATAGCTTCGTATATGGTCACGGGAGGGCGCGGTACGCCAAGCGCCAGAGTGAGGTTGGCCTGAGGGTCAAGGTCGATCAACAGCACCCGTTTCCCCAGTTCGACCAGGCCCGCTCCGATGTTGATGGCACTCGTCGTTTTGCCTACGCCGCCTTTGTGATTCAGTAATGAAATAACCTTTCCCATATTCCGTTTATTGGTGGCTTTTTTCTAAGGTAATAAAAAATACTAATATGGCCGCTTGCAGTGGACAAAAATAGGCTTTCAAAAACAATACCTGCAAAATTGGCCTGAGAATTTCCTGTAATTCGAAAAAACTGCTCCTGGCTTAACCATGGGATGCCCCTCCTAACCTGACAGCTAAGCCTGGTGCCGGGAGTGGATTTTGTTGCTCAAAGGGCTAACCGAATTGGAAAAGAAATCTTACTTTGACCCCAAACCAAATTATGAAATGTAATGCGCCTTACCTTAAGCCTACTGATTCTTAGCTTCTTCTTTGCCCATTGTACTCAGGAGCCCGAAGTACCCCAATCGGGAACAACAGCTCCTTCGGTTACGGATAGGCCGAAAGGAAAACTTTTTATCATCGGCGGCGGCAAGCGCCCTCCAGCCCTTGTACAAACCCTGATTAATGCCTCCGGGATGGAGGAAGGAGGCTACGGAATTATCCTGCCCATGTCAAGCGGAGAGCCGGATACGTCCGCTTTTTACGCTATAAAGCAGTTCACAGACCTTGGACTGGCCTCATCCAAATTCCGCAGCTACAATTTCCGGAAAGGTTCATACCCGCAGGCTGCCATAGACTCCCTGCGCAATGCCCGCCTGATTTACATTACCGGTGGTGACCAGAACCGCTTTATGGATGTAGTGGCCAACAGCCCGGTGTACGATGCTATACATGAAGCGTACCATTCCGGTGCTACCATTGCCGGGACCAGCGCAGGTGCAGCTGTCATGAGTGAAAAAATGATAACCGGCAATGAGCGGCGCCATCCGGAGTACACCGGTAATTTCCGAACGATTGAATCCAATAACATAGAAATTGGCGAAGGGCTGGGCCTGCTCAATACAGCCATTATCGATCAGCACTTCATTTGGCGCATGCGGATGAACCGTTTGATTACCGTTGTGCTCGATCATCCCGATCAGACGGGCATTGGTATTGATGAGTCCACCGCTATTTTAGTGGAGAACGGTAATGCGGCAACAGTATATGGCGGCTATCAGGTTATCGTTTTACGCCACCCTGAAGGTCAAACGGTCACTCAAGACAGTTTACTTGGCGGCAGAGGCCTTGAACTCAATATTTTACTGCCGGGCGATAGCTTAAATCTGGACTGAGCCGGAAACCCAAATTCTGAGCGCTGTGCGAGCCATTTGAGCATAAGCCATTCGGTAAGAAATCAAAATTTTAAATTTTTGTTCAATTTTATGTTAGGGTTTTATTAAACTATTTACTATATTTGACAATAATTAGTCAAAATCTCCCCCCTGCTAATAAGGCTGTCCTACATAACATGCTAATAAAATAAGTAGCTATCTGCTGCTTATGTACACGGTTTATGCTGATTCCACCCAGCTAATCTTCACTTCCGTTTGCAGGAGTTCCTGCTTTCGATATAAAGCCGTATTAGCAAAGTAAGCTTAATGTTTCTGCTGATGTAAGTGATATTCCACTAACGTGTCTTACCCCCGGAATCGCAGCATTGGCCAGATCATATTTAACTCATTCAATTTTTTAATAACTGATCTTTGAATGCGAAAGATCAGCTAATCCTTAAAAACTTCACATTATATGAAGAACTTTAATTTCGCTCTACTTTATTTCGCCATCTTATTTGTGGCGAGTGGAAGCACAAATGTACTGAACGCCCAAAGCACCTGCCCAACCGCAGTTCCTTTAGCTCTTGACATGAACTGCGGTGGTGATCCATTCGGCGGTGGAGCCAACTCAGGTGACCCTACCGGAAATGATGACACAGACGGTAATGTTTGTAGCACCAATTATTCTAACGGAGATGACTACATCTTCACCTATACCGCCACATCCGATGATGTGTTGCAGCTTGACCTGTATGCGGAGAACACCTGGACAGGCATTATGGTGACAGAGGGCTGCCCGACCACGGGTACCTGCTTTGCCAGCGCAACTTCCAGTTCCTCTGATGAGTCGCTGACGACCCCTCCTATGACGCCAGGTACTACTTATTACATTCATATTTCTACCTGGCCATCCCCTCAGTCTTCCGGGCAGTTCTGTTTAGATGCTGCTCTTGTGGACCTGACCGTAGAGGTTAGCTGCGGAATGCCGCTCAACCAAACACTTTGTTACGATAATAACAGTTCCGAAATTTATGTTTACGAGTCAGACAATGGCTCCCCGCTTACCATCACGTTCAATGCAGGTGGGATAGAGTCCTGCTGCGATGACGTGCTTATTTACGATGGCAATTCTCCATTTGGCATTGAGCTGTATGCAGACAACAATGGTGGAGACATGACTGGTGTTACGGTAACTGCCAACAGCGGAGTAATGTACGTTACTGTCGATTCTGACGGCTCCGTCAGCTGTGCAAGCGGCAGTGGTTGCTGCCCGGACCCACTCGACTGGACGGTAACCTGCGATGCGGTCACCGGCCCTACCTGTGACGATGGCATCCAAAACGGAGATGAAGAAGGTATCGACTGTGGTGGTTCTAACTGCGACCCTTGTGTGGCTGCCCCCACCTGTGACGACGGTATCCAAAACGGAGACGAAGAGGGTGTAGACTGCGGCGGTTCTAACTGTGCGCCCTGCCCTGTAGTTTGCGTTGAGCCTGTAGCTTCAGCAACCGTTACTTCCTACTGTGGCCCCGGCGTATTCATGGTCATGGTGAACCTGGGTGACCTGGGCTCTGCCAATGCTGTTTCCATCAGCAACGACGGAGGCCAGCCTACCCTGCAGAACGTATTCTTCCCAAGAAGGTACTTCGTAGGCCCATTCTCAGTAGGAGATGTAGTGAACATCACCATCGCTGATCAGAATGACCCAAGCTGCTCCATTGTTTTGGAAGGCCTTGCTGCGGACTGCAATATGGGCTTGGCCGGTGCCGGCAATCTGTCTGGTGTATCTGCACAAACTGACATCAGTGTTTTCCCGAACCCAACCAGCGGCGCTGTGAACGTGAACCTGGGCTCCATCTTTGGCCAGAAAGCCAATATCCGCATTATGAATGCAGTGGGCCAGCTCATCGAAGAGCGTCAGATTGATGCTGTTGAGAATGTAACCGAGCGTTTCGACCTGTCGAATCAGCAGGCGGGCATGTACTTTATCCACGTTGATGTGGCAGGTGGTGAAAGCCACGTAGAGCGCGTCATCCTGGGTACGGCACGTCCTTAATGGCATAAAATGACCCTTTCCCAATTCAGGGACAGGTGAATTTTCACTGCGGGCTATTCTTCTTCGGAAGGGTAGCCCGTATTTTTTTACCTTTGCGGAAAATCAATCTAATGAAAGCCAATATTTCTCTGGCACTTAATGCCATCCTGCTAATCGCAGTCATCTATTTGTTCACGCAGCAATCGGGCACTGCCTCAGCCGATAGTTCTGCCACGGCCGCTGCCAGTACAGATGAGACGTTAGACATCGTTTACATCGACGCCGACAGCCTGCTCAACAACTACAAGGATTTCCGCAGAAAACAGGAAGACCTGGCGGCTCGTCAGCAAACTGCTTCCCAAGGCCTCAATCAGCGTATGCAGGCTCTGGAAAAGGAATTTCGCCAGGTGCAGGCTAAAGTACAGCAGGGGCTGCTCGCTCCTAATCAGATTGCAGCAGAGGAGCAACGCCTCGGCCAAAAACAACAGGAACTGCTCGCCGAACAGGAGCAGCTATCCGCTACCCTCGGCGCAGAGCAGCAGCAACTGGCCGCTGACTTCCAGGACAATCTCCGCAATCTCATGGATAGTCTGCAGGAAGCCCGGGGCTACGACTTCATCCTGCAGTACGGACAAGGCTCAAGCCTCCTTGGTGCTCGTGACGGATTTGATATCACCAATGAGGTACTGAATATCCTCAACGCAAACGATAAGTAACCTTAGGGCCACTCAAAGAAGAGGACCGGTGGAAGCAACATCAGCATGCAGGCGGCACAAAGGATCAGGAACAGGGGCAGGAACCACTTCACCCACACGTTGTAGGGGATTTTGGCAATCGCCAGCACGCCCATCGTGACCCCACTCGTGGGGATAATCAGGTTGGACAGCCCGTCCCCAAACTGAAAGGCCAGCACCGCCGTCTGCCTGCTGATGCCCAAAAGATCGCTCAGCGGTGCCATGATCGGCATCGTCAGGGCGGCTTGCCCGGACCCGGAAGGCACAAAGAAGTTGAGCAAAGTCTGAAAGATAAACATAATTTCCACGGTGACCGGCTTGGGCAGGCCTTCCGATAACCCTGCTATCGTGTGCAGAAGGGTGTCAATAATTTTCCCATCCTCCGCAATGACGATCAGCCCCTTTGCCATGGCGATCACCAATGCCGCGGTCAGCATATCTTTAGCACCGTCTTTGAAGGCATCAACGCTCTCTTCCAGCCCCAGGTGAGATATAACCCCAGCTACAATTCCTAATCCAATAAAGAGCCCGGCAATCTCATTGATGTACCAGCCCCATTGCCCCACACCGTAGACGAGCAGCAGCAGTGCCGCCGTAAGTGCCAGCAAAACATAGCGGTGCCCCCGGGTAAATTCCTGGTGCTCAGTTTTGCCCAATTGCCTGAGGTCGCGCTGCTGATCAAGCTCATACACCGGGCTCAGCGTGGGGTCCTTTTCCAGCTTTAGCACATAGCGCATAATGTAGATAATGCCAATCACTGTAGTGACCGCCCAGACCATCAGCCGGTAGCCCATCCCGCTTGCCGGGGGCAGCTCAGCAATGCCCTGCGCCACCCCAATCGTAAACGGATTGATAAACGCCCCGGCAAAACCCAGCCCGGCCCCAACAAAGGAAACGGCTATTCCGGTTATGGAATCGTAACCCAGCGCCAGGGCCAACGGAATCGTGATCAGCACAAAGACCAGCACCTCTTCGCTCATCCCGAAGGTAGCGCCCGCCAGCGAAAACAGCGTAATCACCACCGGCAGTATCCAGTGCCGGTACTTCGGGTGCCGCTCACTGAACTTTATAATGCTTTGCAGCCCGGCATCAATTGCTCCGGTCCGCGTAATAATACCAAACGCACCACCCACCAAAAAAACAAAGGCAATGATCTGCGCCGCCGAAATAAACCCCCGGACGGGCCCCTGCAACAACGCCCCCAGCCCCTGCGGATTGGCCTCCACCCGTTCGTACGAACCGGGCACGAGCACCTCCCGCCCATTGACTACCGTCCGCTCAAATTCACCAGCGGGCACCAGCCAGGTCAGGCCGATAAACACAATCATAATTCCAAAAATGATCAGCAGGGTATCCGGGAATTTTTTCATATTCGAAGAGGGGTATTGCTATTCAATGATAATCTTTTTGACCGCCAGCTGCCCGTCAATAATGGCTTCCAGGGTATACACGCCAGCGGGCAGCCCGGAAATATCAACCGGAGAAACTGCATTGGGCCAGTCGCGCACTTCCTGGCCGGTTATCATGCGCAAGGACAACTGCCCGGTAGCCGATGCGCCGTTCCATTCCCAAAACAGCTGCCCGGAAGCCGGAGTAGGGAAGACACGGAAAGCAGTATTGTCACTCCGGTCAGCCGTTGAACTCAGCACATCCGCACAGTCGCCATTGGTCTCCGGAATGCGGGTCAGCTCACCCGCCTCCACATACCAGTTTTGCCACTCGCCACCCTGCACTGTTTGCCAGTCATTCAGGTCAATGCTGCCCGAGCCATCCGTCCGGCCCGGAATAGCATACACCTTCACTGCACTTTGCCCCCTGTTCCAGGTTAAGGGCGTCCCCGCTTCCATCACTTCCGGCAGGAATTCCTCCTGACAATTAGACTGCAGGAAAAATACAATATCTTCCTCAAATTCCGGGAATTCACCAAATGCCCGGGCGATGCCGTTTTCATCAATACAGGCTGCGGTGTACTCATTGGCGGCTATGCCGAAAGACCGGCTTTGGGTGGCTTCCGCTATGCGTGCCAGAAAGCCCATATGCCGGCCGGGCCGTTCCCGTTGCTCGTAGTGGGTGTCGGTAATGGTGTTATCCAGGTAGGGCACTTCCAAAAAGTCATTCTGCCCCAGCACTTCATAGTCCGGGTGGAAAGGGTCGGAGAGGGCTTCTTCCGCATCCAGCGAAAAGCTGGAAGGCGCATAGTACCAGTTGCTAAGAATAGCCATGCCCGCACTCGTGCCACCAACCGGTACCCCTTTCTCGTTAATCAGGTAATTGATGGCCTCCTGTACCGGTGTGCCCTGCCAGTAGGAAAGGTAGTCGTACTGATCGCCTCCGGCAAAGAACAGGCATTCGGCATTACGGATTTGGGCTTCCACATATGGATCATTCGCCGCAGAGGCATCGTCAAAACGAATGGTCTCCACCGAATTGACGTAAACACCCAGGTCCTCAAAAAAGTAGGGATTGTAGCCATCGGAACCACTGGCCCGAAGGACGACCACATCACCACTGTCGGCCCGTTCCAGCATCCACTGCATGGCTTGGTCATTATCGCCCCCGCCGCCCGCGAGCACGATGCCGGGTATGGGGTCGGTCTCCACATCCGTGGTGTCGCCGGTAAAAAAACGAGTGTAACCCTGTCCGTGTAAGAAAGCAGGCAGGACGGTCAAAATCAAAAAGAGCGTTCTGGTAAGCATGGTAGATCGGATAAAAGTAAGGAAAAATCGGGCCGGGGGTGCCCCGGCCCTTATAGTCAAGAGGTTATCGAACAATAAGTTTCGTAGTGCCCACTTTGTCAGCCGTGCGTACGCTTACTGCGTAAACACCTGCTGGCAAGCTGCTCGTCTCCAACTGTACGTTGTGGCGGCCCGCACGGAGGCGGCCCTGGCGCAGTTCCTGCACCTGACGGCCGCTCATATCCTGAATGCTGATCGCTACATCGGCCGCCTGCTCCAGCGTGTACTGCAGCACGGTGCCCGCATCGATTGCCGGGTTAGGCGCGAGATTGAATTCAAAAGCGGCATTATCGACTTCTGCTACGCTGCTAATCTCACCCTCGGTGATAGTGATGTCGTCAATCAGCAGAGCATCGCCACTGGGGGTGACGTTGCGGAAAGCAATATGCACGCTCTGTCCGGCATAGTCCGCCAGGCTCACCTCCCGCATTTGTGGGGTTTCCCACTCTTCGGGGTCGAAGCTGGCCAAAATAGCACCATTGGCTTCGAAGCTCTCAAAAGTCGGCTCTTCTGCATTAATCAGCACCTGATAGCTGTCCGGGAAATCACCGGAAGAAGTGGTGGAAATGGCCGTCCAGCTTAGCATAGAGTTCTCTGTCACGCTGATTTTCGGCAGGATCATCCAGTCGTCCGCCGGGCCGGCATCATTCACATACCAGGAGATACTCAGGGCAGCAAAGCTTTCCAGCAGCCCGCTCTCAATCACCATCCAGGCTGTATCGGCAAAGCCCGCATCATCTGGCTGATTAGGTACGAGCATGTCCCGGTTGATCAGCGTAAAACTTTCGGGCATAACCCCGTCTTCAAAATCATAAACAATCGTTTCCTGTGCAGTAGCAGACAGGGTAGCCAGCATTACGGCTACGCAGACAAGTTGTACTAGTCTTTTCATCGCAAAAAATTTAAATAAACAAATAGGGAAAATATGAATGCCCCGTGAATGGCATCAACAGACCAGAAGGTGCTGTCAATCGCAGTACAGGGAAAAAACTTTACAGGAAGCTTGGTTTAGCAGTCGAAAATAGGCTGCAGGCCCATCAGGCTGAGCTGCTTGTGGGTAGGTTGAGTGGCCTGAGTTTTAACGCAAAATGAGGTACTCATAAATTGGGACTGCTTAAAGTCGAAACCCAAAAGTAAGAAAAAAATAATTCTGTTCCATATTTCAGATGGTATTCCTGATTTTCAGCGGGTGATTTTGGTAGTTAAGGCAGGGCAGGCGGGGCTTGATTTTGCAGTTCAGGCACAAATCCATATTTTTGTATCTGTATATAAACGCTAACTATGCAAATCCAGCAAGCCATTTTACCGGTCAAAACGACCCGCTTCCTGCAGGAGACGCCCAGTCTCTCCGGCTTGCAGCCCATATTTGATTGCTAGTCATGCTACTCGTTTTCCAGCTTTCCATCGGTCATCAGCAGCTACTGCAATGGCCTGTTCCCTTTTTCTATCTGGCTGATGTGATTCACTCAGTCTTCAAAATATTGTAAACATGTTCAGACCCATCCTTTTGTTGGTCGGCTTGTGCCTGTTGGGAATGTTGCCGCTCGCTGCGCAGCAGACCATAACCGGCACCGTAACGGACGATGCCGATCCGCCTCAGCCGCTCATTGGCGTGAGTGTTTTTGTGAAAGGCAGCCCCAATGTGGGCACTATTACTGATTTCAACGGGGCATTTTCTCTAAATGTAGAGGAGAACGCTTCCACTCTAATCTTTTCTTACATCGGCTACAACCGCCTCGAAGTACCCCTCAATGGCCGGACGAAAATTGACATCCGCATGAGCGAGTCTGCCGAAGTCCTCGATGAGGTGGTGGTCACTGCAGTAGGCATTGAGCGCAGTAAAAAAGCCCTGGGCTACTCTGCTGAAGAAGTGGGGGGCGAAGAGTTGGTCAGTTCCCGGGAGACCAATCTGGTCAATGCCCTAAGCTCAAAGGTGGCGGGTGTTCAGGTTATCAGTAGCTCGGGCAACCCGGGCGCCTCCGCTAACATCGTCATCCGCGGACGGACTTCTCTCAATGAAAACTCTCCGTTGTTCATCATTGATGGCGTGCCTGTCGACAACAGCTTCGCGGGCTCGAATTTCACCGATCAGTCCAACCGGGCCATCGACATCAACCCCGACGACATCGAAACCATCAACGTCCTCAAAGGTGGTGCGGCTACCGCCCTCTACGGCGTGCGTGCCGCCAACGGTGCCGTGCTCATCACCACCAAAAAGGGCCGAAAAGGCGGGGGCATCAGCTTCTCTCAGTCCGTGACTTTCGATCAGGTAAACAAACTGCCGGAACAACAACAACTCTTCGCACAAGGCGCCCTCTCCGGAGGCGTACCAGTCTACGCAGGCCCGGGCGAGTCGAACCGCTCCTGGGGCCCGCGCATCGATACCCTGCGCTACGATGGGGATGAATCCTACCGCTACAGCGCTCTCGGACGCATCGTAGGCCAAAGCGATCCCTCCGCTACCGATCGCCGGGTCGTGCCTTTTAATAATCTCGACAACTTCTTCAATACCGGAGTGACATCCAATACCTACCTCAGTGCCAGCGGTGGCGACGGAGAAACCAACTACTTCGTCTCCAGCGGCTACCTGCGCCAAACGGGTATTGTGCCCAACAGTACCTTCGAGCGTTTTACCCTCAAGGTCTCCGGCGATACCCGTATCAACGACCGCCTCAAAGTTTCCGCTTCTGCCAATTACACTAACTCCGGTGGCGACCGCACAAACCGGGGCTCCAACCTGTCCGGCGTAATGCTGGGCCTGACCCGCGCGCCAGTTACGTTCGACCTCACCAACGGGCTGGACAATGCCGAAGACGAGCCCGCTGCCTATTCCTTCCCGGATGGTACACAGCGCACCTACTGGAGCGCCTACGACAACCCCTACTGGTCCGTCAACCGCAACCTGAGCCGCGACCGCGTTAACCGCATCATCGGTAATGCCGGCTTTGAGTATACGTTCACGGACTGGCTCAGCACCTCCTACCGGGCCGGTACGGATTACTACTTTGAGGAGCGGACTTCCTACTGGGACAACAACAGTAACGAATTCGGTACAGGCGTGATCTTCAGCGACCTGTATTCCTACCGCAGCTTCAATTCCGATTTCCTGCTGACCGCACAAGGCGCCTTGTCTCAGGATTTTGATGGCCGCCTGACCCTGGGCCACAACTATTTCAGCGAGCGGGGTTTTTCTAACGTAACGGAAGGGGAAAACTTCATCATACCGGACTTCTACGACATTTCCAACGTCTCTCAGGTCACCTTTGCGGACGACAACGTGACCCGCCGCCGTATCCTTGGTACTTTCTATGACGGCCAGCTGAGCTTCCGGGATTATCTTTACTTCAGCTTCACCGGGCGTTGGGACTGGTCCTCGACCCTGCCTGCTACCGAATTGCCTTTCTTCTACGATAGCTACAGCCTGGGCTTTGTATTCACCGAGCCGCTGGGGCTGGCCACGAATCCGACCTTCTCTTTTGGTAAGTTGCGCTTTTCCTATGCCCGTATTGGTAAAGATGCCTTTGCCTATGCACTGGACAACTTTTTCGTGCTCGGCAGCCCGGTCAAGGGGCAAACCGCTTTCGGCCCGGCGACTTCCATCGGCAATCCCAATCTGCGCCCCGAACAAACCCGGACCCTGGAAATCGGAGCGGACTTACGCTTCTTTCAAAACCGCCTGGGTATTGACTTCACCTGGTATGACCTGGAAAGTGTAGACCAGATTTTGGCTGTGCCCATTACCTTTTCCACGGGCTTCGCTTCAGCTATTACCAACGCGGGGCGGGTTCGTAATACCGGTGTGGAAATACAGCTGCGCAGTACTCCGGTCAAGGGTCGCAACTTCAGCTGGGATGTTGACCTCAACTTCACCGCCAATGAGAACACCGTGGAAGAACTGGGCGAAGGCGTGCCTGACCTCAGCTTCGGTTCAGCCGGCGTAGCGTCTACCAACAACCGGGCCATCGAAGGGCAGCCCTTCGGCGTACTCTACGGCACCCGCTGGTCGAGAGATGACAACGGCAACCGCCTCATTGATGCCGACGGCTATCCTGTGTTTAATCCACAGGATCCCGGCATCGTGGGCGACCCGAACCCGGACTGGATTATGGGGCTGCGCAATAGTTTCACCTTCAAAGGGCTCTATGTGTCCGCCTTGCTGGACATCCGTCAGGGCGGCGATATCTACAATGGTACCGTGGGCGTTATGCAAAACCTGGGCATTCACAAAAGCACTGAAAGCAGGGAGGAGGAAGTCGTGGTGGAAGGCGTGTACGCCGAAGGCACCGTCATTGACGGCGAAGATGTTTCCGGTCAGCCCAATACCACGCCCGTTCGCCTGGATTCCCGTTACTACGGTCGTTATCCTTTTGCCGGGGTTTCCGAAGCTTCGGTTGAAGACGGATCCTGGGTGCGCCTGCGCGAACTGACAGTCAGCTACCGTTTTCCGGAAACGGTTGTCGGTAAGCTGCCCGTACGCAGCCTGGAACTGGGGCTGAGCGGCCGTAACCTGTTCCTGCTTACCGATTACAGTGGCATCGACCCGGAGACCAACCTGGCCGGTGCGAGCAACAGTTTCGGGCGGGACTACTTCAACACCCCCAACACCCGAAGCCTGGGCTTCAACCTGAAAATCGGATTTTAATCAGACTAAAAGATCAGTATTATGACACTTCGAAATATAACCTTCCTTTTCCTGGCAGTCGCCTTTCTGGCTGGCTGCGAGCTGGAGGAAACCAATATCAACCCCAACGACCCCACCGACGTGCCGGTGACCGTCCTCCTGCCTACCGCAATGGAGGAAACTGCCGAGAACCTGTCTGAAGAAGCGGCTGTCATTGCCGGTATTTTCAGTCAGTACTTTACCGGAGTGGACAACCGGGCGCTCACCGTGGAAAGCTACCTGCTTGACGAGGCTTTCAATATGAACCCTATCTGGCAGGACTTCTACAACGGCCCCCTCAATGTCCTCAACATCATCATCGAAAAATCGGAAGCCGATGGAGCGGCCCATTACGCTGGCGTCGCCAAAGTGCTAATGGCGCTCAATCTGGGCACTGCGGCTTCCCTTTGGGGCGATATTCCCTACACGCAGGCCTTTCAGGGCGGGGCCAACTTCAGCCCATCCTACGATCCGCAGGAAACCGTATACGCTGAAGTACAAGCCCTGCTGGACGAAGCTATTCAGGACCTGCAGGCAGAAAGCACGGTCTCTCCCGGTGATGATGATGTCATCTATCAGGGTGACCTGGACCGCTGGGTCAAAGCGGCCCATGCGCTCAAAGCCCGCTATTACATGCACACTATCAAGCGGGATGCAGAGGCTCCTGCCAAAGCGCTGGATGCCATCGCCAATGCTTTTCAATCATCTTCAGAGAGCCTGATCTACACCTTTGGTTTTACCGAAGCCGAACAAAACCCCTGGTTCATCTATTTCAAAAACACGCCTTACGTAGAAATCGACCCGTTTTTCTCTGACTTGCTCGATGAGCTGGAAGACCCCAGGGAAAGCAGGCTCATCCGCCGGTCCTTTGGGCTGGAGCGCGTAGGCGATTTCTATGCTGCTGAGGATGCTTCCGTGCCCATCATCACCTACGCTGAGCTAAAGATGCTGGAAGCAGAGGCCCGGCTGAGAGCAGGGGAGGGGGACGCTGAAGCCGCCCTGCAGGAAGGCGTGCGCACCCACATCGATGAAGTCACCGGTGGCATCCCGGATGAGGAAATGGACGCCTATTTGGATGCCCACGCCACCTTGTCGGGCGATACGGAAGACAACCTGCGCACCGTACTGCAGCAGCTCTACATCGCCCATTTCACGCAGGTGGAAGGCTGGACCGGTTACCGCCGTACGGGCTTCCCGGAACTTTCCCCCAATCCAAATGGTGAAAACCCCCAGAATCCCGGTGGCGATATCCCGCGCCGGTTCATTTACCCCCAAAACGAACGCCTATTCAATAACAGCTTCCCCGCTGAGAACCCCAACCTTCAGGACCGGTTCTGGTGGGATGCCGAGTAAAACCAATTTATGTCAACTTATTCTCTAGCGATACACGGCGGTGCCGGCACTATCCTCCGTTCTGAAATGACCGAAGATCAGGAGGCGTCCCACCGCCGCGCCTTACAGCAAGCCCTCGCAGCCGGCGAGCAGATTCTTGCCGCCGGGGGCAGCGCCCTCACTGCGGTGGAGACTGCCGTCAAAAGCCTCGAAGACTGTGAGTACTTCAATGCTGGCCGCGGCTCCGTCTTCACCCACGATGGCCGCAATGAAATGGATGCTTCTATCATGTGCGGGGCCACTCTAAACGCCGGAGCCGTAGCCATGGTGGAAGGCGTGAAAAACCCCATCTCCCTTTCCCGCATGGTGATGGAGCGCAGCGACCATGTATTCCTCTGCGGCCCCGGTGCTCAGGAATTTGCCCGCGACCTTGAGGTGCCTATTCTCGAACCCGATTATTTCTTTTCAGATTTCCGCTATCAGCAACTGGAAGAAGCCCGGGCGAAGAACCGCGTGCAGCTTGACCACAGTGATAAATTTGGGACCGTTGGCGCCGTAGCCCTTGACTTACGGGGAAATTTGGCAGCAGCCACTTCCACCGGAGGGCTGACCAACAAACGCTACGGGAGGGTAGGGGACAGCTCCGTTATCGGGGCAGGCACCTACGCCAATAATGCCACCTGCGCTGTGTCCTGTACCGGCTACGGCGAGTATTTCCTGCGTGGCGTAGTCGCCTACGATGTTTCCTGCCTTATGGAGTATCAGGGGCTTTCCCTGGCCGAAGCCGCCGACCGCGTCATCAACCACAAGCAAACTGCTATGGGGGGTGATGGCGGCCTGATTGCTGTAGGCCACAAGGGAGAGATAGCCCTGCCTTTTAACTCGGAGGGAATGTACCGGGGCTGGGTCCGGAAGGGTGAAAAGGCTGGTGTTGCGATTTACCGATCGTGATTCATGTCCCGGGCTAATGCTTTGAAGAGCGGCGTTGTCTGATTGTACGGGCGACGCCGCTTATGTTTGGGTTGTTGTTGCCTGATAACTGATAGCCGCTATAGCCCTATCCCGGGGAGTTATAGTACTTTTTACTGATCCGGCGGAGTGTTGCTGGCATGTATGTTCATACTTTCATATATTTGAAAGTGTAGTCATAGTCTAATCAGAAATCCGGATATTTTGGTCCTGGACACCACTGATTGGGTTTGAGGGAAACACTTCAAAGCATTGGCTGCGACATACTGAAAGCAAAACAAAGAACATTATGGGAGCTAATGGAACCGCAACCTGGGCCGATACGGAAGCCGGGTACCAACTACAGGAGCGGCTGAACAGTGAAAAAACACTAAAGGCGCTGGATCACCTTCTTGCACGCATCGAAACAATGGAAACAGCCGTAGACCGGCTGGCTACTGCTTTGGAGCAGGGGCCGGGTCTCATTAGCATGGCTGCTGATATCACAGATGATGCTATACAGCAAGCCCGCAGCCGGGGCGTGGACCCCGCTGAGCGCCTCGAAAATGCCCTTCATATTGCAGAAAAGCTCACGGCTCCGGAAATGGTAGAGAAACTGGACAAAGTGATTGCCATGACGGATCAGGTCCCCGGGCTTATGAGCATGATGGGCGATATCCTGGATGACGGCTGCTGTCAGGCTGCCGATAATGGCATTGACATCCCGGCCCGTCTAAGTGCTGTAGCTGAGCTGGTAGAGAAAGTGACCCGCCCGGAGACCATCAGCAAAATCAATCAACTCATTGAGCTTTCCGAAAAATTGCCTGGCTTTGCCTCTATGGGCATAGATATGCTCGACGAGGGTTATCAGAGGGCCGCTGCCCGTGGAGTAGACTGGACGACGCTCAATGAGCATGGCCTGGAAATGCTCACTGCCCTGACCAAACTGCTGACTTCTGAAGAGTTCAAGGCGCTCATGCAGAGTGGCGTCCTTGATCCTTGTACGATCAGGGTGGTCGCCAAGGCAGGGGAAGCGATGGTGGACAGTAACCGGGAGCCGGTTAAGCCAGCGGGTATCTGGGCTATGCTTACCGGCATGGCGGACAAGGACCGTCAGCGGGCACTGGGCTTCCTGTTGTCCTTCTCCAAACATTTTGGCAAGCGGTTCTAATCTGCCGCAACGTTAGCACGGGTACGCTCTGCGGTACTGGCTTGCTGCAGGGCGCACCTGCTGTATCCTTTCCAAATTAAAAAAGTGAATGAACATGGCACATTATCAAGTCGTCATTGTCGGGGCAGGCTCTGCAGGCCTTACCGTTGCCTCGCAGCTTATGAATACGCCCAAACCGCCGCAGGTTGCCATTATCGACCCGGCTGAGAAACACTACTATCAACCTTTATGGACGCTTGTCGGCGCCGGCATTTTCCCGAAGGAAGAGTCCGAACGCGATCAGGCTGACTTTATCCCCTACGGTGCCACCTGGATAAAGGAATACGTCGATAGCTTCCAGCCGAAAAAGAATGCGCTGACCCTCAAAAACGGAGAAAGTATTTCCTACGATGTGCTGGTCGTCGCTGCCGGTATTCAGATCGACTGGGATAAAATCCCGGGGCTGAAGGAAAGCGTCGGCAAGCCGGGCACCGGCGTCGTGAGCAACTACGCTTACGAAACGGTAGATGCCACCTGGGAGGCGATCCGAAACCTCAAAAGCGGCAACGCCATCTTTACCCACCCCTCCACGCCGATCAAGTGCGGGGGCGCTCCGCTGAAGATCTGTTTCCTGGCCGAAGAGCACTGGTCAAAAGCCGGCGTACGCAAAAACGTTAACGTCAAGTTTGTCAAAGCCGGTCCTGGCATCTTTGCGGTGAAAAAGTATGCCGAGTCCCTGACTAAAGTGGCCGACCGCAAAAACATAGAGCGCGTATGGCAAACTGAGCTGATCGCCCTGCGCCCGGACCAGAAAGAAGCGGTATTCAAAAACCTGGAGACCGCTGAAGAAACGGTAATGTCTTACGAAATGATCCACGTGACCCCACCGATGAGTGCACCGGCTTTTATCGCCAACAGCCCGCTCGCTGCGGAAAACGGTTGGGTGGAGGTCAATAAGGAAACCACACAGCATACTCGTTTTGATAATGTCTTTGCCCTGGGCGATTGCAGCAACCTTCCAACTTCCAAGACAGGCGCAGCTATCCGCAAGCAGGGCCCTGTGACAGTCGCAAACGTACTGGCTTATCTTGGAGGCAAAGAGATGAGCAAAAAATATGACGGTTATACCTCCTGCCCGTTAGTTACGGGCTATGGCAGCCTGATCCTGGCTGAGTTTGATTACGACAAGCAGCCCATGGAGTCCTTCCCCTTCGATCAGTCGAAGGAACGGTACAGCATGTATGCCTTAAAAGCCTATGGCTTGCCGCGAATGTACTGGCATGGGATGCTCAAAGGGCGGGAGTTTTAGCCGGTGTAGCACTTACCATTAGCTTTAGTGCCCGGGTGCTGGTAATTCAGTATCCGGGCATTTGTGGTTGTATGGCTGTGCCTGGCGTGGTTTTTATTATGAAAGTCAATTCGCTGTGGTAAGATAACGGAGAGCCTGTACTCCATTCTGCGGTATTCAAAAGCCCCTGATTAGCAAGTGGTGCAGGCGGCAAATATAGCCTGAGCGGAAGCTTCAATTGCCGGGAGACCTATGTCAGCTGATGGATGGTTGAGGAGGGTAAACCAGTGAAATTGGGAGGGAATGCGCCCCTTTGCGCTCACATTAGCGAAAAAAAATTTTGAATGTGGGGTAGTTTTTATACCTTTATGGCTAGCTATACATTTACCTGTTAGAGTATTCCCCCATATAGTCCTCAGGACACCTCCAAAGTCCACCTTTCTTAACCTAGTATACCTTTCCTGATTTATGCCGGAGGCTTTTCCAGCCGCAGCCCCTGTCCAACGTGAGAGACAGACTGTTACGACAGGGTAGCGCGCCTTACTACGTCCGGTCTATATCTCCCTCAACTACGTAAACTAAATAGTTTGCGAAGACCACTTGTCTGCTTAGCCATTCTACTTCCAAAGCTATTGAAACGGCATTGTGCGCACTGCTCAATGCGAAATCTATATGGAAAATGTACGTTCAGTCAGAAAATCCTGTTGAAATCACCGAGGCGATCCTGAAGATGGATATACGTCCGAAGGACCTTATCGTTTTACTTGTGGCTGAATCAGACAACTTGAATCTTCAGGCTTTAATCGATAGGCTTAATGAGGCCGGCGTCTCTTTTATAGGGGGCATTTTTCCGGGGGTTATTCACAACAGTACCCTGCACAAAGTGGGGGTTGTGGTTAAAAAACTGCAGTCTGTCAGCGCACCGGTTATCATACAAGGGCTGAATACGTCTGATTATAGATGGCCAGATTTCACCCCTACGCTTTCCGGGTTGGAAAAGAAAGTGACGGCATGGATTATGATTGATGGCCTGATGCCCAACATAGCATCCTTTCTTTCCGGCCTTTATGACCGGCTCGGAGACCGGGTCAACTTTATAGGCGGCGGTGCAGGGTCACTGACGCTTGAACAAAAGCCATGTTTGCTTACGCCTAATGGACTGCTACAGGATGCGGCCGTTATCGCATTACTGGATTATGATACTCATCTGGGCGTTAAGCATGGTTGGAAGCGTGTGGCCGGGCCAATTGTAGCGACCCGGACTTCCCATAATATCATTTACGAGCTCAATTGGGAAGAGGCTTTTACTGTTTATAAAAATTACGTGGAAAAGGATTGCGACTGTAAAATGAGCCCGGCTAATTTTTTTGAAATTTCGAAGTGCTATCCATTCGGGATTTCAAAATCAAATGCTGAGGAAGTCGTGAGAGATCCCATTTCCGTCAACAGTGAAGGAGGATTGGTTTGTGTGGGCGAGGTCCCGGAAAACACAGTGCTGAATATTATGAAAGGTATTCCGGAAAACCTCATTGCCGCTGCTGCTGAAGCCGTGGAAGAGACCCTAAACCAATCCGCGCACAATGACTATGTGAGGCATACAATGGTGGTTGACTGTGTATCGCGGGCACTTTTTCTGGAGGACCGGCACGAAGAGGAGCTGGAACAGATCAGCAGGCGGATCAAAGCAGTGCGCCCGGAAGTTAGCCCGCAGGGCATGCTTAGTCTGGGCGAGATCTCTTCTTACGGAGAGGGCTATCTGGAATTTTTTAATAAAACAATCGTTATAGGCTCACTTTACTGATGCCAACAGCTTTGCAGCATACACCCAAAAACCCAGCAAACAAACACAAACACTGAAACAGCACACTCGACACAAACCAATGGACTTGGTCTGTGAACAGGTGCTCTGAACAACAACACTTAATAAAAATGGATAAGATCGTTCGCGAAATATCCGATCTGTATGAATTGTCGCTGTCCATTGGTGCAGGCCTTGATGCTTACTCCAACTGCGAGCAGTTCCTCTCCGTCTTGTTAGCTCGCCGCAACCTGGCTTACGGTGCGGTATGGGTGGCACAGCAGGGGCTTCAGCTGGAACCTGAGTCTTATCAACTATTGTGTGCACGGCCCGCCTGCAAGGCTGCTCAGGCCATGCTACCGGCTGCTCATCCAATTATTAGGGCATTAGACCAGGACGCCATACAGGTCTGGCCTGCTAAAGAAGCTCCTTTCTCAGGCTTTCTGGAGGCTAATCAAATCAACAAAGGTTACGTTGCCCTTTTGCTATTGGGCCCCGGAGCGTTTATGCTTCTTCAGGGCGTTGCGGAGGCTGCTTTGTCGGTCCGTTCCCTGCGGCAGTTGAGGCCGGTGCTCAAGAAGTTTGCTGTAGCTATTGAAGGTTGCATGGCACACGAGCGGTTGCGGGAGGAAACGCGTCAGCGTAAAGCCGCTCAGGAGCAGGCGGAAGTGGCCCGACGGGCGCAGCAACAATTCCTGGCTAATGTCAGCCACGAAATCCGCACGCCTATGAATGCGATGCTGGGCATGGTCCACCTACTGCGCGACACCAATTTGGACAGCCATCAGCAGGAATACCTCAATGTCATGCGGTTTGCTTCTGACAACCTCATGGACCTCATCAACAACATCCTGGATGCTTCCAAAATTGAAGCCGGGGAGGTTGTCCTTGACCCAAAGCCATTCGATCTGCATGGCTTGTTCAGTGGGCTGCATCAGTCCTGGCAACTGCGCATCAAAGATAAGCCGGTACAAGTGCTGTATGAGCAGGACTTGCCGGAGGGCACTTCTTTTATCGGAGACTCCATGCGCCTGCAACAGGTCCTGAACAACCTGTTGAATAACGCCAGCAAGTTTACTGAATCCGGTACTATCACCTTGTCTGTACGCATGCTCAGCCAGCGGGGGGACAAGGCCGACCTGCAAATAAAAGTAGGCGATACCGGGCAGGGCATTGAAGCGGAGCATCTGCCACATATTTTCGATCAGTTTAAGCAAGGGCGGAAAGCGGTAGGGCAGGGACATGCCGGCACAGGCCTGGGCTTGTCTATCGTACGTGAGTTACTGGTCCTGATGGATGGCGTGATTTCCGTGGAAAGCAAACCTGGGAAAGGGTCCGTATTTACCATTGATCTGACCCTGCCGGTTCAAAAGCAGGTCGCCACAGCACCGGTCGCTCCAACGCCAGCTGGCCAAAACAAGCTGGCGGGCATCAACGTACTGGTGGCTGAGGATAACCGGATGAACCAGAAACTCGTGGAGCGGATTCTTGAAAAATTTGGTTGCGAAGCTGAAATCGTCCCCGATGGGCTGGAGGCTATACGCCGCTGTTTGCATAAGAAGTACGATATCATTTTGATGGATATTCATATGCCCAAAATGGACGGGCTGGAGGCATCGAAGCGTATCCGGGTAGCCGGCAAGAACAAAAAGACACCAATCGTGGCCCTTACGGCAGCCGCCCTGCTTGAAGAGCGCAATCATGGGCTGGCTTCCGGCATGAACGATTTTGTGACTAAGCCTTTTGCTCCGGATTTACTCCGCCGGGTGATGGTTAAATGGCTGGAGGATACCGCTCCGCAGGGCGAAGAGGATCATGCACCGCAGGCGGAAGAGTCCCCGGCAGAGCAGATTGACCTTTCGTACCTGCACGCGATGAGTGGTGGCGATGAGGCATTTATCCAGGATATGATTCAGACTTTCCTGAAGGAAATACCTGAGATGATCCAGCAGGTGGAAACAAACCTGCAGGATCAACTTGCGGAAGGGCTCTACAGCGTTGTTCACAAATTCAAGCCCAGCTTGTCTATGCTTGGGCTAAAACAGCAGGAAAAAGCCTGCGCCACGATAGAACGGATGACCAAAGAGAACCTACCTGACTGGACGGCGCTGCGATCAGCCTGCCATAAGCTTTTAAGCGTGGTCGGCAAAGCCCAGCACGACCTGCAGCACCATCATTCAAAAATACCGGAAGAAAGATAGCGGTCGCCACGGTCGCAAATGATGCAGACGATCAGCCCCTCATCAAGGTTTTCTGTCAGGCGGGCAGCGGCCGTAACCGCCCCTCCGCTGCTCATGCCGGCAAAGATAGCTTCTTCCTGCGCCAGCCTGCGCATCATAGCTTGCGCATCGTCCTGAGAGACATCAATGATCTGGTCTACCCGCTCCGGGTCATAAATTTTGGGCAAAAACTCGGGTGACCATCGACGGATACCCGGTATGCTGGAGCCATCGGTTGGCTGTACGCCTACGATCTGAATATCCGGGTTCTGCTCCTTCAAAAAGCGGGAGGTGCCCATGATGGTGCCAGTCGTGCCCATGCTGGAAACGAAGTGGGTGACCTGCTCTTTGGTATCTCTCCAAATTTCCGGCCCGGTGGTATGGTAGTGGGCGCCCCAGTTGTCAGGATTGGCAAACTGGTTGAGCATGAAATAACCGCCCTCGGCTACCATCTCTTCCGCCACCTGCCTGGAATACTCAATCCCGCCTTTCTCCCCCGGCGTAAGAATGACCTCTGCCCCGTAAGCCCGCATGGCTTGTGCCCGCTCTGCAGTAGCCGTATCTGGCATGAGCAGCGTGATTTCAATACCAAAGCTCCGGGCAATCATCGCCAGCGCAATGCCGGTATTCCCACTTGTGGCTTCCACCAGCTTCATGCCAGGCTTCAGGTCTCCCCGGTCCACGGCTCCCTTAATCATGCCATAAGCCGCCCGGTCTTTCACGCTTCCGCCCGGGTTTTGCCCCTCGAGCTTCCCAAAGACGCGCACGCCTGGTTTGTTAATGATGTTCTTGATTTCTACCAGAGGGGTATTGCCAACGAGCTGGAGGATGGAAGACATGGCTTGAGTTTTATCTTGAGGTTACTTATAGTTTTAGATAACGATCTTTTCGATATTTGGGTTGGATTTGCACCCGCTAAAGTTTTACGATCAAAATAGTCAAAAATGAATCCCACGCCCAAAAAAGCCTTAACTTCATAGCTCAAAGCTCGAATATGTCTGCTTCAACCACCTGCACCGTCTGCCAAACCAAACTACAGGGCGATTATTGCTCCTCCTGCGGTCAGCGCTACCTTGGCAGGCGCGTCAACGCCTGGGATGTGATCGGTGGCTGGCTGTCAGGCCTGCTGCTGCCGGAGCGCTCCCTGCTGGGCACCTTCCGGCAATTATTGGCCAATCCCCGCTACATCGTCAATAACTACTGGTCCGGGTTTCGGGGGTACTACCTGTCGCCCAGCCAGCTGGTGGTGTACATGCTCTTCGTTTTCGGTCTTCACCTGGCTTTGGTCAACCAGGAAATCCTGGGCATTACGGTGAATGTGAGTGGGGTTTCAGATTCCCTAAAGTCGTTCCTTTCGCCTCAGCTATTCCTGTTCCTGCTGATGATCCCGATGCTGGGCCTCTCCACAGCTGCTGTCTACTACCGGCATAAGCATAGTTTCCCGGAGCATTTCACTGCCGCTATCTATCTTTTTGCACTTTGGGCCATCCTGTTCACTCTGCTTACCGATACGCTCTACCTGCTCTTAGGCATGGAGCTGGGGTCTTTGCCTTTCTGGTTCTTTGGTGCAGTATTCCTCTGGAGTGCACGAGTGTTTAGCCCCGAAGGCAGCGCCTGGTACCGGGTGTTGTTAAATTCAGTCCTTTCTATCCTTATGCTTGCCCTTATTTTCGCTATCCTGCTCGGCATTGCCTATTTGCTGGACCCGGAAGGGGCGATAGAGCAGGGGTAGTTGCATACTACCCCCACTTTTCCAGTAATCCACCTTTTTTGAAGAAACGGTCGGCCTTCGCTTCCGCTTCCTTGTCCGTAATCAAAGGCGGAGCATGGTGCGGCTTAATCCGCGCATCAATAATCACGGGGCCCCGGCAGCCCCAATGCTTGTGCTCCACGAAAGCATCGACACCATGAATGTCATGAGAAGGGTTGGCCCGGGTAAAAGCCGCCCAAAGGAAATTGTTGACCGGTCCGCTGAGGAAGTCGCTGTCATCGCAGAGGACAATCATCGGGATGCCCGACCAGTCAAAGGGGAGAAGGTGATGAGCCAGGGTTTCCGCTTCTTCATAGGAAGCTTCACCGTTAAATGCAGGCCCCTGTACCGCCAGTATCCCCGGCTGCACAAACTTCGGATTGCTAAATCCGCTGGGCAGGCTGAGATCAACCGGAAGTTCGGCGCTCAACTCGCGGCGCTTATCCCCGCAGCAGGCCACAATGACCTTGGACCCGGCATTCCACCCGCTACCGGAATAATCAAGCGTATCAATGGTCGTTTTAGTCTGAAAGTGCAAATCCCGTGTCAGGTCAATGCGCTCCAGCACGTGCCGGAAAAAGGCGGGAATGTCATGCGTGCTAAGGTTTGGCGCGTCTCCATCGGCAGCGATAAACAGGAACTTGGCCAGGGAAGTCTGCCCGGAGCCAATGATACGGTTCGCCTGCGTGAGGATTTCTTCCGGCTTGCGCTCCCGGAATGGCATATACCGTTCACTGCCAATAGCCAGTAACAAAGGGTGCACGCCCGCCGCGTCCACCGCATTAATCTCTTTAATCCCCGGAAATTCCTGAGGCGTCAGCAATTTGACCAGCTGATGGATGAGGTAGCCAAAGCTTGAGTCTTCCTGCGGTGGCCGGCCTACCACGGTAAAGTGCCAAACAGCATCCTTGCGGTGGTACACCTTCTCCACCTCCATCACCGGGAAGTCGTGCTCCAGGCTGTAGTAGCCCAGGTGGTCACCAAATGGCCCTTCCGGCTTTTTCTCTCCCTTGCGGATGATGCCCGTGATGACAAAGTCGGCATCAGCAGAAAGGACATGCCCGTTCTGCCGTACATAGCGGAAACGCCGCCCGCCCAGCATCCCGGCGAAGGTCAGCTCCGAAAGCCCTTCCGGCAACGGCATGATAGCCGAGAAGGCATGTGAAGGTGGCCCGCCCACAAAAATGGACGCCCGGAAGGGTTCGTCGCTATTGTTGTATTGCGTATGGTGCACCCCAATGCCCCGGTGAATCTGATAGTGCATGCCCACTTCCTTGTCCGGCACATATTCGTTGCCCGACAGCTGAATGCGGTACATGCCCAGGTTGGACTGCATGATACTTTTTTCCCCCGGAGGCAGAGTAAACACCTGAGGCAGGGTGACAAAAGCCCCGCCATCCATCGGCCAGGACTTAATTTGCGGCAGCTGGCTGACTGTAGTGGTACCGTGCAGTATAGGCGCGCCCATCCGTTTTTGCATGGGCAGGGCCGAAACAGCGGTGAAGGGTGCCGACAGGTAACGCATAGGGTTTTTGAGGAGATTGGCCGGGTCTGCCTTGAGCTCAATGACTTTTTGCACCTTGTCTATAGTATGACGGAACAGAAACTCCGTCCGCTCAAAAGTCCCGTAAATATTAGACAGGGCAGGGAAAGGGCTGCCTTTTACGTTTTCAAAAAACAGCGCAGGTCCCTCCGCATCATAAATACGGCGGTGGATACTGGCGATTTCCAGATTGGGGTCTACTTCCTCTTTGATGCGGACGAGTTTGCCGTGGCGTTCCAGGTCGCGCACCGCTTCCATCATACTGCGGTAAGCCATAATTCGAGTGGGTTAAGTCGTAAATACCTGACTATTTAAAGTGCAACATGAACAGCGGCTTCATAAGTGGAAAAACCAGCAAGTTATTCGGGCCAGTCGCACTAGTGTAGTCGTTTTTCCGGGAAAGTCAACACCGGCGGTGCAGGAAAGTTGGGCGAAGTCTTACTTCAAAAAGGCGAACTTCGCATTCTGATATTTCTCTGACTTTAGCATTTCCCGCATACCTTTTACCGTATTCACCGGGCCATTGTCCACCACCATATTGACGAGCCAGGTGGGAATGGCGCCTCCGGGGTCAGAATGCAGGCGGTAGCTCATTTGGGTTTTACTGTTCGAAACGGGGGTCAGTTCATAGTGGATGTCGAGGTTGCGGATGCGGACGACATCTTCCGTTTGCTCCTTTTGATCGGGCTTGCCCTTTACATCAATATAGACCATCCGGGTTTCCGGGTCTTGCCGCAGCCGGCTTTGCGCAATAAAGTCCCGGTCGCTCATAGGCCACGGGAAGTCCACCCTGCAATAATAGAGGCTGGCTTTGTCCTCCGCAGGCTTTAACCGGTAAGCCTCCTGGCACTTGTAAATCCACTCTTCGTACACGGGGACATCTTTAAGTACGGCCACCACCGCATGCAGGGAAGCATCAAGCGTCGTTTCAATTTTAATCTCCTTGACATCCGAGTTGGCGGCGTCTCTGACGTAAACGTTCAGCCCGTCAGATTGGCGTTTGAGTTCCCACCCTTTGTTATCCTGTGCGGCAGAATGGCCATAGAAAAGACATAAAAGGCTGAAAACAAGAAGTTTAAGCGCGGAAGTGCTGTTTGTCATCGAAAAATTATTTTTATTTTTAACGCTTAAGTACTGTGCTGGTTGTCGGACCTTTTTATTTTTGTCCAACATTTTTACCACCCGGCGCATAGTCCCATCAAGCCAAAGCCACAAAATTGGCGCAAACAAAAAGCATTTAGCATGCAGGCGTACCACGAGCTATTGCAGCATATCCTGGACAATGGAGTCCGCAAAGATGACCGTACCGGCGTAGGTACAATCAGTGTCTTTGGGTACCAAATGCATATTGATCTGGCTGAAGGCTTCCCGCTGCTTACCACCAAGAAAGTCCATTATAAGTCTATTCTGCACGAACTGTTGTGGTTCCTGCAGGGGGATACCAATATCCGTTACCTCGTCCAAAACGGCGTCCGGATCTGGAACGAGTGGCCCTTTCAGTATTACCTTAGTGCAAATGGGCTGGAAGACCGCTACCCCAAATACAGCCCCGAGTGGAAAAATGAATTGAAAGCGTTTGAGGAAAAAATTAAGGAAGATGGAGCTTTCGCCGAGAAATGGGGAGAGCTGGGCCCGGTATATGGCCGGCAGTGGCGCAACTTCGGGGGGGTAGACCAAATTGCTGATGTTGTAGCGCAAATTAAGCGCAACCCGGATTCCCGCCGCCACATCGTTACGGCCTGGAACCCGCAGGATATACCGGCTATGGCTCAATCAGGCCTGCCGCCCTGCCATGTGCTGTTCCAGTTTTATGTAGCGGAGGGCAGGCTGTCCTGTCAGCTGTACCAGCGGTCAGCCGATGTATTCCTGGGCGTGCCCTTCAACATCGCCTCCTATGCACTTTTAACGATGATGGTGGCACAGGTTTGCGAACTGAAACCCGGGACATTTGTCCATACATTTGGAGACGTGCATTTGTACAGTAACCACATAGACCAAGCCCGGCTGCAACTTACGAGAACACCGCGTAAGTTGCCAATGATGAATATCAACCCTGAGGTGAAAAATCTCTTTGGGTTTACCTTTTCAGACTTTGAACTGAAGGGTTACGACCCTCATCCTGCTATCCGTGCGCAAGTGGCAGTCTGAGTGTTAGAATCATACCCAAGCGGTATATATTAATTTAATTTTGTTCATATATTTTCTGAGCAAACAATATTGCGCAAACGAGGATTTTAAAGCCTTCCTCAAGTCAAGTTTTTCGGGCGGTTAACGCCTTGTTTAGATAAGATCTAAATAGTGGAAGGTTTCGGACTTTTATTGTTAAATGAGTGCAGTGCATTCTATATTTGCGCTGACAATAGAATGACAGAACAAGCAATTGTCGATTTACCATAAAACTATAAGCATCATAGAGATGACATATAAGCAGTTGATTAGCCGAGTCCTTTTCCTCTTGGCGATGGCAGTTTTTGCACTGCCGGCAATGGCTCAGGAAGAAGGTGATGGTGGAGGTGCCGTAAATATTGACGAGGGCAAAACGCTCTTCCGTAATTATTGCGCGACCTGCCACAACAAGAACATGAAGGATGACCTGACTGGCCCTGCACTGGGCGGCGTTGAAGAACGCTGGGCGGATTATCCACAGGAAGACCTCTACAAGTGGATCCGTCAGTCTCAGGCCATGATTAACGAAGGGCACCCCCGTGCCGTCGAGCTTTGGGAAGATTGGAAGCCAACCGTGATGAACAACTTCCTGAACCTTAGCGATTCGGAAATTGATAACATTTTAGCCTATATCGAAGCCGTTTATACCGGAGCGGACAAAAAGAACGTTGCCGGGGGCGAAGCTGCGGTGGCTGTTGTGGAAGAAAAACCCAACAACACACCTCTATTCATAGCACTTGCTGTCATCCTGGCTATCCTTGCAGTCGTACTGGCGCGCATCGTTTCCAACCTTAATTATATGTTGCAAGTGCGTGAGGGCAACTCTGATGCCCGCCGTACTTCCCTGGTTGAGATTCTGACGAGCAAAGGGCTGATCGCATTTGTCATTTTCGCGCTGGTTGTACTGGGTGGTTACACTACCGTCAACAACGCAATTATGCTCGGCCGTCAGCAGGGATACGCTCCGGAGCAGCCGATCAAATTCTCACACCAAACGCATGCCGGCATTCAGAAAATCGATTGTCAGTACTGCCACGATGGTGCCCGCCGCTCCAAGCACTCCGTCATTCCTGCAGCAAACACCTGTATGAACTGCCACCGTGCTATCAAGGTCGGCTCTCAGTACGGTACTGCCGAGCTGACTAAAATATATGCTTCTATCGGTTACGATCCTTCTTCTGATACCTACCTCGACAACTACGAGGAGATGAATCAGGACGACATCGAGAAGGTCTACAAAAAATGGATCGCTGATACTTACGTCAAAGAGAATGGCTCTATTGACAGCAAAGGAGAAGAGCTCATCGAAGAGCAGTGGGAGGGCATTGTCTCCTCACTGACCAATCCACATAAAAAGAAGATTCAGGGACCTATTGAGTGGGTGCGCATTCACAACCTGCCGGACCACGTGTACTTCAACCACGCACAGCACGTGACGGTCGGTCAGCTGGAATGTCAGACCTGCCACGGCCCAATGGAAGAATGGGAAGTTGCCAAGCAGCATTCTCCGCTTTCTATGGGCTGGTGCATCAACTGCCACCGTCAGACGGAGGTACAGTTTGATGACAATGAGTATTATAAGTCTTACACTCGTTACCATGAGGAAATCGCCAGCGGCGAGCGTGAAAAGGTGACGGTCGAAGACATTGGCGGTCTTGAGTGCCAGAAGTGCCACTATTAAACCTCATTAGCTGAATTGAATCTGAAAAAAGTAGCAATGAAGAATAAAAACAATGGTGTTTGGATCGGTGTGGACCAACTGCAAAACGATCCCAGCTACCTGGAAACAAACAAAAACGAATTCACAGAACTGCCTGTCGTTGACACCCTGTCTAAGCAGGGCGCGATGGATACGGAAGCTTCCCGCCGGGACTTCCTGAAATACCTCGGATTTGGCCTTGGTGCTGCCACGTTGGCCGCCAGTTGTGAAATCCCTGTGAAGCGCGCGGTACCCTATGTGGTCAAGCCGGATGAAATCGTACCGGGCGTCGCTACTTATTATGCTTCTTCCTTTGTGCAGGGCGGTGATTACTGCCCCGTGCTGGTGAAGACTCGCGAGGGCCGTCCCATCAAGATTGAGGGCAACACCCTTTCCAATATAACAAAAGGAGGTACGAGCGCCCGTGCGCAGGCAAGCGTGCTCAGCCTTTACGATACCAACCGTCTCGATGGCCCTTACCGGGTGAAAGAGGGCAAGATTCAGCGTTCTGCTGACCGCAATGAGCGGGGCCCGTCCTGGGAGGAAATCGACGGTGAAATTATGGGCAAACTGACTGCTGGTTCCAGCATTCGGATTGTGGCGAACACCATCATGAGCCCAACGACTAAGAAAGCCATTGAAGATTTCAAAGCGGCTTACCCCAATACAGAAGTGGTCATGTACGACCCGGTTTCAAGCTCTGCCATCCTGGAAGCGAACGAAGCTTCCTTCGGTCAGGCGGTGATCCCGGCTTACCACTTCGACAAAGCTGATGTGATCGTTAGCTTTGATGCTGACTTCCTGGGCACCTGGATTTCTCCAACCGAGTTTGCCAACCAATACGCGACCAACCGCCGTATTAAGAAGGTGAAAGGCGCGAAGATGTCCCGCCACATTCAGGTGGAAAGCCACATGAGCCTGACTGGTTCCAACGCGGACAACCGCATCATGGTGAAGCCTTCTGAGCAGGGCGCAGCTATTGTTGCATTGTACAACGCTGTTGCCGCCAAAACAGGTGGTGCCCGTGTTAGCGGACCAAACCTTGAAGGTGCCACGGCTGGCAAAATTCAAAAAGTAGCAGACGAGCTGGTCAGCAACCGCGGCAAGTCCCTGGTGGTTTCCGGCTCCAACAATAAAGGCGAGCAGATCCTGATCAATGCGATCAACAATATGCTCGGCAACTATGGCAGTACCCTGGACTTCAACGCAGCTTCCATGCAGCGTCAGGGTATGGACAAGCCGGTACAGGACCTGGTGAAGGCGATGAGCGCCGGCCGGGTAGACGCGCTGTTCGTAATGGATGGTGCCAACCCTGCATTCGACCTGCCCAATGCATCACAGTTCCGCGAAGCTGCCTCAAAGGTAGGGCTGAAGGTTTCCTTCTCCATGGTACCTAATGAGACGGTGGCACTTTGCGACTACATCACGCCAACGCACCACTACCTGGAAAGCTGGGGCGATGTGGAGCCTAAGCGCGGCCACTACAGCCTGATTCAACCCACTATCGCACCGATCTTCAATACGGTTGGCCGTCCAGGTAGCCGTCAGACAGAAGAGAGCCTGCTCCGCTGGGCGAAGTACGATATGATGAGCGTGATGGGCGGTAGCAGCACGGACAGCGTTGCAGTTACAGCAAAGTCTAATCCTTACTACGAAAAGTCTAAAGAAGACGTTGGTGCTTTCATCTTCAACTACATGAAGAAGCACTGGCAGGAAAACCTGTTCCCTAAGCAGAGTGGTTTTGCGACCTTCAAAATGTTCTGGGACAGCGTACTGCACGATGGCGTCTTTGTAGCTGAAGATACTGCGGAGGCATCTGCTTTTGCCGGTGATGTAAATGCCGCAGCGCGTATGGTGCGCAAGCCATCCAATGCCGAACTCGAAATCTCCCTTTTCGAAACCGTCAATATGGGCGGTGGTGTATACAGCAACAACCCCTGGCTTCTTGAGATGCCGGACCCGGTCAACCGCTGTACCTGGGGCAACTACCTGGCTATCCCTGTTGGATGGGACGGTGGCAATGAGTTCACTTCCTTTATGGGGCTGAACCCGGACGAAAGCAAGGGCAAGGCTGATATAGTGGATGTAACCGTGAACGGTACGGCGCAACGCTGCACTGTTGTGCGGCAGTTTGGCCAAATGCAGGGCACGCTTGCCATTGCATTGGGCTACGGCCGCACCGAGACAGGCATGCTTGGCCGCGCAATTGGTAATAATGTCGGGGTTGACGTTTTCCCGTGGACTTCCTACGATGAGAACGGCAACGTACAATACTACGCTACTGTAGACAGCGTGTCTGAAAAGGTAGCTGAAGAAGACCGCTTTGCCTGCGTACAGTACCACCACTCTATGGGCCTTACCGGTGAAGATCCAGAAACCGGAGAGGAAATCAACGTCGATGAAAAGACGGTAATGACCATCGGAGAAGGTTTTCAGGGTGGATTGGTTAACCGTTCCATCATCTATCAGGGCAGTTTGTCTGAGCTTGAGGACCTTTCTCATCATATTGAAGAAAAGCGTACCGAGGCACAGAAACTGAACAGCCACACCCTGTACCCTTACGATGAGTACAAGGAGCAGGTATATGATCAGGGCCATCACTGGTCCATGCACATCGACCTGAATGCGTGCATCGGCTGTGGTGCCTGTCAGGTAGCTTGTATTGCAGAAAACAACGTACCTGTAGTTGGCAAGACCGAGGTGGCGCGCCACCACGAGATGACCTGGCTGCGGATTGACCGCTACTTCTACGGTGACTATGAGAACCCGAATGTGGTTTATCAGCCGATGATGTGCCAGCACTGCGACAACGCGCCTTGTGAGAACGTTTGCCCGGTAGCTGCAACCAACCACAGCTCAGAAGGTCTGAACCAGATGACCTACAACCGTTGTATCGGTACGCGTTACTGCGCGAACAACTGCCCTTACAAAGTACGTCGTTTCAACTGGCTCGACTACACTACCGCTGACCTGTTCGGTGCCAACGAGTACGACCTGAACGGCGAAGAAGCCATTCCATTCGGTGCGGACAACCTGACCCGTATGGTCCTCAACCCTGACGTGACGGTTCGTTCACGCGGTGTGATTGAGAAGTGCAGCTTCTGCGTACAGCGTATTCAGGAAGGTAAGCTGACGGCTAAGCGCGAGCAGCGTAAACTGCGCGATCAGGACGTGAAGACCGCTTGTCAGACGGCATGCCCAACCGGCGCTATCGTCTTTGGTGACGACAACGACAAGGAAGGCATCCTGGCAGAGCGTCTGGAAAACCCACTGAACTATCTGGTGCTTGAAGAAATCAACACCCAGTCCGCAGTGCGTTACCAGGCACGTGTCAACAACAAGAACGAAGAACTCGATGCATAAAGCTGGTGGGGAGCAGGCTCCCCACCGCCTCTATAATTAAATAACATTTAACGACTCGATTATAATGAGTGCAGTAGTATCTCCAATTCGTGAACCCTTAGTAACCGGTGGTAAGACCTACCATCAGATTACTGAAGATATTTGCTCGCCAACGGAGCGTACGCCGAGCGCTGCCTGGGTGCTGGCTTTCATTGTAGCGGTGACCGGCCTGGCGCTGTTCGTCTTTGGTGTAGCCTGGACGATCTGGCAGGGCATTGGTACCTGGGACCTCAACCGGACCATCGGTTGGAGTTGGGACATTACCAACTTCGTATGGTGGGTGGGTATTGGCCACGCCGGTACACTTATCTCAGCCATTCTTCTGCTATTCCGTCAACGCTGGCGGACTGGTGTAAACCGGGCTGCGGAGGCGATGACCATCTTTGCGGTTATTTGCGCAGGTCAGTTCCCCCTTATTCACATGGGGCGTATCTGGCTGGCGTTTTTCATTTTCCCTTACCCAAACACACGTGGACCGCTGTGGGTAAACTTCAACTCACCGCTGCTTTGGGACGTATTTGCGATCTCGACTTACTTTACGGTATCGCTGTTGTTCTGGTACACCGGTCTGGTGCCTGACTTTGCGACGGTACGTGACCGGGCAAAAGGCATCCGCCGCAAGCTATATAACTTTCTGTCCTTCGGCTGGACGGGCAGCGCCAAGCACTGGCAGCGTTGGGAAGCACTCTCCCTGGTACTGGCAGGTCTTGCGACGCCACTGGTACTTTCGGTGCACACCATCGTATCCTTTGACTTCGCCACTTCCGTGATTCCGGGCTGGCATACCACGATCTTCCCGCCCTACTTTGTTGCGGGCGCGATCTTCTCCGGTTTTGCCATGGTACAGACCCTGATGATCATGACACGGAAGATTCTCAAACTGGAAGACTACATCACACTTGAGCATATTGAGAGCATGAACAAGGTAATCCTGGCCACCGGAACCATCGTTGGTGTGGCTTACCTGACAGAGCTCTTCATCGCCTGGTACTCCGGGTACATTTATGAGCAGTTTGCTTTTTACAACCGTGTACTGGGGCCGTATTACTGGTCCTACATCGGTATGATGTCCTGCAACGTACTTTCACCGCAGATTTTCTGGTGGAAGAGCCTGCGCCGGAACGTCTTCGTTACCTTTGTGATGTCCATCTTCGTGAATATCGGTATGTGGTTTGAGCGCTTTGTGATTATTGCGACCACACTGGCACGGGATTACCTCCCATCAAGCTGGAGCTACTACGTGCCAACCTGGGTGGAAATCATCATTTTCATTGGTTCTCTGGGGCTGTTCTTTACCCTTTACCTCATCTTCGTGCGTGTAGCGCCAGTGGTTGCGGTAGCGGAAGTCAAGAGTATCCTAAAGGCGGGTGGTGATCAGTACATTGGCCCAAATGCCAATAAAACCCACCACGGCAGCAAAGAAGCCGCCCACTAATCCAATTTGAAGAATCTGTAACGCTAGAATAATGAGCAATCAAAATAAAGATATTCTGTACGGATTGTACAACGACGAGGAGTACCTGCTCAAGGCGGTAGACCATGCCAATGCCGAAGGGCTTGAAATAACAGAAGTGTTTACGCCTTTTCCGGTCCACGGGCTTGATCCTAAGCTGGGCTTTGCGGAAAGCCGCCTGCACATTACCGGTTTTGTATATGGCATGCTCGGTACACTAACGGCTTTTCTGTTCATGACCTGGGTTTTCACCCGGGACTGGCCGATCATTTTTGGAGGCAAGCCTTACTTTTCTGCGCCGGCATTCATTCCGATCACCTTTGAGTTGACGGTACTGTTTGCAGCGGTAGGTATGGTGGTTACCTTTTATATCATCTGTGGCCTTGGCCCGGGCGTCACTATCCCGACGCTGGACGACCGCATTACTGATGATAAATTCTGCATTGCATTTGATGTGACGAATGCAGAAGAATCCCTGACTGAAAAGTTAAAAGGCTTCTTTTCACAAACGGGTGCAGCTGAGGTGAATACCAGGAACATTTAAGAAAGAACTATAAACAACAGATGTGATGAAAAACATCAAGCATATACTTTGGGCATTCGTTGCAGTGGTGGTATTACACTCCTGTGCTCCTGCGGATGGCAACTATCCGGGCAGTGAATACATGCCTGACATGGGGCATTCCATTGCTCAGGAAGCGAACGTCTTTACCGATTATTACTACAATACCTGGGACAGTGCCAGTGTGGTAAAGCTCAAGGAGCTGCCCATTGCAGGTTTGCCTGCTAAAGGTGCCGTGCCCCGTGGTTACGCAGGTGCTTATCTGGCTGCGAATCAGGAAGGCGGCGCCTCTACAGATGCCGTAATGGCCTATATGAATGGCAAAGATCAGATCCAAGGTATCGCGGTGCCCGTCAATGGCTCTGTACCTTATTATTACGAGGATACAGAACCTGAGCGCGAGCGTGCTACTGCTGAGATCATTAATAACCCTTTCCCAATCACTGCTGAAGGGCTGGCAAAAGGAGAGGACCTTTACAATAAGTTCTGCGGCATTTGCCACGGAGAGAAAGGGGACGGCGTGGGCTATCTGGTTTCCGATGAAAACCCCAACGCGGCTTACCCAGCTGCTCCTGCGAACTTCCTGCTTGATCAGTTTCTGGAAGCTTCCAACGGTCGTTACTATCATGCCATTATGTATGGCAAGAACGTGATGGGCGGCTACGCTGACAAAATTTCCTACGAAGAGCGCTGGCAGGTGATCCACTGGATCCGTGCCTTGCAGGCTAAGGAGAAGAAGCTGGAATACAACGCCGAAGCCAATACTCTTAACCCGGAATTTGGTACGCCTGCAAGCGAGGCACCTTCACTGGCACAGAAAATGACAGATGAGGCGGGCATGCCTGCTGAAGCTGAAGGGCACAGCGATGGCGACCACAGCGGGGAAGAAAGTGACCACAGTGGAGATCATAGCCACGGCGACGGTGGTCATGGTAAAAAGTAATTCTGTGAAAGGGCTACACAAGTAGTTTAACGGAAATAAATGATACAATTTTCTTTTAGGATTCGCTAAAATTTCCACACAACCGCCCTCTGGTTAGTTGTATTGAAAACTTTAACGAATCAAAATTGCATCCTTTATTTTTATCCGTCCTTAAGAAAAGCAATCGAAAAAACTATTCAAACAAAATAACTAATGGACCAATTCACGATTACTGGCAATCAGCGGAACGTCCTTTTTGGGTTCATGGGGCTGGGTTTGTTGTGCATGATCATCACCTTTTTTGGTGACGATATGTTCCATACCCGTTTCTGGACGAACTACCTGCACAATTCCGTTTTCTTTACGGGTATTGCATTGATGTCGCTTTTTATCCTGTCTGCCTTTACAACAGCACTGGCTGGCTGGCATACATTGATTAAGCGTATTTGGGAAGCCTATTCCATGTTTTTGATACCGGGCTTAATTTTGATGGCAGTTGTGGTAATTGCCACAGTAGGCCACATGCACCACCTGTATCACTGGACCGATGCATCGGAAGTGGCTAATGATCCGATCCTGAATGGGAAGTCTGGCTTTTTGAACCTCACCTGGTTCTCTGCCGGAACGATCATCATCATGGGCATTTGGATCTTTTTTGCCTGGAAAATGCGGCAGCTGTCTCTTGATGAAGACAAGAATGGTGACGCTTCCTTTGAGCACCACCGTAAAATCCGGATTTATTCAGCCGCATTCCTTCCTATTGCAGGATTCTCCAGTGCAGCGGTAATCTGGCTTTGGATTATGTCCATTGATGCCCACTGGTACTCTACGCTGTTTGCGTGGTACACCGGGGCGAGCTGGTTCGTGGCAGCAATGGCTTCCACTATTGTACTGATTGCCTACCTGAAGGGCAAAGGCTATCTGCAGAACGTTACGCAGGAGCACCTGCATGACCTCGGTAAGTACCTGTTTGCGTTCAGTATCTTTTGGACCTACCTATGGTTCTCTCAGTACATGCTGATTTGGTACGGCAACGTCGGTGAGGAAACTGTATACTTCCAGGAGCGGCAGGAGAACTACCCTGTGCTTTTCTACGGTAACCTGCTGCTGAACTTCATTGCGCCTTTCTTTGTACTGATGCGCAATGACACCAAACGTAAGTACGGTACTATGGTTTTTGCATCTGTTGTGGTTTTCTTTGGTCACTGGTGGGATTTCTTCCAGATGATCAAGCCTGGTGCACGACTGACTGCCATGCATGCGATGGAGCATCACGGAGGTGAAGGTGCGCACCATGGAGCAGAGCACGGCGCAGAGCTTGCCGGGCACACCGAAGCAGCTATGCACGCTATGCCATTCGAGATGGGCTTTACCATCCCTGGCTTGCTTGAACTGGGAACGATGCTGGGCTTTTTGGCTTTGTTCATCTATGTAATTTTGAATCAGCTGTCTAAAGCACCGCTGACACCAAAGAACGATCCTTACCTCGAGGAGTCTCTGCACCATCATGTAGAGCTGCACGGGGAAGAGGCACACTAAACAAGGAGGTTCAGCAGGAACTGTAAAAACTGGTTTATTTAGACTGATTCTAAACAAAATTAGTCTGAAATCAGAAACGGGGTTAAAGCTGTTGAATGAGTGTATTTTAGCAACAGCAAGAAGAATTGATTACACACAAAATCAGATAAAGAATAATGACTGCTTTATTCGTACTACTTTGCGTTATTCTCATTGGCATTATTGTCGTTCAGATCGGCAAGGTGACAGAGCTGGCGGGTAAAATTCGCGGTGAAGAGGAAGCACAGGAGCGGACCAACCGTACACAGGCGGGCTACTCCATGATTTTCATGATTGTGTTCCTTCTGGCTTGTACCGTGTCTGCCATTTATTATAAGGACAGCATGCTATGGTATGGTCCTAATGAATCTGCTTCTGCTCACGGTAGCAGCATTGATTACATTTTTAATATCACACTGTTCTTCACGGGCATTGTATTCTTCATCACACAGATACTGCTATTCTACTTTGCTTACAAGTACCGCGCACGCCGTGGCTCAAAGGCAGAGTACATTTCGCACAACAACCGCCTGGAGGTGATTTGGACTGCCATTCCTGCGGTAGTAATGACCTTCCTCGTAGTTGGAGGGCTTGATGCCTGGAATGACGTAATGGCTGATGTGGAAGAGGGTGAAGATTATATCGAAATCGAAGCGACAGGTTATCAGTTTGCCTGGCACCTGCGCTATCCCGGGCCCGACGGAAAGCTGGGTGCGCGGGATTACAAGATGATCTCAGCGACTAACCCACTTGGTCAGGTATGGTCAGATGAGAAAAACCTGGATGATTTCCACCCGAGTGAGATTGTACTGCCAGTAGGTAAGAAAGTGCGTGTGCGGATTACTTCCCGCGACGTTTTACATAACTTTTACCTGCCTCACTTCCGTGTAAAAATGGATGCTGTGCCAGGTATGCCGACTTACTTTGTTTTCACTCCGACAACGACTACAGAGGAGTACCGTGCGAAGCTTGGTGCTCTGAATGACCGCGGAGAACCTCAATACCCGGAGTGGCATGCACCTTTAGATCCTGAGGACCCTGAAGGCCCGACAAAGTTTGAAGATTTCAACTTTGAACTGGCTTGTGCAGAGCTTTGTGGCAAGGGCCACTACGCGATGCGCCGCGCAGTCCGTATTGTTTCGGAAGCGGAGTACAAAAACTGGCTTTCAGAACAGCAGTCTTACTATGATTCTACCATCAAAGGTACAGAGGACGATCCTTTTGCTGCTGAAACAGCAGAAGAGGAAGCCGAACTCACAGATGCCAGTTCGATTCAGGAAGAAGCTCCCGAGGGTGACGGTTCTGCCGAATAATTCCGGAACAAGAACCAGGCATTTGTGTTAGAGTATTGCAAGAACGATTAGAACGGATAACAATAAAATTTTTCAGCAGATGGCTAATGTTGCAGACAAGCCGCTAGTACACGAAGACGATCTTTTGATCGAAGAGTACGGTTACGATGATCACTTTCATGACCATCACCACGGCGATAAATTTCAATCTAATTTTGTAACAACTTATTTTTTCAGTCAGGATCACAAGATGATCGCTAAACAGTTCCTGATCACAGGTATGTTTTGGGCGATTATTGGTGGTCTGATGTCTCTCGTTTTCCGTCTTCAGCTGGGTTTCCCGGAGGAAAATATGGCATGGCTGAAGCCGGTACTGGGCAAATGGATTACCGTAAATGATGCGGGCATTGGCTCACTGGCACCTGAATTCTACTATGCACTGGTGACGATGCACGGTACCATACTGGTATTCTTTGTATTGACCGCCGGTCTGAGTGGCACATTCTCCAACCTGCTTATTCCGTTGCAGATTGGTGCAAGGGATATGGCTTCCCCATTCATGAACATGCTTTCCTACTGGTTCTTTTTCCTGGCAGGAGTGGTCATGTTTTTCTCTTTGTTCCTGAATACAGGACCGTTTGCAGGCGGTTGGACGGCTTACCCGCCGTTGAGTGCGCTGCCTCAAGCCTCCAGTGGTTCTGGTGCAGGTATGACTCTATGGATTGTAAGCCTTGTTTTCTTTGTGGTATCGGTGCTGCTTGGCGGTATCAACTATATCACTACTGTTCTAAATATGCGTACCAAGGGTATGAGCATGTGGCGTATGCCACTGACCATCTGGGCGTTTTTCATTACCGCCATTATTGGTCTGCTTTCGTTCCCCGTTCTGGTATCTGCATTCCTGCTGGTTACTTTTGACCGCAGCCTCGGAACGAGTTTCTTCCTTAGTGAAATTTTCATTGGTGGTCAGGCGCTTGACCACGTAGGTGGCAGCCCGATTCTGTACCAGCACTTGTTCTGGTTCCTGGGTCACCCTGAAGTATACATCATCATCCTGCCGGCAATGGGTATCGTATCGGAAGTACTTTCTGTACATTCCCGTAAGCCAATCTTTGGATACAAGGCGATGGTTTACTCTATTCTGGCAATTGCCTTCCTGTCCTTTATTGTGTGGGCGCACCACATGTTTATGTCAGGTGTGAATCCATTCATCTCGAATTTCTTCGTGATTTTCACCCTGATTATTGCAGTGCCATCAGCAGTAAAGGTGTTCAACTGGATTGCAACCCTCTATGGCGGTAACGTCCGCTTTAACTCTGCCAGCTTATTTGCCATTGGTTTCGTATCCATGTTTATCTCTGGTGGTTTGACAGGTATTTTCCTGGGTAACTCCGCCATTGACATTCAGCTGCACGATACTTACTTCGTTGTTGCTCACTTCCACATTGTGATGGGTGTTGCGGCCTTCTTTGGTATGTTCGCGGGTATCTACAACTGGTTCCCCAAGATGTATGGCCGTTTCATGAATGAGACCCTTGGCAAGTTGCACTTCTGGGGTACGATAGTGGGTGCTTACGCTGTATTCTGGCCTATGCACTACCTTGGTATGGCAGGTGTGCCACGTCGTTACTACCGTTTTGACAGTTTCGCAGCCTTTGGCTCTTTCGACCTGATGAATCAGTTCATTACTATAGCTGCGATCATCACCTTCGGCTTCCAGCTGTTGTTTGTAGTAAACTTCTTCTACAGCATCTGGAAAGGCAAGAAGATGACTGACCGCAACCCATGGAAAGCTTCAACGCTGGAGTGGACTACTCCGATCGAGGGCATCCACGGTAACTGGCCAGGCAAGATTCCTACTGTTCAGCGGTGGGCATATGACTACGGCAAGGACGGTAAGGATTTCATTCCTCAGATTCAGCCAGTTGGCGCTGATGAGTCTAAGGATGAACACTAATCTAAGCCGGCAGTCAAGCTAAAATTATAAATTCACTTTGCAGGAGGTAGCCTTCAAGTACAGGGTCTACCTCCTGTAATACAATAGGTACAGACGTGTCTACAAGAGCAGAACAATTAAGTTGGGGCAGCCTGATGCTGCGTAAGGTAAAGGACTACCATATGCTGGTGAAGTTCCGCCTTACCCTTACTGTTGTTTTTTCATCGGTAGTGGCTTTCGCTATTGCAGCGGATGTTCTGCACTGGGGCGCTGTAGCTATTCTTGCTGCAGGCGGTTTTTTAGTAACTGGTGCAGCAAATACACTGAATCAGGTACTTGAAAAAGATTATGACCGTTTGATGAAGCGTACGGCTGATCGTCCTTTGGCAGCAGGTCGCATGACCGTCTCAGAGGCGGTGATGTTTGCCGGGCTTCAGAGTTTGTTTGGCATCACCCTGCTAGCGATGTTCAATCCATGGGCGGCGTTTTTTGGGACGTTTTCGCTGGTGCTGTATGCTTTTCTTTATACCCCGCTCAAGCGCATTTCACCCGTTGCGGTTTTTGTTGGGGCTATACCCGGTGCATTGCCTACGCTTATTGGTTGTGTGGCGGCACAGGGTACGCTTACTCCTTTGGCACTAAGCCTGTTCACACTGCAGTTTCTATGGCAGTTCCCTCACTTCTGGTCTATTGGCTGGCTTGGGTTTGAGGATTATGACAAAGCAGGCTATAAGTTGGTGCCCAAGAGCGGGCAGCAGCCAGATCGTTCGATCGCGCTGCAATCTTTTATTTTTGCGCTTTGCCTCGTGCCGGTAGGGTTGTTTCCCTACTGGATGGGTGTTAGCGGCGTGGTATCTGCCGGGATTGTCGTTGTTTTATCCCTGGCTTACGCAGGATTTAGCTGGAATTTTTACCGTAAAGCGGACCGGAAGTCAGCCTTGATGCTGATGTTCTTTTCTTTTCTGTACATTCCTGTTTCCCTATTAGCCTTTTTTGCAGATAAAATTTAGGTTTAATTATGAATGCAACTGTGGCAACTGAATATACAAGAAGTAAAATCCATCCCAAGAAATTTGCATTAGGCGTAGCCTGTGCGAGTATTTTGATGATGTTTGCTGCTTTCACAAGCGCCTATATTGTGCGTCAGGCAGCGGGCAACTGGCTGGAGTTCCGTTTACCGGACATTTTCTATATTAATACGTTAGTTATTCTGCTGAGCAGTGCAACAGTGCACGGCTCTTACCTTGCGTTTAAGCGGGGTAAAACGCAGGCTTACCGAGTATTGCTGGTGTTTACTTTAATTTTGGGGCTGGCTTTCTTAGCTTTGCAGTATCAGGGGTGGCAGACGCTCACCGCTATTGGTGTGGAGCTTACTACCAACCCTTCCGGCTCCTTTGTGTATGTGATCTCCGGTGTTCATGCCGCGCATATACTGGGTGGGATAGCAGCTTTAATTGTGGCGATCATTCACGCTTTTGCTTTAACGCATAAGGTGACACCCGCCCGGAAGCTGCGTTTTGAAATGACATTAATCTATTGGCATTTTGTAGACTTTCTGTGGGTGTACCTGCTGGTATTTTTTACCCTGCAGCAGTCTTAATCTCAACTACAACTGAAACAAACAAAATAGATAAGACCGATGGCGACAACAGATTCCGTAATGGAAAAACAGGATTTGGACAATCAGGGCGGTTCCTCCTGGGATGGAGGTGAAGCGCCATTTAAGGCGAGCTATGGCAAGCTGATGATGTGGTATTTCCTGCTTTCTGATGCTTTTACGTTTGCAGGTTTCCTTATTGCATACGGTGCGTTGCGTTTCAGCAGCCCGACCTGGCCTGTTCCTGACTTCGTTTTCTCAACAGCGCCATTCGGCGTACATCACGCTCCGCTGATTTTCGTAACGATCATGTCATTCCTGCTGATCATCAGCTCCGTGACGATGGTACGTGCCGTGCAGGAAGGGCACCGTGAGAACAAAAACGGGGTTGTTTTCTGGATGCTGCTGACTATTATTGGCGGTATTGGCTTCCTAAGCTGTCAGGCATGGGAATGGACTAACCTGATTGCTACAGAGCATATGACGGTGAATGTCAATCCATTCGGAACACATGTGGAGTCTGGCGTGTATCTGGATGCTAATGGCAAAGAAACGGATGAAGTATTCGAAGCCGGAGATAGCTATCTGATTCACAAGGCGGGTGCTGGTCATGGTGAGGATCATGGCGAAGGAGACCACGCTGAGCATGACTACACGCAGGGTGACCACGCAGGATACTTTGTGAACTCGGACAACTTCCTGCAGCGCAAGTACCTGGTAACAGATGGTCCGGATGCAGGAGAGGTGAAAATGCAGCAATTCGGCCCTAAGGCGTTTGGCGCATTATTCTTCTTTATTACCGGTTTCCACGGTTTCCACGTACTTTCGGGTGTGGTCTTCCTGATCATTATTATGGTCAATGCAGGCAGCGGCTTGTACATGGCCCGTAAGAATGGTCACGAGATGGTAGAGAAGATCGGTCTGTACTGGCACTTTGTAGACTTGGTGTGGGTATTTGTATTCCTGGTATTCTACCTCCTTTAATGACCCACTTTGTTGTTCACCCAAAAAAATAGCTATCAATAATGGGACACTTATCCTACGAAGATTCAAAGAAATTGGTTTATAAAGGCCTGGTACTTCTGGCCGTGGTCACTTTGATAGAAGTATTCTTTTCACTTCTGGGCAAGGGCCACGTCATCGGCGGGCTGGAAGATATCAGCTGGCTGGGTTACGTGGTAGGGCTCGTGCTCATCGTACTGTCGCTCTACAAGGCGTACTACATTATTTACGAATTCATGCACATGCGGTACGAAGTGAAAGGTCTTGCGCTGAGCGTGCTTTTGCCTACTGTACTGCTGGTTTGGGCACTGATTGCTTTTTTCCAGGAAGGAACAGCCTGGAAGCAGCGCCGTCAGCAAATCGAGGATAAAGACAAAGAGAAGGTAGAAGAAGTGAAGAAAGATGATCTTCAGGGCTTCCGGAAGGATGCTGCAACCATCGAATTCAAAGGTTAAGCTTTTACGTTCTAATACGCCTGTACAACAGGCATCTGCTGAAGGGTGAGAAAATTAGTTTTCTCACCCTTTTGTTATAGGATGAAACCTTCAACAATCCCCGGTTTCCAGTGTTTTTCTCAAAACTATAGCACAACAAGCATATGGCGAAGAATAAGATGAATCTGATACAAATCGGCGGTTTATTATTACTGTTGGTTGTTTTACCACTGGGATCCTGGTACTACCTGCAAACGGGGCTAAACTACCGGATTCAGGCGCTCAATGAACTTAAAGATATTGCTCCTCTCGCTGATTTTGAACTCGTCAATTACAACGACTCTCTTGTGAAAGCAGAGCGCTTTGCTGATCAGCTGGTCGTTGGCCATTTCTACACCGGCGCAAACAAGGAGGCTTATTTTGACCTGCTTCAGCGTATGGAAGAGCAGTTCGACGAACGCAAAGATGTTTACTTCCTGACTTTCCGTGCAGGTACGGATATAGCCACCCGGGCCGAATCAGCGCAGCTGTTGCTCGACAGTAAGGTGGAAGACCCCGAGCAGTTTTTCTTTTTGCACGGTGATGCTGCTCAGATAGCCGGACTTGCGAAAACGATGAAACTTGACGGCGCCGTACAATCGGGTAGCCTGGTGGACAATGCCCGGTTATTTTTTGCGGACAGCGCGATGGTACGCAGCACTTATGATATGAACAACGCAGAAGATTTGAAATTACTCATAAAGCACATTACTCTAAACTTACACCCCATCGAAGAGCCGGATATCATCTTTGAGCGGGAAACTGAAAAATAAGCACAAGAAATGGCAGATTTACAGCTCGAGAAAAAACTCAATGTCGGCGCGTGGATTGTCACGGCAGCCGTATTGATTCTGGTAGGCGTTATGCGGCAGGTGAAAATTCCTTTGCCTGATGGAGTTGACCTGGGCTTTTTGGCACCCTTTCATGCCGGCGTGAATGCGCTGACTGCGGTCACCCTGGTCATTGCACTTTACTTTATCAAGCAAAAGCAGGTGGAAGCTCACCGAAAGACTATGATGGTGGCGCTGGGGTTGTCGGTCTTGTTTTTGCTTTCCTATGTTGCTTACCACTTCACCACCCCTGAGACTATATTTGGAGATTTGGACGGTGATGGCTCGCTCAGTGCCGAGGAGCTTGCAGCGGTAGGCAGTACGCGGACTTTTTACCTGATCATTTTGCTTACCCACATTGTATTAGCTGCGGTTAGCCTGCCTTTTATTTTATTCACCTTCATCCGGGCGTACACTGGTCAGTTTGACCGGCACCGGAAGATGGCCCGGTGGGTATGGCCCATTTGGTTTTATGTAGCGGTGACGGGACCGGTGGCTTATCTCATGTTAATGCCATATTATCCATAGGGGGAAACGTAAATGGCAGGGGAAACGTTATCTTTATGTGACTTAACCGGAAAGTATTATGAAAAATAAGATCATCAAGCTATTCAGTATCCTTGCCCTGGCAATGACCTTAAGTGTGGCCACAGCGCCCGATGCATTGGCACAGTGCCCGATGTGCCGTATGTCTGCCGAAAGCAATCTCAAGAATGGAGGCACCGATGGGAAAGGGTTGAATAACGGCATTTTGTATATGCTGGCAACGCCTTACATGCTTATTGGTGTGATTGGCTTCATTTGGTGGCGCAACCGCCGCAAAGAAGATGAGGAAGAGCCTGGATTGGCAGGCGAGTAAGCTTTGTAGAAGCAAAAAAGCGGCTTGCTGCATCTGTGCAGCAAGCCGCTTTTTAATTACAATCTGTCAGGTAGGCTTACAAGGGAAGCATTAGGCCGGCAGAAATTGCATAGGACCGGTTTCTGACTTCTATATCATCGTTTTCATTTACATCAGTAAGGCCAAGCAGGTAGCGGACATCAACAAAGAGGTAGCTTTTTCCAAGCGGCAGCTGAACACCCGCTGCAAAGTTGGCGGTCCAGTCCCCCCGTTTGAAGGTTTCCTCTTCATCAAAATCAATGTCCAGTCCTCCCACTTCTCCGCTCAGTAAATAGCTGTAGGATGGGCCGGCACCAAGGTAAGCGCTGAGTTGCTCACTGCTGCCTGTTTTCAATTTGAGAATTCCGCCGACATCCAGGTAGTTCAAGGTGACGGAAGGAGCGAGGTCAAGGATACCATCATCGCCACCGTCGAATCCCCGTTGAATATAGCTTACTTCAGGTTGGATGGCGAAATAATCGCCCAGTCCCAGTTCCAGTGAACCACCGAAAAGGACAGAGGTACGGTTGTCAAAATCAGGCTCGTTGTCGCCATCTACCTTAGCGTTGGCAAAAGTAGCGCCTATACGAGGCCCCAGATAAACACCCTGTGCGCTCAGGAATTGGATGCAAAGCCCAATCAGGGTAACAGTTACAAATACCTTTTTCATTAGAGATTGTTTTTTGGTTCGGTATTGCAACGGGAAGCATCCTTTGTTTGTGCGAAGTGAGATGTTAAGGTTCGTGGCTGTGCCTGTAATCAGCCCTCTTCACTGCCTTTGCGGCGGTAGGACTTTTCATTTTTCTGGAATGTAGCCAGTATGAAGCACGCCCAGCCGGCTATAAAAGCCACACCTCCCACGGGAGTGACGGGGCCAAGTACCGAAGTGTTTAGGCTGAATAACTCGCTTATTGCGAGCAGGTACAAGGAGCCGGAGAACAAAACGATACCGGCGATGAAAAGCCAGCCGGCGGCTGTGAGGAGTTTATTTTTGCGCCAGTACAGCAACAGCCCTACCGCGAGGAGGGCAAAAGCATGATAAAACTGGTACCGCACACCGATTTCAAAAGTATTAACACTTGCGGCATCCACCGCATTTTTCAGGCCATGTGAACCGAAGGCACCTAGTGCGACTGCGAGCAGGGCCATCAAACCACCGAGTCTTAGAAATGGTTTTCTCATAGAGTTTGTTATTGAGTCAATAAAAAGCGTGCAATAAGTGACCGGTCAATCAGAGCGATCTCATTTAAAATGGGTCGGTGTTGCAGGAGTGTGTTGCGGAGTAATTCTGGCAATATATCGATTAGTAATTTATCCTTGTACAGTTGAGGAGGCAGTACCGCCTGCAACTGCTATTGTGTTCCGATCGTTGCCTAGCGAAGATAAGGATTTTTCAATAATTGATATGCTGGTAGCGGACAAAATGACATTGGTAGTGGAGCTAAAGCGCGGCCGATCAGACATTTTGAGTATCGACTCTGCCTGGGAGGATGGGCTTTGGATGTTGCAACAAATAGGCACCGGCACTTACGGTTGGTCAGTGGCTAAGCACGGTGGCCTACCTGTAGCAGCCCGGAGTATTGCTGCTCAGGAGCCGGCCTCAATCTACCGGGGCGTGCCTTTATATGTCCTCTCAGGGCGGATATGGGTAGCACAGTACCGCAACCTCTGGCTAGCCGGCACACAGTCACGATTAGTGGAAGCGATGATAGCAGCCTTAGAGGGCGGGCAAAAAGAATGGCAGGGTGTTGTGGATACTGGGATTACAGTATCAGTAGAGAACTTATCGGCTTTTTTCAGTGGTAGGGCAGGCGGTGCTCTGTCTGCATGGCTTCAGGAGCTTGAAAAATCGGATTATCAGCTTCACCTGACTGCTTTAGGGCGTGAGCGGTTACAGGTTCGTGGGCGGTTGCATTCCCGGGATAATCGGAGTGCTATTCCGTCCATGGAATCGATTGCTGAGCACTTGCCAATACAACTGGCCTGGAGTACTGCTGCTCCTGCCGTGGCTATATCAGAGCAGAATCCCTTATCCCGTTTTATAAACCCGTGGTTGGGCAAGCATAAGGTAGTTGCACAGCTGGCTCTTCCGGGGGAGTATCCTGACAATCGGGTACTACTGCTTTCGGTTAATGGAGGCGACCCATCCGATTATCTTATTCAGTTGAGTTCAGAGCTGGGTGTGCTGGAAGAATTTTCCTATCAAATGTTTGAAGTTCGTCAGGTGTTGGGTGATGGTTTATTCAGCTCTTTTATTCGGGGAGGGCTTCGCAACCCGTACATTGTGTTTCTTGGAGATTATGTAGCCCTGAGCCCTTCCCGGGCAGGCATAGAGCAGGTGATGAATGCCCGTGCATTGGGGCTTTCGCTTTTGCAGGATGCCACCTTCAATAACCGGGTCGCGCTGGATTCCACCAAAAGGCCTGCTGTATGGTGGTACAGTCATCACGGGCGATCAGCCCGGCTTGTCGATCAGTTGATGATAGGGGAAGACATAGGGGCAGGCACTTTCTGGAGTGGCTGGTCCTCCACCACCGGGGCAATTTATGAAGATGGATCAATCAGCCTGGATAGCCGCAGGCAAGAGCAGCGTTCTGGTTTGGCGGCGGCGCTGGTATGGCAATTACCACTGGAGGAAACCATTATTGCTGGTCCTTTTTTGTTAGAGCAAAGCATTCTGGTTCAGGAGGCAAGCAGTGGTTTGGTTTGCCGGGGCCTGGAAGGGAACGTTCGCTGGGTTTATCCGCTTCGGGACAGTATCCAGGGAGCGCCGCAGCCCCTGTATTTAGATGGAGGACGAAGAGCCGGCATTGCTTTTGCTGCCGGTGATCAGGTACATGTTCTGGACTGGCAGGGAAAAGCGCATGCTCCTTTTCCACTAAGGGTTCCCTCGGGTATACAGTCCCCTCTTGAGGTAAGCGTGCTGGAACAACCGGTAGTTTATGCTCTTTGGGTCGCTAGCCGGGATCAACGCATATATGGGTACGATCAGGACGGCCGTTTTTTGACCGGCTGGGGGCCTAATCAGGTGGCCGACACGCTGGTTTCCTTTCCTGTTCAGCATTCGCAGTATCAGGGGCAAGATTATATAACCGTGCTATCGGAAAGCGGCCGTCTTTATCTCTTTGACCGTCTCGGCCGATTGAAGCTCGATACATTACCACTTCGTGCGAAAGCCATTTCTCCTCCTTATCTGCGGTTGGGGCCTCAACAACAGCGTATTGCAGTGGGTCAATCTGATGGTTATGTGCAGGTTTTTAATCAGGAAGGGCAGACTTTCCGGTTATCGCTTATGCCCAATCATGAGGGAGCTGTACAGTTTCGGTTTGAGGATATAGTGGGGGATGAGCGAGGCGATTATTTGATGTGGGACAACGCTTCTCTGCGCCTGTTCAGTTACGAAGGCACGGACTTCCGGGAAGTACAAAAATGGTCGGTAGGGGCGCCCCTGCACAGCGTACAATATAAGGAATGGAAAGACGAAGGTCTGTTGATGGGGTTTAGTGCTGATGCCCGCAGGTTATGGGTGCTCGGCATGGATGGCAAGGTACAGCCGGGTTTCCCGGTAGCGGCTGATGCACCGGCCGCTGTTTTGGCGGAGGAAGAGCGGTTGCTTATCCTTTGTTATTATGAAGGGAGCTTGTATTTGTATGAGCTTTAGAGAGTTTGGAGCTCGTTCCTGTTGCAAATCAACGCTTTATGAACCCCGTAGAAATGCGGGGCAAGCTCTGACTTCCTCAGTAAATTTTCATTTAGCCCGCTAAACTCAACTTTAGTGACTTCGCCAGAATCATAAATTCTTGATTTTCATGATGGAACCGCTCCAAAAAAGCTCTTAAAATCGGAAGCGAGAGCTATGATTTTTCAATTATGGGTTGCACAAGAATAAAAAAAAGCCTAAATTAATATTGTAAGCGAAGACGCGCTTGTCTGGTGATCGCAATAAAGCACTTTAGGAGGAGTAGGCTTTGCGACTTATGGTTGGCGAAGCCTTTTGCAAATGGTTACAGGATTATTTTAGGTGTAGTTGCAATTCTTTGATTATCAATGCTCAATTGGTCCGGTTGTCCACTTTGTTACGCTCCTCGTTTTACGATAAGAATTTCCTGATTTGAAAACTCCATCCAGCTAAAGTCATAGACATGGTGGTAGGTTTTGCCCCGTGAATTGACGGAATAGCCGGTGATGTATTTGTAGTTGAATTTTTTCTTATCCAGTTCTGAGCGGTTGACTTTTCGCTGTGTGAGATTCCCATCCATAATTTCAATTAGGATAGACCGGTTTCGATGGAGGATTTTATCGGTCTGTTGCACCGCTTCGGATGTAGCTTTGCGCAAGCCCACGTGGTAGGCATTTTTACAGGTAGAAGAGCAAAAGACTTTATCGGCCCTGCCTTTGATCGGCAGTCCACAAATTTTGCAGGTACGCTTTTCGGTAGAGGGCGGCGTTTTCATAGGTATTGATTGGATTATTGCTTTGTTAAGGTAAGAGGTTTTGGAGAAAAAACAGCAATAAAATCAGGTAAAGCAGGTTTTAAAATTGATGTGGACCCTCAAAATTTAATAACTGCCTGCCATGAAAAACCTAAGTTTCTCCTTATTCGGGAGTGTTATCTTCCTTCTTTTATCCTCTGCAAGCGATTTGTGCGCGCAATACGGCCGTTCCGGTTGGCGGCAGCAAGACGCCTTTGATGTAGTGGTTGGTGGAGACTTCGGTTTTCACCTGATCAGCGGCAACACCGCCGACGAAGCTGCCGCAGCGATGATCAGCAACCGGCAAGGCTATGAGAACAACAAGCTCAATTACCGTTTAGGGTTCAATTACTATTTGGGGCTCAGCCCTTCGCTGGCCATCAAAGCAGGCGCACGCTATGCCAATCCTGGCTTTACGACAAGCCCGGTAGAATCCTTTGACCCGGCACAAGACATTAATACGGTCGGGAAGGAATTCGAGCCCTTTGGATCAGAATACCGGTATGAATATCAGATGTTTGAATTTCCACTTGGGGTGAAATATACGCTGATCAACTCCATCTGCGAGCCCTACTTCGAAGCGGGGATTTCCCCGGCAATTTACTGGCGCACTGTAGTACAGCAGCGTTCCTACGAAGGCGGCACTTCGGTTACTGAGGTCCGGGAGTCTATGAACCGGCTCAATTTTATTGGGTTTTTATCGGTAGGCGGCAACCTCAATCTGACACAGTCGCTTTCCGGCTTCACTCAGCTTATAGGCCGCTATCAGTTAAACAGCCTTCGTAAGGGACCGGTACAGGAAAGGGTGCTCGGGCTGGGGCTTGAGATGGGGCTACGGTATTATTTGTAAGGGGATGTCAGATCATTTGCTGACTTGCGGTAGTTAAAATCATACATTTCAGCTTTAAATCATGTCCGGTAAATCACGGTTTTTCCTTCTAGCCCTGCTCCTGTTTGTTGTTGATCTGTCCGCTCAAAGCTGGACTTACGGACTCGAGGGTGGGATAGGCATGGATGAGTATAAAGACGAAGTGTTTCGCTCTCGTGCTACTACCGAATTTGAATCTTCACGAATACCTGTATTTTCCGCAGGAGGCTTTCTTCGGTACAAAAAAAGCCAGCATTGGTTTTTTGAATCGGGGTTAGCCTTAAGCCGGGTACACCGGAAGTACCGGTATGCCTTCGACAGTGACTTCACCTACGGATTAGCCCGGGTAGTGGAGAACAGGAACAGCAAGGCTTACACGCTGACCATGCCCCTTTCCATAGGGTTTGAATATAGCTTTTTGAGGATAAACTTCGGTTGGCGCTTTTCCAGGATATTATGGCGCAATGAAAGCAAGTCAGAGCTATCTCTGAGTTATTACGGTGAAGACAAAGTGGAGAAAGGCAGATTGTATGTTCCGGGCCAGCGTACGACCTTTTCAGAGCCCTTTTTGAAATGCAGTGCAGCAATAAAGCCCGGTCTTGAAGTATACGGCATGTTCTTTCGTTATCGCTGGAATTATAGTTATGAAGCTATTTTTGGACGTTGGCGGTTTGCAGTGGGCGCACTATACACGCTTGGTGCATTTGATTTAGGGGGGCGCGCTACGGAAGTGAAGGACTAAGATTATACACACAATCCACTAGCTTGAGCATATTCAGCTAGAATTTCTTACCTTTTAGTGAAGCAGTCGTACCGGAGTATTTTGGTCGAAAAGGTTTTCAGTATTACGTTAACCGTTTTTTATCAAACGGACCAGGCTTGATTATGGGAAATGCAAAAGCAGGGCTCATTTTGCTACTAGTGATGTTTAGCTGTCAGCTTGGCGCGCAGGTTTTCAGGTATGGCGTACAGGCAGGCATTGGTGTTGAGCAGTTCAATAACGGGGAGGAGGTAATGCGGCAGGATTTTGAAGTTTCCTTCCGGCCTTTACTAACGGTAGGAGGGCTGGCAGAGATGAGCTTTCGGGAAGTGCCGGTGTTTTTTGAGTTAGGCTTCAATTTAAATCACGCTCACCGGGTATACAGTCGGGGATTTGACTCGGATTTTGCATTCGGGCTGACTCGAGTTGAAGAGTACAGGGACCGCAGAACGTATTTTCTTACGCTTCCCTTATCAGCAGGTTTTCGGGAAGGCCGGGTGTCGGTCAGTTTTGGCATGCGAATGCTGTACACACTAAGTACGAACAACCGCAACTCCACGATTACCTATGAATACATTGCCGTCATTCCGTCGGAAACCCTTCCGCTTCGGGAAATCGACTATATGCCTTTTCACACCGAGCCCTTTGTAAAGGCGAGCTATGCGCTCACTGCTGGCTGGGAGGTCTACGGTACTATATTCCGGCACAACAGTAATCCCGATTTTGAGAGCCTGCATGCCCGGTGGCGGTATGTCGTGGGGGGCGTGTATTATTTGGGGAGCCCCGCGAAGGACAAGCTTTAGCGTAGATCAGCCAGGGAGCTTTCAGCTGCAAAGCGCCTCTTGAGACAACAGACACTGAAATTAGTTTCAAAACCGCATTTTTCATCAATTAACATCAATCAACATGAGCCATCGTTTAACGCTGATTGGCATTTTTGCCATTTGTTTTGTTTTTAATTCCTTCAGAGGACATGCTGCTGTAATGCCGGCGGTTGATACCGGTGATCGCCCGGCATCGGTATTTGATCTTAGCCCGGAATCCCTGGTCAGTAAAAGCAAAAGCGAGTTGCAGGCTGAGATAGGGAGGAAGCTAACCTTGAAAGAGAAAATCGCTTTAAAATTTGTCAAGAGGAAACTAAAGAAAAATAAGGATTTAAGTCCCAGAGGGGCGCTGGAGCAGGCTGAAATAGACGGACTGGCCATTGCAGGGTTTGTTACCGGTCTTGTTGGGATATTCATTCTCGGTATCATTCTGGGAACTTTAGGGATTGTCTTCAGCGCTATAGCACTAAGCAGAATCAAAAAAGAGCCGGAAGTGAGGACTGGGAAAGGTTTGGCAATAGCAGGATTAGTGCTTGGCATTATTTCCGTTTTGGGGGCGCTCATCATCATTGCAGCAGCGTAGACCTTGCAGAAACGGGCCTCTACAAAGAGAGGGCATATGGCTCCAACTTGACTGTTGCACATATGGATGTATTCAAGTTGAAGCTTTTTAGCCAATTGGCTTCAAATGTAGTACAGGCATGCGTCTGCAACGGCTTCTTATGTTTCAAGATCGTTACCATTTTCCCTGTCTATGAGTGCTGAAATAGAACTGAGTAGCAACACAGTGCAGCAGGAACTATAACGCTGCGCTGTGTACTGTTCCCTAATAAGGGGACAAATAGCAAAACAGGGAAAGCAATAATTACCGGCATGAAGATTACACTTGTTGTCATGGGCTTAATGGCTCCAATATTAGGGGCTGCCATTGTTACATATCAGGCAGGAGATGAGTTGCACGTCTGGGCTGCATCCGGTTTGAATATGAGGAAGGCCCCAGCGTTGCAGTCTGAAGTCATTGCTGCTATACCGTTTGGAGCAGCAGTAATTTCCCGCAGCAACAAGACCATAAATGAATATCAATATCATTCCCAACAGCATACCGATAGGGGCACCACCTTTGATGATAAGCCATTCGCTGTTAAACTTCGCGGGAATTGGGTGAAGGTATCTTACAATGGGGTGGAAGGTTTTGTATTTGATGCTTATTTGTCCAGTTGGGCACCCCTGTCTGATCCAGGGGTGTTCACCAGTGTCTCTGATTACTTTAAGCAAGTATGCGATACCGCTATTTATCTGGAACGAAGAGATACCGTTACGACTTTAGGTACGGAGAAGATCGTGTTCAGTAATGGAGCGTATGTATCTTCCTATTTTCACACCGGAGGGTTTGGCTTTCAAATGAACCTGCCTGAGTATCCAATTGAAGAAGCCTACCTGCTTCTATTATACTGACGATTAAGTGGTTTGCTACAGCAAACCTACTCAATGCTTGCCCGTGTCTCGC